>ODAI012916354.1_pt1 | contig 175483 bp, 151 predicted proteins | sample 1539321 | NCBI WGS metagenome assembly ODAI01 (sample SAMN02144231, study PRJEB22623) | gut metagenome | biome: sheep rumen | host: Ovis aries | place: New Zealand | reverse complement strand
TCTTCTGTGTCAGATAGTAGATACCGAGAACCATATCCTGAGAGGGCACTGCCACCGGACCGCCGTCAGACGGTTTCAGGAGGTTGTTCGGGGAGAGCATCAGGAAGCGGCTCTCTGCCTGCGCCTCCACTGAGAGCGGAAGGTGAACGGCCATCTGGTCGCCGTCAAAGTCGGCGTTGAAAGCGGTACATACAAGCGGATGAAGCTTGATTGCCTTACCTTCAACCAGAATGGGCTCAAATGCCTGAATACCAAGTCTGTGCAGTGTAGGTGCACGGTTTAACATTACCGGATGTTCGCAGATGACATCTTCCAAAACATCCCATACCACTTCGTCGAGTCTTTCAACAAGTTTCTTGGCATGCTTGATGTTCTGGCTGATTCCGCGTCCAACCAGTTCCTTCATAACGAAGGGTTTGAACAGTTCGATTGCCATTTCTTTCGGCAGACCGCACTGATAAATCTTAAGTTCGGGACCAACTACGATAACGGAACGTCCGGAGTAGTCTACACGCTTACCGAGAAGGTTCTGACGGAAACGTCCGGATTTACCCTTTAACATATCGGAAAGAGACTTAAGCGCTCTGTTTCCGGGGCCGGTTACGGGACGTCCGCGTCTGCCGTTATCGATTAATGCGTCAACCGCTTCCTGAAGCATACGCTTCTCGTTGCGAACGATGATATCGGGAGCACCGAGATCAAGAAGTCTGCGAAGACGGTTGTTACGGTTGATGATTCTTCTGTAAAGGTCGTTCAAGTCGGAGGTTGCAAAACGGCCACCGTCCAACTGAACCATAGGACGAAGATCGGGCGGAATAACCGGGATTACATCCAGAATCATCCACTCAGGTCTGTTTCCGGATTCACGGAACGCTTCGATCACTTCCAGTCTCTTAACGAGCTTGGACTTCTTCTGTCCCTTGGTGCTGTCTAAATCAAGCTCTTCTTTTAACTCGGTGTACTCTTTCTCAAGATCGATGCCGAGTAAAAGCTCCTTGATTGCTTCCGCGCCCATGCCGACACGGAACTTATCGCCCCATTTTTCTCTTGCATCCTGGTATTCTCTCTCGGAAAGAACATCTTTCACGTTCATTCCGGTATCACCGGGATCAAGTACGATGTAGGAAGCGAAGTATAATACTTTCTCAAGTACCTTCGGAGTAAGGTCTAAGATCAGACCGATACGGGAAGGAATACCCTTAAAATACCAGATGTGAGAAACCGGTGCTGCAAGTTCGATGTGACCCATTCTCTCACGACGAACGCTTGCTTTGGTAATCTCAACGCCGCAACGGTCGCAGACAAATCCCTTGAAACGGATTTTCTTATACTTTCCGCAGTGGCACTCCCAGTCTTTGCTGGGTCCAAAGATTTTTTCACAGAAAAGTCCTTTGGGTTCGGGTTTTAAGGTTCTGTAATTAATCGTCTCAGGCTTGGTAACCTCGCCATGGGACCACTCTTTAATCTTTTCGGGTGATGCTAAGCCGATTCTGATGGAATCGAAAGAAATCGGTTCGTACATCTCTTTGTTTGCTTCAGGCATTTTGGCTCTCCTTTCGCTTTATTCGTCTGAATCGTCGCTGTCAAAATCAGTGAAATCGCTCTCGTCTTCCGGGAAATCTTCTTCGATATCGGCAAGTTCGCCGTTATCGTCCCATTCCTGTTTCTGGAAGCCAAGTTTACCCATATCTTCTTTCTCGTAATCGTAGTTCTTACGATCGCCTTCCATCTCGATCCGATACGTATTGGTCGGAGCGTCGATGTTCTCGCGGAATTCAACTTCCTCGCCCTTTTCGTCTAAGACTTTGACGTCCAGACACAGGGACTGCATTTCCTTAAGGAGTACCTTGAAGGACTCGGGAATACCCGGAGTAGGAATGTTCTCGCCCTTAATGATGGCTTCGTAAGTCTTCACACGACCGATAACGTCGTCAGACTTCACGGTAAGGATTTCCTGCAGGGTGTAGGAAGCGCCGTATGCCTCGAGGGCCCAAACTTCCATTTCACCGAAACGCTGTCCACCGAACTGTGCCTTACCACCAAGAGGCTGCTGGGTTACTAAGGAGTACGGTCCGGTTGAACGTGCATGAATCTTATCGTCAACCAAGTGATGCAGTTTTAAGTAATGCATGTGTCCGATGGTAACCGGTCCGTCGAAGAACTCGCCGGTACGTCCGTCACGAAGTCTTACTTTACCGTCGCGGCTGATCGGAACACCCTTCCAAAGTTCTCTGTGATCTCTGTTTTCATACAGATACTCGAGCACTTCCGGAAGAAGCTCATCTTTGTGCTTTGCTTCAAATTCTTCCCAGGTTCCGTTAACGTAGTCGTTTGCCAGATCCAGGGTATCCATGATATCTTTCTCTCTTGCTCCGTCGAATACAGGCGTTGCAATGTTGAAACCAAGTGCCTTGGCAGCTAAGGAGAGGTGAATCTCCAATACCTGACCGATATTCATACGGGAAGGTACGCCAAGAGGGTTCAAAACGATATCCAGAGGACGTCCGTTAGGCAGGTAAGGCATATCTTCTACGGGAAGCACACGGGAAACAACACCCTTGTTACCGTGACGACCTGCCATCTTATCACCAACGGAGATCTTTCTCTTCTGTGCAATGTAGATACGAACCTTCTGGTTTACTCCGGGAGATAATTCGGAGTCGCCGTTTGCTCTGGAGAATACCTTTGCATCAACAACAACACCATACTCGCCGTGAGGCACCTTGAGGGAAGTATCTCTTACTTCTCTTGCTTTCTCACCGAAGATGGCACGAAGGAGTCTCTCTTCTGCGGTAAGTTCGGTCTCTCCCTTGGGAGTTACCTTGCCGACTAAGATATCACCGGCACGAACCTCTGCACCGATACGGATGATTCCGCGATCGTCCAGATCCTTAAGTGCGTCCTCGCCGACACCGGGAACATCACGGGTGATCTCCTCGGCACCAAGCTTGGTATCTCTTGCTTCGGTTTCATATTCTTCAATATGTACGGAAGTGTAAACATCTTCACGTACAAGTCTTTCGCTAATCAGTACAGCATCCTCGTAGTTGTAACCTTCCCAGGTCATGAATCCGATCAACGGGTTCTTACCAAGTGCGAGTTCGCCGTTTGCGGTGGAAGGACCGTCCGCAATTACCTGACCCTCTGCAATGTGGTCTTTGGTAAATACGATCGGCTTCTGGTTGTAGCAGTTACTCTGGTTGGAACGAACAAACTTGGAAAGCTTGTATTCCATCTTCTCGCCGTCATCGCAGGTTACTTTGATGCAGTCGGAAGATACATGTGTTACGGTACCTGCCTTCTTTGCTACGACGCAGACACCGGAGTCTACTGCGGTCTTAACTTCCATACCGGTACCGATTACGGGAGCTTCGGTAAAGAGCAAAGGCACTGCCTGACGCTGCATGTTGGATCCCATCAGCGCACGGTTAGCATCGTCGTTCTGTAAGAACGGAATCAATGCGGTAGCTACGGAGAATACCATACGAGGAGATACATCCATGTAATCGAACATTCTCTTCGGATATTCCTGCGTTTCTTCACGGTAACGACCGGATACCATGTTTTTGATGAAGTGTCCTTCATCATCAAGCTTTTCGTTTGCCTGTGCTACATGGTAGTTATCTTCTTCATCCGCTGTCATGTATACAACTTCATCGGTTACCTTCGGATTTTCCGGATCGGACTTATCAATCTTACGATAAGGAGCCTCAACAAAACCGTACTCGTTGATTCTTGCATAGGATGCAAGGGAGTTGATCAAACCGATGTTAGGACCTTCGGGAGTCTCAATGGGGCACATTCTTCCGTAATGGGTATAATGTACGTCACGAACCTCGAATCCGGCACGGTCTCTGGAAAGACCACCGGGTCCCAATGCGGAGAGACGTCTCTTGTGGGTTAACTCACCAAGAGGGTTGTTCTGATCCATGAACTGGGACAGCTGGGAGGATCCGAAGAATTCCTTGATTGCTGCCTGTACGGGCTTGATATTGATCAAATTCTGAGGTGTTAAAGTCTCAGCATCCTGTGTGGTCATTCTTTCACGAACCACTCTTTCCATTCTGGAAAGACCGATACGATACTGGTTCTGAAGCAGTTCGCCTACGGCACGGATACGTCTGTTACCTAAGTGGTCGATATCGTCATCGTTTCCGATGCCGTATTCCAAATGGATGTTATAGTTAATGGAGGCAAGGATGTCTTCCTTGGTAATATGCTTGGGAATTAAATTATGCACATTGTTCTGGATGGCATCGGTAAGCTCTTCGGGCTTCTCGGAGAACTCATTAATGATCTTAATCAGTTCGGGGAAGTATACAAGCTCGGTAATGCCAAGTTCCTTCGGCTCGCAGTCGATCCACTCGGTAATGTCTACCATTAAGTTGGAAAGAACGATGACATTCTTTTCCTCGGTCTGGATCACTACGGATTTCACCGCCGCATTCTGGATACGGTCAGCCACTTCCTGGCTAACGGTCTCGCCTGCTTTGGCAATGATCTCGCCGCTGTATTCGCTGACAACGTCCTCAGCAAGAACATGTCCTGCGATACGGTTTCTGAACATTAATTTCTTATTGAACTTATAACGGCCGACTTTGGCAAGATCGTATCTTCTTGCATCAAAGAACATGCTGTTTAAGAAGTTCTCGGCGCTCTCCACACTGAAAGGCTCACCGGGATGCACCTTGGTATAAAATTCGCGAAGTCCGTCAACGTAATTCTTGGCCGGATCCTTACTGAAGGATGCCTGAATCTTGGGTTCCTCACCAAAGCTTTCGATGATTTCCTCATCGGTTCCCAGACCAAGGGAACGGATAAATACGGAAATAGGAACCTTCTTGGTACGGTCTACTCTGACATAAGCCACATCATTGGAGTCCGTTTCATACTCCAACCATGCTCCACGGTTAGGGATAACCTGGGAAGAATAGAGCTTCTTACCGGTTTTATCTCTGGAAATGGTATAGTAGATTCCCGGAGAACGAACAAGCTGGCTGACGATTACACGCTCAGCACCGTTGATCACAAAGGTTCCGTTCTCGGTCATCAGAGGGAACTTGCCCATGAAGATTTCATGCTCTTTGATGTCGTTTTTGTTATTCTCATCAAAGAGGCGCACCTTTACACGTAAAGGAGCTTCATAGGTAATGTCACGCTCTTTACATTCTTCGATCGAATATTCGGCTTCGTCCTCATATAATTTGAAGTCAACAAACTCCATGCGAATATCTCCGCCGAAATTTGTAATCGGGGAAATGTCGTCAAACGCTTCTCTTAAGCCCTCTTTCAGAAACCAATTGTAGGAGTCCTTCTGGACTTCAATCAAGTTGGGCATCTGAAGAACTTCTTTCTGGCGCTGATAGGACATACGCATGCTGTTACCGTTCACCACTGGACGTATTCTGTTCTTTTCCATTGACACTCGCGACCTTCTTTCATGTTATTTGCGCACAAAAGTACAAAAAGGGCATAAAGCGCCCCTTTCCCACAATAGCGCATTTTACATTGTAACAAAAAAAGCAACCGGATGTCAACAACTTTTTTCCGATTGCTTTTTTATTTGTTTTTAAATACGGTTGGAAGCTTAAATTACTTAAGAGTAACCTTTGCGCCTTCAGCTTCAAGTTTAGCCTTGAGTTCTTCAGCTTCTTCCTTGGAAGCGCCTTCCTTAACGTTCTTAGGAGCGCCGTCAACAAGGTCTTTTGCTTCCTTAAGTCCAAGACCGGTAGCATCACGAACAACCTTGATAACCTTAACCTTGTTAGGACCAGCTTCGGTAAGTTCTACGTCGAACTCAGTCTTCTCTTCTGCTGCTGCAGCGCCATCACCAGCGCCTGCTGCTGCTACAACAACGCCTGCTGCTGCGGATACACCGAACTCTTCCTCGCAAGCCTTTACCAAATCATTTAATTCAAGTACGCTGAGCTCTTTGATTGCAGCGATAAATTCTTCTGTAGTTAATTTAGCCATTTTAATTTTCCTCCATTAATTTTCATTTCAAGTTACCGGCGGATTCTCATCCTGCCGTTTGGGTATTAAGCTTCTGCGCCTTTTTGCTCAGCGATCTGATTAAGCACACGAGCAAGGTTGGCAATAGGTGACTGCATACTTCCGAACAGTTTTCCAAGTAAAACATCCTTGGAAGGGATTGCGGAAATAGTTTTGATTCCGTTTGCATCGTAAACGGTACCTTCTACAACACCACCCTTAACTTCAAGCTTTTCTGCAGTCTTAGCGAAATTGCAGATTACTCTTGCAGGTGCGGTTGCATCTTCTGTTGAGTAAGCCATTGCGCTGGGTCCTTCAAGGTAAGGAGTAAGTCCTTCGAAATCGGTTCCCTTGAACGCAAAATTCATCATGGTATTCTTGTATACCTTATAAGTTACATTCGCTTCGCGAAGTGCCTTACGAAGGTTGGTATCCTGCTCAACGGTAAGTCCGCGGTAATCAACCAGGACAACGGATTTCGCATCTTTGATACCATTGGAGATCTCTTCCACGATGGGCGCTTTCAATTCAACTTTAGCCATTCTCTTTTTCCTCCTTGTATTATTTTGTTTTGTGCCGAAAAAGAGAGTTTAAATGTAATAAAAACCCCCCCTGCCGCAAGGACAAGAGGGTATTGATTCATTGTAAAATCTCACTCATCCTCGGTAGGCGCTACGCTTACGTCGCTTATCCGCGACACCTACTGTCTTCGGCGTGGTCATTTGACGACCTTTGTTAGAATATCATTTAAGAAATATTCTGTCAATATAAATTAGATCTTAGCTGCGTTAACCTTGACACCGGGTCCCATGGTGCTGGACATGGTCACGCTCTTTAAGTACTGTCCCTTTAAGGTGCTGGGCTTAGCCTTAATGATTGCGTTCATTAATGCATCAAAGTTCTGCACAAGCTGCTCCTCGCTGAAGGAAGCTTTACCGATCGGGCAGTGGATAATGTTAGCTTTATCCAATCTGTACTCAATCTTACCGGCTTTGATATCGTTGATGGCCTTGGTAACATCCATCGTTACGGTACCTGCCTTGGGGTTGGGCATAAGTCCTTTAGGACCTAAAACCTTACCGAGACGTCCTACAACACCCATCATGTCGGGAGTTGCAACAACAACATCGAAATCTAACCAGCCTTCGTTCTGAATCTTCGGAATCAGCTCGTCGCCGCCAACATAATCTGCTCCGGCAGCTTCTGCTTCATTAACCTTATCGCCCTTTGCGAAAACAAGAACGCGAACGGTTTTACCGGTTCCGTTGGGAAGAACTACTGCGCCACGGATCTGCTCTTCTGCATGACGTCCGTCGCAACCGGTTCTGATGTGAAGTTCGATGGTCTCATCGAATTTTGCGGTAGCGGTTTTCTTAACCAATGCAACTGCTTCTGCAGGCTCATAAAATACGCTTCTGTCTACCTGCTTTGCAGCCTCGTTATATTTCTTACCATGTTTCATGTTTTTACCTCCTTGTGGTTTAACGCACGAATGTGCTTCCACTTACTCTGCTTAGTCTTCTACTACGATACCCATACTTCTTGCGGTACCTGCGATCATGCTCATTGCAGCTTCGATGCTTGCGGCATTCAGATCCGGCATCTTAAGTTCTGCGATCTCACGGATCTTGTCTTTGGAAATCTTAGCAACCTTGTCCTTGTTGGGCTTTCCGGATGCAGATTTCAAATTGCAGGCTTTCTTAAGAAGAACTGCAGCAGGCGGAGTCTTGGTAATAAAGCTAAAGCTCTTGTCTGCGTATACGGTAATGACAACGGGGATGATCAGATCACCCTTATCTGCTGTCTTTGCGTTGAACTGCTTAGTGAATTCAACAATGTTTACACCATGCTGGCCAAGTGCAGGACCAACAGGGGGTGCCGGTGTTGCTTTGCCGGCAGGAATCTGAAGTTTGATATAACCTGTTACTTTCTTTGCCATAGCGGCTACCTCCTAATAAATGTGGTTTGGCGCCCTCCCGATCGGGAAAGCTCCCACTGCCGGAAACTCCGGCAATTAACTGCTCTATATAAAAGGAAAACTCCTCTTATACCTTTCTTACGTCGGCGAATGCGATTTCCACAGGTGTCTCACGACCGAAGAGATCGACATTGATGACAACAACCTGCTTGCCTTCGTCAACACGCTTAACCATACCCACGGTATCCTGCCAAACACCGGAAATAACGGAAACCGTATCTCCCTCTTTGACATCCAGGTGGATCTTTCTTTCTCCTTCACCGACATTGAGAATTCTCATCTCTTCATCGGAAAGGGGAACCGGCTTGCTTCCGGGACCTACGAATCCCGTAACGCCTCTGGTATTTCTTACCACATACCATGCATCATTGTTGTCTGCATCCATGTGAATAAGTACATAGCCCGGGAAAAGCTTCTTGGAAACGGTTCTCTTTGCGTTGTTCTTTACTTCCACAACGTCCTGCATGGGAACACGTACTTCCAGGATTTCATTCTCAAGATGACGGTTTTCGATCGCCTTCTCGATATTTGCTTTTACCTTGTTCTCATATCCGGAATAGGTATGAACCACGTACCAGCCCATTCCTTTTCCGCTCTTATTGTCAGACTGACCGATATCAAATGCTTCCGCAACGGGAGCTTCCTTGGCAGCTTCGGCATTCTCAGCAACAACTGCTTCTGCCTTAACTTCTTCGGTTCCCTCGAAAGCCTCTACATTCTTATTTTCTTCCATATTGCTCCATCCTTAAAGATTGATGAGTTTATCCAGACCTGTCTTTGCAAGGAAATCAATGCCTGCAATAAGTGCAGCACAAACAACGGTAATGAAAGTAACCAGTACCGTCTGTTTACCGATATCTCCCCAAGTAGGCCAGGTAATCTTCTTGAATTCACGTCTTACGCCACGAAAGAAATTCGGTTTATCCTTTTTCTCATTCTGCGTTGAATCTGCCATGTTAAATCCTCTTAAAATGACCGAAAATTATTTGGTCTCTTTGTGTAAAGTATGAGCCTTGCAGAATCTGCAATACTTTTTGGTTTCCATTCTGTCAGGATGATTCTTCTTGTCTTTGGTCGTATTGTAATTACGCTGCTTGCATTCTGTACATGCCAAAGTGATTCTTGTACGCATTTTTTCTACCTCCGCGTCTATAAAAAAGCTAAAAAATAAGACCCCTGATTTGGTCTCGCCTATGTAGAATATCACAGGTTCGTTTCATCGTCAACAAAAATTTATGTGTTTTTTAAGGAAAAATCAGGGAAGGAAATTTCTTTCCTTCCCGAAGTATTCTTTCATACTGCTATATTGATTTTATTCGCCGAGCCCGCTTTCGATTGCCGCTACGAGATGATCCAGTGCTTCTTTCTCATCCACGCCCTCGCATACCAGTGTGATTTCATCGCCGCTTTTGACGCAGGCGCCGAGAACACTTAACACACTCTTGGCATTTGCGGTACTGTCACGAAATTGAAACGTAATCAAAGATTTGAACTGAATTGCCTCCTTGCAGAGGTTCCCTGCCGGTCCGAGATGCAGTCCGGTCGGATTCTTGATTACCACGCTTTTGCTTACCATCCGCGTACCTCCAATTCATTATTGTTTTGCTATGATACCCCTTTGATGCACTTTTTAACCCCCATTAAAAAGTGTCTCATAACTACTCATATTATACCATATAGTAGAAATAATTATCAATAATATCCTATAACAGAGTCTGCTGAATCAGCTCGGCAAGTTTCTTTGCCTCTTCCTCGATCATCTTCTGGTCTTTGCCTTCGATCATGACACGAACCATCGGCTCCGTTCCGGAGGGACGGATCAATACTCTTCCTTCTCCGGCAAACTTCTTATTTAATTCCTCGATCGCGGATGCGATTTCGGGATATTCCATATAATGCTCTTTCTTATGGTTGGGAACCTTGGCATTTACCAGTGCCTGAGGCAGAACTTCCATAACGGAAGCAAGCTCGGAAAGTTTCTTGCCGGTATCCACGATAACCTGGAGCAGTAAAAGTGCGGAAAGAAGTCCGTCACCCGTGGTGTTGCGGTCTAAGAAAATGATATGTCCGGACTGCTCGCCACCTAAGTTGTAACCGTTTTCCTTCATATTCTCAAGCACGTATCTGTCGCCGACCTTGGTCTGCTCAAGATGGATGCCTTCTCTTTTAGCCATAAGGCTCATACCGAGGTTACTCATTACGGTAACAACGATGGTATCCTGCTTTAAGGTTCCGCGTTCCTTCATATAAGTTCCGATGATGGACATTACCTGGTCACCGTCAACCAGCTTACCGTTCTCATCCACAGCCAGCATTCTGTCTGCATCGCCGTCAAATGCAAGACCTAAATTTGCTTTCTCATATACAACTCTTGCGCAAAGCTCTTCCATATGGGTGGATCCGCAGTTTGCGTTGATGTTGGTTCCGTCGGGATTGTTGTGGATGGCAACCACATTGGCGCCAAGCTCTTTTAACGCTTCCACGGAAGTATAATAGGAAGCACCTTCCGCACAGTCTACAACGATCTTTAATCCGGAAAGATCCACATTTACGGAACGAATGGAATGGTTAATGTACTCTTCTCTTGCATCCGTACGGTATTTTACCTTGCCGACACCGGATCCGGTCGGGAAGTTAACGCCTTCCATGTTGTTTCTGATCAGTGCTTCGATCTCGTCTTCGAGTGCATCGGGAAGTTTGTATCCGTTTCCGTCGAAGAACTTGATTCCGTTGAATTCCACGGGGTTATGGGATGCGGAAATTACAACACCTGCATCCACTTTGTATTTCTTGGTCAGATACGCAACCGCGGGAGTAGGAAGAACGCCCACGAAAACCGCATTGGCACCAACCGAGCAGGCGCCAGCCATCAGTGCGTTTGCCAGCATGTCGCCGGAAATACGGGTATCACATCCAACCATGATGGTCGGCTTGTGATTGGTCTCCTTCGTTAAAACATAAGCGCCGGCCTGTCCGAGTTGCATCGCCAAAAGCGGCGTAAGTTCCTCGTTTGCTACACCTCTGACACCGTCAGTACCAAATAATCTACTCATACATTTCCCTTTCCGCTTATTTTATAAGCCCTTTATCTGTCGGTAATCCGAATACGAATCTTACAATTCTCATCCATTCTTACGCCTTCCGGAAGTTCGATCGACGGCGCAATACTGTAATAACCGTTTGCCATCTCTTTGAGATTGTTCTCGCTCATATAAGCATCCAGATCCAGAATAACGGGAATTGCATCCTCGTCCACCTCGTTTAAGGCCGTTGCAAGGCCGGTTAAACGAACCTTTAAAACACTGTCATGGACATAGGTTCCGTCATCTAGGATCTCCAGGTTCTTGCCTGTAGCCAATCCTTTTTTCTGAATTCTGACCGTATTGACTTCCAGATCAAGATGGGTTTCTCTGCGGATCACGGCCGTAACACTGATTTTGCCGTTAAATTTCTCTTCCGCGATCTCCACCCCGAAAGGAAGATAATCGTTTAAGTTAATCTCCACGGTCTTATTGGTTCTCTCGCCTTCCACGCTGAGGTCTTCGCCGCGGACATTGATCGAATTGATTCCATCAAGCTGGCTCTTTCTGCCACGGATCGTAACAACCGTACGGTCCGCCTTGATATCTCCGGTCAGAGCATAGCCTTCTTCCGGTTCTCCGCTAAACTGGTAATTGATCTCCACGATCTTGGAGTACTGGATCTCCTGCGTAATGCTGACTCCGCTGTTGCTTAACTCCAGTCTGGAAGAGCTGACCTTCTTACCCGCTTTGTCATACAAGAAGATCTGGGAAGATGCGGAAACCGTCGAAGTGGCATTATCCACATTGATGGAAGCCTTTGCGGTATCGATGGAATCGATGATGGACTTCGGTCCGGAAATCTCCACCTGGGTAACTCCCAATGTTCTGCCTGCCAGCACATATCCGTCCGCGGGGTTTCCTTCCACATCCACCGTAAGTCTTTTGGTGATCTTGGACAAAGGCTCGATATTAAACCGGATGGTCGGTTCCGAAACCTTCACTTCCACATCGTTTGCGGACTTATTAACGGAAGCCACGATGGTTCCGCTGTTTACACTGGATAAATTACTGATATCGGCCGTAGCCGTAATATTGTCTTTGGTGATTTTCTCAACGACGCTCCTTCTGCCGACAACAGACACATTAACCACATCCGTGTTATCCAACACTTCGTAGCATTGGCCTTTGCTTTCCAGCTCCTGCGCATTCAGAATCTGAACCTCAATCCCGTTAAAGTTCTGGGTCTTGATCGGATCATCAATGTTTACGACAACCAGCCACAATATGATCGCAAATACGATTGCGAGGATTTTTAAATCAAGATTGCGTGTCAGTCGCTCTTTCATCCTGCTTCTCCTCACCTGCTGCGTTATTCGCCTCTACAGTTTCTTTTTCGTTTTCTTTCTTTTTGAATTTCTTGAACAGTTTTCTCTCGCCCACATGCTTTTCCTGAATCAGTTCCAGCTTGGAACGAAGTTCGGATACATCCAGGGCGCGGAAAAGTTCTCCGCCGTATGCCACACTCACCTTACCGGTCTCCTCGCTGACAACGATGGTCATGGAGTCGGTATTCTCGGAAATGCCGACTGCCGCACGGTGTCTGGTTCCCAGATCCTTGCTTAAGGAGCGCTGATCGGACAGGGGAAGGTAGCAGGTTGCTGCTGCCACACGGTCTCCGCGCACGATAACGGCGCCGTCGTGAAGCGGCGTATTGTGTTCAAAAATATTGATCAAAAGCTGACTGGTCAGTACGGCATCCACCTTAATGCCTGTCCGCTCATACTCTTCTAGGGGGGAATCCTTCTCGATTACGATCAGGGCGCCGGTTCTGGCTCTGCCCATTTCGTAGCTTGCAGTGATGATCTCATTTAAGGTTTCATCGGAGAATCTGCCTTCGATCTTTTTATCATCCAGTTTTAAAAGTGTGGAAATAAAATTCGCCTGACCAAGCTCTTCAACCAGACGTCTGATTTCAGGCTGCAGAGCAACGATGACCGCCAGAGCGATTAAAGTTACCAGACTCTTTGCCAGCCAGATGATGGTGGTCATATTAAGAAGAACGGCTATCGCCATGAAAATAAGCACAATGGCCATACCTTTTACAATGGACCAGGCCCTTGTGTTTTTAATCCAAACCATTGCCTTGTAGATGATGAATGCCAGGATCAGGATCTCAATGATATCAAACGGGTTGATATTCGGCCAATGGAATGTGGAGAAATATTGACTTATCGTTGTCCCTATTCTCTCGATCAACTTCTGTTGCGAACCTCCTTATGGGCTGCATTTTCTCTAACTGTATTGCGAACGCTTCCGTTCTCGGAAACTCTGACTTTCTTAACCTTCTTGTCGGATGCGGCCAATGTTACCTTGGGAACCGCTTTGACATAGTAGTAATATTCATCGTCCTCGAATTGGACTTTCTCCGTCCTTGCATAATCCAGGTTAAAGGCGAAGAACTTAATCACCACGGCAACGCCGAAACCGATGATGGTTCCGATGATGGTTCCGAGAACCGGAACCTGTGTGGACAGTGCCAGGTCTCCGACGAACAGGATTAAGATATTTAACAGTGCGCCGACGATCATGGCGATGGTCCATGCGTGGTCGATATTCATACGACGGATAAAGTATACGGCCAAAACCGTGGCAGCGAAGGCGATGATTGCAACCAGCATACCCTTGTTGCCGACAATACCGTCGATAATGGACTTAAATTTGGTGGCCATTTCGGAAATCTCGATTCCGTTGGATTTCGAAAGGCCGACAACAAAATGTAAGGTGTAATATACGATAACTCCGCAAACGGTGCTGATCGCGGACATCGGTGTACCAAGAAGTCCGATCGCCAATGCTACGGAGCAGGGGATCTTCATGGAAAATGCAAGCGGGAGCAAAACCACCACGAGCGTATCCTTGGGGCTGAAACGGAAATACAGAAGGAACAGCACGATAAAGATGATTCCCACTACGGCAACCGCTTCAAGTGACAGCGCGTATACATGCAGAAGGCAAAGTACCGCAGCTGCGATCACGATAAAATTCATGGGAAGGAAAGAACATAAAAGCGCCAAAATCAGGGCGATGGGGAATTTCGCAAATTTCTCCATGAAGCCGAGCTTCCCATTGATGGTAAGAAATGTGACCAGAGCAAGGATGAATTTCAAAACCGGTAAAATGAAGTTTTCGTATTTTCCGTAGAAACTCTTAATCGACTCTCTGATCTCCAGAAGTTTCGTCATGATTACTTTCTTTCCTTTCTCTCTCTTTGATAGAGGATCTGCAGACGCCTTAAGTTATTGAAATATACTTTCAGGCGTGTGCGGGCTTTCCTGTAACGGACCGCGAAAAAGATATAGGAAATCAGAGAATATCCGATCACAAATATCGCGAAATACAGCACAATCTTTTGTATCACTCCGGCCGCATCCGACTGGTAAATACTGTCGATGAAGGCCTCCGAATCGTATAAAACGTAAAGTGCAAAACACAGCGCAAAGGAAAGAGCGGACGCGATCACGCTTCCGATCAGACGTAAGGAAATATAGTCGCTACGGAAATACGTACCGATTGCCTTGTTTTCCTCTCCTTCTTTTTTCTCGTGCATGGCCAGACGGCTCATTAAAATCACACGCTGTTCGCTGATCATTACAAATAACCTCTCCCCGTTGCCAGGGTAAGAAAATAAATATGCTCTACGCCCACACTTCTAAGAACCGCTGCAGCCGCACCGATCGTACTTCCTGTGGTGTAGATATCATCCACTATTATTACAGTTCTTAATTTTACATCATTTTTGGCAATATGAAAAGCCTTTTTCATATTATTTTGACGCTGTCCGCGCCCGAGTTTCTTTTGATTGGATGTCCGATTCGGACGGATTAAGAAGTTTTCCAGAAGTGGAACTTTGGTATAATCGGAGATTTCTTTGGCAAGAATTGCCGCCTGATTGTAACCCCTTGTTCGAAGCCTGTCTTTGTGAAGGGGGATCGGAATGATCGCATCCGCATTTGTCTGCCGGATAAAGGATGCGTACGCCTCGGCCATTTTACGCCCGTAGTATCTTCCGTATTCCGGCCGCCCGAGGGTTTTATAAGCAAAAACGGAATCGTGCACGGATGCATACTCGTAAAGCGAATACCCCCTGTCAAAGGTCCGCGGAATGCGTCTGCAGTCAAAGCAAAAACTGCTGCCCGCTTCTTTGACATGTTTCCCGCACTTTTCGCAAAAGGGCGGTTTGACTTTCCTCGGGATCTTGGCGCAGGCCTTACAGATCCTCTCTCCCGGAAGCAGGGCTCTGTCACAGATCGGACAGTGATTGGGAAAGAAAAACTCTAAAATTTTCTCAGCCTCCATCCGCAAACACCTCCTTAAGGCGCTCCCCAAAGCCGGTCAGGCGCCTCTGCTCACCATCGGTATGTACCATTTTCTCAAGCGTATCCAAAAGTCCCAGCACCATGACGCACTTCGTGCCCCTGGTCACCGCCGTATACAAAAGATTCCGGTTAAAAAGCATCCTCGGGCCGTCCAGAAGCGGCAAAATCACCGCCGGATATTCACTTCCCTGCGATTTATGGATCGTCACCGCATAGGCCAGTTCCAGTTCATCGAGCATGTCCTTTTCGTACTCCACTTCCCTGTCGTCGTCAAAACGCACGACAAGGCTTTTGTCAAAGAGACTTACGGATGTAATAATTCCCGTATCGCCGTTAAAGATACCCTCGCCGTCCGCGATGCTGATCTCGTTGATCCCGCAGATATTCCACTTGGCATCGTAATTATTCTTAATCTGCATGACCTTATCCCCCAACCGGAAGGTCACGTCTCCCCTCTTCATTTCGTTTTTCCCGGGAGCCGGCGGATTTAACTCTTGCTGCAAAAGAGCATTTAGCGCCTGTACCCCCAGGTTTCCCGCTTTCATCGGTGTCAGCACCTGAATCTGGCGGGTGGGAATTTTAAATTTGGCGGGAATGCGCTCCTTCATAAGAAGCACTAAATCACGGCAGACCGTCTCGGCACGCTCGCGCGGTACGAAGAAAAAGTCCTCGCCGTCCGTCTGCCATTCGGGCGAAATGCCCCTCCTAATCAGGTCCGCATTGGCCACGATGTCTCCGCCCTGTGCCTGGCGATAGATCTTCTCCAAGGTTACATGCGTAAAAAGCCCCGTGCGGAGCAGATCTTTTAATACATTTCCGGGTCCCACGCTCGGAAGCTGTGCTGCATCGCCGGATAAGATCAGCCTGCAACCTTCGGGTACGGCGGCAAGCAATGCTTTAAACAAAAAGACATCCACCATCGAAACTTCGTCCACGATAATGACATCCGCCTCGAGCGGGTTATTCTCGCATCGTCCGAAAACAGCAACCTCCTCATCCTCGCCGTCGGAGCCGCTGACTTCGAGCAGGCGGTGAATGGTCTTGGCCTCGTATCCGGTCGCTTCTTCCATACGCTTGGCGGCTCTTCCGGTCGGCGCACATAAGAAAACCTCTTTGCCCTGCTCGTCAAAATAGCGGATCATGGCTTTGATCGTTGTGGTTTTGCCGGTTCCGGGGCCGCCGGTTAAGATAAACACGCCCGTTTCGGTCGCTGCGACCACGGCGTCCTTTTGAACCTCATCCATCGAAAGATTCTCCTTCTCGCAGAGATCCTCCACCTTTTTCGATACTTTGCTTCTGCTTCGTACATCGGTATGCTCGAAAATCTCCTGCAGACCTTTTAACTTGGATGCGGCATATAACTCCGCGCGGTAGGTTGCGGCAAGGAAAACCATATCCGAGCGGATGACGATTTTTTGCTCCATAATAAGCGGAATGAAGCAGTTCTCCACTTCTTCCTCCGAAAGATTCATAAGCTCGGCACAGGTTGTGCGAAGCTCCGATTTGTCCATACAGGTATTTCCGTTTAATTCATTCTGCCCGAGGCAGTAAATGATTCCGCCGCGGATTCTGCCGGGTGCGTTTTTGGCAATGCCTGCCTTGTCTGCGATCTCATCCGCGGTTTTAAAGCCAATCCCACGGATGTCTTCGGCCAGTTTATAGGGATTTTCCCTGAAAATTCGGTACAGATCGGTTTTGTAGCGTTTGTAGATCTTGGCGGCCATGGAGTTGGAGATTCCAAACTGCGCCAAATAGATCATGGCTTCCCTTAAGTCCCTCTTCTCGGCAACCTGCACTCCGATATTACGGGCCATGCGCTCGGAAATACCGGAAATCTGAGCAAGCATCTCGGGCTCTTCGTCCAGGATGCGGAAGGTATCATCTTTAAACTTATGGAAAATGCGTAATGCAAGAACGGGGCCGATTCCTTTGATGGCTCCGGAAGATAAGTATTTCAGGGCGCTTCTGGATTCATCCGGAGGGAGAATCCGAAACGAGGACATTTTAATCTGGGGGCCGTAGGTCGGATGAACGACCTTGATTCCGTCCACTTCCAGATAATCGCCTTCATCCAGACCGTATACGGATCCGACGCACTTTAATTCACCTTCCTCAAGCTCTTCGCTGACGAAGGTGAAAATGCCGAAACTCGAGTCCGGATTGCGATAAGAAAAGCTATCCACATAGCCTTTGATCTTCATAATAACAGGATATTCCGATTACGGCTCGGAAATATTTTCCGCCAGGAATTCCACGTACTTTCCGGTTCCGATGGCCACACAGGTCATGGGTTCCTCGGCGGTCATCGTATTGATGCCGGTACGGGATTCAATGAGTTCTTCAAGTCCGCGTAACATACTTCCGCCACCGGTAAGGACAATGCCTCGGTCTGCGATATCCGCAGCAAGTTCGGGAGGCGTATGCTCCAAAACACCATGGATGGCTTCAACGATCTTGGATGTCGTCTCGCGAAGTGCGGTCTCGATCTCCTCGGAAGAAACCTTGACGGAATTGGGAAGACCGGTTAAAACATTCAATCCGCGGACATCCATATAGTTGGTCTCGGGCAGACGGTATGCCGCACCGATCTTGATCTTAATGTCTTCTGCCGTACGCTCACCGATCATTAAGTTATGGTTTTTCTTCATGTAACGAACGATTGCTTCGTCGAAATCATCGCCTGCGATGGGAAGGGAATCGCTGACTACGGTTCCGCCCAGGGAGATTACTGCGATATCCGTGGTACCGCCGCCGATATCCACTATCATGTTTCCGCAGGGCTTTGCGATGTCGATACCTGCTCCGATGGCTGCTGCGATGGGCTCCTCGATGATGGAAACCTCTCTTGCGCCAGCCTGATAGGTAGCATCCTCAACTGCCTTACGCTCAACTTCCGTTACACGGGAAGGAACGCAGACCGAAATACGGGGCTTACGGAAGGTTTTCTTGCCGATCGCCTTCTGGATGAAGTACTTCATCATTTTCTCGGTTACGGTATAGTTGGAAATAACGCCCTTACGAAGCGGTCTTACGGCTACAATATTGCCGGGTGTACGGCCGAGCATCAGTCTTGCATCTTCGCCGATGGCTTTGATTTTCTTGGTATCTACGTCGTAGGCAACAACGGAGGGCTCTTTTAAAACAACCCCTTTGCCTCTGATATATACAAGGACACTTGCGGTGCCCAAATCGATTCCGATATCTGTATATTGCATTGTATTCCTCTTTCTGACTTCTATTTCCGAATCTGCCCTTCCGGGCGGATATAAAATACTGACCCCTAAAACGGTAACTAACATTTTAACCGCTGAAGGGAAATAATACAAGGGAAAAAATAACTAAATTTATATTAAAATCAATCCGGCAGAATACGGTCCAGAAGGCGGGCATTTTTAATCGAAAATTCAGGCGTAATCAGGGGTTTTTCCCCGTCTAAAATACACCGGCCGAGCTGTTCTACCTCAAGCCGGTAGTTCGAAGGGGCGTTTCCTTTGCGCACGATTTCGCCTTCTTTGGTAATGATCCGGTAGGAAAAATCACCGGCCTGATTATACTCGACCTCCGAACGGATATCTGCCTTGCTTCCGTGGATAAAAAGGCGGTCAAATCTTGCGTTGGAGCCTGCTTTAAATAAAAATCCCGCATTAAAGGATGCTCTTACCCCGTTTGCAAAGCGCATGATGCAGGCGCTGTGGATATCCACATCTTCTCCGCCCATCTCATAAACAGCCTTGGCAAAAGTCACATCGGAATCCACCAAGGATAAGATCATCGAGGAGCTGTATACTCCAAGATCGTAGATGGCTCCGCCGCCGTATGCTCTGTGAAGACGGAAATCCTCCGTAAACTCCTGTCCGATGAAGGCGGATTCGATATATTCGATTTCCCCTAAGATACCGCTTTGAATATCTTCTTTCAGGCTTGCCACATAGGGACTGTGCAGATATGCATATGCTTCCATCAGATAAACGCCGTTTTCCTTCGCAACCCGAAACATCTCTTCGGCTTCGGATGCGTTGATGGCAAGCGGTTTCTCGCAAAGGACATGTTTGCCTGCCTTCAGTGCTTTCGTAACCCACGGCAGATGCAGATGATTCGGAAGCGGAACGTAAAGTGCCTGCACTTCACCGTCTTCGATCAGTTCGTCATAACTTCCGTAGGCTTTCTCAAAGCCGTACTGTTCTTTGAATAATTCAGCCTTTTCAAGACTTCTGCCCGCAATTGCATACAATTCGCAGTTGTTCGCTTCCTGCATTCCCGGAATCGTGCACCACTTCGCAATATTGGCTGTACCGAGTACGCCCCATTTTACCGTTTTACCCATCGGTAATCCCCCGTTAGTTTCTCTTTAAAATAGCCTCCGCCAGTCTTTGACCGTACATTTCGGCGCCCGCAAGATTCGGATGCAGGTCATCGACATAGTACTTTGAATCGTGTTCCACAAGATCGAATCCGTCAATCAAGCGGATGTTCGGATAGCCTTTGATGATCTCCTTAATGCCTTCGCAGTAGGATAAGAAGTCCTCTCTCTGAGCGTTATCGTAGTAATCTCCGCGCCAGATCGGTGAGATCGCCGTGATCGGAATTTCGCTTCCGTACACTTCTTTGATCCTTTCGTAAAACTCCCGCACCGGACGCAGATCTTTGGTCATATACTGGTTGGTACCGAGAGCTATCATAATCTCATCGGGCCGGTATCCTTCCATCGGAAGAATCGATCCCTTATCGTAGATATATCCGCCGATGCCCTGGTTGATGATATCGAAATCAAGGATCCTGTTCGCCACACTGACATAGGTATATGCCGAGCGAAGCGGACCGAACCCCTGTGTAATGGAATCACCGAGCCAGAGAACCTTTTTTCTTGTCTTTAAGGGAATCAGTTCCTCATCGGAAGAAAGATTCCGGATTAAAACCGTCGCATCCACGGGCAGATAGATCATAATTCTCCTCTTACTGTCCGCTTCCGGTAAGCGAAACCGCAATGTCCCTTCCGCCGGCAGATCCTCTATGCGGTATACTTGTACTTCCTTTCCGTCTGCCCAGAGTTCAAAGGAATCAAACGACCCCTGCCAGATGATTTTATAATCCAGGGAAAGAACGCGTGCTCTCGTTACCGCCTCGATGGTTTTGGCAGTTGAGGCGAAGCTTCGCTCATACCAGTATGGCTCCACCTTCTTAAAATACTCCATCTGCGCTTCGGTATACTGGAATGCCTGCAGCCATCCGTCCTTTTCCAGGAACGAATAAGCACCTTTATAGAATTTCTTTAATTCTTCATTCGAAAAAAACATGTTTTGCCCTCTTTGGAACCATTATACCATAACGTTTTGTTTGCGTATCCTGCAGAGTTTCCAATAGTTTATGATTACGCGCAATGTTTCATCCATAACTACCATCACAAAGATCTCAACGATTCCCCAATGGAAGACCAAAACCATGACGGAACTAGCCGCTACCACAAAGACCGTACCGAAGAGCTGTGTTAACAGCATCCAGGTCGGCTCGCCGTAGCCCTTGATACCGGACCCGATAATAATGTTTCCGCTCTTGGGAAAGAGGTCGATTCCGACGATCAAAAGGTATAAAGGAGCCAGTGTAAGCACGGACATGTCATCGGTAAAGAAATCCAGGATCGGCACAGGGAAGAGCACAAAGAGCAAAAGGTTAAATGCCGCTATCGCTCCGCAGAGGATCAGGGAGCTTAGGGTAACATCCCAGACTCCGCGTATATTGTCCCTACCCTTTTCGTATCCGGAGAGCGTCAGCGTTGCATTACCGATGGCACAAACGATCGCCACGGCGATCAATTCCACACCGAATACGATGGAATGAATGCCGGCCGCCTCCTTGGAAATCTCATTCATCATAATGATCAGATAAAGGTTTCCGAGATTCCAGGCAAATTCCTCCATGGCAGCGGGGCCGCCGAATTTCAGTGTCCTAAGATACGACATAAACTCCGATTTGATGATCTGTCCGAAGGAAGGCTTTAATTCAAGCTCCTTTGATGCCAAAACATAAACCGTTATAACCACCGTACCCAGAAGTTCCGCAATCACCGTTGCAAGCGCCGCACCTTTTACGCCCATGGCGGGCAGTCCGAAATGTCCGAAGATCAAAACATAATCAAGTGCCACATTGGCCAGGGATCTGATCAGACCGTACCAGACCATAATCTTCGTCTTCTGGCTTACCTGCAGCATGCAGCTTAATGAAGCTCCGAAGCCGGTTAAGATAAAAATCGGCGAGTAAAATTTCGCATAATCAACCGCCATTCCCATGATGCTCTCATCCACACGCGTAATCCGGAATGCAAACTGCGGACAAAGCAGCCAGAATAAAAACATCAGAATCGCAATGACATTATTGTACTTAAAAAGCGATGCCAGGATTTTCTTCGCCTTATCGATTTCTTTGGCTCCGTACGCCTGGCTTACCATGATTGTGGCACCGGTCGTAAACGAAAAAATAACATTCATCGTCGTCCACATCGGTGTTCCCGCATTTCCGACCGCACTCACGCTGTCCAACGAAAGCTTCCCGATGAAAGCACGGTCAATTACCATCTGCAACTCCGAGATTAAGCTTGAGAGCATGATCGGAATCGCGATGGCCAGAATTCTTTTAATATAATATTTTTTATCTTTTATTTTTTCTCTCATTTTCTACCTTTAAATTACCTTTTAACCACTCGAGCAGGGAGAGGTGCACACTTGACAGCCGTATCGCGCAAAAAAAGCGCGTCCCGAAATCGGGACGCGCCGCATAAGCGTCAGTAAAGGACTAATACAAAGCCCCTTCCGATATCAGGATAAACAGTATGATACTTAAACCGGCACCGATTACGATACCCGCAACTGCCAAACCGTGTCCGCGGAATTTCTTACGAAGAAGGATTAAATCCAGTATTCCCAGTATTACGGCAAGCGGAGATGTAAATACAAAGAAGGACAGAATAAATCCGACGATTGCCATCGGAGAGAACGGCTTCGCCTTTGCTTCTTTAGCGCTCTTCATTGCAAAACCGGCAACGGGTGCGGAAGCATTATCCATTACAAAGTTTGCCGGCATCGGAGCACCTGCCTGCATCGGCTGTGCAAATCCGGGAGTCATGGGTACACCTGCGGAGGGAACGCCGTTAAATCCGGCCTGTGCAAACTGCGGAGTGCCGTTTCCGTACGGATTCTCCACATTGATTCTTCCTCTTCCGTCAAAAGCACAGAATACATTTACGTTCTGTCCGGGGAAGATCAGTACATTTCTGGAATAATTCTTTTTACCGATTTTGAGAATCAGTGTCTGAGAGCCTGCAGGCAACGTAAACTGCGTTGCTTCTCCGTTGCTTAATACTCTCTTTTCGCCTGTGGATACAACTCGGATTACCAGGGCAACTCCATTGTTCACGGTATTAAAATACACTGTTAAATTCGGTTCCATCTTATACTCCTTTATTTCCCCTTTTCGGCACACTTGCCTTTGCTATTGTAATACCCTATTTTTTCTTCGTCAAGGAACTTCTTTGCTTATCACGCTCGATCATTTTCTTAATGTAATATCCCGTATAGGATTCTTTCTTCTTGGCCACCTCTTCGGGTGTTCCGCACGCGATGACGGTTCCGCCCTTGTCTCCGCCTTCCGGGCCCATATCGATAATATAATCCGCGGTCTTAATAACATCAAGGTTATGTTCAATCACCACGACCGTATTGCCGCCTTCGGTTAAGCGCTGCAGAATCTCCACCAGTTTATGCACATCGGCAAAATGAAGACCTGTCGTCGGCTCGTCAAGGATATAAATCGTCTTTCCCGTACTGCGTCTGGATAACTCCGTTGCAAGCTTGATCCTTTGCGCCTCGCCTCCGGAAAGTGTTGTGGACGGCTGGCCGAGTTTGATGTAAGAAAGTCCGACATCATAAAGGGTCTGGATCTTATTCCGGATGGACGGTACGTTTTCAAAGAAAGGCAGTGCCTCTTCCACCGTCATGTTTAAGACATCCGAAATCGTTTTTCCTTTGTAGTGTACATCCAGGGTTTCCCTGTTGTAGCGCTTTCCGCCGCAGACCTCGCATGGAACATACACATCCGGCAGGAAGTGCATTTCGATCTTGATGATACCGTCGCCCTGGCACGCTTCGCAGCGGCCGCCCTTTACATTGAAACTGAAGCGTCCCTTCATAAAGCCCTTTGCCTTGGCATCGGAGGTATTCGCGAACAGATCGCGGATCATGTCAAATACGCCCGTATAGGTTGCCGGGTTGGATCTGGGTGTCCTTCCGATGGGTGACTGGTCGATATTGATGACCTTATCGAGTTTCTCGACACCTCTGATGCTTTTATGCTTTCCGGGAATGGTTACGGCCCGGTTTAACTTCTTGGCAAGTGTTTTATATAAAATCTCGTTGATCAGAGAGCTTTTTCCGGAGCCGGATACACCGGTTACGCAGGTAAAAATGCCAAGCGGCACTTTAACATCGATATTCTTTAGGTTATTCTCGCATGCACCCTTGATCTCCAGGAAATCAACCGGCTTTCTACGGACTGCCGGGATCGGAATAAACTGCTTTCCGCTTAAATACTGTCCCGTCACGGACTCTGGCACCTTCATGATATCCTCCGCCGTACCGAGAGCCGTCACCATACCGCCTTCGGAACCGGCGCCGGGGCCGATGTCCACGATATAATCCGCCGCATACATCGTATCCTCGTCGTGCTCAACCACGATCAGGGTATTTCCGAGGTCCCTTAAATTCTTCAGCGCATTTAACAGTTTATCATTATCACGCTGGTGAAGACCGATACTGGGCTCATCCAGAATATAGCATACGCCCACAAGGCCGGAACCGATCTGGGTTGCCAGCCGGATTCTCTGCGCCTCCCCGCCGGAGAGGGAACCCGTCGCACGCGCCAGGGTTAAATATTCAAGACCCACTTCCTTTAAGAATCCGACTCTTGCGATAATCTCTTTTAAAACTCTTTCGCCGATCAGTTTCTCGCGCTCGGAGAGTTTCAGACCAAGAAGATAGTCCTGCAGATCGCCTACGGAAAGGGTTGTGATCTCGTAGATATTCTTTCCGTTGATCGTAACGGCAAGCGAGGTTTCTTTCAGACGCTGTCCGCCGCAGGCCGTACAGGGCATGATGTTCATGTATTTCTCATACTCCTGCTTCATGGTCTCGGAGAAGGTCTCGCGATACCGTCTTTCCTCGTTCTGGATCAGTCCTTCGAATACCGTCGGATAAACGCCTCTTCCGCGCTGTCCGACATAATGTACGTCCACGCTTTCCGTGGTTCCGTAGATTAAAATCTCTCTGATCTTCTTCGGCAGCTTCTCAAACGGCTCATCCAAAGAAAACTTAAAATGCTTCGCCATGGCCTCCAAAAGTGCATGGGTAAAACTTCCCTTGTCCTTACTGGATGCCCAGCCGGGCGCCTGAATGGCTCCCTCGCTTAGGGAAAGGGACTCGTCCGGGATCATCAGTTCCGGAGAAAACTCCATGCTGTAGCCGATACCGGCGCAGACCGGGCAGGCTCCGAAGGGATTGTTGAAAGAAAAGCTTCTTGGCTCAATCTCATCGATGGATACCCCGCAGTCCGGGCAGGAGAAACTTCTCGAAAAATGCAGTTCCTCTTTGCCGATGACATCAACGGTCATCAAACCTTCCGCAATGTCCAGCACGTTTTCGATGGATGCGGAAAGACGCATTAAAATCTCCGGCTTGACCACAAGTCGGTCCACTACAATGTCAATGTTATGCTTGATATTTTTATCCAGCTTAATCTCTTCGGTCAGTTCGTACATGTTCCCGTCAATTCTTGCACGGACATATCCGTTCTTTCCGGCGCGCTCCAAAACCTTGGCATGTTCACCCTTCTTTCCGCGCACAACGGGAGCAAGCAGCTGAATCTTGGTTCCCTGCTCAAGCTGCATGATTTGGTCCGCCATCTCATCCACCGACTGTCTGCGGATCTCTTTGCCGCATTTCGGGCAGTGCGGTACACCGATACGGGCATATAAAAGACGGAAATAATCATAAATCTCCGTCACGGTTCCCACCGTGGAACGGGGGTTACGGTTCGTCGACTTCTGATCGATACTGATTGCCGGAGAGAGGCCGTCGATGCGTTCCACATCCGGCTTCTCCATCTGTCCTAAGAACTGTCTTGCGTAGGAAGATAAGGACTCCATGTATCTTCTCTGGCCCTCTGCGTAGATTGTATCAAACGCAAGGGAGGATTTGCCCGAACCGGACAGACCGGTAAAGACAACCAGACGGTTACGCGGGATATTGACATCCAGGTCTTTCAGATTGTTTTCTTTCGCGCCGCGGATACGGATCAGTTCCCCTTTGGGAAGCATCTTTACCTCTTCCGGGTGCATTGCGAGTGGATTGGTTTCTACTGTTTTCTTCTTTGCCATGGTTTTACTTTAAATACTTTCTGACTTCTATCATTTTGTCCCTGAGTTCCGCAGCGGATTCGAAATCAAGCTGTGCCGCAGCTTTCTTCATCGCCTTCTCGAGATTCTTCATCATCTTCTCAAGTTCACCCCTGCTCATGGATTCGGGATCTTTCTCAAACTTCTTCTCGTCCGATGCCACTTTCTTGGAAATACTGATTAAATCGCGGACGGATTTCTGAATTGTAGTCGGCGTAATTCCGTTCTCTTCGTTGTACTTCATCTGGATGGCGCGTCTTCGGTTGGTCTCATCGATGGCCGCCTTCATGGAATCCGTCATCGTATCGGCATACATAATGACACGGCCTTCCGCATTTCTTGCCGCACGTCCGATGGTCTGAATCAGCGAAGTCTCGCTTCGAAGGAATCCTTCCTTGTCCGCATCGAGGATTGCAACCAGCGTGATCTCCGGAATATCCAGACCTTCACGCAATAAATTGATTCCGACGAGCACATCGAATTTATCCAGTCGAAGGTCACGGATAATCTCGGCGCGCTCTAAGGTATCGATATCGGAATGCAGGTATTTGACACGGATATCGACATTCTCAAGATAAGAGGTTAAATCTTCCGCCATACGCTTGGTTAAGGTCGTGATCAAAACCTTGTTCTTATTCTGCACTTCTTTGCGGATCTCACCGACAAGATCGTCGATCTGTCCTTCCACCGGACGAACCGAAACTTCGGGGTCCAAAAGGCCGGTCGGTCGGATCACCTGTTCCGCACGAAGGATCTCATGCTCCTTCTCATAGACGGACGGTGTTGCGGAAACGCACAGAAGCTGATCGATATGATCTTCAAACTCCGTAAACGAAAGCGGTCTGTTATCCAGAGCCGACGGTAAGCGGAAGCCGTATTCCACAAGCGTCGTCTTTCTGGCGCGGTCCCCGTGATACATTCCGCCGATCTGCGGAATCGTCATATGGGACTCGTCGATGATCATTAAGAAATCGTCCTTAAAGAAATCCAGAAGACATCCGGGCGGTTCGCCGGGCTTCTTTCCGCTTAAAATCCTCGAATAATTCTCGATACCGGAGCAAAAACCGGTTTCACGAAGCATCTCTACATCAAAGCCGGTCCGGTCCGCAATACGCTGCGCTTCGAGAAGCTTATCTTCGGATTTGAAAAACGCAACCCGCTCTTTTAACTCCGCTTCGATCTCATCACAGGCTTTGGCCATTTTATCCGATGCAATGACATAGTGGGATGCGGGGAAAATTGCCACATGCGAAAGAACCGCATTCACTTTGCCGGTCACCTGGTCGAGTTCGGAGATCCGGTCGATCTCATCACCGAAAAACTCCACGCGGTAGATGACTTTGTTATTCTCGGCAGGTGCGATCTCGAGCGTATCGCCGTGTACGCGGAAGGTACCGCGGTTTAGATCCATATCGTTTCTGTCATACTGCATGGCCACAAGCCCGCGGATGACATCGTCTCTGTCCTTATTCATGCCCGGGCGGAGGGATAATACCATGCCCATGTAATCGTCCGGAGAACCCAGACCGTAGATACAGGATACACTCGATACGATAATGACATCTCTTCTCTCGGTCAGTGATGCGGTCGCGGAAAGTCTTAATTTATCGATCTCGTCATTGACGGAGGAATCCTTCGCAATATAGGTATCCGAAGACGGAACATATGCTTCCGGCTGGTAATAATCGTAGTACGATACGAAATATTCCACCGCATTTTCCGGGAAAAACTCCTTGAATTCGGAGTAAAGCTGCGCCGCCAGAGTCTTATTATGCGCAATGATCAGCGTAGGCTTATTCAACTGCGCAATGACATTTGCCATCGTAAAAGTCTTACCGGAGCCGGTGACTCCAAGCAGCGTCTCCACCTGATTTCCCGCTTTGAATCCGTCCACAAGCGCTTTGATCGCCTGCGGCTGATCGCCCGTCGGTTTATAATCGCTATGCAGTTTGAATATCTGCTTCTCTTCTGCCATTTTATATCCTCAAACAAAAACGGTATACCATAACAGTATACCATTTCCGTTGACCATTGTCTATGATTTTTTGAACATGTGTTCGATTATTTCTCGCTTGTTATCTCGGAAGAATCTTCGCTGCTTTCCTCAGAAGCCTGCTCGGAACTTGCCTCTTCCCTTACAAGCGGATCCAGACCGAGTTTCTCTCTTAAAACATCTTCCGCTTTATTTAACTGGCTATCGGTTCCGTCCTTCACATATGCGTCCGCATCAAATTCAATGTCCACATCCGGCTCGATACCGATCTCATGGAAGCATTCTCCCTTGGGAGAGTAGAAACGTCCGGCCGTCAGTTTGATCGCAGATCCGTCGGTAAAGGTTTTCACAACCTGGTATACGCCCTTGCCGTAGGTCGTCTTTCCAACCACCGTAGCAACACCGAAATCCCTCAGCGCCGCCGTGAAAATCTCCGAAGCGGATGCAGTTCCTTTGTCGGTTAAGACCACCATCGGAACATCCCATGCCTTCGTACCGTCGGAGTAAAACTCTTCCTTGTTTCCGTATTTATCCTGGGTATATACGATCAGTCCCTGGGGCAGGATTTCCTGACAGATGGCTACGGCTACATCCAATCCGCCGCCGCCGTTTCCGCGGATATCAAAAATCACGCCCTTGGCTCCGTCATCCTTTGCCTCCTGTACGGCTTCCTTAAAGGACTCCACGGTCGTATCCGCAAAAGAGCTGATCGCAATGTATGCGATTCCGTCGTCCATTTTCTCATACGCAACCGTCGTCGACTTAATCTCTCCTCTTACGATGTCGAAATCCAGGGGCTTTCCGTCTCTTGCAACATATAAATGCACCGTGGTGCCCTCGTCACCGCGGACCATTCTGACGACTTCCGTAATCTCCATTCCCTGAATATCCACACCGTCCACCTCGACGATGTAATCACCGGCCTTAAGACCCGCTTCCTTTGCGGGCGATCCGTCTTCAACCTCCTCGATCTGAACATATTCCTTATCGGGATCGTAGGATAAAACAGCACCTATTCCGTAGAACTTGCCTTCCCAGCCTTCATTCTGGATCTTCAGTTCCTTGGCGGAATAATAGGTCGAATACTTATCGTGGGTTGCGTTGACGACACCTTTGTAAATGCCCTCCTCGATATCCTCTTCGGGAACGTCCTCATAATAATAGGTGTTTAAGTATTTCTTGATCAGATTGACTTTGGTTTCGTACGAAGGAGGCTCAGAGGAAACTTCTTCGGCAGCAAGCTGCTTCTTTGTCTTGGTCCAGGGAATCAGAACGAAGAAGATGCAAAGGATCGTTGTTACGGCGATTCCCGCAAACAGTCCGATCAAAAAGAGCAAAACGCCCCTTCCCTTGCCGTTTTCTTCTTTCTTCTCTTCCAACGTTTCGCTGGAGGCAATTTCAACATTGCCTTCTTCGAAATCCTTCAGTTTCTCATCGTTTAAGTCGATGCTTTCTATCTGCTTATCCTGATCGCTATCCATTTTATGTTCCTCTTTGGTTTCAAACCATATAGATAATGCGGCCGGGAAGTCTCCCGGCCGATACTGTTCATCTCTTTAAATGATCCCGGCCTACGGATGCGGAATGTAGTTCCAGGGTGATACATACTGTCCGTTTAAACGAACCGTGAAGTGAAGGTGGTTTCCGGTGGAGCTTCCGGTCGTTCCGACAAGTGCGATTCTCTGTCCTTTCGAAACATTCTGTCCGGCGCTTACCAAAAGTTTGGAAGCATGCATGTAGATCGTATACAAATCTCCGCCGTGATCGATCATAACATAATTACCCATACTGGAGTTATATGCAGCGGCAACCACCGCTCCGTCATATGCCGCAAGGATGTCGCTTCCGCCGGGTGCCGCAAGGTCAACTCCGGTGTGGAATTTCTGCACACCCAGGATCGGATGGGTACGATATCCGTATTCACTGGATACTCTGGTAAAAGAAGGAGCCGGCCAGCAGAACATGCCTCCGTCATAACTGCGGTTTACGTTAAGCTTTGCTCTTTCCGCAGCAACGGCTTTCTCCAGTTCGGAGATAACCGAGTTGCATACGGCCAGGTCGTTTTCATATGACTTAATGGCTGCTTCCTTGTTGTTAATATCGGACTGATATGCAGCAATCTCCTGCTCTTTCTGGGCGATCAGTTCTTCCACTGCCTTCTTCTCGTCTTCCGCCGCCTGTTTGGTTTCTTCCAAAACAGCCTCCTCGGCCTCTAACTTTTCCTTGCAGGCTGTGGTATAATCAACGGTTTGCTGATACTGCGCATACATTCTGCTGTCGTAATCGGCAAGCTTATTGATATTTTCCATGTTGTTTAAGAAATCGCCGAATCCGTGTGCGGTGATCAGAAGTTCCAGATAATAATCATCGCCCTGCTCGTAGAGTGCTTTGACTCTTTTTTTCATGGCGGCATACTGCTCCGCCTTGACTCTTTCGGCTTCCTCGAGTTCCTTACGGCTTTGGTCGATCTCTTTCGTCTTCTTGTCGATATCATCGTTTAACTGCGAGATCTTATCCTCGATATCAGAGACATTGTTATCGAGCTGTGTTACGAATGCGGAAAGGTCGTTACGGCTCTTTTCCAGCTGCTTTTTGATATTCTGGACATTGGTGATGTTCGCCTTGATAGCATTTTTCTCATCCTGCGCCGCCTTGATCTGAGCCTGCTTGTCCGCAATGCTCTGCTGGATCTGCGACGTGGTGTCCGCCTTGGCAATACCCGGTGTAATGTTGATTGCAAGGATTGCAGCCAGCGTTACGGCCGTTACGGTTTTCGCTATTTTTTTCCCAATCTGTTTTCTTTTCATCCTGTCCCCCGGATTAAAACATATTGTTTCCCTGATTCCAATTGCCTTATATCAAACGCGAAGGTGCTTTCTTACGGTAAAGAACGATCCGAAGAAACCGATGCCCACACCGATAATGATGGAGATCGGAGCCAGGTACATAAATACCTCGGATGCCGGTACGTAAGAAATATAATCGTTTAAGAACGAGAAATTGTTTCGTAAGAAATCAAATGCGGTATTGTAAAGCACATACAGTACAATAACCGGAATGGCCGCACCGATTAAACCGATGATCATACCTTCGAACACGAACGGCGCACGAACGAAGAAGTCGGTCGCACCGATGTACTTCATGATTGTAATCTCTTCTTTACGAACGGAAATACCGATGGTTACGGTATTGCTGATCAGGAAGATGGATACTGCAAGCAGCAAGATAATCATACCAATAGATACATATGTTACAACGCTTTTTACACCGCTTAACGTGTTGGCGGTAAGCTCGGATTTGTTGATCTTACGGATGCCTTCCACGCTCTCTAAGTACTTAACCAGATCTGCCTGCTTGGAAACATCGTTTAAGTAAATCTGCAGGTTCTCGGAATCAGCCAGCGGGTTTTCGGTAAATCCTTCCGCATTCTCACCGAGTTTCTTGGAAAATTCCGCCCATGCTTCGTCTGCGGAAATAAAATCGCAGCGATATACTTCGGGGCGCTTGGAAACCAGATCCTGAATCTGGTCGATTCTCTCCTGCTCAATGCCTTCGTTGAAGTAAACGGTAACGGATACACCTTCCTCAACGGTTTTTACGATATGGTTTACGTTAAAGACTACCGCAACGAAAATACCGAATACGAAAAGGCAGGCGGAAATCGTTGCTAAAGACGCGAGTGTAAACCACTTGTTACGGAATATGTTTTTGATTCCCTGACCAAGGGAGTAAAAGAATGTGTTAATCATCGATATATGCCCCCTTCTTCTCGTCGCTTACAATAACGCCCTGCTTAAGTGTAATTACACGCTTCTGCATTTCGTTTACGATATCTCTGTTATGGGTTACAACGACAACGGTCGTTCCGTTCTCATTAACCTTCTCGAGAAGTTTCATGATGTCGTTGGTATTTCTGTAGTCCAGGTTACCGGTCGGCTCGTCCGCAAGCAGAATGGTCGGGCGGTTTACAAGTGCACGGGCTACTGCCACACGCTGCTGCTCACCACCGGAAAGCTGCTTGGGTTTTGCTTTGTATTTGCCTGCAAGGCCGACTAAGGAAAGCATGGTCGGAACATTTTTGCGGATCTCGCGCTCCGGACGCATAATGATTCTCTGTGCGAATGCAACATTGTCATAGATGTTTCTGTCTTTTAAAAGACGGAAATCCTGGAAGACTACGCCCAGACTTCTTCTAAACTTCGGCACCTTGGAATGGCGCATGCTGCCCAAGTCATATCCGTTTACGATGACTCTTCCGGAATCTGCCGTAAGCTCTCTTAACAGAAGTTTGATCAAGGTGGACTTACCGGAACCGGAGTCACCCACGATGAAGACAAACTCTCCCTTTTTGATTTTCAAATTGACATTCATAAGCGCCGGTACACCGTTCGCATCGGAGTAGGCGATATTTACGTTCTCCAGATAGATGACGTTCTTTGCGGAATCATCACCTTTTTCTCTGCCTTTCTTTTTGGGTGCCATGCAATTCTCCTTTTTTGCTTTGAATTGATTAGTATTCTACATTCTCCATGTAGTTCATGTAGCGAACTACCATCAGGGCGATCCTGAACGTGATGGCATCTTCGAAAATACGAAGATCGAGCCCCGTTGTTTTCTGTAATTTATCCAAACGGTAAACAAGCGTGTTACGATGGATGAAAAGCTGTCTGGACGTCTCGGAAACATTCAGCGAATTCTCAAAGAATTTGTTGATGGTCGCAAGCGTTTCTTCATCGATATCATCCATGCTCTTACCGTCGAAGATTTCCTTAATGAACATCTTGCAAAGAGGAATGGGAAGCTGATAAATCAAACGTCCGATTCCGAGCTGTCCGTAAGCAATCACGGATCTGTCATCGAAGAAGATTTTTCCGACATCGAGTGCCATCTTGGCTTCCTTATAGGAGCGGCTTACGTCCTTGATCTCGTTTACGGGCGTACCGTATGCGATACGGACATGGGGCATACCTTCCTTCTTTAAGTAATTTACGATATCCCCTGCCATGCGCTCGATATCCTGCGCTTCATTCTCTTCGGTTAAATCTTTGACAACAACCACATTGTTCTCATCAACCGCGGTAACGAATTCCTTCTTGTCGTTTCCGAGGAAATCCTTTACCTGGTCTAAGCAGTTGATGTCTTTGCCGTTGTCGTTTTCCACAATTAAGCAGACTCTTCTGACATCCGTCTGGATGTGCAGTCTTTTGGCCCTGCCGTAGATATCCACCAAAAGCAGATTGTCCAAAAGCAGGTTTTTGATAAAGTTGTCCTTATCAAAACGCTCTTTGTACGCCACGACCAGACTCTGGATCTGGAAGGCCGCCATCTTGCCGACCACGTAGGTGTTCTCGCCCACGCCGGAGCAGATGACGATGTACTCGAGCTGCTGATCGTCATAAATTTTGAAATACTGATTGCTCTGGATCTCCTGGCTGTCCGCAGGAGACTTCACAAATTCCTCCACTGCCTGCGTGTAGTTGGTCTGGAACGAAGCCGTGGTGGCTACCACTTTTCCTTCCGTATCCGTAACGCATAAATCCATACGTGAGATGCGTTTCATCTCATCGATGGAATTTTGGAGAATCTGACTGGAAATCATATCTGTACCCCCTTAAGCAAAATGCCAAATACGATGCCGGCATTTTCGTCAACATAACATACCCCGTTTGCCATTGTACTACAATTTGAAGTAAAAATCCACAAGTATTTGATATTTTATTGGTAAAAATTCATAAATCTATGGCTTTTGTCCGAAAACCATAGATTTATGTTATGTTAACTCTTTATTACATTTTCCGAATGCTTTTCTCCGTAATCTCGATCTTGCCCATTTTAAGAAGGTTTCCGACAGCGCGCTTGAACTCGTTCTTGCTCATGTTCATCTCTCTGCGGATGGTTTCGGGTGAGGCTTTGTCGTTGAACGGTAAAACTCCGTCATAGCTTTCGATTGCCTTCATGACCAGATCCGAGTCGGATGCAATCTGCATATAGGCCTTCTCGCGGATCGCCAGGGTTAATTTACCGTCTTCCTTGACCTCCACCACGCGGGCCGAAATATGGCTGCCCACCGGAATATCTTTCGTAAACTCTCTTTTGGGAATCAGTGCAGAATATTTGTCATCCACCGCAACAAATGCTCCGAAATTATCGCTGATCTCATATAAGGTTCCCTCGACCTTATCCTCCATCTGGTAGGGGCTTTCCTTGACCAGATAATGGTAGATCTTCATCGTCGCGCAGAGCCTGGAACTTTTATCAATGTATAAAGCAACCAAAACTTCATCGCCCGGTTTTACGCGGAAGGTCTGTTCATGGAAGGGCAGAAAAAGATCCTTCTCCAGTCCCCACTCAAGGAACGCACCGATCTTGGTCACGCTCGCAACCCTGCATTTTCCGACCTCTCCAAGCGTCAGCTTCGGTGTATTTACCGTAGCGATCAGCCTGTCCTTGGAATCCTTATAAAGAAAGCATTTAATGCTTCCGCCAACGGCAAGGTCTGCGGGGATCTGGGATTTGGGCAGTAAAACCTTCTCCTCCGGATCACCTCCCGCTTCGGCAAGATATACGCCGAAGTCAACCTTTTTTACCACTTTCAGTTCCTGAATTTCACCAAGTCTTAACATCTGTTTTTCCGTCCTTTTCTTACTGGCCGAACGCCATCATTACCAATCTGACAAGCATTGCGCAGATCCACGCAACCACACACTGCCATACCACAACAAAGATTGCCCATTTCGTACCGAGTTCCCTTTTAATGGAGGCCACAGCCGCCACACAGGGTGTATAAAGAAGGCAGAATACCAAAAGAGGAAGCGCCGTTCCGAGCGTCAGTACGGACTCGACACCGCCCACACTTCCAAAACTCATCTCCAGAACCGATACCACGCTTTCCTTTGCCATGAATCCGCTGAAGAACGAGGTAACGATCCTCCAATCACCGATTCCGAGCGGCTTAAAAATCGGGGCAAAGAAGCCCGCGATGGTAGCCAAAATACTGGATTCCGGATTCGTTACAAGGTCGAAGTGGAAGTCGAAATTCTGTAAAAACCAGACCACGATCGTAGCCACCAGAATAACCGTAAACGCTCTTTGCAGGAAGTCCTTGGCCTTCTCCCAAAGAAGCTGCATAACGTTTTTAAGCCGCGGCATTCTGTAATTCGGAAGTTCCATTACGAACGGAACCGCCTCGCCTTTGAAGATCTTTTTGTACACGAGGGCGATCAAAAGTCCCACAACGATGCTCAGCACATAAAGGCCGATCATGACAAGTGCTTTGTACTTCGGCACAAATGCCTCGACGAAGAATAAATAGATCGGGATCTTCGCGGTACAGCTCATAAACGGTGTTAAAAGAATCGTCATTTTACGGTCGCGCTCCGAAGGAAGCGTTCTGGTCGACATGACCGCCGGTACCGTACATCCGAAACCGATCAGAAGCGGAACGATGCTTCGTCCCGAAAGGCCGAGTTTTCTGAGTGCCTTATCCATGAAAAACGCAACACGCGCGATATATCCGCTGTCTTCGAGAATCGACAAAAAGAAGAACATCGTTACGATGATCGGCAGGAAACTTACCACACTGCCGACGCCGCCGAAAATACCCTGTATGATCAGATCGTGCAAAACCACATTGACTTTCGCAGCCGTAAGTCCCTTATCGACAAGGTCTGTTAAGGCTCCGATACCCAGATCCAGCACCCACTGTAAGAAGGCTCCGACCACGTTAAAGGTTAGGAAGAACACAAGTCCCATCACAAGGATGAAGACCGGGATTGCCGTCCATTTGCCGGTTAAGATTTTATCGATCCTGCGGCTTCTTACATGCTCTTTGCTTTCCTTGGGCTTGGTTACGCATTTCTCGCAAACGCTTTGTATAAAGGAAAAACGCATATCCGCGATTGCCGCGCTTCTGTCCGTTCCGCGCTCGTGCTCGAGCTGCAAAACGATATGCTCCACCATCTCTTTTTCATTCTGGTCGAGCGCAAGTTTCTCTAAGATGACTTCGTCACCCTCTATAATTTTGGAGGCTGCAAACCGGACCGGAATGCCCGCTGCTGCCGCATGGTCTTCAATTAAGTGCACCACCGCATGGATGGCACGGTGTACGGCTCCGCCTTTATCATCCTTGCCGCAGAAATCCCTGCGCAGGGGTTTTTCCTGATATTTTGCAATATGCACGGCATGGTCCACAAGTTCGTCCACGCCTTCTCTTTTGGCTGCGGAAATCGGTACCACGGGGGTTCCGAGCATCTCCTCCATCGCATTGACATAGACACCGCCGCCGTTTCCGGTCAGCTCATCCATCATATTCAGCGCCACAACCACCGGAACGTCCATCTCAAGAAGCTGCATAGTTAAATATAAGTTTCTTTCGATGTTCGTAACATCCACGATGTTGATGATGGCTTTCGGTTTCTCATCGAGTACAAAATCCCTGGATACCAGTTCTTCACTCGAATACGGAGACATCGAATAAATACCCGGCAGGTCGGTGATCAGGGTGTCGTCATGCCCCTTGATCACACCGTCCTTTCGGTCGACGGTAACACCCGGGAAATTTCCGACATGCTGGTTGGATCCGGTTAACTGGTTAAACAGTGTCGTCTTTCCGCTGTTCTGGTTTCCGACCAGTGCAAAGGTAAGCTTCGTTCCTTCGGGCAGCGGATCACCGCTTCCCTTGGGATGGAATTTTCCTTCCTCACCGAGACCGGGATGGGCAATATGCTTTGTTTTGCGGTCCTTATTCTGCTCCTCCTCGTCGGAATCTTTCATAACTTCCACAGAAGAGACTCCGATCTTATCGGCATCCTCCAATCGGAGTGTCAGTTCGTATCCGCGAAGGCGTACCTCCATGGGATCGCCTAAGGGAGCAAATTTAACGACTTTGACTTTTGTTCCCGGAGTCATACCCATGTCAAGAAGGTGCTGTCTGGTTGCGCCCTCTCCGCCAATGGACTCTATGATGGCCGATTCGCCGATTTTTAACTCTTTTAATGTGCTCATATTCTACTCTTCGTAATACCAGACATCTCCGTTTTCATCGACACCGAAGCCTACGAAATCGGACATGTAATAATCATTGTAAATATCATTGATCTCGAATGCATAGAAGTAATCGGCGGGGTCGAGAATACCGTATTCCACCGTGAATGTACCGCTTACTTTATATTCCGTACCGCTGTATAACGTATCTTCCGCATCATCCTCATCCGAATCGGTGAATCCATAGTAAAGCGGAACAATGACATCACCGGAAGCGATCTTCTGAATGGATTTGGCGGATGCGCCGGTAGAGGAAATACCGTCCCACGCACCTTCCACCGTAATGGACTGATCGCTTAAGTTTTGCTTGATACGAAGGTTCGTCTCCTTATCGTTTAAAAGGATCGGCGAGGAGTAGATCACATAATCGTCACTGCAGTCCACAACCGTCAGGGACAGATTCTGTCCATCCGGAAGGGATAACCAGTAGCCGTCGAAATTGTCTTCGAAATGACCGCTCTCCCAGTCACCGACCACATCGATCGTCTCGCCAAGTTCGTAATAAACGCCTTCATCTTCATAATACTGATATACATATCCGTACACCGAAGATGCACGGGAGATACCTCTGGCATCCAGCGTAAAGCCGAATTTACCGTTTTTATCGATTCCGGGTTCCTTTAAGAACGTAATATAACGGCTCTCTCCTGTGGATTCGTACTGATCCGCATAATTCCAGTGATCGTTCTGCTCAATGTTTGCTTCGTAGCTTTCACTGTTCTCATCCCAGGTATAATCCGTACCGTACTCCCAGTTGCCGTCATCCGAGAACCAGTAGGAATCATCATATCCGAAATCATCATTCGAATCTTCATAATCGTAATTGTTGTAATCGTACTCGCAGTCGCCTTCGACTTCAAGCCACTCATCGGAATCCTCGTCATAATACCAGTAAGTGCCATCACTTTCATCGTAGCAGTATTCCACGCCGTCCTCGACGAAATAGTAACATCCGCTCTCTTCATCATAGTAGGTTTCGCCGTATCCTTCCTGCTCGTCCGGATTATAGTAGATCGCACTGGAGAAATCCTGGCGGTCTACAAAGGATGCATAAAACGGACTGATGCAGACATTCTCAAAAACGGTAAGTTCCTTGGAACCTTCGACCGCAAGAGGATAATAAAGGGAAAGTCCGCTGCAACCCTGATGCTGTGAACCGGTTTTATTATAGATGACCGCATCCTTTAAGGCTGCGAGTGCTTCGCTGCTGTTGGCATACGATCCGCAGGCTTCCATTAATCCGCCTAAGTCCACCATATTGGTGTAACCTTCGGAGCGGTTGTTTCCGCCGAAATTGTCGGCGCCTTCGATCTGACGGATCATTTCCGAAAGGGTGGCCGTATTTTCGCTGACCGAATACATTTCCTTTGCAAATGCGTTAAACTTCTGTAAAAAGGTATCCACTTTATCAAGATCGATTACAGAAAGCGTTGCAATCTCCTCTTCTCCCTCAGCCACGCAGGCATCGTAGAATCCGTCGCAAATCACTTTTCCCAAATCTGCTCCGTTTGCTTCGGGGTTGGATGCAAGGTAATTTCCGATCGACGTATAATCCCATCCTTTGCCGGGTTCCGATTCCTGTGAACCCACCATGTAACGGGCATAAGTTGCCAGAATATTGGCGGTCTCCACCGTACCCATAAGGCAGGCATCAAATCCTACGAACTCGAAACGGTCCGACATACCTTCATAGACACTGTAAAGTGCACAGTCCAAATCTCTTAATGTTAAAGCGTCGTCTTCAAACAATTCATCGAAGCAGACGCCGTTGATGCTTCCCGAACCGTGGTTCCAAAGCACCAGTCCCATATGCTGCGCGGGATATTCCTGCACGGCCCATTTTAAGAATGAAGCGAGTGTTTTCGAATCACCCATGCTGGCACCGGGCTGCTCGTCCAATAACGTAATTTCATTATTCTCTACCAGGTAGCGTCCGATCTGACCGGCATTTACATAGTCGTTCTGCCATGCCTGTGCGCCTCCGGTCTCTACGACAAAACGCACTTTGTCGCTTGCCGTAGCGGAACTCATCTCTTCGAAATCCAGTGTTCCGGCCGCGGAATCCGACTCAAGATCGGAACCGCACATATATACAAGGATCGTCCAGTCCCCATTATCGGATAAGGGAACCTCCTCCTTCTTCGGGCGCTCGATCTTCATTTCTCCGGTTGCCTTATCCACCGTGATACGAAGTCCTGCCGCCTCACTAAGGTTTGCTTCTCCGCCAACCTGCGCGATGGGCGTCTGTGATTCCGCTTCTTCGAAGAATCCGCATCCGCCGATGCTGCATACCAGCAGAATCAGTGTTAAAATGACTGCCGTTACTTTTCTTGCTTTCATACAATTCCCCTTTATGTGAAATAAAACTGTCCACCTGCTATTATAATATGAACCTTGGGCAAAAACAAACCCCTTGATTCCATATAATCAAGGGGTTCATCATTTGTGCAGGGCTACAAGGATTCGAACCTTGCGCCTGCGGTGTCGCGCTTCTCGTCAAGCTGCCGATTGTGCAAGCACATCGGCAGTTTTTCTCGAAGAACGCGCAAATGACGGAGTCAGAGTACTAATACGAAATGCTCTGAAATGCCTGATTTATATGGGTTTGCGCCATACTATAGATTCGATTTTTACCTATGAGATTACCTATTCTTCATCTATGAAGCAACTTAGTATTCTTTCTGCCAAACGAACAATCTCCTATAAAAAAACGGCGCGTGAAGGGAAGTGTCGAATGAATCGCTGTTTTCTGAATATGTGAGCTCAAGTTTATTATTGACAATGATCGTGTCTTTTTTTATAATAATTATAGTAATTATAGGCTTTCGAATATTTTTAGCCTATAAATGCTCAAATTAATAAAGCTAGTAAGGTAAATACAGGCTTTTACTATGCCAAAGCCTGTATTTACCCAAAGAGGTTTACCATGTTATTATCCTATCCGGATTGCCTTCAAAAATGGCAGTCAGATTATCAGATAAAAAAGCAAATATCAGAAGGTAATCTATATCAGATCGAGAGGGGAGTCTATTCTGACGTTCCCGATGTTTCTACGTTGGCTGTTATCGCCTTTAAGTACCCCAAAGGAATAATGACTATGGACAGCGCATTCTATTATCACGGTCTTACAGATGTCATTCCGGATGAATTCCATATCGCAACAGACAAACACGCTATTTATATTAACGATAAACGAGTCCATCAGTATTACGTTCTTTCCGATTTTTTAAACATCGGTGTAACGACCATGGAGCGGAGGGACGCGACTATCAGGATTTATGATAAAGAAAGAATGCTGATAGAGCTGCTTCGGTTTAAGAACAAATTTCCTTTTGATTATTACAAGGAAATTATCGGGAACTACAGGCGTCTTATCTATAATCTGGATATCGAGCGGATACAGGATTATGCGGAGAGTTTCCCGCGAAGTAAAATGATTAGTGATGCTCTCGAAATGGAGGTATTGTAGTGGCAACGATAAAAGAGATGATCCGGCAGGCTAATGCAGACGGATATGTTGATGATAATGCAGAAGCAAAGGTATGTCAGGATGTTGTGCTTAAGGCAATTTCTGAAAGTACGCTCAGCAGAAACGTTACTATCAAAGGTGGCGTTGTAATGCGCAGCATATCAAAGGATGCAAGAAGAGCCACGCAGGATATGGATATCGATTTTATCCGGTATTCTCTTGGTGATGATTCGATTCGTCAGTTTATCAAGAAACTGGATTGCCTTGAAGGTATTCACATCCGGCAAACTGGCGAAATAACGGAACTAAAGCAACAGGATTATCATGGAAAGCGTGTCTATGTCATTATTTCCGATGATACTGGCGACTCCATAGAAAGTAAGCTTGATCTTGGTGTGCATAAGAATCTTGACATAGAGCAGGAAGAATATTGCTTTGACATTGCCTGCTATGATGGCAGTGCTACCTTGCTTATTAACTCGAAAGAGCAGATGTTTACCGAGAAGCTTCGCTCACTTTTGAAATTCGGTCCGAACTCGACACGCTATAAAGATGTTTTTGATATGTTCTATCTTACAGATAAGGTTGATACAAAAAAGCTGTTACATTGTTTGAATACATTCGTCATATCTGATCCGAGAATGAAGGAAAACGATATGGATGCTGTGGTAAGAAGGGTGATAAGAACATTCTCATCGAAGAGATATATTGATAGGCTGGCGGATTCGAAAAAGAACTGGATTGGCGAAGAAATACCTGCCATCACGACAAGACTGATTGAATTCCTGAAATCATTGGATTTTTGAATTTTAAGTAAGTGAAAAGGCGTGACCGAAGCCACGCCTACACATTCTTTACTGTCTTAAGATGCCCCATCTGATCCCCACGCCATTTCAGTGGACCAGGACCTTGCGGTCAGCCCCTGTCGGTTTCCCCGATATTAATGATTTAGGAGATTAAATTGGGTTATCTAAAAACCCCTCCGTACCTTCAATTTCGACCTCTTTCTGAAGTTCTATATCATCCGAGATTTGTTTAGTTCCTTTATCAATAAAAAACGTTTCCTTGTACAATTGTCCCTTGTCATTTGTGCCAGATTCCATTTGTTCATATATTACATAATAGGCTGTGTAAACAACATTTCTCTCTGAATCCTCAATCTTGCGAAAAAGTACCTTCTTTTCAGTATCATTTCTACCATTCAAATATATGTCAAACGTTTTTCTAATGTCCTCCACCTCTTGATTTCCGATATAATAGAATCGATTTAATTTATCATCTTGGAGTTGGACTATCGTTTTATAATAAATCTTTCTCCATGCTCGCGTACTGCTTCCATATGTACACCGTACCGCATACTCAACATAGTAATCGTTTTCACCAACCACATATGAATTGACGTTTTCATATTCATAAGAATTCCAACCATATGGATCAATCGTTATCGTATCCAGTTTTTTTACACTTTCATCAACTTTCTCGTGAGAAAGAGCGCCTTTTTCAACACTATTTCCATTCAATACATAGAAAAAAATTTTTTCATCAAAAGGAAGCGCTTCAAAACCTCCTATAATCTCCGCGTTTCTTTTTAGGAGTGGATTATCAAAAAAGTCAATACATTCAAACTCGTTATCTTCAAAAAAATCCGAAGAATGATAAGACTGAAGTGCAATAAATGCCAAATCATCATTCGAAATATTTAAAACAGAATCCTCTGTATCAAAATAAAATCTTGGCAGGTTATCCCTCTCTTGAATCTCCGGTCCCGTATAATCATAGTTATTTGCTCCATAATGAATGCCTTCCGCTGTTTCTGATTTTTCGCAAGAATAATCTTCCGACGATGCGTTTCCTTTTATATTCTTCTGACATGCAAATAGAAACATACAACTCATTAAAGCACCCCATATCATAAATATGTTTCTTATTGTTTTCTCTTTATTCAAAATCTTATCCTCAAAAAAAGTTCGGTTACATGTATATGCAACCGAACCGTCATAGCGCCCTTGCCTTAGACTTCATGCTTTGCGCCCATATATTTCTATATGTTAGCCTATCTTATCCTAATGTATTTCAATACCAAAACCCTATAATATATTTTAACGAATGCCGTTTATTCTTGTCAATACAGATCCGGAGCGTGATCATAAACTTAAGAATCTCAAAATAGAAACATTCATCATGGATGCCGGATATAAAACGCCTGCAATAGCAAAAAAAGGACTTCAGAAATACTGAAGTCCAAAAATGAATATATTCATTTTGAACAGGGCTACAAGGATTCGAACCTTGAAATGACGGAGTCAGAGTCCGTTGCCTTACCGTTTGGCGATAGCCCTATATAGTGCCGTTTTCCAACAGCACTTGTTATTCTACAAAACTTTCTTGGAAAATGCAAGAACTTTTTATTATTTCAGGTCCACTCTGTCATCGCCCCAGAAAAATACAGCGATGGTACCCGGACCGGAGTGTGCGCCGATGGTTTTACCGATGTTAAAAATACGCACGCCGTCTTTGATCTTCGGAATCCTTGCTTCGATGGCTTCCTTTACCTTCTGCGCTTCCTCGGGTGCATTGAAATGTCCCAGGAAACACTTGCCCTGATAATTCTCGCCGCCCTTTGCATGTTCCACCATCTTGTCCACGGTAGCGCCGATGATCTTTTTCTTGCCGCGAACTTTCTCGTATACCTTAAGTTCACCCGCGGGATTGACATACATAAGCGGGCAGATGTTTAAAAGATTACCGAGTGCCGCGCTCGTTGCGGATACGCGTCCGCCGTTTTTTAAGTATTTCAGATCCGTTACATAGAACCAGTGCTGCAGGTGATTTCTCTCGGATAAAACGAAATTCTCGAGGTCTTCCATGGAAGCACCTTTTTTATAACGGTTGTACACTTCATCAACCAAAAGGCCGAAGCCCGGAGCCGCAGAGCGGGAATCCACCGCAATCAGCTTTCTTTCGGGATATTTCTCACGAAGTTCTTCCACTGCTGCCACGCAGGCATTGTATGCACCGGACAATCCGGAAGAAAATACCACATGGAATACGTCCTTTCCCTCTTTTAAGAAGGGCTCAAAGAATTCTTCGTATTCCGCCGTGTTGGGCTGGGAGGTCTTGGGAACCACGCCCTGGTCCATCATATCGGAAAGTTCTTTCTCCGTCATTCCCTGACCGACGATATCGGTAAGCAATTCCCCGTCATGTACCTGGAAATGGTACGGAATGTAGGGGATCCCTGTCTCTTCATAATACTCTTTGCTTAAGTCCGCAGGGGATTCGGTTGTAAGAATAAAATCGCTCATCAAACTGTCTCCTTATCAGCGTAATACTTGTGGCGGCAGTTTAAATGGCCGCACAGGACGCTTTTTAGAGTGTATCATAAAAAAGCGTCCCGCACCATTAAAAAACCATTAACTTTTCTTCTTCGTCATTCCAAGCACCGCAAAACGGTATCCGGGAATTCGGGAAATAATTTCGTATAATCCGATGCCTGCTGCCAGTCCAGCAATGAGGGAGAGCGGATAAATCACCGCCGCAGGCAAAAAGCCGGGTTTTGCAAGGAAAAGTGCCACTGCGGAAATTCCGAGATAGTGGAAAACATAAATTCCAAGACTATGCCTGCTCATCCATGCACTAAACGGTGTTTGGGTATCAAAGAATTTGGCAAATCCGCTTAGGATTGCAAGGCTTCCGAAATAGCCGTACGCACCAAACAAAGGGCTTCTATTGATCGGCGCATCCGCGTAGTTTTGTCCGAAATACAGAATGCAGAATGCCACACAAAGTCCGACGGCGAGGACTGCAAATACCGGGAAAAGTTTTTTAATCCGCTCTATTACCTCCTCATGGGAGAATACAAAATATCCCAGCAGGAAGAAAACAAAGTAGAAGCCGAAGCGGTATACGACAATCATCGGAGTATTCAGGATCAGGCCTGCGCCCCAGGCAGGGATTACAAATAAAAAGGTCATCCATGCAGGTGTTTTGGCCGATACTTTTAAAAGGCGGCCCTTGTCGATTACGCGAACAAGCAGCAAAACCATGCAGAAAATCCACAAAAGCTGCATATACCAAAGGACACCGATTCCGGAGAGTATACAGCTAATCCCAATTGCGATATAATTTCCGGGTGCGGGGAGTTTGCTCATTTCCGCTATCGCATCGGAAAGGGATGCATTGATGAACCCCTGAAGGAACTGAAATGCAACGAGCCCCAAGGTGGTGGGAATCAGTAACCGTTTCGTTCGGTCGGCGGCAAATTCTTTGCCCGTATGATGATCCAGGTAAAGTTTTGCGCTGATACCGGATACGATGAAGAAGATCGGCATAAGCCAGGGATAGACGATGTATTGGAACAGATCCCAGTACTGCACCTTGACATCGGTAATCTTTCCGGCAACGCCCGGGATTCCTTCGCCGTTATACATATAAAACACATGGTATAAAACGACAGCCAAAGTAACCACCCAACGAATATTATCCAGGTAGTGTCTTCTTTTATTTTCCATACCGTCACCCCCCCTACTTATGAAGTGCACGGTTCATCTTATCGACCTTTGCCTTGACCGACAGATAGATAATGCCCCAGATAATTGCAAATACAGCCACGAAAATAACCGTAAAGATCCAGACTTTCTCAAGCGGGATCCATCCGTTTAACAGATAAAATCCCAGATAGTCCACATACAGCACCGCTGCCTGGATCAGAGCCGCAAACGCTTTCGGAACGTTTTCCGTCTGATGAATGACCGAAATTCCCGCTGCGATAAAAGCAAGAACCGTGGTTGTGATGATTCCGAGAACCACTTCTGTCACCGTAAGGGTTTCCAGCTTACCGGCCGCATGTATGCTAAACCATACAATCGCCGTAATAAAAGGGCCTCCCCAGGCAAACATTAAACCTCTTATGCAGAATTCTTTGATAAATTTTTTCATAATCCGTACCTCCGTTTCAGTTCCGCAAAGCATCGTCTTGATATACATTCCGTGTTTCCGCTTTCAAAGACCGCATCCACGGCTCCCGAAAGCTGCACCTTGAATTTGACAATCCGCTTGCGGTTTGCGATTGCAGATTTACTGATCTTCACGAAATCCGCCGGAAGCAGTTCTTCGAGCTCATAAAGTCTCTTCCGGATCTGATAACGCCTGCCGTTCTTTACGATAGCAAAGGTTTTCTCATCTTCTACAAGGAAGTATTCGATCTTGTGAATGTCAAGCATCGTTATCTCGTCATCCGTATAACCGGGCAATTGATCCGTTACACTCTCCGTCATAACGAGTCTTTCGATCTCGTTAATCAAAGGAGTTCTCTCATGCACGTTTGCAATGACTTCTTCCCTGCACTCTTTGTCAATGTTGAGTCTGAAAATCATTTTCTGCTCTCCTCATTAAGTGAAATCTTTGTGATGATCCCATCATACAAAGTTTCATACGTCCTGTCACAAAATATCGGTATTCGGTATGAAACGGACGGTAAACGGTAAAAAAAGAGCTCCGGATCATCAAATCCGGAGCCCTTCATAAATCCTATGATTAAGCTTCTGCTTCTTTGGGCTGATCGGAAGTGCAGTGAGGGCACTTGCAAGCCTCGATATTGATTTCGGATTTGCAGAAAGGACAAATCTTGGTAGTGGGAGCTGCTGCTTCCTCTTCGTCTTTTTTCTTCTTAGCCAGCTTCTTTGCGGAATCAAAGAGCTTGTTCATTCCCTTGATCAAAAGGAACAGAACGAGTGCCAGGATAATGAAGTTGATTACCTGTGTTAAGAAGTCGCCCCAGTTTAAGGAAACGGCCAGTTTCTCTTCTGCGGTTTCAAACTTGCTGTAATCTACCCAGGGAAGTTTGATCACGCCACCGATTTCGGTTCCGCCGATGGATGCCAGTAACGGATTGATGAAGTCAGCGGTAAGTGCTGCAACGATTCCTCCGAACGCACCACCGATGATAACACCGACAGCCATGTCCATGACATTTCCTTTTAACGCAAATTCCTTAAATTCCTGAAAAAACTTTTTCATGCTTAAATACCCTCCTTTGTTTGCTTAATACCCTTTTTATCTTTAGCCGTTTGTGCGTCCAAACGGATAAATTCTTAAATCTTGCCTTCCTGATACATGGCGATCATGTATTCCACGATTTCCGGATCGAACTGGGTGCCTGCGTTGGTACGAAGCTCGAATAGGATCTTGGCCTTCGGCAGACGGTTTCTGTATACACGGTCGGAGTTCATTGCATCGAATGCATCCGCCACATTGATGATTCTTGCATACAGCGGAATCTCCTTGCCGATCAGACCCTGCGGATATCCTTTGCCGTCATAGCGTTCATGGTGGTAAAGTGCTCCGTCGCGAATACCGGGAAGGGAAGTGAAGTTTTCAAGCATCTGTCCGCCCTTTACGGTATGCTGCTTGATGATCTCTCTTTCCTCTTCGGTTAAGGGGCCCTTCTTATTAAGGATTCCGTCCGGGATGGCGATTTTACCGCAGTCATGCATCAGGCCCATATAGCCGACCATCTTGATTTCCTCATCGGAAAATCCCATGCGCTTAGCAATCTTCTGGGAATAGAAGGAAACTCTCGTGGAGTGACCCTTGGTATATTCGTCCTTTGCATCGATGAAACCGGCAAATACCTGCATGGTCTCTTCGATGATCTTCTCGTCATGTTCTTTCTGGCGTCTTAATTTTCTCGTACGGAAATTGTTGAATAACCAGGCTAAAAGCCAGATCAGCCAGATTACCAGTCCGCCTGCGGAGATCCAGAACTCCGGATATTCAAACAGATAGGTTTCGTAGTATCCGCGGATTTCGAAATCCGTAAAATCAAGGCCGTTGGGTGCGTACAGCACATAGCCGAATGTTTTGTTCTCGTCTTTCGGGATTCTTTCCAGATAATCGGCCGGAAGAAATGTGATGCTGTCTCCGTTATTGGTATAATCACCGTTCCAGCTCGAATCGATGGTTCCTTCCACCGGGCGGCCGTCTTTGCCGATGGGCATGTAAATGGTCATGGACCAGTTCACGATGCTCTTTCCGCTGTTATTGTATACCGTTCCGTCGTATTCCGCACCGATGATGGTTTTACCGTTCGTATCTTCGGAGGGCCAGGATTTGGTCTTCTCCATCGCTACAAACTCGGTTACCTTGGTATTGTTCTTCTCTTCCTTGTTCGCGGGACGGTCTTCCACGGTAATCTTTGTGGTAAATTCCTGGGTGTTATCCACACGCCAGCGGATAATGCAGGCCACCGTCAGTCCGAGGAATACCACAAACAGCGATGCAAATATGGCAATTGCTCTTTTCTCCGCTTTATCCAGTTTCAAGAATCTCACCTCTGTACAATTACTTCGTTACAGTATCCGAAGTTTCTACGCTATATATTTTATCACAACTTATTTCATTCTTCAATTCGGCAATTCGCAGTTTTAGGCGTTCTTTCGGCCGGAAATCAGAAGGATGTAATCCCCCGATTTGATCACGGTATCGCCATCCGGAATGATGTTTTCACCTTTTCTGCGGATCCGTACCACAAGCTCCCTGCGGGTAATATCGAGGTCTCTTATGCGCTTGCCGACCCAGGGATTTTCACTCTTGATTAAAATCTCCGTAAATACCACTTCATCATCTTCCGCTTCATAGAAATGCGAACCGAGGATCAGGCGGTCATTTCCTTCAATCACGGTATTGGGTTTCGGGATCATCATCAGATTCTCACGGTAGATGACCGCAACCATCACTTCGGGCGGAAGCGTAATCTCTTTCACCGCTTTGCCGACCCATGGGTGATTGAGACTTACATCACTTACCACAAAATGCACATCATGCTTTTCTTCGGAAGTAGCCAGTGTCTTCATTTTGGTAAACTGCTCCACGAAACCTGCGGAAATAATACCGGTGGGAATCGCTACCATACCGACACCGAGGAAGGAAATGATGATGGCCATGATCCGGCCCAGTGTCGTTACCGGATAAATATCACCGTATCCTACGGTCAACAGGGTGGATACGCTCCACCAGATTCCGGAGAACGCATTCGCGAACTGATCCGGCTGTGCCTCATGCTCCACACTGTACATACAAAGCGAGGATGCAATCGTAAGAATGATGATCATCGTAATGCAGGAAAAAATCTGATTTCTCTTCTCTTTTAAGACATTGATGATGACATTGAATGCATCGAACTGTGCGTTGATCTTAAAGAGTCTGAAGATTCTGACCACGCGGAACATTCTGAATGCCACAGCGCCCGCCGGGAAAATAAAGGGCAGGTAAAACGGCAGAATGGTCAGAAGATCGATCAGTCCGTAGAAAGAGAAAATAAACAGAATACGCGCCACGACGGGGTTTCTTTTCGGATACAGATAATCCGCCGTAATGATACGCAAGATAAATTCGGCCGTGAAAACAACAACCGTAATGATATCAATGACATTTAAGACACCCGCAAACGGTTTGGATGCTTCGAAGGTGGAGAAAAGAGTCGCAAACAGATTCAGAAGAATCATGACGGTAATACCGATATCAAACGCAACGGAAGGCAGATCCTCCTTGTTGCCGATCTGAATGATATCAAATATACGCTTTCTTACATTCTCTTTCTTTGCCATACGCATCTCCCCAAATCAATGTTTCTTCCAAAGTCCGGGTGCAAGTAACAGTAAAATCGGATACAGTTCCAGTCTTCCGGCAAGCATGTCAATGATGATGACAATCTTCGAACCGATGCTGAATCCCGCAAAACCGCCGCAGGGTCCTACTTCTCCGAGACCGGGACCGATATTGTTGATGGTGGCAAGAACCGCCGTGAAATTGGTTTCCATATCAAACTTATCGATGGAAAGCAAAAGTACGGATACGGCAAAAACCAGCATAAAGACTACCATGTATACGGAAACGGAACGGACCGTGTCCTTCTCGATCGCCTTTCCGTCCATCTCGACCATCTTGACGGAACGGGGATGAATGAAACCTTCGAATTCGTTTTTGATACTCTTCCACCAGATGATGAAACGGGAAATCTTCAAACCGCCGCCCGTACTGCCTGCGCAGGCTCCGGTTAACATCAAAAGGATTAAGATGGTCTTCGAAAACGACGGCCATAAGTTAAAGTCCACCGTAGCAAATCCCGTTGTCGTTACGATGGAGCATACCTGGAATGCCGCCATACGGAAAGTCTCCGACACGGAATCGTTGAACTTTAAGATATTGTATGCGATGAATACGGTACTGAGTAAGATCAGTGCCACATACCAGCGTACCTCTTCAATGGAGAACGCGGATTTGAATTTTTTCTTTAGGATAAAATAGTAAAAGTTAAAGTTGATACCGAACAATGCCATAAACACGGTGATCACCCACTGTGCAAACGGTGTATAGGACGCACAGGAGTCCGCGCGCACACCGAATCCACCGGTGCCAGCCGTACCGAATGTGATGCAGATGGCATCAAAAACAGGCATCTTGGCGATGATCAGAAGGATCATCTCGGTGATTGTGATCGTAAAATAGATCAGATACAGAATCTTCGCGCTTTCCTTAACCTTCGGAACCAGTTTGCCGACGCTCGGGCCGGGGCTTTCCGCACGCATCAGATTCATGTTGTAGCCACCTGCCATGGGCAGGATCGCAAGTAAGAAAATAAATACACCCATACCGCCGATCCAGTGGGTAAAGCTTCTCCAGATCAGTGCCGTATGGCTTAATGCTTCGACATCCGTAAGGATGCTGGCTCCGGTCGTGGTAAAACCGGAAGCGGTTTCAAATACCGCATCGATATAGTTGGGGATTTCCCCGCTGATGGTAAACGGCAGGGCGCCGATCAAAGACATGATGATCCAAGAAAGACCGACCACCGCAAATCCTTCCTTGGTGAAAAACTGCGGATTCTTCGGTTTTCTGCGGATTAAGAAAAAGCCGATCAGTGCGGACGCCGCCGCTACGATGATGAAGTAAATACCGGTCTTTTCTCCGTAAATTAAGGATGTAACACAGGGAAGCAGCATGAAACCGCCTTCGAGTGTCATTACCCAGCCTAAAATGTAAACGATAAACGCAAAGTTCATTTTCGCCCGCTCCCGCCTTAGTCTGCAAGAATATCCTTGATGTCTCCGAGTCCCGTATGGGTCGTAACAACAATAACCGTATCACCGACCTGGATGGTGGACTGACCGTTGGGAATGATGACGGCTCCGCCACGGTTGATGCATCCGATTAAGACATTTTTCTTTAACTTTACTTCCATTAACGGTTTGCCGGTAATCTCAGACTCGTCCCGGATTAAGAATTCCAGAGCTTCCACCTTGCCGTCCATCAGCTTATACAGCGTCTCGACATTGGATCCGATGGAATTCTGCATAACTCTTACATGCTGTAAAATATAATCCGATGTAATGTTCTTCGGAGCGATGATGCTTCCGGCCTGGAAGGTGGAAATCATATCGTCGAAGGAAATACGGTTGATCTTCGTAATGATCTTCTTTGCTTTGGATACGCTCTTTGCATACATGGACAGGAAAAGATTCGCCTCGTCGATACCGGTCAAGGCGATGAAGGATTCGCAGCTTTCAATGCCCTCTTCCATCAAAACATCCTTGTTGGTCGCATCGCCGTTAATGATGCATGCCTTCGGTAAAAGCTCGGACAGTTCCTCACAGCGTGCTCTGTCGGAGTCGATGATCTTCACCACGATGCCCATATTGCGAAGCTGCATACCAAGATAGTAAGCGATCATTCCGCCGCCGACGATCATGGTGTTCTTCACCTGATGCGTATCGACGCCGATCTTTTCGAAAAATTCCTTGGCATTTCTCGGTGTTGCCACGAAACTTACGCGGTCGTTCTCCCGAAGGATAAAAGGACCGTTCGGGATAAACGCTTCGTCGCCACGCTCCACGAAACAGATTAAGACATCGCATTTGTATTTCTTGGATACATCGATTAAGGTCATATTCTTTAACGGGGAATCCTCACCGATAACGAAATTCAAAATCTCGACACGGCCGTGTGCAAATGTATCGATCTTATCCGCCGAAGGGAAACGCAAGATACGCGCGATTTCGGTTGCGGATGCATACTCAGGATTGATGACCATCGAAAGTCCGAGTTCTTCTTTGATATAGTCGATCTCCTTGCTGTAAACAGGGTTTCTGACTCTGGCGATGGTGGATGTATTACCGGCTTTCTTTGCGATTAAGCAGCAGAGCAGGTTTAATTCATCCGAACCCGTAACCGCAATCAAAAGATCCGACTGCTCCACGCCCGCTTCTTTCTGCACGCTGTAGCTGGCACCGTTTCCTACCACACCCATACAGTCATAGGTATTGGTCGCCTCCGAAATTGCCTCGTTTCTGGCATCGATGACCGTAATATCATGTTTTTCCCTGGAAAGCTGCTTAATCAGCGTCATTCCTACTTTTCCGCATCCAACGATGATAATTTTCATTTCTGCTCCTAGTTTACTTTACAACGATATTGATAATTCTGCCCTTAACGTAAATCTCTTTGACAATTGTCTTGCCTTCGATGGCTCTTTGCACCGCCTCGGACTCTTTGGCCTTGGCAATGGCGGAATCGTTACCCTCATCCACACCGACCAAAACGGTATCCTTTACCTTGCCGTTTACCTGGACACCGATCTCGATTTCATCGTCTTTCACCAGTGCCTCGTCGTACTTCGGCCATGCCTCGAATGCGATGGTTCCCTCGTGACCCAGAATGCTCCAAATTTCCTCGCCGACATGCGGAGTAATGCAGGATAACATTTTTACAATGCCCTCGGCATATTCCTTCGGACAGCTGCCCTCTTTGTATGCGGCGTTCATAAAGATCATCATCTGGGAAATGGCGGTGTTGAAGCCCAAGGACTCATAGTCCTCCGTCACTTTCTTAACGGTCTTATGATATAACTTTTCAAGGTTCGCTTTCTTGTCGTCGTTTAAATTATCCGGGTTGGTAAAGAAGGTCCAGACACGTCCGATGAATCTTCTTGCACCCTCAACACCCTGTTTGCTCCAGGGCTTGGAAACCTCCAAGGGTCCCATGAACATTTCATAAAGTCTTAAGGTATCTGCGCCGTAATCTCTTACGATATCGCTCGGGTTAATTACGAATTCGGGGAAACGCTTACCCATCTTGATACCGTTTTCACCTAAGATCATGCCCTGGTGAACCAGTTTCTTAAACGGCTCTTTAACGGGAGATAAGCCCTTATTGTACAGGTAACGGTTCCAGATTCTGGAATACATTAAGTGGCCTACCGCATGCTCCGGTCCGCCGATATAAAGGTCAACCGGCATCCAGTGCTTTAAAAGTTCCTGATTGGCGAATTCTTTATCGTTATCGGGATCGATATAACGGAAATAGTACCAGGAAGAACCTGCGGAACCGGGCATTGTGGAGGTTTCTCTCTTGCCCTTTATTCCGTTATGATCGTACTGCTTCCACTCGGTTGCATTTTCCAAAGGCGCCTGTCCGTTCTTCCCCTTGTAGTCTTCCAATTCGGGAAGGATCAAAGGCAGCTCGTCATCGTCCAGAACATGGATCTTTCCGTCCTCGGTATGTACCACGGGAACGGGCTCGCCCCAGTAACGCTGACGTGCGAAGATCCATTCACGGAAGTGATAGTTAACGCATCTCTTGGCAACGCCCATTTTCTCCAGTTTTACGGTGATGGCTTCCTTGGCTTCCTCTACGGTCATTCCGGTAAACTCTTCGGAATTGATCAATTTAAAGCCTTTGCCGAGGTAGTCGTATTTCTCCAGTGCATGCTCACTTACGTCCTGATGACCTGCTTCGTCGGAGCCGTCGATAACCTGGATCATGTCGATATTGTGTGCGATCGCATACTCAAAGTCACGCTGGTCGTGGGAAGGAACAGCCATAACCGCACCGGTTCCGTAGCTTGCAAGTACGAAGTCGCCGATGAAAAGCTTAGCTTCTTTGCCGTTTACGGGGTTGATGCAGGTTACACCCTTTAATTCGCATCCGGACTTGGTCTTATTCAGTTCGGTACGGTCCATATCGTTCTTCTTTAAGGTTTCGTCGATATAGGCCTGAACTTCTTCTTTGTTCTCGATTCTCGGCATCAGCTGCTTTACGATCTCTCCGTCGGGAGCAAGAACCATGAAGGTAATACCGTAGATTGTCTCGATACAGGTGGTGAAAATGGAGAACTCTCCGCCGCCCACGATCTGGAATTTCACTTCCACACCTTCGGATTTGCCGATCCAGTGACGCTGCATATCCTTCGTGGACTTCGGCCAGTCGATCTCATCCAGTCCTTCAAGCAGTTCTTCCGCAAAAGCAGGCTGGTCGATTACCCACTGCTTCATGTTCTTGCGAACGACCGGATATCCGCCACGCTCGCTCTTTCCGTCGATGACTTCGTCGTTGGAAAGTACGGTACCTAACTCTTCACACCAGTTAACGGGCATGTCGATATACTTTGCATAGCCGTCCAGATAAAGCTGTTTAAAGATCCACTGGGTCCATTTGTAAAACTTCGGATCGCTCGTTGCTACCATCTTGGACCAGTCATAGTCAAAACCGAGCTCACGAAGCTGCTTGGAGAAGGTTTCGATGTTTTTCTCCGTAAATCCGTTGGGATGGTTTCCGGTCGTTACCGCATACTGCTCTGCGGGCAGACCGAAGGAATCGTATCCCATGGGATGAAGCACGTTGTATCCCTGCATACGTTTCATTCTCGAAATAATATCGGTTGCCGTATAGCCTTCCGGATGGCCGGCGTGAAGACCGACACCCGAAGGATACGGGAACATATCCAATGCGTAGAATTTGGGCTTGCTAAAGTCCCATACGTCTGTCTTAAAGGTCTGGTTTTCTTCCCAGTACTTCTGCCACTTTCTCTCAATCTCGGCAGGGTTGTAAATTCGTTCCATTTCTAAATCTCCTTTATACTTTCAGCGGTATGCGCTCAAATTTCTCAACATCAACCAATCCCTGTGTGGTCATTTTCAAAGCCGGAATAACGGGAAGGCTTACGAATGCCATGTTCATGAAGGGCTCTACGTTATGCGGTGCGCCGAGTTCGTGAACCGCTTTACGCACGTGGTAGTTAAACTTCGCGGTTTCCGTGGCCGGAAAATCCGACATCAGACCCGCTATCGGAAGAGCCATACGGGCTACGACCTCACCTTTATCGACTACGACATTCCCGCCGCCCATCTGCAGAATGGCATTTGCGGCCAGCGCCATGTCTTCATCGGATGTCCCGATCACGATGACGTTATGGGAATCGTGGGATACGCTCGATGCGATGGCTCCCGACTTAAGGCCGATTCCCTTGATGAAACCAATGCCCTTATGACCGGTTCCCTTGTGTCTTTCGATAACGGCTATCTTTAAAATATCCCTGTCCAGATCGATTCCGCTGTTTACCGTAAAATCGATTTCTTCATGCAGCTCGTGCGTAATGATCTGTCCCGGAATGATGCCCATCACCCTGCACAATCCGTTCTCTTCGCGGATCACGAAATCTTCCGCTCTGCAGGGTTTCATGCGGAAGGTATCACGCACTCTTTCCTCCAGAGAAATATCCACCTTCGGTGTAACCTGACCCCAGAGATCTCCGTTCTTTACCGCAACTTTACCGTGAACATAGACATCTTTTACCTTGAATGTCTCCATATCCTCCACGAGAACCAGGTTTGCGATATATCCGGGTGCGACGGCTCCCATATCGGGGATCTTAAAATACTGTGCCGCCTGCAAGCTTGCCATACGAAGGGCCACTTTCGGGTCGGCGCCAAAGTTGACGGCTCTGTGTATGATGTAATCGATATGCCCTCTGTTTAAAAGATCCGCCGGATGGCAGTCATCCGTAACGAGAAGGCATCTGTGATTGTATTTCGGATCAAAGAGCGGCATTAGGGATTCCAAGTTTCTCGCTGCCGTTCCCTCGCGGATCATGATGTACTGTCCGCGCTCCAGTTTTTCAACGGCTTCTTCTGCATTGGAGCATTCATGATCCGAGCCGACGCCCGCCGCAATATAGGTATCCAGGTCTCTGCCCCGAAGCAGGGGACCGTGTCCGTCCACCACTTTGCCGGCAGCCTTGGCATCTTTCATCTTCCGGAGTACATCCGGAGAATGCTTAACAACTCCGGGATAATCCATGACTTCCGCAAGTCCCAGGATTCGCGGATTGTCATACAGGGGTTTCAGATCTTCGGCCGTAAGGACGGCGCCCGATTCATCAAACGATGTCGAGGGCACACAGGACGGAGCCGTGAAGAAAATGTCCATCGGAAGTCCTTCGCTGGATTGCAGCATGTAACGGATTCCGTCGACGCCGCATACATTGGCGATCTCGTGCGGGTCAGCCACAACAGCCGTGGTTCCGTGGATCAAAGCCGCCTTGGCAAATTCTGCCGGAGTCATCATCGTGCTCTCGATGTGGATATGTCCGTCAATCAGGCCCGGGCAGATCGAAAGTCCGCTGCAGTCCCTGACTTCATCCGCTTCGGAGTACTCCCCGACGCCGATAATCCGGTCATTTTCGATCAGAACATCCTGCTTTCTGATCTCGTCTGTAAAAACATTCGCCACAAAGGCATTTTTCAACAGTAATTTCATCCCTGAAACCTTCTTAAAAGCCCATAAAAAATCAAATTACATTATAGCACAAATATTGCAAATAAGTAAAGGCAGACCGCGTGGTCTGCCTTAGTATGTAACGGTATTTACCGTTTGTGCCTTAATAGGATGAGATTTCATCCTCCGAATCGTCCGTGGAGGAATCAAGGTCACGAATTTCCGCAATATAACTGTAGGAATCGTTTACCTTTACTTCCACTTTATCACCGACTTTGTGTTTCAGAAGTGCCTTGCCGAGAGGTGACTCGATGCTGATGAAGCCCTTTAGGCTGTTGGCACGGATCGGTGTTACGATTTTATACGTTTCCTCCGCATCGTCCTCTTCGATGTAGATGGTCACCCAGTTGTTGATTCCGACTTCATCGTCCTTGGAATCATCCTCGATGATCTGCGCCGTACCGATCATTCTCTCCAGATAGCGGATACGGCTGTTGTTTTTATTATTGGCACGCTTTGCGGCGTAATACTCGAAGTTTTCGCTTAAATCGCCCTGTGCCCTGGCTTCTTTTAAATCTTCCAGAAGCTTCGGACGAAGCGTGATCTTACGATATTCAATTTCTTCCTCAATCTTTTTGATATCGGAAGCTGTCATTTGGTCATTCATCCTTAAGACCTCCGTTTAGTTCTTGGACTCGCTTACTCCGGAAATTAAGCACTGGATACCGTAAACAATCAGTACGATACCGCCGATGACTACGATGAATGCTCCGATCTGTTCCGCAAAACGAATGGGCGAAAGAATCGCCAGCGCGCCGAGAATGATATTGATGATACCAAAGCAGAGCGGAATTGCCGCACCTTTGGCCTTGGCTTTCATGTAGGTAACGGCTTTGGAGATTTTAAAGACTCCGTCCAGGAAAAGCAATACGCCTATGGTAAAGCATAAAACCCATATGATCAGATCCTTAAATACCACCAAAAGAATACCGGATATAATGGATACGATCGCCATAATAAGGCTTCCGACCCTGCTACGGTCTTTGATGAAAAAGATAATACCGACAACGCCGGCTACCCAGAAGCCGATGGCAAGCCCCCAAAGGAAGAGGCCGTAGATTGCATCAAATACCTGATTTTTAAAGACCAGAAACAGTACGCCCAGAATCAGACATACGATTCCGACCACAATGTCACGAACGGTGTTTTTACCTTTTGTTCCCATGTTGATATCTCCTTTTCCTGCCGGAAACGACACAAACGGTACAAAGACTTCGATTTACGCAGTCGTATAATTGTCGAAATATCCCTGGATCAAAACGATCGGCGTACCCTTGTCACCGGAGCCGGAGGTTAAGTCGCAAAGGGATCCGATCAGGTCGGTAAGCTGTCTCGGAGTGGTACCCTGGGAAGCCATGTTACCAACAAGGTTGGACTGTTTGGACTTAATGCTCTCGGAAATAGCATCACGAAGTGCTTCACCGGAAAGGTTTGCGAAATCGTTATCTGCAAGATATTTTAATTTCAGTTCGTTCGGAGTACCGATGAGTCCGTCGGTAAATGCGGGAGATACAACGGGATCCGCAAGCTCCCAGATTTTACCCTGGGGATCTTTGAAAGCACCGTCACCGTAAACCATAACTTCCACGTGTTTTCCGGTACGGGCTAAGATCTGCTCCTGAATCTCAAGAACAAGCTCTTTGCACTCTTCTCTCGGGAAAAGCTTAACCTTGTTCTCGGTGGACTTGTTGGATCCGAGTAAGCCGTACTTTGAGTTATATCCGCTGCCGTTCACCGGTGCGTTCATGATGTCGTCCAGTCCGCAAACAACCTTTGCGCCGCCTGCAAGAAGAATTCTCTTGGTTCTCTTTCTGGTATGGATGTCGCAGTTGATGATGCAGTCGGTATAGTCCAAGATCGTCTTTGCCTGATTTGCGAAAACAACCTCAACCTCTGCACCCTCTTCTTTGATCAGATCGGAATAGTATTCGATGTAATCCACGCCGGTAAACTCATGTTTCTTGTATCCGAACAGTTCTCTGTACTTCTCAAGGCTTAAAACGTCGGAATAGGGATTGACGCCTGCTTCGTCAATCTGATCCCAGCTAAGGAGTGCATTTCCCACTTCATCGGAAGGATAGGAAAGCATCAGAACAACTTTCTTGCATCCTCTTGCGATACCCTTTAAGTTGATCGCGAAACGGTTTCTGGAAAGAATGGGGAAAATAACGCCGACGGTTCCGCCGCCTAATTTATTCTTAACGTCTTCGGCGATATCATCAACCGTTGCATAGTTACCCTGTGCTCTTGCCACAATCGACTCGGTTAAAGCGATTACATCGCGGTCACGAAGGGAAAATCCCTCGGACTCGGCTGCGCCAAGCACGCTTTCCACAGCGATATCAACCAAATTGTCTCCTTCTCTGATGATCGGGCAACGAATGCCTCTGGATACTGTTCCTACTCGTCTTTCCATGTAAAACTCCTCCTTAAAACCGCATTATTGCTCTTTTTCTTGCGTTTTTTCGATGTTTACTGCATTTTCTTTTAAATAATCAAGCACGGCAAATTCGATTGCTGCCTGATTTAAAAATCCTTTTCCGTACTTCTCCTCCAGCGTGGAAGCATATTTCTTATCCACTCCGTAAGCATTCAGTACACGGTCTTTGTTGGCTTCACTGATCGTTAAGCCTTCTTTCTCGTAAACGGCCTGCAGGATGGATGCCTGATTGGCGTTTCTCTGCGCTTTTACACGAAGCAGGGCATAATATTCTTTCCCGGAAAAATTCTCGTTGGGCTCAAGTTTTTTGATCAGGCCCATCAGGCCTTCCAAATATCCTTCCGGATATCCTTTTACTTCGCAATGCTCGTTTAGATACGTCAGAAGATACCGCTCAAGATTGACTTCTTTCTGTCTTTCTTTGTATGTTTCGCGATATTCCTTCACCGTACTGCCCATATCGGGCATATACGCTTGGACAAAAGCATCGGTTAAGTTCTCCGCTTTTAATCCCTGCGCCTCCATCATGGATGCGATCGCACTGTCAATGTCCTCCTGTGATGGAACGATTTCCTCTTCCGGAATGTTGATCTTGGAATAATCGCACATCTTGATGTTGGACGCATCGAATCCGATGATGGTTCCGTCATCGTTTAATCCCACGGAATAATTGCCGTGCTCTTTGACCGTGAAACTGATGCGGTAGACTACGATCCAGATGCAGACGGATACCGCAACCAAAACGGCCATCAGGCCAAGGATCAGTGCCACGGAGCGTTTCCGCTGTGCCTTTTTCGCCGCAGCTTTTCGGTTTTGCTTTTTCTTCTTTGCTTCGCCCATGCTCTCCTTGTACCTGCCCCGGCAAGACTTATTTTGCCTTGTTCATGTCCTCGTTACGAATCTGTGCACGCTTGATCTTGCCGCCCAGGGTCTTGGGAAGCTCGTCAACGAATTCCACGATTCTCGGATATTTGTAAGGTGCAGTCGCATGTTTAACATGATTCTGCAGCTCTTTGATCAACTCTTCGCTGGGTTCATAGCCCTTTGCCAGTACGACGGTTGCCTTAACCACCTGGCCACGGATGGGATCCGGAGCTGCGGTGATGGCGCACTCTACGACTGCGGGATGCTCGATTAACGCGGATTCAACCTCGAAAGGTCCGATACGGTAACCGGAGCACTTGATTACGTCATCGTGACGTCCGACGAACCAGTAATATCCGTCGGTATCTTCCCATGCAACGTCTTTTAAGTTGTAAATACCGCTGCCAAGCGCTTCTTCGGTCATTTCCTCGTTCTTATAATATCCGACAAAAAGTCCGACCGGGTGATTCTTCTTTAAGGAGCAGATGCAGATCTCGCCCTCTTCACCCTGTGCACATTCCGCACCGTCGGTGTTCATTAAGTGAATATCGTAGATCGGGGATAATTTGCCGAGCGTACCGGGCTTTGCTTCAAACCAGGGGAAGTTTGCGATTAAAACCGTACCTTCGGTCTGTCCGAAACCGGAAGCAATCTTATGTCCGGTCAGTTCTTCCCAACGGTTAAACACCTCGGGATTTAAAGGTTCTCCAGCGGTTGCCCAATGCTGAACACTGGATAAATCATAGCTTGCCACGTCTTCCTGCAGCATGAAACGATACATCGTCGGAGGTGCGCAGAATGTAGTGAGCTTGTATTTTTCAATCATGGCAAGCAGATTGTTGGCATGGAACCGGTCCATGTCATACGCAAAAACCGTTGCGCCGCAGATCCACTGGCCGTAAATTTTACCCCATCCGAACTTCGCCCAGCCGGAATCGGAAACGCTCATGTGGAGCTTGTTCTCCTGTACCTGCTGCCAATATTTCGCAGTCACGATGTGACCTAAGGGGTGGTTATAATTATGGCAGACCATCTTCGGCATTCCGGTGGTTCCGGAAGTGAAGTAAATCTGCATAATATCCGTATTCTTGGTTGCCTCTTCGCCGACAGGACGTGTGAAAGTATCCGGATACTTCATGATCTCAGTATCCAGATTGGTCCAGCCCTCTTTGTCGGTCTCGGTTACAAAAATCTCTCTGATGCAGGGAGCTTCGGGCTTTGCAAGTTCCATCTGCTCCATAACATAAGGGTCGTTTACGCATACAAAAGCCTTGATATATGCGGCATTTGCACGGTATGCGATATCCTTTTTGGTAAGCTGTAAGGTACCGGGAACAATGATAACGCCTAATTTCATCAGGCCCACTGCGGTAATCCAGTACTCCCAGCGGCGTCTTAAGATCAGCATTACCACGTCGCCCTTTTTAAAACCTCTGTCGGCAAACATGTTTGCCACACGGTTACTTAATTTGGAAATCTCCGTAAAGGTAAAGGTTCTTTCGTGGTCGTGGTCATCGCACCATACCAGTGCGCGTTTCTCGGGCTCTTCCTTTGCCCAAGCATCTACAATGTCATATCCGAAGTTAAATCCGTCCGGAATATTAACGGTATAATTTTTCTTAAAATCTTCGTAAGAATCAAACTCAATTCTGGGTAAAAACTTTTCTAACATTTTCTCTCTCCTGGGTCCCCTTACTCCGCAATCATGGTAAGGAAGATTGCCGGCTCGTCGCCGCCGCATCTCTGTCCGTGCGGGTAAGTCGGGTTAAAATAAATACTGTCGCCTGCGTTCAAAACCAATTCCTTGTCACCGTGGGTGACGACGACAGTGCCCTTGAGCACAAGGTTAAATTCTTCCCCCCTGTGAGAGACTAAATCCGCGGGTTTGTCCGAAGGATCCAGGGTTACGATAAACGGCTGCATGATCATATTGGCATAATGGAATGCCAAATCCTGGAAATGATATCCGGGATATCTGTCCGCAATCTTGCCTTCTCCCTTACGAACGACCTGATAGGTGGTAAGCTTCGCGCTTACGCCCGTCAGAATTTCGGAAAAGTCCACTTTATACATTTTGGAAAGCTGATAAATCACATTGATCGGAATTCCCTGGCCGTCTTCCTCGTACTGCTTGTATTCCTCAACGGAAACGCCGAGGCGGGACGCCACTTCCTCTTCGGTATAGTCACAAATCTCGCGGAGCTCTTTGATACGCATCGCAATTTCCTTAATCTCGTTCATACCGAATCTCCTTTCCTGGTTATCAAAATTATTTAGTACGTTCACAACTCTACTATTTCCCCTCAACGGAGCCGCCTAGATTCGTACATTCCCCAGCCCTTGGGGGAGCCGCCTAGATTCGCAAATTTCCTCTGGGGAGCCGCCTAGATTCGTACATTTCCCTTCGGGGACGCCTTGCGGCTCTATCCTCCGGCGTAGCGGAACTAAATTCGCGCGTACAAAACAACGCGCTCATTAAGTACCGACGCCTCCGCAAGCCACCTCAGGGAAAAATACGAATCTCTCGGCTCCAGCAAAGAGGTCGCTTGCGAAGCATAATTCTAAATTATTATATCGAGCCGTGAGCATGTAGGCTTCGTAAAGGGTGAGTTTAAATCGAGGGTATTGTGCCACTAATTATGTGCTGCCAACGAGCCCCGAAGATTTACCGAATCCCTGTCGAAGGCGTGATGCTCACGTGCGAGCCAAAATCATATCCAATTATGCGTTCTGGCCGATCTCAAGTGCCTTCTGGTTGAGTTCGAGCATGGCTGCCTTCTTGGCGGGAATAACTTTCTGGATGGCTCCGTCAAGTGCTTCCTTGCTGCAGAAGCCGAGCTCCTTGAACATTTTGCCGACAAGGATGATGATGGCACAGCTGTGCATATTGTTTTCGTCCGCAATCTTGGTTGCGTCCACATAGTATACGTTTACGTCCGTACGCTCTACCTTGATGTCGATCATGGAGCTGTCGACAAGGATGGTTCCGCCGGGTACTACTTTGTCCACGAATTTCTCCAGGGAAGGACGGTTCATGGCGATCAGTACGTCGGGAGTGGTAACTAACGGAGATCCGATGGATTCATCGGAAAGTACTACGGAGCAGTTACAGGTACCGCCACGCATTTCAGGTCCGTAAGAAGGAAGCCAGGAAAGTTCCTTGCCGTCCAAAAGTCCTGAATAAGCGATGGTTTTACCGGCGAAAAGGATACCCTGTCCACCGAATCCGGCCAAAAGAATATTTAATGTGTTAGCCATTAGTTTTCACCTCCCTCAGCAGTTACATCCTTATAAACTCCCAGAGGATAATAAGGAAGCATATTGTCACGAAGCCACTGTACGGCTTCCTTCGGGGAAAGACCCCAGTTGGTAGGGCAGGTGGAAACCACTTCGATAATGGAATATCCACGCTTGTTGATCTGGTTCTCAAAGCCTTTCTTGATGGCTTTCTTTGCTTCTCTTACATGAGCCACGCTGTCAACGGTTACGCGCTGTGCAAGTGCGGTACCGGAAAGGGTGGAAAGAAGTTCGCAGACACGGATCGGGTAGCCTGCCACTTTTACATCACGTCCGTAAGGAGAGGTCTGGGTAACCTGTCCGGGTAAGGATGTCGGTGCCATCTGTCCGCCGGTCATACCGTAAATTGCGTTGTTGATAAAGATTACGGTGATGTTCTCACCTCTGGTTGCTGCATGTACGGTTTCTGCCATACCGATGGCTGCGAGGTCACCGTCGCCCTGATATGTGAAAATCACATTATCGGGTAATGCTCTCTTTAAACCGGTTGCAACAGCGGGAGCACGACCGTGTGCTGCCTGCACCATGTCACAGTTAAAATAGTTATATGCGAATACGGAGCAACCTACGGATGCAACACCTACGGTGTTTCCTTCTACTCCGAGTTCATCCAGTACTTCTGCTACCAGACGATGTACGATACCATGTGTACATCCCGGGCAATAATGAAAAGGCACATCGGACAATGCCTTGGGTTTTTCAAATACGACTGCCATTTTTAGTTCTCCTTTCCTGCAAGCTTCTTAATCTCGGCAAGTACTTCTGCGGGAGTGGGAATCACACCGCCGGTACGGCCGAAGAAGGAAACGGGTTTTCTTCCGCTTACCACAAGACGTACATCGTCAACCATCTGTCCCATGTTCATCTCTACGCACAGGAAATCTTTGGTATGGCCGACATGCTTCTCAATCGTCTTGTCAGGGAAGGGCCAAAGAGTGATGGGACGGATCAATCCGGCCTTGATGCCCTCTGCTCTTGCCTGCATTACTGCAGAACGAGAAACTCTGGAGGATGCACCGAATGCTACAACTACGATATCCGCATCGTCGCACATAAACTCTTCTGCTCTCTGTTCTTCTTCTTTGATCTTGGCATATCTTTCATAACGCTCTTTGATCAGGTTCTCGAGTTCTTCGGGCTGAATGTAAAGAGAGTTGATGATATTTTTCTTACGCTGATTCTTGTGTCCGTTGGTTGCCCAGGGCTTGTCTGCAATGGGCTCATCCTTCTTCTGAGGGAACTCAACGGGCTCCATCATCTGACCGAGCATACCGTCGGAAAGAATCATGGCGGGTACACGATACTTCTCGCCTACTTCATATGCCAAAGATACGAAGTCTACCATCTCCTGAATGGTGGAAGGAGCAAGTACGAATAACTGGAAATCACCATGGCCGAGTGCCTTGGTTGCCTGCCAGTAATCGGACTGGGACGGCTGAATACCGCCAAGTCCCGGACCGCCACGCTGTACATTGATGATTAAAGCGGGCAGATCGGATCCGCCGATATAGGATACACCCTCGGACTTCAAGCTGATTCCGGGGGAAGAGGAAGAGGTCATTGCACGCACACCTGCACTGGTAGCGCCAAGAACCATGTTTACCGCAGCGATTTCAGATTCTGCCTGAAGGAAAACGCCGCCCTCCTTGGGTAAACGTTTGGACATGTATGCCGCAACTTCCGTCTGCGGCGTGATGGGATAACCGAAGTAATGTTTGCAGCCACACTGGATAGCTGCCTCAGCCAAAGCTTCGTTTCCTTTCATTAAAACTTTTTCTGCCATTTTTATTCTCCTTTATCTTATCTTTCCACAGTAATTGCCACGTCAGGGCACATAATTGCGCAGGATGCACAGCCGACACACTGCTCCATGTCGGTCATTGTCGCGGGATGATATCCCTTTGCATTAATGTGGTCCTTCGCAAGCTCCAGAAGATTCTTGGGGCAGGCAGCAACGCACATTCCGCAGCCTTTGCATACGGTTTCGTCAATCGTAACTTTTGCCATAACTATTCCTCTCTTTCCTTATCTTACTTATGGTCGGCAAAATATCTGTCGGCTATATGAGATATCCTTTGCGGGATATTTTTAACATCTTTATTCCCAGGGAGCCTTTACGTAAATCTCCACCGGGTAAAAATTAACGCTTTCCTTTGCCATTTCGGCCCGAACGGTTTCGTCCGCCGCAAGACTTGCGGGGATTGTTACCGCCTTTAAGGGAAGATTACATTCCTTTGCGGTCTCCACAGCGTAGGGAATGGCTTTTTTTACCGTCTCCCACGTGGTTTCCTGTTTTAAATGCGAGTTTGCGATCACGGCGGTTGCCTTGCATCTGGATGCTGCTTCGATTTCCCGTAAAACTTCCGCAGCTTCAGAAGGCTCCATGGTCAGATTACGATAATGATTGATCACATAGAGCATTTCGTAGTCGAGCGAATTCAATTGTTCATGAAATCTTCCCAAGACCACGCTTCCCGCATCGTCACCGCCGACATCCATCACGACGTCCGCATCGGTTTCGAACACCAGGTTCATTTCCGCGGGCAAAGCAGGTGTTTCGACATTGGTATTGGCAAACATGGGCGCAATCACCTGAATTCCTTTTTCCTTCAGCATATCTTCATATCCGGAGGAGAGGAAATAGGGATTTACGAGGTCAAGGTCCGTCAAAACGACCTTGCGGCCCGCTGCCGCCAATTCCAGGGCAAGATTGATGGAGTAATTGGACTTGCCGCATCCGTAATGGCCGCAAACTATGTAGAATTTTCTGTTCATGGTATCTCCAATATATCGGTCAATTACAAGTGCCCCCTCGGGGACGCACTCTCGGCTCGGTTGCCTCACGCAACGGTACTAAGGTTCGAAAGAACCGAACCTAAGGACCGGCGCTCGTGCAAACGCCCCTCGGTTCCACAGTAATTGACCGCCTCTTAGTCTATAATTACGGCAACATTCTACGAATGTTTGTGTAGGAGCGGTAGTTGGCATTGGAAATCTTAATTCCGGTTGCCGTGGAAGATGCATGAATGATCTTACCGCTTCCGATGTAGAGTGCTGCGTGACCGGGATAAAAGATTACATCGCCCGGTTCAATCTGATCATATGGAATTTCTCTTCCCTGCGATTTCTGATATGCTACGCCGGGCGAGATATTGATGCCAAAATGAGCATATACAAGTGAGGTAAATCCGGAGCAGTCCGTACCGGTGATCAGCGAACGGCCCGCATGGACGTACGGATTACCCAGGAACTGGATCGCATACATCGCGACTTCCTTTCCCTTTGCGGATCCTGGCGCCGACTGGATGACTCCGATATCAACCTGATAAATCGCGCCGTGGAACTTCGCATTCGGTCCGGCTGCCACGATGTTACCGGTCATAATGGCCGTTCCGCCCTGACCGATGACACCCTTCTCCGTCGTTGCGGTAGTCGTGGTCGTCTTCGGATTGGTGATATCGTTTCGGTCGGTCTGGATTTTCTTGACCTGTGCGTTCTGCTGTTTGATCTTGTTGGCATAGATGGCAGCCTGCTGTCTTGCGGATGCGATCTGGGACTCATAGTCCGCGGAAATGATACGCAGTTCCTGCATTTTGCCGTCCAGTTCATTCTTCTGGGTTAAAAGATCCTCTTTCTGAGCTTCGAGTTCTGCCTCCTGCTCTTCCAGATCATCCTTCATCGCCTGCACCTGATGCTTGATATCCTGATAATCGGATAAAAGCTTCTGGTCGTACTGATACACTTTCTCAATATATTCCGCATTCGTCAGCATTTCACTGAGCGAGCTGGATGCGACCAGCATATCCACATAGTTGGTTTCTCCCTGCTCATACATGCAGCGGATTCTGGTCTTGGTTGCTTCGTACTGTTCGTTCTCTCTCTGGATGGCTGCAGCCAGTTCCACCTTGGCATCTTCGATTGCCAACTCGGTATTGTAAATATCGCCTTCGAGGATATTGATATCGCCCATTAAATTGGCAATGGATACGGAAAGGCCTGCGATCTGGTTATTGACCGCATTCTGCTGGTTCTGCAGATTTCCCACCTGGGAATTAATCTTATTTAGCTGTTGCTGATCCTGTTCAATGGACTTCTTTAACTCTTCCTCTTTCTTCTTATCCTCATCCAGCTTCTTTTGCTGTTCCGGCGTAATGGTGGCAGGTTCCGCCTTTACCTCTACGGGAGAAAGGACAAAAAGAAAACCGGCAAGTGCCAAAGTTACACCCGCTAAAACGATTCCCTTCTTTCCGATTTGGATCAATTTATTATTCTTCATAGAGTATACCTGTCTGGGTTGTCGTTACACATTCATCAGGGGACACTCCCCCATAATCCGTAGTATTATACCATATTCAGAGGGTATAAGCAAGGCACGACATCTTGCGGTCGGCGTTTAGGACAAACCAAAAAGTGGGCGATTGCACGCCCACTTTGTAATCCGTATAGGAATCCGTAATATGCTTACAGGTCTTCCAACCGATTCAGCCATACCCTTGCAACGGCATCGGAAGGCATCCTCAAATCACCTCTCGGTGACAATGCCACGCTACCGATCTTAACGCCGTCAGGCAGGCAGGAGCGTTTGAACTGTTGGGAGAAGAAGCGGCGGTAGAAGGTTTTTAACCATTTTAAAATGGTTGCCTCGTCGTAACGCTCCTCTCCGTCTTCTGTTTCGTTTGCGAAAGTTTTCACGGCGATGCGGTAGACCTTATCGGGTTCGTAACCGCAACGGAGCATGTAGTATAAGAAGAAGTCGTGTAGTTCGTAAGGTCCGACCACATCCTCCGTAATCTGTGCGATCTCACCGTCCTTGGGCGGCAGAAGTTCCGGACTCACCGGAGTGTTCAGCACGTCATTTAACACTTCGCGCAGTTTGTCATTCTTTGTATCTTCGCTGTAGAAGCGCACCAGATGGCGGACTAACGTCTTCGGAACGCCGGCATTGACGCCGTACATCGACATATGGTCGCCGTTATAGGTTGCCCAACCGATTGCCAGCTCCGACATATCTCCGGTGCCGACCACGATGGCATTCTCCTTATTGGCCACATCCATTAAGATCTGTGTACGTTCTCTGGCCTGGGAGTTTTCATAGGTAACATCATGCACATCGGCACTCTGTCCGATATCCTCGAAATGCACTTCCACGGCCTTTTTAATGGAAATTTCACGTAAGGTTGCGCCGACGCATCTGGCCATATCGCAGGCATTGTTGTAAGTTCTGCCCGTGGTGCCAAAGCCCGGCATGGTAATGCAGATCATACCTGCGGGGTCTAAGTTCAGCTCTTCAAATGCTTTGACGCAGACTAACATGGCAAGCGTGGAATCCAGGCCGCCGGAAAGTCCGAGCACAATCTTCTTTCCACCGATATGACGCAGGCGCTGCTTTAATCCCTCTGCCTGCATGGACAGAATCAGTTCGCAGCGTTCTTTCTTTAATCCCTCGTCTGCGGGAACAAACGGTCTTCTGTAGAATTTGCGCGTAAGAGGCGTATCTTCCTTCTCCAGGTGGAACGGATAGATCACATAGTCCGCAAGCGGATTGGCAGCGAAGGTATTCATTCTTCTGCGCTCCATGCGGATTCGCTCGATGTCCACATCGGCCGTTACAATCTCATTTGCGAATACTTTGCCGGAATTTAAAATGCTTCCGTATTCCGCAATGATGTTGTTGGAGCCGAAAACCAGGTCCTGACTGGACTCGCCTTCGCCGGCCGTTGCGTAGACATAGCCGCAAACCAGGCGTCCGGAAAGGGATTTGATTAACATGTTCCGGTATTCCGCTTTGCCGATGGTCTCGGTGGAAGCGGACAGATTCACAATCAGGGTTGCGCCGGCAAGGGCATGCGCGGTGGACGGGGTTTCGGGAACCCAAGCATCCTCACAGATTTCGCAGCCGATGACTAAGCCGGGCACGCTGTCGCATTCGAATAAAAGATTCGAGCCGAAGGGCACGATGCTGTCGCCAAAGACGATCTCCCGCACTTCGGCAGGCCCTTCGGTGAACTGTCTTTTCTCATAAAATTCATTATAGGTCGGCAGATTTCTCTTCGGAATAAATCCAAGAATCTCTCCCTTGGAGAGTGCTGCTGCCACGTTATAGAGTTTTCCGTCGACTTCCAGGGGAAGACCGACGAAGATGAGGGCATCAATGATCTTGGTATAGGCAGCAACCGAAAGCAGAGCCTCTCTTGCCGAAGCAAGCAAAGTCTCCTGATAGAACAGATCCTGACAGGTATATCCGGTAAGGCAGAGTTCCTGGCAGACGATAATCTTCGCCTGTGCTTTTACCGCCTCTTCGATTTTGGCTTTCACGCTTTGTGCATTACTCAAGGGATCCGCAACTTTCACGGGAACCGTAACCGCTGCCACTTTGACAAATCCGTGTCTCATCCTTAGCCCTCCAATTGATCGCGTTTACTGTACTTCGTACGCTCCTATAACGCCGTTTCTGCAGGAGCATACACCTGCATACCAGATTCCGGTTTCGCCGCGGATTCCGACGTTCTCCCAAGTGAAGTCTTCCACGGTCTCTGTGCCGTTCACATTCTTTAAAATACTTCCGTTGATCGACTGGATATCTCCGCCGTTTTCCGGATCCATGGGATCAAAGGCAAGGTCGAAATTGTAATCAAGGTTGTAGAAATCATAGGAAATGGTTACATTAAGCTTTCCGTCTTCATCGGTAAAGCTGGTATCTTCTCTCCGGTAAATCAGAGTTTCCGCCTCATCATATCCGTACATGATGTGTCCGGTTTCATCAGGCTGAGATGCAACACCGCCGATATTCAGCATTTCAATGGTATCTGCGGTTCCTTCGGAATATACAAAGTTTACGGTAATGGAAGCAAGAACGCCGCTGGTCTGGCCGGGTTCAACGGGAACGATCTCGGAATCGTCAACGATTACAGGAGCCTCGGATGTTACGCCCTGTGCGATTTCGGAAGTCGTCTGGTTATTAGTGTCCGGAAGCTGAACCGGTTCGGTGCCTGTCTTCTTGCAGCCTGCAAGTACAATAGCCGTTGCTGCCACGAGAATTGCCGTCAATAATTTACTCTTTTTCATTTCTTTCTCTCCGTTTCTGGATAAAAACTGTATTTCCCAAAACATTATTAAACTGTATTATACTCATTTGCTAAACCAAATTCAACATTTCCCTGTGAGAGCTCGTATCTCCCCCACCAGATACAGCGATCCGACGGTCATGATGAGCGTATGCCCGTCTTTATCTTCCATGGCTTGCTTTAAGGCATCTTCGATGCCGGTAAAAGCGTAATTATTCCGGTATTCTCCCGCCGGACGGTATTTCCGGAACAGTTCGACAATTGTTTCGGCAGGTGTTTTTCTGGTCGTATTAAGTTCCGCAACATAGACATTTTCAAGTTTCATTCCATGGCATAGCGTGCGGATAATACTCTCGTAATCCTTATCTTCGCAAACGGCGAAAATCAGGCTTATTTTCCCGTATCCGCCTTTCTTTTTCAGGTTTTCGGCGGATTCCACGAAACGTTTGGCCGCATCCTCGTTGTGCGCGCCGTCTATGATCAGTCCCGGCGCAATCTCTTCCATTCTTCCTGGCCAGGCAAAAGCATCCAAGCCTTCCTTTATACACTTTGTCGCATCAGGCCTTCCAAGTTCTTTGAAAAGCTCCGTAAGAGCCACGGCCGCCGTATAAGCATTGTCATGCTGATATAAAGCTTTCTGCTTCTCAGCGAAAGAATCAATGATCTTCGTCAGTTTTTCCGGTAAAACCGTCTCATTCACATTCACCGCCACGGAGCCTTTTTCGCCGGCGCATTTTTCAATGACCGCATCCGCTTCGGCTTCCCCGGTATTGTAAACAACCGGGATGCCTTCCTTGATGATTCCAGCCTTTTCTCCGGCAATTTCCGCTATCGTATTGCCGAGATATTGCATATGGTCCATTCCGATGGAGGTGATAATACTAATATCCGGGCGCACCGTGTTCGTTGCATCCAGCCTTCCGCCGAGGCCGGTCTCCCAGACAACGAAATCACACTCTTTCTCCGCAAAAGCCTTTGCCGCCATGGCAAAAAGGAACTCAAAATATGCCGGATGGGCAAAGCTTCCGTCCTCAGCGGATCCCGCAAGCAGATCATCCACCGTGGTTTTGATCTCTTCGAAGGTCTTCGTAAACTCTTCATCGGAAATATCCTCTCCGTTTACGGAAATGCGCTCGTTCATCCGCACCAGATGCGGTGAGATAAAGAGTCCCACGCGGTAACCGGCGCGCTCAAGCATCAGCGCCGTCATCTTGGCCACGCTGCCTTTGCCGTTCGTTCCGGCGATATGGACGGCCCGGTAATTCTTTTGTGGGTTTCCGAGCGCAGCAAGCAGCGCCCTTGTATTGTCAAGGCCGGTCTTCGGTGCAAATTTCGGAATGTCCGAGATGTAATTGCAGGCTTCTTCGTAATTCATACCTAAACTCCGCTTCTTTATTACGATACCATTCTATTCCATTTTCCTTCAAAAAACCATAAGAAAAAGAGAACCCGGGCATCTCCCGGGCTCTCCTGACGCATTCTTGTGTATTCAATTAGTAGTTCTCAGCGTGTACTTCGAAATAGCTCTGCGGATGTGCGCATACAGGGCAGATTTCGGGAGCTTCGGTTCCGACTACGATATGTCCGCAGTTGCGGCATTCCCAAACCTTAACTTCGCTCTTCTTGAAGACTTCCTGTGCTTCCACATTGTGAAGCAGTGCACGGTATCTTTCCTCATGGCGCTTCTCGATGGCTGCTACGCCACGGAATTTAGCTGCCAGTTCGGGGAATCCTTCTGCTTCCGCAGTTTTTGCGAAGCCTTCGTACATATCGGTCCACTCATAGTTCTCGCCTGCAGCTGCTGCAGCAAGGTTCTCAGCGGTCGTTCCGATTCCGTCAAGCTCTTTAAACCACATCTTGGCATGCTCTTTTTCGTTGTCTGCGGTCTGTAAGAATAAAGCAGCGATCTGCTCGAATCCTTCCTTCTTTGCCTTGGATGCAAAGTAGGTATATTTATTTCTTGCCTGGCTCTCACCTGCGAATGCAGCCTGGAGATTTTTCTCGGTCTGAGTACCTGCGTACTTGTTTCCGCCCTTATTCTCTGCTGCTGCCTCCACAACTTCCTCTAACTGGTCACCGGTAGCTGCACATAAAGGGCAAACTGCCTCGGCACCGTCTTCTACGGTAAAAGTCTCACCGCAAACTAAGCACTTATACGTTTTCATTGTCAATAACCCTCCTTTAATTTATGCTTTCCAAAGGCTGTGCAGATTGCAATATGCATATACTGCCAGCACTTCATCACCGTCCAGCAATGCGAACTCAGCCTTCGGCTCGTCGCCTGCCTTTAAGATAACTCTCTGATTTCCTTTGGCCGTCTCAATGGCAATCCACTCAATGTAATGCTCTTCAAGCATCGGATGTGCAACGCTTCCTACGGTAACAACCGCTTTATTTCCCTCAACGCTCAGCACCGGTACATGCTTCTCAACTGCCGCATCGGTCGTTCCGGGAATGATTTCTTCCATTTTCTCACCGCAACACATAATGGGAACTTTCGTCTCTTTCACAATTGCAATAATCTGTCCGCAGTGCTTGCAACGATAGAATTTCATCCTGTAACCCTCCTTGTCTGTTTTTATCCCTCCTGTTTCTTATCAGGTAAGTACTATTTTACCCTATTCGTTCTCCGTAAACAAGTCGTTTGCGCCGCCTAACTTTTGAACTTTTTGTGACTTTTTACGGCAGATGACCATGGTAATCAAAATCCCCAGCGCCAGTCCCGCGCTGTCGATTAAGACGTCGCGAAACTGCCCGTATCTTCCGGGTACAAAGAGCTGATGAAGCTCATCCGTTCCGGCGTAGATTGTTCCGATCAGCCAGGAAAACAAGTAAAGAATTCCCACATGCCAAGGGCGCTTTCCTTTCAGTGCCGACACGGTCCGATTCAGGCTGTAAGATGTCAGAAAAAGACTCGCGCCCAGGATCGCATACTCCGTAAAATGCGCTGCCTTGCGCACCAGAAATGAGATCAGTTCTTCGTTCGATACCGTCCGGCCGGTCTTTTCAAGCAGGTTCGTAATGAAAACCACAAGGATATTGCTTTCTTCTTCGGAAAGGTAATCCGGCATCGCGGACTGTACGAAAATAAAGGCCATTATCGCAAGCGTAATGGCCCCGTAAATGATGGTCTGTTTTCTCAGTTTCTTAATCTGCATACAGGGTTACCTTGTAGATCTTGCAGGTTCGGCCGAAGAAGCCGTCCAAACCGACATATTCGATATCTTCCACTTCATCCAGGCCTTTATAGAAGGCGAGGAAATCTTCTTCGGTGTAGATGCGGTCCTTGTGCGTCTGATAGAATAGCGACTTATCTATATCCTCATATGTTTCATCGTCTTCAAGAATATATTCCTGGTCCACAATCAAATAATGAGGAACGGACGGATCCGCATCTTTGAAGACCGCATCGTCTTTAAAGGTTTCAAAATTCGCAGCATAGAATTCTTTGGTATTGTAAAGCTCCGGCGCAAAGCATACGGTAAGCCAGTCTTCGTTTACAACGATGATATTACATGAATCAGGCTCCAGATCCTTAAGAGTCTTCCCTTCTTCCTCATGTCGGAAATAGTATCCGCCCGTATTTTCCATCAGATAGGTCGTTCCGGCAAGAACGATGCATACAACCAGCACAATCACGGTCGCGATCTTCGAGCGCATTGTTACCAGATAGACAGCATAATAAAGCAGTCCCGCCATCCATGCTGCCGCAAGCGGATATACGATGAAAATATAACGGTTTGCGTAAGCCCCCATTAAGAAGGTACTGCTTCTTCCCGAAACCACCAAAACGGTAGCAAGAATGCTGATAAATAAAGCCAGATGGGTAAACTGGAAATTCTTCCGTTTGCTTTCGATCTGCTTGAAACGGTTCTTTGATTTGGAAAGAAAGGTCTTAAACCAGGTTTCCTTATGCACCAAAACCACAATCGGAATGCAGAAGATGATCAGACCACCGAGAATTACCAGAACCGACTCCAGAATCACATTTGCATAGGAAAGAATGTGTACTCCGTAAATATCCCTGGTCAGCATATACAGATACTGTCTAAGCTGCATCCCAAAAGGATAGCTGACTTCCGCATATGCGTGCGCGGAAGCATCCACTCCGCCAACCTGCATAATCACCTTCGGATCCAAAAGGATCGTAATTCCGACCGGAATCAGGCAGGCAAATCCGTGTGCAAAGAAGAACTTCACTCTTTTGGCAAACAGATAATATACAACATAGAAAAGGGTAATGAAAAATGCGGTAATTAAGAAAATATGCAGAGTATATGCTCCGCCAAAACAAGTCAGAGCAAGCAGAATCAATTCTTTTACCGGAAGTTTGTTTTCCTTACTCTCCTCATAAATCCGATGTGAGTAGAACGCAAACATGATTGCAAACATCGCTCCGAGCGCATACAGGCGAAGGAAAATCGTGATGCTCATGCCTCCCGCGCCAAAACCGTAGAGCGCAACCGCGCCGAACGCAACGAAATCATTTCCGGTCATTCGTCTTACCAGGCGGAAGATATAGATCTGGGAGACGATGAATGCAAAGATATTCAGTCCAAAGCAGAAATACCAGGAGAATTTTCCCGGGAAGAAAGAACAAATGGTATGCAGGATCAGAAGCTGCAGAGGCGGATTATAGTCGTTATTTGTATTATAAAGTACCGCATCATAGCGAAAACGCTGATCCTCTTCCACAGTAATATATCTTCTGAAATCCTCGGAATCTCTCCACTTGTTCATTAAAGACGTTCCGTCGTTTGCGATATCCAACTCTTTGCTTTCCACGCTGTTGGCAAAGCCATAACTCCAGACCTCATCCGAATGAAAGCCCTGTTTGCATTTTGAGAAAATAAAAAAAAGCATAATTACCTGCACGAGAATTATGGCAGTCAGGATTATGCTCTTTTGAACTTTTTTATCGTTGATCATTCTTCGGTAAATTCTCATACCAATTCCCGGAAGTTTCTTTATTACAGATAAGGTAATACTGGATTCTAATCTTCTTTCCGTTAATCATATAATAATTATACTTTGCATCATGACCCTCATTTCCTCCAGGTAAAGATTTCTTCGGATATGTCTCCACCCAGGAAGTACCATCAAAAAAGATAGGCTTAGACTTCTCTGTTTTCTGGAACATAGCAAAATAAATCGTGTATGGCAAATGAGGATCACTGTCAATGTATTGCTCATAGTTAGCCGCCCCAATAATCAAATAATACGGATAGTCTTCCTCCTTATCATAACCGGCAGTCTTGAGAATCCTCTTTGCAAATTCAGTATAATCTTCTGCTATTTTTATGTTGGCCTTCTTATTATAACGCTTATACAAATATATATCATTGTTTTTAATTATTTTCCCGTTTACATTCTCCTCTTTGCCATCAATAAATGGAACCTCCTCATTTGAGAGAATGCTCTTCTGTCCTTCTTCATTTTTTCCTCTGGTCGCATAAGCACTGGAAAACTCCACTTGGGCAGCAGTAAGGCAGTTCTTGGCTTCAAGCATATCCTGTTTCTTTTTTGCCTTATCAATCCAACCAAGTAAAGCCGGTACAAGGATTGCTGCAAGAATTGCCAGAATAACAAGCACAACAATCAGCTCCACCAAAGTGAAGCCAAAATTCTTATTCTTTTTGGAATTGCCTGTTCTCATCATCTGCATTTCCTCATCAGGAAGCCCTAATTGACTATATTCATACAAATATTGTACACAATCTTTCTGTTTCCTGCAAGATTTTCGCACCAATGCTGAATTCACGGTAATGAAATAGTACTAAAACAAATATGCGTATTTTCTAAACTGTCTGTGTAAAACCTCATCCACGCGTTCCGTAATCAAATGTGCTTCCTTCCTTACAGAGTGGGATTCGTATTCCTTTTTGATCCCTTCCCACAATTTCAGCAGATCATTTTTGCTACAGGAGAAATGAAAACCGCCGGGATACAGCTTTCTTGCCTCCTCCGCCTGGAGATCAAAATCCGCAGAGAACGGCTTGGCGGATATTAGAGATTCGCACTCCCCCACGCTTTTCTCCAGGGGATAATCTCCCAAAATATCCGAATACAAACCCGCGCCAAAATCAAAGTACGGGCAATAGCGATACTCCGCTTTCTTGGAATGACATAAAAAAGCGATATTATTGGTATGCCTGTCTTCGTTTAGAAATAACGCATCCAGCTCCAGCATGGTAGCAAGGTACTGACCAAAGCCGGCCAGCCCCGTCAGATTCCGCACAAAATCAACCAAATAGGCAATCCGGTCTTCCACCTCGCCGAATTTGGCCAACTGCGCAGCCAGACTAAGGCCGGTCATCAAACGATAGAGTCTTTCCACAGTGACCAATTCCCAGCCTTCTTCACGGAAGTTCTCACTCATACACCCGTCATATTCGCGATTCTGCCACAGAACTTTGATGGGAACATAATGTACATATTCTTCTATATCGGTTTGTTCAATCATTTTTGAAACAACTATTTCAGCCAGGCTCTCATAGCCAAAACCGTCAGCCTTAATCCAATTGTTACCTACCTTCCATTTCAGCTGGTTTCCCTTGGAGGAATGCCCCCATGTCTGTATCGGAATTTCATTTTCTATATGAACTACCTGCATAACATTAAACCTCCGGCCTGAAATAAGTAAATTTAAGCCATCTGTCATCTTCTCCGATCTGGCCTCCGGTTTTTTCCAAAATCCGGAAGGGATCATAGGAATCCAAACCAAGATCGCGCAGAACCTGTTTTATTTGAAACCGGCCTGCCGGAATACAACGTTCTGACAGAAAATATCGGAAATCATCCCAAGAAGGATTCTGTATGATTCCAAAGGCCCTTTGCATCGGATCGTCCGTATAATTATGAACCGCGATTTTTTCATTTTTGAAATCGACAAGGATAACCGTATTACAAACATCCTGATCCATATAATCAATTCGTACCCGGTATTCGCCCAAATCTTTCTTACGAAACTCACGGTTTAACTTTGCCCATAAAGAATAAAGACGAAAAATCCTGTCAGTCTGCTTTTCCGCGGAAAAATAAGCAGACAATGTCTGCCTGGAAACCCCTGCCTCCTTGGAAAGTGAAAGGATGGTCTCGCCGTCTTTATGACGTTCTATATATTTTTCGATTTGATCCGGTGTCAAAGTTTTCTTTCGCCCGGCGCCTCGTTCATTCAACCCTGCCATAATCGGTCTCCGTATGTATAGATACGATTTACATTAAATCTATACCCATTCGTTCCTTATGTCAATAAATTAATTTCTTTACATTCTATTCATGCAAAAAGAAACCCCGCAGATTTCTCTGCGGGGTTCCGTTGTAATCATTCATTAAAGAATACCGAATAACTGACAAACCAGATATTAGTAAACCTGTACCCACTTCATATCAGTAGGTGCACTCGGTGCGGCCTTGGAAGAAGTCCAAGTCGATCCATCAAATACACAGTAGTTGTCAGTTCCCTCACCATAGTAAGCATTGCGAATTGTATAACGCTCATGGTTGTCAGAAACAGCTCCTTTAGACGAATTACCACCAAGTGCTACCCAGAAATGAGATGCATCATTACCAGTTCCAGCTGCATTAGGCGTATCTGCAGTACTTGCTATAATGTCTTTTCTGGCTACCAGTGAACTCAGGTTATCGTCAAGCGCTTTGTTCTCGCCGTATAAACTGGAAAGTTCAGCCTGTGTAGCGGTTAAAGCTGATTTAGCATTCAGTACATACTGTTTCTCTCTTGCTCTGTCGATGTATCCCAATAATGCAGGTACAAGGATTGCAGCTAAGATAGCTAAAATAACCAGTACAACGATTAATTCTACTAAAGTGAAACCTTTGTTATTCTTCTTCATAAGTTTTTCCTCCTTTAAGTGATCTAAGTTGTATGTCAACTCTCTCATGAATTATTGTAATTGAATTTTATCAACGAATACCAATAAAGGCAAGTGTTTTTCAGCATTCTTTGTATAAATCCACCTATTCCACAATAAACCGAAATTTCTTTTGTGCATTTTGACGAAGGATTTTATTTCATGACACTTTTTTCATCGATTTTTGGTCGATTTTTGAGTCATTCCTCACTTTTTTAACAGATTTTCAACCCGAATTATGTTTTCCGAAGCGTCACTATAGTTTTATTTTTTAAAGAAAAAAGTGAGTGCGAACTCACTTTTAATTCTTTCAGAAACGCCTATATTTCAAGGATTTTTAGCATTTTGCAATACCGGACTTTGGCCCTTGTTTTGAATTTTCACGCTAATATATTGTTATTTTTGCAAGAAAAAACACCCCTTTTGGTAAAAATACACAAAGAATTTTCCAAAAGTGATGAGTCACTCACTTTTAACGAACTTAATCGTAATAAGCGACTTTTACAAGCTCTTCGACCGTTGTAAGACCCTCATCAATCAGTTCCAGGCAGCTTTCTTTCAGTGTCAGCATGCCAAGTTCATCTCTGGCGTACTGTTTGATTTCTTCGGAAGTGGCATTTTCGGAAATCAGTTTCCGAACCGGCTTGTCAATCGGGAGAATTTCATGGATGGAAATACGTCCGCGATAGCCTGTTCCGTTGCACTTCTTGCAGCCCACTTTATGTTTTACCTTCGGAAGGATTCTTCCGACGATACGATTCTCTTCTTCCGTAGGCTCGCCCCATTCGCCGCAGTCAGGGCAAACCTTACGTACCAGACGCTGGGCGATGATACCAACCAGGGAGTTAGCCAGCATGTACGGTTCAATACCCATATCGATCAAACGGGTAACCGAAGATGCCGCATCATTGGTATGCAGTGTGGAAAGAACCAGGTGACCGGTAATTGCAGCACGGACGGAAATCGAAGCCGTCTCCGCATCACGGGTCTCACCCAGCATGATGATGTCAGGGTCCTGACGAAGCAATGCACGAAGGCCGATCTCAAAGGTAAGGCCTGCCGTATTATTTACCTGCATCTGATTCAGTTTCGGCAAGTTCTTCTCCACGGGATCTTCGATGGTGGAAATATTCACCGCCCTTTGGGAGAGCTCGCTTAAGATCATATACAATGTCGTTGATTTACCGGAACCGGTAGGACCGGTAACATAGATGATTCCGTTCGGGGAACGAAGCATGTTGCTGACAATCTGATAGTTTCTGTCGTTCATACCGAAGGTTCCGGAATGATCAATGGTCGCTGCGGATGCAAGCAAACGAAGAACCGCCTTCTCACCGAATACGGTAGGAATAACGGAAACGCGGACATTGACCGGGGTTCCGTCGATATTGGTCTTAAAATGACCGTCCTGCGGGATACGGCGCTCAGCGATATCCAAGTCACCCAGAATCTTAATACGGGCAATTAGGGAGTTATGGATGTTTTTCTGCAACGTCATGAAATCTACGATAACACCGTCCATACGCATACGTACGGAGGTATGTTTCTCAAACGGTTCGATATGAATATCGGATACGTTGGAATTGTAAGCTCGCACTACCAGGGAATTCAAAAGGTTGATGATTGGGGTATCATCGTCGCCTTCTTCCATATTTACTTCAATTTCATCTTCCGCCGCAAAATCGGACTTAGCTGCCTTGTCAGCTGCTTTCTTGGCGGATACTTCGGAATAGTAATAATGGATGGCATTGTCTAACGGCTGCTTCTCGCAAAGTTCGATATGCAGATCCGTTCCGGCTACCTGACGAACATCTTCAAGTCCATAGAAATTCAACGGATCATTGGTCAATACATACAGAACACCGTCTTCCGCGCGATATGCAAGAATACTGTATTTCTCGGCAAGCGGCTTCGGAATCATTTCCACCGCGTTAATATCGAAAGACAAATCCGAAATATTAACCAGACGGTACTGCAGTCTCTGTCCCAATGCTTCCAGCATCTGATGCTCGGTAATATAACCCAGTTCGATCAAAGCACCGCCCAGACGAACGCCTTCATGCGTTTTCTGATACGCAATTGCTTCACCGATCTGGTCTTCCGTAACATAACCAAACTCTTTTAAAACATCACCGATTCGAATATTTCTGTTATTCTTGATATCCATAAATATCCCCTGTTTCCCCGTTTTTATCGTAAATCGTAATTACTTACTTAATCAGTCTTTATCACACATATAAAGTTCCATGGTAATCGTCAAAGCGTCCATTGTCAAAATCTCATAATCAGTAGATTTCAGATCACGCCGGTTTTCTTCCGTCACCACGATGCCTTCCTTCGGTCTCTGTACACGATACTCACTCCAAGAGAAAGATGTAATCAAGATTTCTTTTTCGGAATCCATGATTTCCTGAAGAAATGCGCGAAGGTTCGTTTTCTCACCGCCAAGTGTCATGGTAACTCTGGCTGCATAAATATCGTTATTTACTCCGACGGTATCCGTATTTCCAAAGATATCCACCATTTCATATTCTACAGAGGTTTCTTCTTTGTCTTCTTTGTCTTTTTTATCATCGTCTTTGTCACTCTTCTTGGAATCCGTAGCACCCGACAGAAGGTCATCGTCAGTTTGTGCCAGGGCTTTGGCTGCATTTTTCCTCTCCTCTGCCCACTGAATCTGCTGTGAATACAGATCGGAATAGCGATATGCCATTCTCGCAGAAGGCTGTGAATCAATATGAATGCTTAAGTTCAAGGATTCCAGCTGATATTTCAAAGCCTTATTGGTCAGAAGCTTATCCACATCCGCTTCCTTCATACGGTCAAAGAACTTTTCCTTATCCTCTGCCATATTGGCCTCGAATTCTTCGCACTGGCTTTCAACGAAAATGTAGTTAGCCACTTTCTGCTCGTTGATCGATTTTAAAGCTTCCTGTTCCTCAATCTCGGCTTCCAGCTTATTGTACTGCTTGATCTGAGGGATGATTCCCCAATAACCGATGCCTACCACAACAACAAACAGGAACATGAAAAGAAGCAGGCGTTTATCTTTCTGGGACATATTACTCTTCATTAGTCACGCCCTCCCTTCCTACAGACTGTGCAAAGGTACAGGTAACATTAATGCTCCATGTGCCGTCCTGATTGTAGTTATATCCGCTGTACTGAACACTGCTGAAAATGTCCTGTTCCTGCAGACGGTAAATATACTGGTTGATCAGTTCCACATCCTTCGCCGTAGCGGTTACGTTTACCAGACCGTTGTCCGCATCAAAGCTTCCGATCTTGATATCCGCATATCCGCTCGCCGTACGGTATAATATGCTTTCCACTTCCGATGTCAGCACCGGATATGTATTGATGGTATTTAACACGTTTCGGATGGAGTTTGCTCTCGAAGCAAGTGTATCGCGACGCTCGGAGAACGCATCAAACATCGTTGCCTGCGAGATTACCATCGGATCTTCGTTATATTCAATCAAATCATCATAAACCACCTGGCGGCTCATACGAAGCAGGAAAACCGCCAGGAAAACAAGTGCCATGACTGCCAGCGTGATTCCGACGATCATGATGTTTTTCTTTAATTCCGGATTGATGCTCTTGGCTTCCTTGTCCTTCTCACCGATTCCGGCAAGGAAATTGCTTTCCTTCATTCCGTCGGTATAAAGACCACTCAATCCGAAGATTACCTGCTGGGCTCTGTGATTTTTCTCAGGATTCGATCCGAGACCCTGATTTAACACAGATACCGGAGCATTCAGACCATATGCGGAAACGATATCTCCGTAAAAACTCATATCGGAGGTTTCGGTTCCGGCAATTAAAATCTTCTCAACCGGCTGTTCGATTTTATGCGCCTGCATGAACTGGTTTAAGTTACTTAAGGATCTTGCGCAGTCCTCAAAGTAAGCACTCGTTCCGACATCATTGAAACATCTGGTGGAACTGTAGTAATTGAAGCATCCGTCCACCCAGAGGATGTTGGTTACAATATTTCCGTTCATGATCTGCATGATGAAGGTCTTGTAATACGAAGTGACGGTTTTGTCAACCATGCTGATAATGCTGCCTTCCGCAGAAACCAGGCTCTTTAATGTGATACCCGCTTCCTTGAAAATATCCACGTAGTCACGAATCAGATCCGTGTCCGCCATTTCCACGTAGTACTTCTTAAGCTTCTTTCCCGGAGTTCCGGACAGAACATTGTAGCAAACCACATAGTTCTCTCCTTCTTTCTCCATATCGGAAAGTTCACGGTTAAGGAACTGTTTGGTCTTGGCCGGAGAAAGCACGGGAACATCAACACTTCTGCCGTGAATCTTGTTACCGCCGACAACCAGATGCACGTCGGTTTTGGAGAAACGGTAGAATTCCCATGTTTCCTTGAGGAATTGCACGAAAGAAGGCGCGTCCGTGATGACACCGTTGATAATACTGCCTTCCGGTGCATCAAGAACCAAAGACTCCGAATAGGACCCTTTCTTTCCTCTGCTGCCCTGTACAAACTGTACCTGTAAGTTGTTTAAATAAACGCTTACACTCACTTTTGGTTTTTCCCCCTTTGTATATTTACATGGATCCGCCTGCAATTGACTGGTAGGATCCGTAAATCGGCTGAATAATGGCGATCATGATGAAACCAACGATACCTGCCATAACTACGATCATGACCGGTTCGATCATGGCTACCAGTTTCTCGGTAGCAATCTCTGAATCGTAATCCATCTGATCTGCAATGGATACAAGCATGCTGTCAAGTTCACCGGTTTCCTCACCGACGGAAACGGATGAGGTCAGTTTCTTAACAAAACCGTCAATACTGTCAATGCCCTGGCTGAGCGGCGCACCGCCTTTAACCGAAGCGATCATATCGTCAAACTGGCCTTCGATATAGGAATTACCGATGGTCGTCTTAGCAATCTGCAAACAGGTGATAATCGGAATACCTGCGGAGTACAAACTGGAAAGAGTTCTTGCAAAACGTGCGGTATATACGATCTTACGAAGTTTTCCGATCTTCGGCAGATGCAGTTCCAACCAGTCTTTCCAAAGTTTGACCGCCGGAATCGAGAAAACAACCTTGATTATGATAAAACCGATAATACCGAAGAAAATCAACAGGTACCATTTATGTGCCACGAAATCACTGATTGCCATTAATATTCTCGTTGCAATCGGCAGGGATTCCATCTGCGCGAACAAATCCTCAAACTGAGGAAGTACGAAGCCCATGATAACGATAACGACAAGTACGATCAAAACGCCCAGAATTTTCGGGTATGTCATCGAAGAATTAATCTTCTGATTTAAGCGATACTCCTTGCTGTAATACTGCGCCATATTCTCAGCGGTCTGGTCCAAGTTACCGGAACTTTCCGCCGAACGGATCATGTTAACGAATAACGGCGGGAATGTATCTCCCTGCTCTTCGAGCGCATCGGATAATGTCATACCGGAACGAACCTGACGCAGAACATCTGCGTAGATGTCTCTTTCCTTCTCAGGAATGGATTCGTCATCGGAGATGATTTTCAAAGCACGAACCAGCGTAACACCGGCAGCCAAAAGTTTGGAAAGATTTCTCGAAAAGTCCGATAAACGGTCTAATTTCAACCGTTTCGCTCTTCTTTTGCCGACGCTGACTTCCTGTGCCTCCAAGAGCATCATGCTGTCGCTTTTTAATTTTTCATGGAGTTCATTCTCATTGGCAGCGCTAAGGCTTCCGGAAATGATTTTTCCCTCTGCGTTTTGCGCTTTGTAATTGAATGTTGCCATTGATTATCCCCTTTTATTTCAATGTTTCTATTCGTCAAAGAATCTAAAAAGTGTAAGTCCGTAAGTTACTTCCCAGGTGTTGTGATCGCCGTTTCCGTAGTAGGTTACGCGGTATCTTCCGTTCGTATACAGCATATAACGTACACGGTGCCTGGTTCTGTCGAAAGAAATTACCTCATAATCGCCTTCGTTATCGCATAGCTCCTTAACACTGGACTTTACGCCTGACTTAAGACCACTGGGCATAGACGGATCATAAATCGTATCGCCCTTTGCGTAATATTCTATCTCCGTCGCGGATAGCGCAATGTAGACGTTCTTAGCATCTCTGAGCACCTGTCTTCCGCGAACCTGTGTTGCAAACACAAAGAAAACAGCCGCGCTAATAATCAGCACGCCCAGGATGATAAGGACCGCACGAAGTATCCATCCGATATGAATTTGGCTTTCGTCCGTCTTCTTTCTCATCCTTCCTAAATAAATGAACCCTTCTACACATTCGCATTTCGTCTTTTGCGTTCTGGCGAAAACAATCCAACGACTACGTTAGTATTTTACCACAAATTTTAATAATTATAAATTTTCAATGAGAAACATATTCGATTTCCGCATTCTTTGGTGCATTATAAATCCTAAAGAAACGACAAACCGTGAAATCGCCGTATTTCCCACTTTCCAACTTCATATATACTGCAATAACATTACCATCGTATTCGTTAATATTTACATCGGAAACCTGATAATGCGAAGCCAGACTGGCGTTTCTAGTAGAATTTGCCTGTGCAAAATCCAATTCCGTTATGGTATATCCGTTGTATACACTCTTGTCATAATTCCAAATTGTTGCAACACGGCTTTTTGAGGTATCCTCCTGATTGACTATAGGAAGATAATACACCTGTAAAATACCATCCTTGGCATAAATGCGCACCAATGTGTTGGTTCTGTCCCTAAGTTCAATCGCACTGCCGTCCACATCATTTCCGTCCATATCTTTTTCATAAATCTTTGGATTATAACTTGTTAAAATTTCATCATAATAGGCACCGGTAATCTCGGTGGATACCTTGTTTACCACGATATCCGCCACCTGACGCGCATAGCTTTCGCTTCTTACATGATAGTAAAGATTCGTTACATTAAAAATGATCACTGCTGCGGAAGACACGAAAATACTGAGCAACATAAAACTGACAACCATTTCAACCATGGTCGTACCTTTGTTGCGCTTATGGAATTGTCTGAACGTCTTATACTTCATCAGCATATCCTTCAGGTTGTTTTCTATCCATTACGGATTTGACGGACTCGAATCAACATATTCATATACCACTGCCTTGGGAACAATCTGTGTAACTTCCGTTTGTCCATCTTGGGGCTGTTCATTCCATACATAGGAATCCATCTTAATGTGATCCATGGAAATATCAAGTGTCGTATATACGCTCCTGTCATGATAATTCTCCGGCTTTGTATTCTCAGTATCGAGAATTAAGACCACGCCTGCATGGTTTTCTTCAAATCCGCCTTCGGAAACTCCGTTTCCTGCCACATAGGAAGTCTTTGTGATTAGCGAATTAGATGCCGAATCTTTCTTATACATTTCCCTGTAGAAACGTTGCTGCAGACGGGAAATATCCACAGAACGCATATACAGTTCCGAAGAAAATGTAACGATTGCATATAATGATGCAAGCACGGCAAAAAGCACGGTAAAAGAAACCAGGGTTTCAATCATCGTGGATCCTGCGTTTTTCTTATTCATAATGAGGTTTTTGTTCTTATTCTTCTTCATTTAAACCTCTTTATTTTCTTTCTACATGAACAAAGGTCCAGTCTTCATCATAATTAACCGTATGCGGTACCGGGTTGAATTCGCTGACTTCTCCCTCTAACCGAAGCTCCTGTATTTTCGCTGCATCGGTAATCTTATTTACAGACAGTTCGTAAATATCCGTTACGCGATATACCTGGTTTGCCGTCTGTGCTGTTGTTTCCACAATAAGACGAAGCCCGTTCTTGGCAGATATCGGATTTGCAGCAATAGCCGTTGCAAAATCAACGGCATCCATACCCTCAGGGGGCATCCAGTAAATACAAACCGTTGTTACGGCAGGGGTACCTTCAATATTGGAATTATTATCCACTGTAAAATAGCGACACGCATAATCCCTGTCATGGCCGGCAACTGCAGTGATTCCGTCATCCTGAAGTAAATAGCACGGCCAATCCTCCCAATCTCCCGAAGTATCGTTATACGCGATATTGTATCGGATATACTTCCACAAATTACTGTTCAGGTAGGCATCTCCATCCGTAAGTTCATCCGCAAGAGCATTACTTAATGTGTTTACTGCTTCAGCATTTCTTGTACTGGTTAGATTCTTTGTCTGGGAAGCATACAGATTGTAGGAAACCAAAATCAGAGAAAAGACAAAAATCATTACCACCAGGATGATGACTACCGTCAACACCATGGCTGCGCCTTTGTTATTCAGTTTGCGCTTTGAAGTATGATTCATTGTGATGTCCTTACTGCTTTACAAATCCAACCGGAGCGGTATAATCATCCGCGGAGTAATTCGGAATATAACCTTCCTGACCTTCCGTCTTATTTACCATCGTGACGAACTGTGCATCAACCAAATTGAATCGACCTTCCGCAGTCGTGTTCTCAATGTCAGTAGGATCGGTATCTGAAGCAATATTTGCAAAATGATAATACTTTCTCTTGAAGTAAAGTCCCTTCGTTCCGTCTTCGCCGTAGTAGTAGAGCTGTACCGGCCAGTGGCTGTTGTCCGGTGTAGTGTCACCACCTGAACCCGGAATCCTTCCCTCTGAAATAACCTGTTGCAGATATGGAATAAAATTATCAACAGTTAACGCCTCATCATGTGTTGCCAAATAAGCTGAAGCAACCTTTGTAATATACAACAAATATCCTTGATCTAGGTCGTTTGGTTGTCCGTTGTCAAACTCCTTCGCAAAGAAGTAGACCAGATAAGGCTCCGGTTCGCCATGTAAAGACACCCTCTTTATAAAATCATTATTATATTGGTTTACAAATGATCGGGCATCATTCATCTTTTCAGAATATTCATTAAAATCGATGTTAATTGCGTTGGTATTAACACCAATGGTTGCAGTCTGATCAATTTCTCCGCTACCATCTAATGTTCCCGTCTTGATTGCAGTTTTTGCGAATTCGCAAAATGCGTTCCAATCAGCAGGCTTATTCAAAACTAATACATAATATGCATATAGTTCTTTCAGTATAGCTTCTGCGCCCTGTATTCCACAACGAGAATATATATATGCAAAATCTTCATCTATACCAGCTTTATGAATATTTGTTACGTCATTTGTTATTATATAGGTCGGATAACCTGGATTATCCCATCCTGCAGGCTTTGTAATTGTGGCTAATTCTTCGTATAACTCACCCACCTTAACAGAGAACACAACTTGCTCACCGGTAGGTTGAGGCGCATCCGGAACAGTTACATTATCAGTCGTGCCCCAAACATAGAAGTTGCGGGCAAAATTGGCGTCATTGTCATTCGGTGCAAGCGGACGTGCAAGTTCTGTCTCAGTGCCTTCGTTTAATCCGCTACTTTCCAGACACTTTGTCATACCTTTTACATTTTCCGCACTGATACCAAACTTCGCTCCGGTACCGTAGTTTCTGCACAGAGTAAAGATGCCTTCATTATTTGTGCCAACCGCAATTCCCGCAGACTTTCCGTTTGCTTCCGTTACCGAAATCGTTCCCATATTGATGCAGTTTTCAAAGGTAACAGACGGAGTATTTCCAAGAGATGTAGCTGCTTTACCTGCAATACCAGCAGCATTATCCTTTCCGAAAATATCACCTTTATTAATACATCCTGTTATTATCGAATTTCCGTTAATAAACGCCGCAAAGCCAGCAGCCGTTCCAATCTTATCAGCCTTATCCGCATAACCTACCGGCATGGTTGTGATACAATTCTGAATGGTACCGGTTGTGTTGCCTTCACCGTTCTGTCCCACAAGACCACCAATATACTTATAAGTGATGTCATTGTCAGCCTTAATATTAATTCTTCCCTTGCGATCGCCATCTGCTCCGTTGATACAAATATTGCTGATCGTGCCTATATTCCTTCCGGATAACAGTCCAGCATAATCACAATTCAGAGCGTGTAATTCCGCATTCAAAGAATTATTAACAATCTCCTCCGCAGTCAGTTCGGAAACATTCTTGTTAATCTTTGAATTGGTAATCGTACCGGCATTGATTCCGGCATATACGCCTACATAAGGTGTATTAACCATTTTAACAGCAGATGTAATAACTGTATTTCCGGCACTATAGGTATCAATCACAGCATTTGGTGCATTATATCCACAAATTAATCCGGCAGCTGTTTTTCCTTGAATAGCTTTAAGGTTTCCGTCAACAAACCGAACATTTTCCATCTTAAGATTTGGAGAAATATTCTCGCCGGCAAATCCACCTACAATTTCTCTGGCTTCGTTGTCTACCATATCGTCTACCATACCAAGTGTCTGACCATCAAAGAACGAATTGCCGGTTCCCATAACTCCGTTTATACTGTTTAATCCAACCGCACCGCCGGTAAAAGTATTCTTGCTAATACCCGAACGATAACCGGAAATTGTACAATTCTGTACAGTACCTTCACTGACTTCCGCAATCTGACCAAGATATGTTCCTTTTTCAGATTTGATAACTCCCTGATAGGAAGCGGAATCAATGATACATCCCATCGGAATTCTGCCCACAACACCACCGGCATAAGAAAACCTTCTTTCACCAAAAATGGCAGAATTTCCCGCATTTTTCTCCATCCATGCATTAGGAAGACTTGCCGGTGTAATATATTCTTTCGTCGTCACATCAGTATTGCCGGTCATAGAAGTACCTCCAAGCTTGAAGGTAAATTTCAAGCCGTTCGGAAGATAACCAAATACACCACCCGCAAACATATTTGCCGTAACAGATCCGCCTCTAACCGGCTTTATGGGGAAGGTTTGCTCCTTTGTTACAGTTCCCATCTTAGGGTTCAGTGTACCAAGAGCATTATTCTCCGACTCGTTTACAACGCTCACTATTCCAGCATAATTCTGCTGCAGAACTAGTGTTTCGTCGATGAATTTCATAAAAGCGTTTTCATCGTTTTTATAGCCTGTTACAGCCTTAAATATCGGATAAACTAGGCAGAAATCATCGGAAGTATTTGTATTACCTGAGTTAAAAATATGTTCATTCCTATACTGATACAGACCACAATATCCACCTGCAAAGGCTCTGTCCGCTGTTACATTCACATCTTCCGCATAAAGGTTTTTGGTACTTAACTGAACCGCAGGATCGCCGGTTTTATCATATGATGCATCATATTCGTTGTACATTACACCGAATACACCGCCGGCATAGAAATCTGCCTTGACGGTAGCATTTTTAACATATCCTTCATATGTGGAAACACTTCCGACAGCACCGGAGAATCCGCCCACCGCCACAATTCCTTCTACAATGATCTTAGATTCACCGCCATCAAGCCATGCATTAATTGTTGTAGATGATACCGAATGAACACCGGTATATCCAAATGCTCCACCGACTGCATATCTGCCGATAATATGAGCAGGGTGATTTTGAATATACGCATTATTAACATACTGTGCATTAAGATTAAATCCGGCTGTACCTCTTCCGCCGATACCACCGACCATATCTCTTCCGAGAACAAGCGCTCCGTTCACGTATGAATTGTAAACATTTACTTTATTATTACTGGACGCGTTACTGGTTGCACCCCAGATGCCACCTGTTGAATCGCCGCCCCATACAACAGCATTCACCTCGCAATAACTGTTCTTGTTTGTATTTACATCTACGTTGTTCAGAATCTTCCCGACAATGCCGCCTACCGCGTTACCGCCATATAAACTATAATTCTGTACGGTCTCAAGACTATGAGCATCTATATTCATATTTCCTGCTGTAATATCATCAAATCCTGACAACTGAAGCGCCAGTTTCTTTGCTGATGCATCCTGAAGATTATCAAAATCCGTAAACTTGCTTGCAGCCAGACCTATAACACCGCCTACGGAAGAATCGGGAGCTCCTGATACAGCTCTGGTTCCACTCTTGGTAACGCCACCTGTAATAGCTCTGTCCTGAGCGTATAAGAATTTGCCGTTTTTATAATCATCCGTAAACATTTCTCGTTTAACACCAAGAACTACCGCATGATTACAGATTCCCGAAATCGGCTTATCATCTCCGGGGATAGGGGTGGCCTCAGAACCGGTGTTTTCGGAAGGATAACGGAAACTGATCTTTGTAATATCCTCAGCACCGATTCCGAAACTTCCGGAAAATCCGCCTACATACATAATACCAATTGTATTTACATAGTTCTCTGCATTGTATCTGCCCTGATTCGTTGATTTGGTAATCCGGCTTCCATCAAAGCATCCGAACATACCGCCTACATAATTTCGTCCAAACACAAAGCTCTCATAATTTCCTTCGTTGTCGGCTTTCTTATTGTTGGAACAATCCGTAAACTGAGTTAATCTGGCATAGCCAACCAGGCCGCCTACATAGTAATCATGTTCTATGCTGTTCCTGATCTCTTCATTCGTGATGTTTGACTTTCCGCTAACAGAACGGACCTCGCTCCATTCCGCATCGGTATACAAATGATATGAATCGCAATTCTTTACATTTACTTTCAGTTCCTCATTTTCAATAAAATCATACCAATATTTATTGCTATATTTGTTTTTGTTCTCAAGGAAATATCCGTCCATGGTAATGCCGGCAATTCCACCAATGTTCGCACAACGCTGAAGCATTCTCTTGGAGACCATAACATCATTCGCGACTTCCGATTCATCATAGATTCCGCGTTTTTGTGCTTCGTTATGCAAGTTATTGAAATCGGAACTGCCCGAAATATAACCTCTGTTATGGCAATTCTCTATTGTAATCTTGTCTGCGATGACAACCTGTTTTCCGGTAATCGATGTACCTGCGGTAATACCGCCATTATCATCAAACGATCCGAAAATTGTATAAGGATCGGAATAATATGCTTTACGGCTGTTATATGTTGCCAAATCATTTCCTCTGGAAGTAAAAGAACGGATTGCATAAGCGCGTCCTACGATACCACCGACATTTTCCATACCTTTCACGGATGCGTAATTGTACAGTTTCGTCAGATTTACTTCAGAATCAGTCAACGTCCAGGACTGGCGTCCTACGATTCCGCCGACATCCGTTTTACCGGTTACCAAGGATACTCCTGCCTCATCCGCCTTGAGATCATCTCCGTCAGGATTTGTGGTATCACGCAAAGTAAGGTTGGAAAGTCTTCCCAGGTTATCACCCGTGAATCCGCCAACCATATTGGTGTATACAAGCACGTCTCCGCCATTTACTGCATCGTGTAAAATCTCTTCGCCGACCACCCTGTGCTTATTCAAACGAAGGCCCGTGATATCACCGGCATTTTCCGCAAAAAGTCCTAAAGGAAGTTCACCCCTAACCACTCTTTCCTGGGTTGGATGCGCTCCGCCATAAACAGTCTGAGTATCATAGACGCCAAAAGTATTTAATTTTCGTTTCTTATCAATCCATTCTTCTCTGGATGCCTTACCGTAAACACCATATCGCATATTTCCGGAGAAGGTGATTGTCAGGTCGCTGATAGTAAAAGGTTTCGTGGTATCATCTGCATTCTCCGGAAGGCCGGTGAATACATCTCCGGAGCCTAAACTGCGGAATCCAGGGAACGCATAGCCTGCTGTTCCCGCATGAGTTCCTCTGTTAATATCCAACTCCACACCGTCATAACTAATACCGGATGGTGTTCCAACATCAAGCGAATCAAAGAACCAATTCTTGCCCTCATTTCCGACAGTGCTAATTACACCGGTAAAATCTTCCCAATCAATATCCGTTGTAAGACGGAAGGTTTTGTTGATATCACCCTTTTCCCAATCAGTCTCATACCGAACATTATATAGATGTCTTCCGTTTTCTATGGTATATTCGGCGTCTAAACCATTTTTGTTGATTTCCTTAAAGGTAGGACACTCCGCATTGGATTTGGAAACCGAATCCCCGGCTCCCTTACTTACCAAACAACCTACGCTTGTAATTTCATCCATGTTAAATCCATAACGATAGAAACTGTATGTCGTTAGGAAAGCGGAATCCATAGTAGTATCTTCCGCATAAAGGAAGGACTGCGCCTGTACGTCGGCCGCATCAAGCGCAAGAATGAGCTCTATTTTTCCATCAAGCGTTGTCTCTTTCCAGACAGGAATCCTCATTTGAATATCTTCTCCGATATGTGTTCCCGCCTTAAACCTTATCGTTACAGTCTGCGGCTTCTTTGATGCCGCTGCCGGATCTTCCGTTATTGTTGTTGCCGGTGTAAACTCGAAAGTCATAAGTTTGCTATTCGAATCTACGATTCCGCCAGGCGCATTGCAAAGCGTTATCATATATGGCTCATTATAAGAAATTGTATCTTCACGAATAACAAGTTTCAGCGCATATTCATTACGAAGTTCCACATTGCTTAAGACAGTCTTTCCCATGCCTTCCAAAGGAACGGAAAGACTCTGTGCAGCAAAATAGCCAAGCATCAAATCTCTTCTGGTATCTTCCGATCTGTCGCGAACAGAGGAAAGAGCCTTGGAGTTTGTTGCCAGTTGCGCATGTGTCAATTCATCGATGCGGTCACTGTAACATACAGAGAATACCTGTCTTGCCTCAGGTGAGAATTCCAGAATAATTGCACCGTTTAAAACAGACTTTTCGGAAATATACGGAGCAATTAAATCAAATAACAGTTTCGCTCCTGCATCGTCCACATTTACACCGAAATCCGGTTCTTTCAGATATCTGTCGTAATCACCCTTCTTTGCGGAAAGATAATAAATGCTGCCCTGGTATTTTGCTTTTTCCGAAGAGGAAACCTCCCCCGGAGTATTTGCCCATATAGCAATACCATTGCTCGAACCATCCGGTTCCCACTTGTAATAATCCGTTGAACCGGAATCATATTTAATCTTACTTCCGTCAAAGAGTCTATGATTCTCAGGTCTTCCGATATCGTTTCCCAGTCTCGACAGAACACCGTAGACTTTTTCTTCGTACATACCGGTCGCAGCCAATTCCGAAAACTGGTTCTGCGCCGCATAGAAGATTGTTTCCGCTCCGGTATTCTCTTTCTTGAAGCGCGTCCAATCCTGCCAAGTCAAAATACCCGCCACACTGATTGCGGCAAGAATTGCCATGAGAACAAGCACGACAATCAGCTCCACCAACGTGAAGCCTTTGTCGGAGCGTTTTAAATATTCTCTTTTAATGCATTCGATTCTTTTCACTGAGTTTTACCTTCTTGGTCCGCCTTGTAAGTAGAAATACTTATTATCCTGCACTTCATATATATTTCCGTTTCTTTCAGCCGTTTTACCTGCATACAATCCCACATCCTTGCCACTAATCTTGGTAGCGTATTCACCACCGATTTTAATTCTGGTATTGGTGCCAAGTCTGTATTCAAAAATATCGTTCTCTTTCATATCCCATTTCTGATATGTTCCGGCAAAGGCATTAAATACATTATCAACGCCGTTCCTGTCGCTTAACAGAAGCATCTTATAGATATTCTTTAGATTGCTCATATCCGGTGCATCACCGAAATCCAGGGACGTTAAATTTTTGCAACGTTCAAACATGCTTTCCAGATTGCTTACCTTACTCCAATTTCCGGTAATTGTCGCATTTGTTAATGAAGAGTTGTTGTAGAACATATTCTTCATGCTTACATCGTTACTGCTTCCCGATGTGTCAATTCTCAGGCTCGCAGAAGTAAGTCCGGTACATCCGGTAAACATAGCTTCCAAATTTGTAATACTCTTAAGCTCAAAATCAGCCATGTTTACGGTTTTAAGTGATGTGCGACCGCTAAACATACTTGCAGTGGAGGTAATACCTTCACCGCTTCCCGCCATGGTAAGATTCTCAAGGTTGGAATCCGAGGTGAATAAATCTTTAATCGATACACTCGTCGATCCCGGCAGCGTGCTGACATAAAAACTTAAATTCTTCACATTTGAACAATAACTGAACATAGCCTCCATGGTTGTGACATTTTCCAAATGCAGGTGATCCAGCGAAACATTTACAAAACCGGTACAACCGGTAAACATATTTTTAACGCTTAAACCGGCTGTAGATTCGGAGGTATCTATCGTAACATTCGGCAGCCCCGTCAGACTTGTACAACCACTGAATGTGCTCTCAAGGCTGGAAATCTTTCCACCGGAAACCGTAAGATTTACTTCTGTCAAATCGGTATCGCCCTTAAACAGATTTGATAAGCTGCAGCCCAGCGTATTTTCTGACGTATCCACGGACAATCCTGCGCTCTGCAGGCTTGTACAATCGCGGAACATTTCCGTCATATTGGAAGTCTTACCGAAAGTAAATCCACTTAAATCGACAGCGGTAATTGCCGATGCGCCATAAAACATTCTGTACGTAGACGAAATATTGCTTCCGTCTCCCGTAATACTTACTTCCGTAAGAGCTTTATCGCCATTGAACATATTTGCCATCGGAACGCCCGTTTCCGAATTTGAGGAATCAACATTCAATTTTGCGGAAGTTAATCCTGTACTGCCGATAAACATAGAATCCAAGCTTCTAATGGTGCTTAACTCAAATCCACTCATATCTACCGTTCTTAAAGCAGCTCTGTTTTTGAACAGATTGGCAGTTGATGCAATTCCTTCTCCGCTTCCCGTAATGGTAACATTTGCCAGATTACCGGTATTTGTGAATAAATCTGTTATTGAAACATTCGTACTTCCTGATTTCGTGCTTACATCTAAGGTAAGGTCCGTCATTTGTGTACAGCCGTTAAACAATCCTTCCAAACTGGTGACATTGACCAGATTTCCGGAAGTCATATCAGCATTCACCAAGCCGGTACAACCATAAAACATATTCTTAAGCGTTACTCCCGATGCGGAATCCGATGTATCAATAGCAATACCCGAAAGATCGGTAAGATTCGTACAGCCCTTGAACATGCCTTCCAAACTGGAGAAATTGCCGTTGGCATTAACGGTAACAGAGCTTAATACTGTATCACCCGAAAACATATTTGCTGCAGAAACGCCGCTTGAGCCGGAAGGGGTATTAATATTCAATTCCACGGTAGCAAGTTTCTTGCAACCACTAAACATATTTTCAAAATTTGTCGCATTGGAAAGCGTAAAGCTTGCGCATTCAAGTTTCTGGGCATTTTGGAAGAACTCGGACATATCGCGCACTTCCGAGAAATCCAAATCTGCAAGATTGATATTAGCAGCAGTCCAGTTTAAGAACATTTGCTCCATTCCCTGATTGATAATCAGGAAATCAGCTTCTGACCACCAGCAAACATCATAGCCTGTTCCATTCTGTTCAAGCCAGAAGTAAACCGGATAACCTTCCGTAAATGTCGGATCCGTTAACTGATCCGTGCAACCATTCTTGGCTTTGACAATTTCTTCCGTCAGACTCGAATCCGTAACATGACGGAAGCTCAGGTAATTAGCTTTCGTTATAGGCTTTCCGCCGTATAGCACATTATGATAAACCCACCCCTCGTTCTCTGCCTTCATCCGAGCCATAAGTTTATACGAGAAGTAACCTTCTTTTGCTTCACCATCTCTGATATGTCCGTCAATCCATCCATATGTTCCGCTAACATTACCTGCATCGTATGTAGTACCCTTTTCACCTATAATCTTAGTACAATTCTTAAATGTGTCCGTACTGGTTGTACTCTGAACCAGGGTGCAATTATCCGTTGCATAGATTCGTCGAAGGTTTCCACAACTTTCAAACGCAGACGCACAGTTCGTAACGTGAGTGGTATTCCAACTGCGAAGATTCAATTTGGCTAGTCCACTACAGCCCCGGAACATTCCATGGATATCCGTAGCAGTTGCATTTACTGTCATCTCACGGAAGTCCTGATTCAATTTTGAACAACCGGCAAATGTTGAACCGAAATTGGTACATGCCTGTAAATTCCATGCGGTACCGAAGTTTACTTTTTCAAGATCTGTGCAACCATTAAAGGTTTCTGCCATCGTTGTGATTGCAGCAGGATTCATGGCCGACAGGTCAACATTCTTTAATTTAGAGCAACCGGAATATGTTGCTTTCATATTCGTCAACTTATTCGTGGTTTTAATTTTCGGAAGAGCCGTGTCGACCGAACAATTTTGGAATGTAGACTCCAAACTATTACATTCCGGCAAATTCCACACATTGTTAGAGTCTAAATTCACGTTTAAAGTTGTAAGTTTGGAACAGCCATAAAAAGCTTTATCAAGCAACTTTACACTGTTCATATTCCAATGAGATACATCAATTGTTGTTGCATTGCTACAGCCCAGGAAAATATATTTCATATTTTCCACTTTGGAAGTATTCCAATTCTTCACATCAAAGGTCGAAGATGCTGAACAGCCTGCAAAAACACCCTCCATTTGTTCCAAATTGCTTTCAGTAATTGTGATGTTATGAAAATCATTATTTAAGCTATGACAATTCTCAAATGCATAATTCATATACCTGCAATTATTCAAAGTCCAGGTATCCGAATTAAGCGTTGCGAGTCTTTCACAACCGGAAAAAGCCTTATCCAATGTGGTGACTGAACCAAAATCCCAGTTTCTAAGATCTAATGAACCAACATTTTTACAGTCGTTAAATATATAGGACGCATCCGCCACAACTGTCGGTGTCAAACCACTCACATTAATTGTTGTTGCCGCTTCACATCCCCGGAACATGCTTTGCATCGTAGTAACATTCGTGGTATCGAAACCATCCCCAAAAGAAATTGAGGTTATCGCCTTGCAACCTTCGAACATATGGGAAGTATCCAATAAGGTTCCTTCCTCGGCATTAAACTTTTCCAAGTCAGAAAGACTTGTAAGGACGGTGCAACCGTTAAACATATTCGAAGTATTTGTCAAACTTCCCGCATGGAAGTTATTACCGAATTTGACGGATTGCAATGCATCATTGCCTGCAAACATAGAGCTCATTGTAGTGATCTTCGCCGCATCGAATTCACTGAAATCAACATTTGCCACCTTTGTAGCGGAATTAAAGAAATCACTACAATCATCAGGCAGATATACCGTTGTGGCATCCGTCCACCATTTCAGTTGCCCTTCTGATATCCAACCCCATATTTGTCCACCTTCACCCTGAAGTCCCATATCAATCCTTGCGGATCCTTCAATACTCTGAACCATGGCCGGACTATCATAAGATCCTGCAGGGCCGCCGGTAACCTTTTGCATGCCTGTAAGCGTAGATCCGCCAATCAGGGCCTTGGTTTTAGCCTTATCCAATGTAGCAACCTGAGTAATGATTTCATCACTTTTTACCACACCGGTAAACGTAAATTGATTTTGATTGCTGACAAAAATATAGTTCTGCAATATTGACTTGTCGAGAGTAATAATATCTGAGCCTTCCGGTTGCCATCCCTGAAGTTCATAAGAATTTGAGGCGGTATTAACAACATTCACCCAGTATGTATGATTATCATCTACCCGGAACTTGCTGACACCTTCCCCGTTTATAGTCCAATAACTGCTGATGTTTCCGTCCGTATCTTTCCAGAACACAACCTTCACGGAGTCTTTCCCGGAGTTGGAAGTACGACCGTCCAGTGAGAAGAATACATGACTCAATGTATTGGCAGGTAGTTTAAATGTAACAACCTTTACGGAGCTCTTCTTGCTGGGATCCGTCTCATCCGGATCATCGGGTATGGAGCCGTCAAGGTATGCAAAATCCTGCTTGTAAGGCCATACATAGATGACATTCTCTTCGTCTGTTGAAGAAAGATTCAACTTTGCCATCGCCGTATCTTCGGAATCGAATATAGTCCACTCCGTTCCGTCATAGGCGGCATATTTTTCGCCTTCACGATACAACGCTTTACTTACGGTGTAGGAACCTATATTCTTCGCAATGGCAACGGTTTTGCCATCCCAAAGTTTCTGCTCGTTCCATACGGTGAAGGATGTGTCGGAATTATTTTTATCATTGTCTACTGCTGCCAATGTTCTGGTAGCCTCGCGTTTTGCAATAGAGAAACGGCTAGATCCATCCGCATAAATATCAGAAAGTGCGGTCTGGGTCGCGGCTAAGGCCTTTTCACCTGCTGCCTCAATTTCTTTTTCCTTGCCTTTGTCAATAAACGCAATGAACGTCGGCACCGCAATCGCTGCCAGTATTGCCAGGATTACAAGCACGACAATAAGCTCCACCAGGGTGAAGCCTTTCGATTTGCGCGACCGGCGCGCATTTGCAGTATTCAAATTGTTTTTCGATTCCTTGCCGTTTCTGCTACGGATCCCCCAAATAAATCCCGTATTCATAAGCATATTCCTCCATGCTTACCCGTAGGCGATAAAAGGCATAGTTTTGCGTATTTAATGTTAACATAAAAAGCGCCTATTTGCAAGGAAAATGGCGCTTTTTACTGTGTTATTCATGACCGTTTTTTCATAGTTGGTAAGTGAGTTTTTACTCACCATTTTGCTACTTTTCGGCGCAACGCTCACGAATTTCATCCGCACACGATGCTCGTTCCATCGAAAGTGTCTTATATCCGTCTTTATACGGATCGTACGGGATTTCATAACGGCTTAACCAGACATGGCAGGCCTCCGCATCCGTTAAGGAGAAGCGTAACATCTGGTCAACATCCTTATATTCCGGCGATTCCAGCAAAAATACGATGAAATTTGCCTGCATCTCCGGGTCTGCGATATTAAAATGCCGGTATTCTCCCGGACCGCCCTCGTCAAACCAGGCTTCCGCAAAGGAGAAAAGCTGCTCTTTTTTCTCATAGGATGTACACTGCGCATATCCGTAGCCGCCGTCCACGTTTGCCCACTCGAGGTATTTATTCACATATCCCTGCGTTTCACCTTTATATCTCGACAGCAGGAAATCTTCCCTGGTCACAAGACCCTTGTTTACCTGATCGGTATAGTCTTCATCCTCTACATTCCAGCGCTTATTGTTTAGATTCTCCAGGTTATTGGCGCGGAATTCGGACTCAGCCCGTAAATTGCACATTACACCGACAACCGCCGTATCGTTTCCGTCGAAATGTCGGTAAAGCACCTTCCAAAGCAGCTCTTCCTCGGATATATCCTCTCCGTACTCCAGATTCGGAACCATGGAAAATACTTCCGAGAAGAGTTTCTCGTCCTGCCTGTGCTTTTTCCTTGCAATGCTGATACGGATGACGGTAAAAATTGTAGCCGTCAGCGTTACAAACACAAGCCCCGCAATCACCAGCGCCCTGAACTGACGCAGCAGAAGGATTCCCCTGCGTCCGGTCTCGATTAGATTTAACCGTTCAAAAGCCTTTCTTTTGATGGCATAATAGACTCTCTGCCAGCGGTTCTGGTATTTTACCCTCTCACGACCGATGAAGGTCCTGTGTCTTTCATATCTTTTATCCCGGCCGGCTCTGCGCTTGGCAATGTACGCATCCGTACGCGCGATGCTTTTATTTAATCTTTCTTCCTTGCTCTCATCACCGCGGACATAGCGCTCTCTGATTGCCTTCCGGTTCTCGGAAATTTTCTCGTCAATCCGGTTTCTTCGCTTCTCCACACGTTCGTCAAAGGCATCGTGTGCCTTCTTAACCATGCGGTCGTTCACTTTCAGCAGTTCCTCGCGGCGCTGCTGTCTTTTGATATTCCTCTGTACAGACTGAACATACCGCTTTCTGGCGCGCGCGACATGTTTGGGCATGTATTCCATTACGGAAATTCCTCCAAACCATACATTTTAACGGTCTCATTTTATCATGTTAAAATATCTGCCGCAAGAATGACAAATCCCCTTATCAAAACAGCCGATTTAGTATATACTGTCCCTTGGACTTTTAATACGGAGGCCACAATGTTTACCGACTTTTTGAAATCGGGGCTCTTATTCTCGGATATTCCGTTCATTTTCCGCATACTGCCCCTGTTTTTATTGATATATTATCTTGTACCCCGCAAAGCCAGGGTCTGGATCAGCATTCCCTTCAGCCTTTTGTTTTACGTCAAAAACGCCGGGGAATACACGCCGGTTCTCCTTCTGGCGCTTCTTGTAAACTTCGGATTATCCTTCCTTACGGCAAGGAAATCCAAGATCGCGCTGGGTTTCACCATCGTTTTAAACGCATGCCTTCTGATGGGCTTTAAAATCCTCTCAGCCCTCGGTTTCACCATCCATCTGCCGCAAGGCAGGGAATTTGTAATCCTGCTGCCGCTCGGCATCAGTTTCTATACCTTTAAACTGATCTCCTACCAGATCGATCTGTACCGGCAGAAATACCCCGTCGCATCGTTCGGCAGTTTCGCCGCCTATATTACGGATTTTACACAGGTCATCTGCGGTCCCATTGCCAGATACAACGAATGGAAAATCGACTATGATTCCATGCCCGCGGTACGTGGATTTAAAAACCGCGTCAAAGAAGCTTTTATCCAGATTTCCGAAGGACTGACCTTCTTTATCACGGGACTTTTCTTCAAAGTCTTTATCGCCGATCACTTAAGCATTCTCTGGAATTCCTTCGGTACCATCGGCTATATGAACCTCTCCGTTCCCATGGCATGGCTCGGTGTATTCGTATACTCCCTGAATTTGTTCTACGATTTCTGGGGTTATTCCTTAATGGCATCCGGTATCGGCGTCATGATGGGACATAAGCATATCCGTAACTTCAAAGACCCGTACGGAGCAACCTCCGTTTCGGACTTTTACAGAAGATGGCATATCACTCTCGGAACATGGTTTCGCGATTATATCTATATTCCGATGGGCGGAAGCCGCAAAGGATCTTTCCGGACAGCGTTTAACTTAATCGTTGTCTGGCTTTTAACCGGAATCTGGCACGGAATCACACCGAATTTCATGATCTGGGCAGGTGTATTGCTGCTTCTTATCCTTTGGGAGAAATTCGTTCTGTCGAAGAACAAAGTCGTCCTGCGCATTTTCGGACAGTTCCACGTACTGGTTTTGATTCCTCTTTCCTGGGTAGTCTTTGCACTTCCGAAATTCACGGATTTATCCCACTACTTTCTGCGGCTCTTCGGGCAGTCCATCGAGGGCTCCGTCATCAATGCAAAGGATTATTTGAATATCCTTCGCGACGGATGGATCTTCTTATTCCTTGCCGTCTTCTGCCTGATTCCCGGCGTTCGCGATTTCCTCGAGCGCGAAAAATACAGAGTTTTTACCACGATCCTTTTGTTTGTCTTATTCTGGATCAGCATTTTCAGCGCCAGCGGCGCATCGCTGAATCCGTTTATGTATATGAACTTCTAGAAAGCGTACCTGTATGAAGCAAAGAAAGAAAACCCCAAAACATGCCGCACTGCTGATTCTGATCATCATCTCCGCGCTGCTTTGCACCGCGTGGAGCCTGATTATGAGAAGCAGTTTGTATGCGGATTATGATATCGACCTAAAGCAGACTCCTTCCCTGGTGCTTATGATGAACGGAATCAGGGAAGGCGTATATCCGTGGGATGCCAAATTTGAAATCCCGGAAGGCTCCTTCCTCGATCAGGCGAAAGACCGCATTCAGGCATTCTTTGATAAAGAGCAAGGAAACACGACCCAAACCGGCGTCGATAAAACCGTTGCAGAGACACCATCGGAGATTCCTTCCGAACCAGACTCCGGGTTGGTACCGGAACCCATGGAGCCGATCAGTATCGAGCCGCTTGAATTTACGACCGTGGACGATACTTACTTTGAGGATGCGCTTTTCATCGGCGATTCCCGTATGGTGGGCTTATCCGAATACTGCGAACCCATCTACAGCAGAGCCGATTTCTATGTAAAGCGCTCCATGACCATTTACCAACTTCTTGACGGCAAGGAAGTCAAGTTCAACAAAGAGAACAAAACCCTTTGGGAAGTGCTTGATGAGAAACAGTACGGCAAGATCTACATTCAGGTCGGAATCAACGAGATTGGAACCGGAACACCGGAATACTTCCAGAACGCATACAGTCAGGTCTTAACCGAGATCAGTGTCCGCCAGCCGAATGCCATCATCTTTGTGAACAGCATCATGCACGTGACCGCCAAGAAGAGCAGGGAGGACAAGTTATATAACAATCCCAATATCAATGCACGCAATGCGGTTCTGGAGCCGTTTGCGGATAATATTCACATCTTCTACATCGACGTAAACGAAAATATCGATGATGCAAACGGCGGCATGAGGCAGGATTACTCTTACGATGACATCCATCTGCTCGGTTCGTGCTACGAGCCCTTCCACCGAACGCTGCTGACACACGGAATTGTGAAAAACGAATAAATTACTGTGCGATCACGATCTCTCTTTCATCCAGAGCCTTCTGAACCATCTCGTTGATCTCCTCGCCCAGTCTTTCCTCATGATGGGCAATGACGCTTACCTTCGGCTTGGTAACCGGGTGCTTTGCAACGAAAATGGTACAGCAGTCTTCAAACGGCAGGATCGATGTTTCGTATGTTTCGATCTTCTCCGCAATATCAATGATTTCCACTTTATCAAAAGCAACAAGCGGTCTGTATACGGGCATATGGCAGACATCGTCCGTGCAGGCCATCGAATACATGGTTTGGCTTGCCACCTGACCGACGCTCTCTCCGGTAACGAGTCCCAGACACTCATCCTCTTCCGCGATCGCCTGTGCGATACGCATCATGTAACGGCGCATAATAACCGTCAGCTCGTCATGCGGGCATTTCTCGTAGATGCTCATCTGAATGTCGGTAAAATTGATAATATGCAGTTTTACGGGCCCGCAGTATTTCGATACGATCTTAGCAAGATCCACGACCTTCTGCTTCGCCCTTTCCGACGTATAAGGCGGTGCATGAAAATAAACCGCTTCCACTTTGACGCCTCGCTTTGCCATCATATATGCGGCAACCGGGGAATCGAGTCCGCCGGAAAGCAATACCATGGCTTTGCCCGCCGTTCCGACCGGCATTCCGCCGGGTCCCGGGATCAGAATCGAATAGATATAGATTCGCTCCCTGATCTCCACGTGCAGTTCCACTTCGGGTTTGTGCACATCCACTTTCAGTTCCGGGTATGCATCAAGAAGCGCCTCTCCGAATGCCATGTTCATCTCCATGGAATTCAAAGGATAGTTCTTTCTTGCCCTCTTGCAGAAAACCTTAAACGTCAGTCCGTCACGGTTCGGATAGGTTTCTCCGAAGTATTTGATCACCTCTTCTTTGAGATAATCAAAATCATCCTTCTCAAGGATCAGAACCGGACAGATTGTGGAAATACCGAAGACATGGCTTAACGCATTCACTACTTCATCGTAGTCAAAGTCCGACTTTGCTTCCACATAGACGCGGCCTAAGTTTTTATGCACATCGAATGTACCGTCCACGGCATTCATGGCAAGACGCACCTGCTCAACAAGTGCGTCCTCAAATAAATAGCGGTTTTTGCCTTTCAGGAAAATCTCGCCGTATTTCAATAAAAAAGCCTGAAACATGAATTAAAACTCCATAAATTTTTTCTTTACATCCACGTACTGTAACTGGCTTACGGGAATCTCCACGCCACGCTTGGTAAGGAAACGGTAGCGGGCTAAGTCTTTTACATAGTGCATGTTGATGATATAAGAACGATGACAGCGGACAAAAGAATCTTCCGGAAGAAGCTGTTCCATATCCGAAAACTTCATGTGTACGCTGATCTGCTCGTTGATCGTGCTGACAATGGTCTCTCTTCCCTGACTTTCGAGATACTCGATCTCACCGAAGGGAATCTTATATAATTTATCGCCGACCTGGAAGGTTAAGGTATCGCCCTTGGTATCCTTCATGCGGTAGGCGCTGATCAATGCCTCTTTGAGTTTCTCGATCTGGATCGGTTTCTGAATGTAACGAAGCGCATCCACCTGATAGCCTTCAAGTGCATACTCCGCGGTGGAAGAGATGAAGATAATGGAAAGGCTCTCTCCCAATCTGCGAAGCTCTTTGGCAGCTTCGATTCCGTTCATTCCGACAGCCAGGATGTCGCAAAGAAGGACATCGTACTGTACTTCTTTCCTGGAAAGCGTATCGATCATGCTCTGCATGTCCGTAAAACATACGGTCTCATACTCGATTCCTGCTTCCGTTAAAACCTGTGCGGTTAAGGCCTCGTTAATTTGCAGTGATGTGGCCTCATCATCACAAATCGCAACCCGATACATAATTACCCCCTAATCAGTATGGTTACCTGTTTCCACTACTGTAAATTATACAAATTTAAGCCAACAAACGCAAGCGTCGCCGAAATTACCGATTTGCTTTCGCCGTATTCTGCGCGATCAGTGCCCTCGTTACGGTCTTAACAACCTTGGAATAGTTATCACAGAAGGTCTTATGATACTTGTTGATGAAATCAACATCCTCATCCTTGCCTGCGCATTCCAGTTCATAAGCCTGATCCGCCACATCGTTTGCACCGATGTTCCGGCAGGCACCCTTCATGGAGTGTGCCATTACGGTGTAATTCTCCATATCGCCCTTTTCAAAATATTCCTGCAGGCTCGCAAGTAAATTGGAAGACGCAAATGTCGTAAGAACCTTGGTGTAAACGCTTCGGTTTCCGCCGCAGTTTCTGAGTCCGTCCTCGACATCGATGCCCTTTAAATTGTTGATCAGATCGTCCGCACCCGTCGGAAGCGGTCCGGTTTCGGTTCCGGGCAGCGGCATCACTTCCTGGCCGTTAACAATCTGTACCTGTTTATCAAACGGAATCCATTTCTGCAAAATAGCACTTAACTGGTTCATATGGATCGGCTTGGCCAGATAATCGTTCATTCCGGCTTCCTTAAACTGCTTCTCCACACCCTTGATGGCGTTTGCGGTTAAGGCCACGATCGGAATATCCTTTGCATATTGCGAATTGAGCGAACGGATCTGTCTCGTCGCTTCCACACCGTCCATAACGGGCATCATGTGATCCATGAAGATCAGATCGTATTCCACTAAATGTTCTTCGATACGGTTGATGGCTTCCAGTCCGGACTCGACCATAACGGCCTCGAAACCGAATCGTTTCATAAGCTCACTTGCAACGGTCAGGTTAACCTTGTTATCATCGACGATCATGACTCTGGCCGTCGGCGCCTTGAAGGTGATGCGGTATCCCGCATTATCCACATTGACGCGGTCGTGGTTGGAATCGTAATTCGAAGGTCTCGGATCATGTACTTTCTGATGCAGCACGAAGGAGAAGGTACTTCCTTCGCCCACCTTGCTTCGTACCGTAATATCACCACCCATTAAATTTAAGAGGCGCTTGGTAATGATCAGGCCCAGACCGGTACCTTCCACGTTACGGTTTTTCTTGGTATCAATCTGTCCGAATGCGGTAAACAGTTTGTTCATATCGCGCTGGGAAATACCGATACCGGTATCTTCAACGGAAACATGCAGATATCCGTTGCTGTCAAGGTCCGGCTCCCAGTAAATCTTTAACTTGATATGTCCCTTATGGGTAAAGTTTACGGCATTGTTTAAAAGGTTGATCAGAATCTGGCGGATACGGACTTCATCACCGACAAGGACTCTCGGGATATCCGGAGAGATATCATAGATTAACTTCACCGAGCGGTTTTTCATTCTGAATTCGATGATACTTAACACGTCGTGGATTAAGGAGTTGAATTGATAATCATCCTCGGTAATCTCCATTTTACCGGAATCGATCTTGGAAAAGTCCAAAATCTCGTTGATGATGGCAAGAAGGTTTTCCGAAGACTTGCGGATGGTGTCTATGTAGCCTTTTTCCTCTTCTTCGAAATCCCTCTCATCCAGAAGTTCCGCCATACCGTAGATTGCGTTCATGGGGGTACGGATTTCGTGGGACATATTGGCCAAGAAGTTTGCCTTCGCTTCCAGAGCGTTTCTGGCTTCTTCGTTTTTCTCTTCCATCTGCGTCTTGTAGTCGTTTACACCGTTGACCAGGAAAAGGAAAGAAACCATGGCAAACAGATAAATCAAAATGTAGATCAGATAGATTTCCTTCGGGCAGGTAATTTCAATCTGGCTGCGAAGGAGCAAAACATTAATGACAAGAGCGGCCGAAGTCAGAATCGCATACTCGAGCATAATCGCACGATCCGCATACAGAGCAAGCATCAAAGCGCCGGCCAGAAATACGATACTTAACGTACCAAGCAGCCCGAGCTGCCAGGAAATAATGTAGCTTGTCGCGATCATGCTGACGTAGAAAATGCGGACGATGATCTTTTCGTTTTTGTGGAACAGACGATAAAACAGAATCGTTAGAAGTGCCGGCAGGAATCCGATGGAAATAAAGGCCGCCTTCTCCGGTCCGTCCTGGGAAAGCGCATACGCTACGTGCAGTAAGACCACGGAAAAGAATTCGATAACGCACAAAATGATGTTTGTTTTAAATGGGAGCATAATCGTCCTTTCGTTTGCTTACGACCCTTCTTAAAGAGTCTATCGTCTGGTGTACTTCCTGAGTGTCTCTATAACCTGTGCGAGGGAAGAAGCCGCGTAACAGATTTCTTCTTCCGTCGTAAATCTGCTGAAGGAGAAACGGATTGTGGAATCCAGAAGTTCTTTCTTTACGCCGATGGCCTTTAAAGTCTCCGAAACCGCCGGTTTGTTGGACGCGCAGGCGCTGCCGGAAGATATATAGATTCCTTTTTCTTCAAGTGCATGCAAAAGGACTTCCGCCCGGACTCCGGATACGGAAACACTTACGATATGCGGTGCGGCAAATGCTTTTGTCTCTTCTTTAGCGGCCGGTCCGTTCACCGTAACGCCTTCGATTGCGGATACTTTGGCAACAAGCAGGTCCCTTAATGCGGACATTTGGGCACATTCTTCCTCCATCGAGCCGCAGATGATTTCGGCAGCCTTTGAAAGTCCTGCAATTCCGGGCACATTGTCGGTGCCGGAGCGCATGCCTTTTTGCTGTCCTCCTCCCAGAATCAGCGGAGTGATCTTTACTTTGTCCGAAATATATAAGAATCCCACACCCTTCGGACCGTGGATCTTATGACCGGAAACCGAGAGCATGTCGATCTTCATGCGCTTCGGATAGATCGGAAGTTTGCCGTACATCTGCACAGCGTCCACATGGAACAGCGTCTTCGGATTGGAAGCCTTGATGCATTCCCCGATTTCGGCAAGCGGTTCCACGGTTCCGATCTCATTATTGACGCCCATAACGGATACCAGAATGGTTTCCGGTTTCAGGGCTTCCTTCAATTCTTCAATGGAGACTCTTCCGTACTCATCCACGGAAAGGTAAGTAACCTCGAAGCCTTCTTTTTCCAGTTGTTTAAAGCAGCTTAAAACCGCCGCGTGTTCGATCTTCGTTGTGATCACATGCATTCCGCTCCGCCTGTTGGCTCTTGCGGACTGCAAAATCGCCCAGTTATCCGACTCCGTACCGCCGGATGTAAAGAAGATTTCCTTCTCTTCGACTTTAAGCGTCCTTGCGATGGTTTCCTTGGCCGAGCGAAGGATATTCTCCGCTTCCACACCTTTTAAGTGCATGCTCGAAGGATTTCCGTATGTATTTCTCATGCAATCCGTAACAACTTCCACGACCTCGTCAAGGCATTTCGTCGTTGCGGAATTATCCAGATAACATTCCATGTTCAGCTCCAAAATTATATATTTCTTAATGGTGCAAAAGTTGCGATGCAACATTTGGGCCCGCGTTAATTTCTGATTATTGTACCTCCAGGCAGAAATCAATCCAGGAAATTACGGCAAGCCCCGCCGTCTCGGTACGCAAAATTCGCTTGCCCAAAGAAACCGGTTCTACGCCGCACTCTTTCGCAAGTTTAATTTCTTCTTCCGTAAAACCGCCTTCCGGTCCGATAAACACGGCAATCTGCGGTCTTCTTTCTGTATTGTTTTCTGACTTATTCTCTGCTTTATTCTCTGTATTATTCTCCACTTTTAACCCGGAAATCTTTCCGAAAACCTCCGCGGTTTTCTCCATTCCCCTTGCAAGTTCGTAGGGAATGATCTTAATATCCATGCCGGATGCTTTCTTTAACGCATCCTTCATGGAAAGCGGCATTGTAATCCCGGGAATCACGGCGCGCTTACTCTGCTTTGCCGCCGCCTCCGCAATGCCCTGCCAGCGCTTGACCTTGGCATCGGCTTTTTTATCATCCAGTTTCACTATGCATCTTTCACAGCTGACCGGTACAATTTCCGCTACGCCAAGCTCCACGCATTTTTGGATGATCATCTCCATCTTGTCCGCTTTGGGAAGGCCCTGGAAGAGAATGATGTCCGCAGGGCTTTCGACGTCGGATGATTTGATGAACCGCAAAATGCAGGTGACTCTGTCTTCTTCGAGGCTTTCGATCTCGCAACGGTATTCGTTGTCGTCTTCGCCGGTTCCCACACTGATTTCCTCACCCGGGCGCATGCGAAGAACGTTGCGGATATGATTGACATCTCCGCCCTCGATGATGACACGATTATTCACTGTGTCGATATTCTGTTTATCAACGAAAAAATGATACATACTTCTCTAACTTGCTCAGGTTTACTCAGGCCTACTCCGGTTTTCTTGCCGTCACGGATACCCACTCTCCGTCGCGGGTGACCTCGATCAGTTCAAGGCCGGCTTTCTTAACAACATCCACAACGAAATCTTCCTTCTCGGCGATGATACCGGAAGTAATATAGATTCCGCCGGGTTTAATCTGATTTACAACTACAGGTGTAAGCGGTTCCAAAACGGTATGCAGGATATTGGCAACTACGATGTCATAGCAGTTGTATCCCGCCCAGTCCTGTACGCTCTTCTCGGTAATGATGTTTCCGATGATCATTTCGAAATCTTCTTCGGAAATACCGTTCTTTGCCATATTCTCTTTGGTTGCATCCAAAGCACAGGGATCCAGATCCGTTCCCTTGGCATGTTTTGCACCGTACATCAAAGCCACAATCGCCAGAATTCCGCTGCCGCAGCCGACATCGAGGATTTCGGTGTCGGGAGTGACGAATTTTCTGATCTGACGGATGCAGAGTCTGGTTGTTTCATGCGCACCGGTTCCGAATGCGGTACCCGGGTCGATATGAAGCACTTTGCCCGTATGTTTTAAATCTTCCGGCTCCTCCCAGGAAGGGATGATCAGAAGGTCGTCGATCGTAAACTGGTGGAAGTATTTTTTCCAGTTATTCACCCAGTCAAGATCCTCGGTTTCGGATGTCGTGATCGTGCCTTCTCCGATATCGCAGTACTGCTTCGTCTCTTCAAGAACCGTCTTCACATCGGCAAGCAGCGCATCAAAATCAAGGTCCTCGTTATCTTCCACAAAGAAATTCAAATATGCCACACCGTCATCCTCCTCGGTCTGCGGAAGAATGTCGACAAACATCTGCTCCTTTTCCAGGGGCGTTAAGGGGATTTTGTCTTCAATCTGCGCGCCTTCCAGACCCACGTCTTCCAAGTTGCAGATCAGAATATCCTCCGCGTCGGTGATGGTCTTAATTGTGATCTTTTTCCACTTCATGATTATTGCTTCCTTTCGTCCGCCTGCGCGGCGAATCGTCTTATGTATGTAGTCTTATTCTCTGTCTTCCAAATCAATTTTCAAAACTTCCAGATAAGGTACCAGCACTCCCTCGACCTTCGGGATCACATAGGCCGGGTTGAGTTCCTCGTGGCGGAAACTTTTGCGCCCGCCGTTTGCGGCCCTGTCCCAGAAAAGTTTCAGATACTCGTACGGAAGATAATACAATTCATCCCTGCTTTTATAGTAGATTAGGAAAAATGCCACGCCTCCCTGCGCCTCGAAATCGCCCATGAATTTTACCTGATGTTCATGGATATTCTGCAAAGAGAAGGTGTCCGTGGCGCTCTCCTTCGCATCAAAACAGACCGGAACACCCTGCACCGCACCGATATAATCGACCGTACTTTTCTGATCAAAATAGGCAAGAGTTATGTGCCTGCTCTTCTGGTCAATCTCGATCGGCGTAATCGGCGTCGGAATTTTCTGGATCAGTGCCAGTCCCGCCTCGCGGTATTTTTCATTTGTTCGGTTAATCATGTCCTCAAGGACGGAGCCTCTCAGACCTCTTGATTTCCACGTCGCCATTGTATCTCCGGTGGATGGTTTTTATCCGACCTGCACCTGAAGCGGTGCTGTTGTCTCATAGAAATCATCCTGATTTGATATAAACAATAAAATGTCAGATGTAGTTGTATGCGGATTCATATCCATAAAGCGGTTTACGTTTTCCAGTCTGGACGCATTATCTTTGACGTATGTTAAAACAGCAACTACAAATCCATAATATGATCCCTTAACTGTATTCAGTTTCGATGTAAATTCTTCAATACCAATCATCTCGATCCTCCTTAATGGTTGTCCCTGACCCGCCAAAAGAAATTGTAGTCATTAAACCCATGATTCTCGAACCAATATACATAAACAAATCCATCCATGCCAAACGAGGCATGGGCACAAATCAGATTGTCCGCATACTGAGCATAATAAATGAGATTGATTTCGCCGACAATTTTGCCGTACTCCTGCTTTCCAAGCCAAAATGTCGGCTTCAGAAAAGGATTTCCCTTTGAGTCCAAAGGAAAAGATGTAATAGACATACTTCACCTCCATTATAGTCTTTGCCACGGGGAAAAACAATGAATAATAAATTGATTAAAAGGATATTCGGAGCGAGTTCCTCCGCTTGTAGAATTCCGTTAAGGAATAATAAAAGAATAAACTAATATTGTTAGAATCTTAACATCATTTAAGTTCATGTTCAATACTCTATAAAAGAAAACGGGCGATAAAAACCGCCCGCAAAGTATTGATTTTACAGTATTCTAGCTTGTCAAAGGATTTAATGTGGACAGTCACCGTAAATTATAAAAACCTCGGTGTAAAACTGTGTACTGTTGGCAAAAAAATCACTTACCCGAGCTTTTTTCTGTATGAGAGCTATGGTAAGAATTATAGTTTCCTCTTACAGTTGTATCAAATTGATAAGTTTTACCATCGCCAAATGTTTTTTCTATGCGATAATTACCTATGTTGTCAATTGCTACCTCTTTATAGCCATAGCAAAGATATATTAGTTCATCAATGTCGTCAAAGCTCTTTTTTAAACTGCGTGATTTGTCTAATGAATTTAAAACTAAATTTATTGGATTATAGCCGCCCTTTTCCTTTGATAACACAACAAAATCTAGAGCATATTCATCGTACTCTTCGCGAGAATAATTATCTGAATTACAATAATTTACAATTTGCAATGCTGCATCGCCTTGTTTTTCATCAAGAAATAAATAGTTAACAGGCACCTTAGATGTACCTTTGCCAATATAATCCCAGCAAAATTGATTAATATCACTTTCATATATATTACCTAAGTAATCATCTTTAACTGCCACGAAAGTATCTTTACTAATGTATGGGCTGTTAATATAAATAATCATAGCAATAGCTTTATCTCTTTCTAGATCATTTTCAAAATCATTTTCAGCAACCATTCTATCAATGGCAGCATATACATCTTCAGTAGAAAACATACCTGGAACATATGCATTACCATTTTCATCTAAAATTGGTAATTCAGGTAGTTCAGCTTCTTCAACTACAGGTTCTTCACTAATTTCTTCACTAATCTCTTCACTTGGTTGTTCAGAAGTTTCAATAATCTCTATTTGAGATGGTGTTTCAGAAGTTTCAACTACTACTTCTGATGCTGGTTCTTTTTCAACAGCACATCCAGAGCATCCAGTCATTAATAATGTTGCACCAAGTCCTGCGCCAGCAAATACTAACCTAGATCCTCCTATTAATTTTTTAAAATTTTCATGCATTTTAACGTTTTTCATAGAATCCTCCATTCCCGTTCTCCATGTCATTTTGTTTGAGTAATAGTATTTTCCGCAAAAAAACCACAGGACAGAATCATCCTGTGGCTTTATCTCTTTTCTTATTATCTTTTACAATACCTCTACTTACCGGATTTGCAGGCTCCGCCCATACATACATACATACATACATACATACATACATACATACATACATACATAAGCATTGTATTCCGGCTTTGCCATCTGTCAATCCTCCGATTTCTTTTCTTTATGGAAGATTAGCACAAAAATGAGAGATTATCAATCCTTCGAAAGTTGTTTCTTTAATTGATCCAGCTCTTTCTGGAGAGCATCCACTCTTGTTTCTGCAGCATTGGCTCTTCTTTCTGCAGTTTCTGCGCGCAATCGTTCTTCGGCTCTTCCTTCTTCTCTTCCTTCGGCTCTTCCATCCTCTAAACCTTCCTCGTAGGAATCGCGCTTTACATATTGCAGTCTGGTTTCAAATGTCATATCAATATCTGTCACTTTGACCACCTCATCTCTGTTATTTAGGAAGAAATCTCTTAATATATCTTCCTCTATGCACTCATCAATTGCCCGGTCGATGGCTGCTCTTAAGGATACTTCCGTTTCTCTGTAGGTTCTGACCTTTTCCACAAAATGCGTATACCCGTATAAAACGCCGGCTTTTTCTTTCAATTCCTCGTTAAAGGAGGGATTGATATTGTATGCCGTGCAGATCACTTCTAATTCCGGCTCTTCCGTTTGATGATAAAAGGCTGCGGACAGTCGCATAACTTCCGTTTCCGGTCTTTTATCCTCTCCGTTATAGAAAATCACAAAATGCGGCGTCGGAATCGGAATCATCCTTCTGCTGTATAAATCTTTCTTATCATATTTTACGAATTCTTTCAAATCGTGAATATAATAAATCAGGCACCGGAGGGGCATATTCGGGCTGTATGTGGACTGGTGCTCATAATAATTCACATGCCTGTCGATCATAAAGGATGCATCGTTCCGGATAGAAAGCGATACCCCATGATTTGTGGTAATGATCTGAATCTCCTCCGGATTTGAATAATCGGAATGATTCAGCGCATTATATACCTGCAATGCATACTTGGGTTCTCTCATCAACATGGAGAAAACATCCCCCTTAAACTCGCGGTTTCCGGAAGACGAACTCTCCGAAGATGAGCCATCATTTCTTGATACAGGCTCGTTTCTTGTTACAGCTTCGCTTTTTGCCATGCACACTCCTTTCTGCAGGAGGTTGGCAATTCTCCTGCTTAAAACAATGATTATAAAGTTGTGTTTAAACAGGAAATTTTGATGCGATTTGCATCTGCCGGGAATCCGGCATTAGAATCCTGATGAAAGAGTTTGGCTGCTATTACAATTCGTATCAAAAGATACTCCTATGTTGGTTCATCTCAAACTCTCATTGTGAAAGAATCGTAGCATGAACAAACTGCAGAATCAACACCCAATTCAAAAATCCGGGGAAATCCCCGGATTTTCTACGTATTGCACAAAGAAAATAAAAACGGGCGGTAAAAACCGCCCGCAAAGTATTGATTTTACAGCATTCTCGCTTGTCAAAGAATTTAATGGTGACTGTCACCGTTAATTTATTCGTATTTAATTTCCAGCGTCACGCCACCGTCCATGGTTTGGGTCTTCAGCGTAACGGTCTCGTCACGTTTAATCGTGATTTTCTTTGCCCTGGTCGTTCCGGGTTTTCTCTCTGACAATCAAGCCCTGCTTTAGGCTATCCTGATCAGCCACAAAAACCAATCTGCTGTCTACGATTTTGACGGTTCCCGTTGTCTCGACAAGCGGATCACCGTAACCATAGGGTCCCTTCTCGGTCACCACAAGTCTTCCGTCTTCGACGCCTTCTATATGGTAATTGTAGTTATAGCCGTCCAGTACATACTTAACATTGTTGGTCTCATCCTCGACAATGCACTGCACTCTGACCATGCCGCTTCCGGTCATATTACCGTAACATTTATCATCGATTCCGTCACCCGTAACATCAAAGTATACGGCTTCTCCGCCCCAAAGGCCATACGGTATCTTCTCCGAAGACGCCGGCTCCGGTTTCTCGGAAGTATCACCCGGAATTTCCGAATCAACAGGATTGACCTCAGACGGTTTTTCAGTCGCTATGGGAGGTTCCGGATATGAATTGTTTACGCCCCTGTGACCAAACAGATTACATCCGGTCAAGACAATCGGCGTCAACAGCAATGCTGCGGCTACCGTGAATTTCTTCATTACTTACCGAAAAAACCTTTCTTCTTATCCTTCGCAACACCTGCATTTGCAGCTGCATTTAAGTAATCACCGGATAAGCTGTCAAATGTACGAAGTGCCTCCTTGGCATCCTTGGTAAGTCTCTCCGGAACTTTTACAACAAATTTCACGAAGTGATCGCCACGTACGTCTTTGTTTCTAAGACTCGGAACGCCTTTACCGCGAAGTCTTACCACGGTATCGGTCTGCGTGCCTGCCTTAACCTCGTATGCAATCTTTCCGTCAAGCGTATCCACTAAGACATCTCCGCCAAGTGCTGCCACACTAAACGGCAGGGAAACGGTTGAATAAATATCATATTCCTGTCTCTGGAAAATCGGATGGCGGGAAACCAGCGTGCGAACAAGGATATCTCCTCTGGGTCCGCCGTTGACACCGGGTTCTCCTTTGCCGGGAATCTTGCAGGCCAAGCCGTTATTATCAATACCTGCGGGGAATTTCACCGCATAACGCTTACGAATACTGGTATAACCGGTTCCTCGGCAATCGGGACATTTCTCACGGATGATCTTTCCGCGTCCGCCGCATTCGCGACAGGTCTGCACCGATGTGATCTGTCCGAAGATCGAATTGGTGGTAACCCTGACCTGACCCTTGCCTTTACAGTTCGGGCAGGTGTCGGGAGTCGTGCCGGCTTTGGCGCCGCTTCCCTTACAGGATTTACACTCCTCCTTCGAATCCACCTCAATTTCTTTCTCTACACCGAAAGCAGCTTCCTCGAAGGTTAAGCGCACATCGACGGTTTTATCCGCACCGCGCATCGGACCGTTGCCTCTGGTGCTTCTTCTTCCGAAGATATCGCCGAATCCGAACAAATCGCTGAAGATGTCACCGAAATCCATTCCGGTAAAATCATACGCTCCTCCGCCGCCTGCGCCCTGCTCAAATGCAGCATGGCCAAACTGATCGTACTGACGGCGTTTGTCCGCATCGGACAGTACCGCATACGCTTCCGAAGCTTCCTTAAACTTCTTCTCCGCCTCTTCCGGGTTATCCGGATTCATGTCCGGATGGTATTTTTTTGCCAGCGCCCTGTATGCTTTTTTGATCTCGGCTTCGTCGGCATTCTTCGCCACGCCGAGGACTTCATAATAATCGCGCTTGTCAGCCATTTTAAGTAACCTTTCTTAAATACTACAGTAAACCGGGCATTGTGCAATGACCGGTTCACTTAGTAATGATTTATACTTCTCTGTAATCTCCTGCGAAGTCATCGCTTCCGCCTGCATTGGAGCTTCCGTTATCGGAACTTCCTGCTGCATCGGTATATCCTGCAAACCCGTTAGGATCCGCTCCGGCTCCCTGAGCACCCTGCATTGCTTCATACATCTTGGTGAAGAGTGCCTGGCTCTTTTCCATCATTTTCTGATGTGCAGCCTTTAATTCACCGACTTCATCCTCGGTCATTTCTTTATCCTTGGTTTTCTCAAGGAGATCTTTTACATTCTTAATCTCTGCCTCAACATCAGCCTTTTCGGATTCGGAGATCTTGTCGCCTACATCAGCAAGAGCCTTCTCGGTCTGAACAACCATAGCATCTGCTTCGTTTCTTGCGTCGATAGCTTCTTTCTTCTTCTTATCCTGTGCTTCGTACTCTGCTGCTTCCTTAACTGCTGCCTCGATATCCTCATCGGACATGTTGGAACCGGAAGTAATGGTGATGTGCTGCTCTTTGCCGGTACCCATATCCTTGGCGGATACGTTTACGATACCGTTGGCATCGATATCAAAGGTAACTTCGATCTTAGGCACACCTCTTCTTGCAGGGGGAATTCCGTCGAGACGGAACTGGCCTAAGGTCTTGTTATCTCTTGCAAACTGACGCTCACCCTGTGTTACGTGGATGTCTACTGCAGTCTGGTTATCTTCCGCCGTGGAGAATATCTGGCTCTTCTTTACGGGGATGGTCGTATTTCTTTCGATTAACTTGGTTGCAACGCCGCCCATGGTCTCAATTGCAAGAGAAAGCGGGGTAACATCCAGAAGTAAAATCTCACCCGCACCTGCATCACCTGCAAGTTTACCACCCTGGATGGAAGCACCAAGTGCTACGCATTCATCGGGGTTCAAGGTCTTGGAAGGTTCCTGACCGGTTAACTGTTTTACTTTATCCTGTACGGCAGGAATTCTGGTGGAACCACCAACCAAAAGAACCTTGCCAAGTTCACTTGCGGTTACGCCCGCATCGGAAAGTGCTCTCTGAACGGGGCCTGCGGTACGCTCTACCAGATCTGCGGTAAGTTCGTTGAATTTTGCTCTGGTTAAAGTTGCCTCATAGTGCTTCGGTCCGTCAGCCGTTGCGGTAAGGTAAGGCAGGTTGATCTCCGTACTGGTAGCGGAAGAGAGTTCCTTCTTTGCCTTCTCTGCAGCTTCCTTGATACGCTGAAGTGCCATTTTATCGTTGGAAAGATCTACACCTTCCTGATTTTTGAATTCGGAAATGATGTAATCGGAAATCTTCTGGTCGAAGTCATCACCACCAAGTCTGTTATCACCTGCGGTTGCAAGTACTTCGATAACGCCGTCGCCGATTTCGATAATGGAAACATCGAAGGTACCGCCACCTAAGTCGTATACCATGATCTTCTGTTCTTTCTCATTATCCAGACCGTATGCAAGAGCTGCTGCGGTAGGCTCGTTGATGATACGCTTAACATCAAGTCCTGCGATTTTACCTGCATCCTTGGTTGCCTGACGCTGTGCGTCATTGAAGTATGCGGGAACGGTGATTACCGCTTCGGTTACTTTCTCGCCCAGATATCCTTCCGCATCTGCTTTCAGTTTCTGAAGGATCATTGCGGAAATCTGCTGCGGTGAATATTTCTTTCCGTCGATGGTACGTCCTCTGTCCGTACCCATATCACGCTTAATGGAAGAGATGGTCTTATCTGCGTTTGTTACAGCCTGACGCTTTGCGGCTTCACCGACAAGACGGTCTCCGTTCTTTGCAAAAGCAACAACGGAAGGAGTTGTTCTCATACCTTCGGTGTTTGCGATAACGGTAGGCTGTCCACCTTCCATAACGGCTACACAACTGTTTGTTGTTCCTAAGTCAATACCAATAATTTTTCCCATTTTTATTACCTCCTGAGTTAATCACTCATCTTTCACTGTTTAATGTTCTTTCTCTATGAAATCGGTCGTCACCGTATTTCCCTGCTAAGATACGACTGCCACCATGCTGTGACGGATGACGCTGTCGCGATAGGTATAACCTTTCTGTAATTCCTGTGCAATGATTCCGCTTTCGTACTCTTCGCTCTCGCACTGCATTACCGCATTGTGAAGGTCGGGGTTGAACTCTTTGCCGAGCGCTTCGATAGGCTTTACTTCGAGTTTGTCGAGCACTTCCATCAACTGCTTGTAAATCATCTGCATTCCGGATCCCTGCGCACTTGCAAGTTCCTCTTCGCTTAAGGAAGCGATGCCTCGTTCAAAATTGTCGACCACGGGGAGAAGCTTCTCAATAACACTTCTGGCTCCCGCCTCAAACATCGTATCCTTTTCTTTATCCGTACGCTTGCGGAAATTGTCGAATTCCGCGAGCTGACGTTTGACCATATCTTCGAGTTCCTCGATACGTGCCTGCTTCGGATCTTTTTCTTCCTTCGCTTCGGCTTCGGCTTCTTCATTTGCTTCCGCCTCAGCACTTTCCTCACCTTCCGCTTTCACAGCGTCCGCGTCGGTTTCCTGCTCTTTGGCAGCTTCCTCTTCCGAAGCTTCGTCGATTTCTTCGAGGATTTCCTCTTCCGAGAAGTCCTTCAATTCTTCATCCATAATCTTGTTTCCTTTATGTTCTTTAATCTTTTTTAAAATCTTACCTTTCGATGCCATGCTTTCCTTCTTTCCGGCTATTTTTCATCCTGATAGAGAGCGTCGAGCTGGGTTTTGATGGTTTTCAATGTACCGACTACCTTCTCGTAATCCATTCGCTTCGGTCCGATAATACCGATGGTTCCTCTCATGCCTTCCCCGAATTCGTAATTGGCGGTTACGATCGAGCAATCCTTCATGCTCTGGATCGGTGACTCTTCTCCGATGTAAACGCGGATGCCGTTTTTGTTTTCACCTTCTGCGTTCTGGGACTCATCCACCAGTTGTGCGAGAAGCTGTTTTTCTTCGAATGCGTTGATCAAACCGCTCGCATTCTGTGTGGAAGCAAGTTCCGGATATTTGAAAATATTGTTTGCACCCGAGGTGTATACTTCCAAATCCTCGTCTTCCTTGATTGTCTCCGCTACCGCATCGATCACGTCGCCGATGAAGGATCCGTACTCGCCTGCCTGTGCTTTCATTTTCGAGATCAGGCTTAAGTTGATCTCTTCGAGTGCCAGGCCGTTTAAACTGGTGTTTAAAAGGATATTCAGCTTCAGTATCGTCTCATCGTTGATCGGCTCCGTAACATCGATCATCGTATTCTTGATGATGTTTCCTTCCGCTACGACAACGGCGAGGATCTGTTCATCGTTTACTCTGGAGAGCTGAATGAATTTAACTTTGTTTCCGAGAACTCTCGGTGCGGAAACCATGGTGGCGTAGTTGGTGTTAACCGCAAGTACTTTGGCTACCTGCTTCAGAAGATGATCCATCTTCTCATCTTTCTCCACCAGCATTTCCTTTAACTCTTCCACCTGTCTGGCGTTCTCTTCCATCATGCTGTCCACATAGAGACGGTATCCTCTGTCGGAAGGAATACGTCCTGCGGAAGTATGTGGCTGAAGGATATAGCCCATTTCCTCAAGATCGGCCATTTCGTTACGAATGGTTGCGGAGCTTAGGTTCAGATCCGTGTATTTGGAGATGGTTCTCGAACCGACCGGCTCTCCGGTTTCCAAGTAATTCCGGATGATTGCCTGCAGGATCTTCATTTTCCGTTCGTCTAACTGTTCCATGAAACCGACCTTTCTTTTTGTTGTTAGCACTCATCTCATTGGAGTGCTAATATCCTCAAAACATAATCTATCACCGTGGCGCACAAATGTCAACCATATAATTAAAAAAGAGCACGGAAATAATCCGTACTCTTTACTTTCTCTCTGGGGAGCCGCCTAGATTCGCACATTCCTCCTCGGGGACGCACTCTCGGCTCGGTTGCCTCGTGTAGCGGTACTAGGGTTCGAAAATACCGAACCCAAGGACCGACACTCGTGCAAACGCCCCTCGGAGAAAAATGCGAATCTCTCGGCTCCTGCATAGAGGTAATTGATTATTATTTCGAAATGTGGATCGAGCCACGAGCATGTAGTGTTCCGAGAGGTGAGTTTTAAGCGGAGGGAGTTGTGCCACTAAGTAAATTGTGCCAACGCGACCCGGAGTCTAACCGATCCTCGAGGAATGCGTGATGCTCGTGTGCGAGCCATATATTAAAGAATAATCTCTTAGTGCACCTTCACACAGTTCTTTCCGAGATGTTTCGCATCATACAGTGCATCGTCCGCACGCATCGCTCCGGTATCGGAATCTTCTCCGGGGATCAGCTGCGTAACACCCAGGCTGATGGTCTGATGCTTTGCCTTCGGAAATTCAATATTCAGGAAATCCAATCGGATCTTTTCCGCCACTTCGATGGCTTTGGCCTCATCGGAAGAAGGGAGCAAAACCATAAATTCCTCTCCGCCCCAGCGTCCGGCCTTACCGTCCGGTACGACTTCGGTGGTGATGTTACGAAGTATGTTTGCCAGTTCTTTCAGAACGATATCTCCTTCTCTGTGACCGTAGGTATCGTTTACTTTCTTGAAATTATCAATGTCCATCATGATAATGGATGCGGGCTGCTTTGCTTTGCCCGCTGCCAACTCATCCGCCTTGGCTGTGATCCTGTGCTGAATCTCCACACGGTTATAAAGTCCCGTCAGTCCGTCCGAAACTGCCGCTTTCGCAAGGCGTTTATTGGCTTCTTCCAATTCCTCCGTTGCAGCCTGAATGAATGTGGCAAGACGGTTGATCATGGATACTTTTCCGGAGAATTCCTCTTCGCCAATCTCCAGCTTCTCATCGGATCCGACAGCCGGACCCTCGCGCATTGCTCCGACTACCAGTGTTACATTATGCTGATTCACAAATTCATTGGTACGAAGGAATTCACCCGATGTATAGAATCCGGATGTCGGTGCGATCATCTGGAAAGGAGCGGTCTCCTTACTGATCTCCGCATCGCCCCAGAAGGTTCTTCTTCCGCCACAGGAGAATACCATAACGGCTTCCGGCGAGAATTCACGGAGCGCCTTTGCTTTATCGTGCACTTCCTCCAGAATGGTCCAGGGATCGCCGTATGCAATCCTGGCAACTACATTTTCCGGAATTTCCGCCGTCATCGTAAGCGAACCGTCCGGATTGCTGGCAATCGGTGCACGAAGAATATTGATTCCGTTAAACTCATAAAAGAACGGAAACTCGAGTGTATTGACGAAGAAATGCTCGTCATTTTTAATGTTCAGATATTTATAGTAGGTTTCGTATGCGGGTCTTCCGTCCAGTTCTTCGAGTTTCGTTCCTTTGGCACTTGTTACTTTAAGACCGCGCCCCAACGGCTTCCATCCGGTAATAAAGCCGGACATCACATGGAAATCCTCGCCACCGATTAAGGCAAATACAACGGAATGGTCGGAGATTTTACCAACGGAGGAGAAAACAAACGCCTCATCCTCATTCATGTCTGCGGAGAATGCGCCTCCGCCGAAGACCTGAATCTCCTTCGGAAGCTTACTGATATACTCACAGAAAGACGACATCGACATTCCGCGAATGGTCGTATTGAGTAAAATTGCCTTCACCCAGGGACGCTTGGCTACTTCCGCAAGAAGGCAATCTACCGTAGACCTGGCTTCCTCTTCCGTCAACGGATACTGCAGAAGTTCCACCTTCGTATCTGCATACTCAAAGACGGTACAATTCACGGTAATCGCCATCTTTGACTTCTCACCCATAATTATATTTCCGTTCGTCGAGGTTCCCATATAAACGCTGTTCGGCAATTCCCTGTGGATCATATCGGTAATGCCGAGGATCACTTCTTCCTCCAGCGATTCCGTATAGATTTGAAAAAGCACCTCGGATGTCATGGAGGAATTACACCACTGACGAATGCGTCTGAGTGAATTGATGAACTTTTCTTCGGTTTCGTAACCAAACTGAAACTGTCTCATATCTGCCCTCTGCTTATCAAAAACCGTTAACGGGTTTTGGAATTCCATTATAACACTTCCGGGTCAAAAATACACAAAAAAATCCCCACCCGAACCGGATGGGGATTTGAGAGATCTTTATTTGAGATTAGATAGCAAAGCTTCCGTTCTCGGTTCCGTTGATTACATAGTAAGCAACGTTCTCGTAAGGCTTAACATAGATTTCAACGCTCTTGAAATCAGCTGCCTTCTGCTTGAGATCATATACCCAAACGTCTTTAGCGATCTTTACAAGATCTTCAACGCTGTAGGACTTCTCAGCATACTGAACATAAATTGCATTCTTAACTGCAACTGCCTTCTTAGGTGCTGCTGCTTTCTTGGGAGCTGCTGCCTTCTTTGCAGGTGCTGCTTTCTTAGCGGGAGCTGCCTTCTTTGCAGGAGCTGCTTTCTTTGCAGGTGCTGCCTTCTTAGGAGCTTCTGCCTTCTTAGCAGGTGCTGCTTTCTTAGCGGGAGCTGCTTTCTTTGCGGGAGCTGCTTTCTTTGCAGGTGCTGCCTTCTTAGGAGCTTCTGCCTTCTTAGGAGCTTCTGCCTTCTTAGGAGCTTCTGCCTTCTTAGGAGCTTCTGCTTTCTTAGGAGCTTCTGCCTTCTTGGGAGCTGCTGCCTTCTTAGGTGCTGCTGCCTTCTTTGCAGGTGCTTTCTTTGCGGGAGCTGCTACTTTAGCTGCTTCTTTCTTCTCTTCCTTAGCTGCCTCAGCCTTAGCTGCTACTTTAGCGATGGGCTTAACTGCAACTGTTTTCTTCTCTTCTGCCATGATTCCTGACTCCTTCCTTTCACGGTTAACGTGTCGAATAAGTTGATAGTGAATATATCTAATATGACAAAATATACAATCTATGGTCCCCCATAAACTAAGGAAAGTTTAATGCAAAATCCTTGAAAAGTCAAAGGTTTGCGGCCATTTTCTGCTTTTTTACCCATATTGCAAAAGGGTTTCACGGTTTTATTGTCTATAATGCACAATAAATATTGCGTTTTTTCTCTGTTTTTACTTAAAAAGAATTTTACAATCCCCTTTTTAATTTTCTTTTCAGCATTATTTTCCGTATTCGGTCTTGACAAATCTGCGAAGAGCGTCTAAAGATCTCTCCACTTTCTCGGTGTCGATGCAATATGCCATACGGAAATATCCCTTAACCCCGAAGGAGTCGGAAGGAACCAGGATCAGATCGTATTTCTTGGCCTTCTCGGAGAATGCATTTGCATCTTCTTCAAGTGCCTTGGGGAAGATGTAGAAGGTTCCGCCGGGCTTCACAACTTCGAATCCGAGATCAACGAGTTCCTTATAAAGGATGTTCATGTTGGTCTCGTATACGGACAGATCGGAGGTTAAGTCGATGCATTTTGCAACCGCGATCTGGATTAAGGATGCCGGGCAGTTATGACCGGTTCCTCTGGAGATCTGGCAGCACATCGGAACGATGAGTTTCGCATCCGTTGCACGGGGATTTACTGCCACATAACCAAGTCTCTCACCGGGAATCGACATCGACTTGGAATAGGAATAGCAGGAAATCGTATTGTCATAGAACTTCGATACATACGGAGCATCCACGCCGGCAAACACAATCTCACGATACGGTTCGTCGGAAATAATGAAAATATCATGGCCGTATTCTTTCTGCTTATCGGTCAGAATCTCCGCAAGTTTCTTTATCGTCTCCGTCGAGTACACGATACCGGAAGGATTGTTCGGGGTATTGATCAATACCGCATTTACCTTCGGGTTGAGCATCTCTTCAAACGCATCGAAATTAATCTGGAAAGACGTGGTATCCGCAGGAACGACTTTCAGAATTGCGCCTGTTTTATTGACATACGGATTGTACTCCGGGAAAAACGGTGCAAAAGTCATTACTTCATCGCCCGGCTTGGTTACGCAGCGCAGGGCATGTGCCACGGCACCTGCCGCACCGGAGGTCATAAAGATATGTTCCATCGTATAATCCATTCCGAATTTGCGGTTTAAGAAATCCGCGGTCACCTCTCTGGAAACCGGATTTCCGGGGTTCGGGCTGTAACCGTGAAGGAACGAACTGTCCTTGGTCTGCAGAAGTTCGATCATCGTTTCGGTCAGTTTCTCCGGTACCGGAACGGAAGGATTTCCGAGGGAATAGTCGAATACGTTCTCATATCCGATTTCCTTTCCTCTCTGGTTTGCGTATCCTGCCAGTGCACGAATGACACTGGGTGCCTGAATCATGTCTTTGAATTCCTGATTAATCATGGTATTTATCCTCTTTTGTGATAATAAAGTTCTGATTAAGTATAGTAAAAAACTTTGCGTTTGTAAATTGCTTTCCGATTGCAAACGGCCGTGTTTTTTTCTATACTGATTCTGTAGAATTAAACAATGTTACTCATTCCGAAAGGAGAAACATAACATGCCACATTCATCAGGCGGCGGATCGCACGGGGGCGGTTCTCACGGTGGTTCCCATTCCCACAGATCCTCAGGTTCATCCCGTAGCGGTGGAAGTTCCCACCGGGTGAGTACTTCTTCCTTCTCGGGCTCGACCAGATACGTCTATTACCGGAATCATAAACCTCATTTTGTATATTCCAACTACGACATCACCAAGGGGGACAACTTAAAGACGACTCTTGTTACTCTGGTCTTTATGCTGATTTTCCTTGTCGCTCCGATGTTGTTTATCATGATTTTCGGTTCAATTCATTCCATCGAAATACCGAAGAAACTGACTCCTTCGGATACGGAAATCATCATTGAAGACCAGATCGGAGTATTGGGCGACCAAACCGAATTAAAAGCCGCCATGCAGGAGTTTTACGACGAAAGCGGTGTTGTTCCTGCAGTGATTACCATCACAAACGATACCTGGCAGGGCAATTATTCAAGCCTTGAAAACTATGCATACGACGAATACTTAAACCGTTTTAAAGATGAATCCCATTGGTTAATCGTCTACTCCGAAACCATCCAGGACGACGGTTTTGAAGACTGGTACTGGGAAGCCATGCAGGGAGATGATACCGATAAGATCCTGACCGAGGAAAAGACCGCCAAATTCATCGATTCGTGTCATAAGAAACTTCTGCAGAGAGTGCAGTATGAAGTAGGAGATGCCTTTGCCGAATCGTTACGGGAGCTAACCCCCGAACTGATGAAGAAAACCGTTCATAAGCCCATATTACTTGCTTCACTTTTGGTTCCTTCTTTATTCACGCTTTTCGTTTTCGGACTTGCCAATCTTCATCCGATCCGTGAAAGCTACTACCGTAAGGCACAAGCCTGCAATCTGCAGGTCGTCGATCAGGAATCCTGTGAATACTGCGGCGGAATCTATATTATCGGAATGCATACCACATGCCCCCACTGCGGAGCACCGGTCAAGGCACATGATTTTGTCAGGGATGAAAACGGTAATATTACACAAATACTGAATTAAGAGTTATACTATAACGGTATTTCCATTTAAGAGTTAGAAAAACCCGTCTCGTATGAGGCGGGCTTTTATTTTATATAATCAGTTTGTTATATTCGAACTTTCTTCCTGCTGCCATCTGGCGCTTCGCTTCCAGCGTCCGTTGTTGATGGCCAGTGTTTTGCCGTTGGAATCCATCACTTCTTTGTACCAGTAAGCACTGTCCTTCGGAATTCTCTTTAAGGTGACGAAATCGGTATAAATGATACCGAATCTTCCGTGGTATCCCTGGTCCCATTCGAAATTGTCCATTACGGACCATAAGAAATATCCTCTTACGTCGACGCCGTCATCCGCTGCCTGCTGCAGAGCGGAAAGATAGCGGTCAAGGAAATCGATTCGGTTCGGATCATGCACTTTGCCGTCCAGCGAGATTGCATCATGACAGGCCATTCCGTTCTCCGTAATGAAGATGGGAAGCTTATAGCGTTCATATGCAAATCTTGCACCCCAGTATAAGCATTCCTCCATGATAGGCCAGTGAACACCGGTCTCCTGATAGCCCGGGTAAGGCTTTACATCCGCCGGTTCGCCGTTTTCACCTGCTTTGATATAGTATCCGTTGTAAATATTCTGTCCGAGGAAATCGATCGGCTGATGGATCAGCTTAATATCCTCCTCGGTAATATCCGGCATATCGTCTTTAAAGATTTCCTTAAAGTCTTCCGGGAATGTTCCGAGAACAACGGGATCGGAGAAAAGTGCCACCGTCCACGCCCAGTCCCAGGTATCCTTCGTAATCGAGAAATATTTCTTTCTTGCTGCAGCGATATCCTCGGGAGAATCCGTTGCTGGAATCGGCACCGTACAGGTTGGTGCGTAACCGATTTTTACCGGACGTACGGAGAACTCACGCAGAGCTTTTACCGCCGTTCCGTGAGCCTTAAGCAGGTTTAATGCTGCCTGCGTTGTCTCTTTGTAGCCAAGCTTCTTTCCGGGTGCGTGTACACCTACCACGTAGCCGAGTCCGATGACGCACTGCGGCTCGTTGATCGTAAAGAAATACTCCACCAGGTCGGAAAAACGTTCCGCCACCACGCGCGCATACTTGCCGAATGCATCCACAATATCCGGATTCACCCAGCCGCCTTTATCTTCGAGCGCCTGCGGAAGATCCCAGTGATACAGTGTAAGATAAGGCGTAATGCCGTTTGCGATCATGGAAGAGATTAAATCACGATAGAAAGCAACGCCCTCTTCGGAGACTTCTCCCACGCCATCCGGAATAATTCTGCACCAGTTGATGGAGAAACGATAGGCTTTGATGCCCAGTTCCTTCATCATTGCAAAATCTTCTTTATAGCGATGCATGTGGTCGCATGCGGTAAGGCCGTTTCCGCCCTTGGTATTCATCGGATTTGTTTCGGAAAAAGTATCCCAGATACATTTGCCTCTCGGAAGCTCGTCTCCGGTTCCTTCTACCTGGTATGCGCTTGACGCAACGCCGAATACAAAATCATCTCTGAACATCTTATTCCCCCTTTAAACTGATAATACCCGCCATGGTTCCTCTTTTGCCGCCGCTTGCACGGTGGGAAAAGAAAATATCCGAATTGCAGCAGGTACAGAGTCCGGAAATATGGATATTATCCTCCGGAATACCCGCATACAGAAGCATTTCCAAATTGATCCGCCACAGGTCGATGTCGAATTTGCCGTTGTCCTTTTTATAAAACCAGGCATCGTCCAGGTACGGAAATTCCACAAACTCCGTGAAAACATCCGCGTCGGTTTCAAAACAGCACATTCCGATGCTCGGCCCGATTCCGGCAATGATGTTTTCCACCTTACAGCCGTAGTCCGACTGCATCCTCTCCACCATCTTCGAACCGATTTCCTGCGCCGTGCCCTTCCAGCCGGAATGTGCAATGCCGACGACCTTCCTAACCGGATCATAGTAAAAAATCGGGACACAGTCCGCAAAAGTTGCGGTCAAAATCAGTCCCGGCTCATCGGTTAAGAGTCCGTCCGTACCCTCATACGGGAAATCACGGAAAACACCGGCTCCGGCATCTTCCTTCGTGACATTACGGATATTGTTCCCGTGCTCCAAATTAGCCAGCACGATATTGTCCGGATTTAAATCCAGGGTCTTGCAAAGAATGCGGTAATTCGTTTTGACATTCTCCAAATCATCGCCCGTATGGATACCCATATTCAGGGAAGAATAATAACCGGTGCTGACTCCGCACTCTCTCGAAGTAAACGCATGCACGATTTCCGGATATTCGTCAAATGCCGGAAACGTATAGTAGCGCACTTCGTTTTTATAATTTTCTTTCATCGAATGGATTTCCTTCTTAGCTTAGAAATACCCCTAAAACGGGAGGATGCCCGAATGTTTTCACACTCGGGCATTCAATCTGAAAAAGTTATTTGAAATATCACAATTGTTTTGCTATCCACTTAAGAAGGAGGAGACTTCTTATGTTTATTATACTACTAGGGATAAATGTACAAACAATGTTTTCCAAATCAACATTCTGTAAATTGTTTATGAACAAATCATGAACGCCCTGATTATACGTGATCCGGTTCCGGATAGTCCACGCCGAAGGTTTCTACCGTAACCGTCTGCATTCTCTGCGGTTTTAGAGGCTTATCGGCGTAGTCGGTCGGTACTTCCGCAATGGCATTCACAACATCCATGCCCTCGATGAGTTTGCCGAATGCGGCATACTGTCCGTCCAGGAACGGAGAATCCTTATGCATAATGAAGAACTGGCTTCCGGCAGAGTCGGGATTCTGTGCTCTTGCCATGGATAAAACGCCCTCCGTATGCTTTAAGTCATTCTCAAAACCATTAATCTTAAACTCACCCTTGATATGATAGCCGGGTCCGCCGATGCCGATTCCTTCAGGATCTCCTCCCTGAATCATGAATCCGCTGATAACACGGTGGAAAATCAGGCCGTCATAGAATTTTTTCTGAATTAGGGAAATAAAATTGTATACACTCTGCGGTGCAATTTCGGGATACAGTTCCGCCTTCATTACGGAGCCGTCTTCCATGGTAATGGTAACAATAGGATTCTGTGCCATAATAATACCCTTTCTTTCTTGCAATTTCGCGTTTCCGCTCTGTCTTTCAGTATATAGAAATTTCCGCTTTTTGTAAACGAAGAAAGCCGTATCCGGATTCTTTAACGGGACAGTTTCAATAAAAGATACGTAAGGAACTTTCCTTTCTTCTTACGGATCGTCCGATACAGAAGCTCTCTGTCTCCAAATGCCGTATCCAGTGCATTCCCGGAAAGCCCCTTATCGGAGTAGCAGACTCTTTCGTATTCTTTGATAAAAGCATATTCCTCCGCCTCTGACTTGTCCGCCACTCTCTTTGCAAATTCGGCAGGTGTTTCTCCTTGCTCCATGGGATATCCCAGAGCCGCCAGAATGCGGAAATTCTTTCTGCAGACGGACAGAAACTTCTCTTCGTCGGGCAGTCTTTTGAACGCCGTCGCACGGATAATACGGTCGAAGACGAAGAAAAGTAAAACAAAGAGCACTACAGCCGCAAGCGGAATATACACGAATCGGAAGTCAAAAGGTTTCGATTCTTTCTTGGGCTCCGTTTCCGGATTCCACTCGTCCTCGGTTTTTTCGTTTTTATTCTTGGCCTTATCATTTGAAGAGGAAGCGTATTGGCTTCGCTCCTCTGCACTTAACCAGTAAAGATTATGCCTCTCTCCGGGTGTCGGATCGAAGGTAATCCATCCGATGCCTTCCAGATAGGCTTCCGCCCAGGCATGTCCGGTATCGGATTTGACGCTTAAGGTTACCCCTCCTTTGGCATTGACACGGAATCCCTGCACCATTCTTGCGGGAATTCCCTGACTTCTTGCCATCAGAACGAACGCTGTCGCATAGTGTACGCAGTAACCTTCTTTTTTATCGAATAAGAAATAATCCAGGTATTCTTCTTCACTGTCGACCTCCGCCGGAATCTCTCCCGGCTGCCAGGTATAGGTCATTTCGGAAAGTGCGGCTTCGATGCGGCTTAATTTGTCATAATCCGTATCGGCATCTTTTAGAAGATCCTTTAAATACGCATCCGCCTTGTCGGAAATCTTTGTTTCCGGAAGGTAGATCTGCTTCATCTTTTCTTGGTATTTCGGGTAATCCTCGAAATTTAGTCCGGATGTAAAGGAGTACTGGTTCTTGATCCTGTTCCAGTTCTTTTCCTCTATGGGCGCTGGGTTTGTAAGAAATTCCTTAAACCGGTCATGGTCCCTGTTTAAGATATAGTAAGAAACCGCATATTCCGTACCGTAACCGAGTTTTCTGTCAGACATCAGATTTCCGCCCCTCTGCCTGTAAACGATACCGTCATAGCCTTCTCCCTCCGGAACGGCCTTGGGCGGTGCAAAACAGTAATTCGTATAGAAATCCCTGTACCGGATCCTTGCTTTGGATCTTCGGATATAATCCTTTGTATTGGCAAAATCGAAAGAATCCACGGCACAGAGCAGTTCCATGGTATCCCATGCGCGGTCTGTATTGTCCTCGCTGTAAGTCTCGCTCCAGCTTCTTCCGTTAAAGGTATCGAAGGTCTTTCCGCTAAGGTAGATTTCACCGTCGGCTTTGTTTTCCACGGTTAAGTACATGATCTCTTTTTGGCTGTCACCGAGGCTGTCCGTAAACGTACCATGGTCCGAAAAGCCGATCACGGCTTCGTAATTTTCTTCCCCGTTATGCAGCCAGACCGTATGGGAACGCACAAAAGAGGATACTTTCTGCGCAGCCTTTATCACAAAAGTCCAATCCACCGGTTTCTCGGGCGACGGAATATAGAATACCAAAACGGCCATAAGTAAAAGGAACGGAGCAATGGAGACAAGGTGTTTCTTGCGCTCCGGATAGCCGCTTTTCTTCCAATAACGCTGAACTTCTTCGGCAAGTTCCGAAACGACAAGGAAAAGGCCGAGCGCCACCACGGACTTGGTGCTTACCTGCCAGAGAATCATATCACTGATCAGCCCGCCGAGCATTGCCACGGTAAGAATCCTTCTTGCGACCGCATTCCCGGCCCAAAGCCATCCGAGTAAGAAGGCTCCGAGACCGATTCCCGCGGAATATGCAATCCAAAGATGTTCCCAAAGATACTCGATTCGGTTTTCGGGCATACGAATGAGTAAAACAGCCGCCGCCACCGCAAGCGCCACTCCGGGAACGATGAATTTTAACCGGGTTTTCCCATGCTTTAATAAAGTCAGAATTCCGAGCACAAAAAGCGCGATCAGGAAGACAAACGCATCCTTCGGGGCATTAATATAGGGCTTCAGAAGGCTCGTCGCAATCAGACATATGGGTGTCATGTAAAGCAGATCATGGAGGCAATGACTCATCACATCACCTCCTCAAGCCGGTCATCGGGATCAAGAAGGACGAATTCCACATCGGGCAAATCCACCTTCGGAATCTCTTTCACGGAACCGGACCTTACATAATACACGATCGTGGAAATATTGTTTTCATGCAGCCTTTTGACGGCACCAAGTGTGGCCGCCGTCCATTCGCTTACCACGAAGAAAACCGTCTTGCAACGGTAAATCGCCGGATCTTTTCCGATCTCTTCCATGCTCTTTTCCACGGGAATGTCCGACTGGAAACGAGTTTTGGAGAACCACTCAAGCATCCCCGAAAAACGCTCCACGCGCTCTGCGCTCTTTGTCCCGTCGGCTCCGTTTCCGAGAAATGCATGAACCGGTGTATTGCCCGACGTAAAATAGAAAGCAAGCGCAATCGCTGCTTTTAACATCTGATTCTCCACCGGGAGATAATCCATGATATCTTCGCTAAAACGGCGGTTCTGCAGGACAATACCGATGCCTTCCCTTTCTTCGCCGGTCATTTTACGCACCATTAACTCTCCGCTTCTTGCGGAACTCTTCCAGTGCATGAAACGCACATCGTCGCCCGGAACATATTCGCGGACCAAAAGATCCGGACGGGACGGATGGTAGGTTGACTCCCTCGTCATCATTTTGTCCGAACGGATACTCTTTAAATTGGTCAGTTTCACGACATCGGGTTTTACGATGACATGGAGGGTTTCCTTATTGTTGAATCTGCGTTTGAACAAACCGAAGTAATCCCTGACTTCGATGCTTTTAATCCCGACTTCATACTCTCCGCGGTATTTGCAGACCACATTGGTGTTTTTACGGATGCCTGTTTTGGGCAGAAGTTCATACTCTACACCGTCGTCCAAATCCGTGATTGTGGAAAAACTCGAGAAGAAATAAACGCGGACGGACGAGAATCCGAAGAAAAATTCGTTTTTCAGAATGAAATAAAAAGGAAGCGGCTGATTGGCCACAAGATTTCTGCCTCCGATCTCCTGATAGATCCGAAAGAAGGCGGATACCAGTAAAAGATACAGAAGGCTTATGATAGGAAGAAGCGTAAGTAACGTAAAAAAGCCGTAGCTGATGGGCCCGCCGAAAAAGCTGATGCCCACCACCGACAAAATCCAAAGAACTGCAAAGATTATGCGGTTTCGTATCATGACTTTATCTGACAAGGCACTGCTCCTTTACTTCATGGGAACCTTTACTTTCAGGGATAATTCTTTCATGATACGGTCCACGTCACCGCCCTGAATGGTGGCTTCGGACGTTAAGCGGAGTCTGTGATGAAAGACATTGATCACAACATCCTTTACATCATCGGGCTTTACATAGTCGCGGCCGTCCAGATAGGCTCTGGCCTGGGATGCGCGGATTAAGCTTAACATCGCACGCGGGCTGACACCCAGCACGAACTGCTTCTCCGTACGGGTAATATCGGTCATTTCCTGAATATATTGAATCACGCCCTCACTTAAGTGAACGGCTTTGACCTCATCTTTCATCTTCTTGATGTCTTCATCCTTGCAGATGCTTCGTACTTCATCCGTAAATTTGCCTGCAAGAAAATTGCCGGCCAGGCGGATTTCTTCTTCCGGAACCGGATAGCCGATGGAAAGACGCATCATGAAACGGTCCGTCTGAGCCTCCGGAAGGGGATAGGTTCCCAGAAATTCCACGGGGTTTTGCGTAGCAATTACCATAAAGGGATCCGGAAGGGCATAGGTTTTACCATCCACCGTAACCTTTCCTTCTTCCATTGCCTCCAATAAAGAAGCCTGCGTCTTCGGGGAGGTACGGTTGATCTCGTCCGCGAGAACGATCTGATGCATGATGGAGCCTTCACGATATGTGAATTCTCCGGTTTTCATATTATAGATACTCGTTCCGATGACATCGCCCGGAAGGGTATCGGGGGTAAACTGGATGCGTCCGAAATCGCACTCCACCGACTTGGCCAGAGTCTTTGCCAGTGTGGTTTTACCGACGCCCGGAACATCCTCGAGAAGAACATGGCCTCCCGCCAGCAGGCAGATTAAAAGGTTTTCGACCACACTTTCCTTGCCCACAAAGTATTCGCACATCTGCTTTTTTAATGCTGTGATTTTCTCTTCCATTGCAACTCCCCCGCGAATGATTTTTATCGGAAACTACAAGTATAATTTTATCATAACGGCAGATATAAAGAAACCCTGAAGAGAGGAATCTTCAGGGTTTCCGACTTTAGAAGGAAAGCAATGTATCACTCAACGTTTTTCAACGCCTCGTCCATGGGAATTCTGCGGATGCGTCCGTAGTCGATGAGCATAACCACAAGGTATGCAGCCACGATCATTAAGACGATCCAGATATAACTGGTCGCGGGAATGTAGGCGGGAAGCCAGCCGTCCATCTGGCCGATGACCACTTTCCATACAATTTCCAGCGACTTTGCTCCGAAGAGCGAAGATACCACGGCGGACAAGATTACCATCCATGTGGTGGTAAGTAAGTAAAGCGAAGCGATTTCGCCGTTTTTATATCCTAAGATCTTTACCATCGAAATCGAGTTTTCGTTTCTCTCGATAATGACTTTCGTCAACAGATAGATCAAAATTCCGGCAAAGATTAAGCAAATGACCTTGAAATATTCCATATAGCTTCCGATCGAATGATCAAGCTGTCTGGAAATCTTCGTGATATCCTCTTCGGTGATGGACATCGCGATGTATTTTTCTTCAATATCCGTAATCTCCGTATCGGATAAGAATCCGTTATAGCTGCCCTTCGGATAACCGAACGTTTCATTGAATTCATCCAGATACATAACGATGTTCAAACCGCCCAGATAATCATAGAAACCGGCCACCTTAAAGGTGTATCTGTTCTCACTGTATTTCTCTTTCAGGGTCAGCTCGTCGCCGACATGCAATTTAAACTTATCCTGGTAAGCGCTTGAAACCATTACCTCGCCTTCGGCAAGTTCCCTGTCACCGATCGGAATGTAACTGCTGCCCTTTTCGATTCCGTAAACGGAGATTCCCTCATTTAAATGAATTCCGTCCACGGTGTATAAGCTTTCCATGGAGAAGCGCTCCACGCCTTCTGTTTTGGTTTTGATCTCGTTGCCGTCCTCATCCTCCGTGGATTTCAGCACATACTGATATTTGGCAAACATATCATCCGCTACGTGATCCTGATAATTCTTTAGTGTCGTTCCGACACCGAACGCAAACGTTGCTAAGAATACCACAAAGAAAATGCCGACGAAAAGTACCAGATAGTTCGGAATATTCTGGAAAAAGACACGCAGCCGGAAACGGTTTAGGAATTTGAAACGCGGCAGGCGCATGGCTTTTTTACGTTTGCTGGTACGAAGGTCTTTGCGGATAAATTTTAAGGGCGAAAGCCTGAGCCAGTAGCTTACCACAAAGAAATTGATCAGAATCATCAGAATAACCGGAACGACCGTCGTCTTTAAAAATGCCTCATAGTACCAGTATGTCTGGTATTTCGGCAGACTGTAGGAATTAAAATACATCGACACAACCGTATTTTTAAAGAAGGTATATCCCAGGATGTTTCCGACAATTGCGGATACAAGTGTTACCAGAACCGGCATCGTCATATAGTGGCGCACCAGTTCCCCTTTCGTATATCCCGAAGCGCGCAGGGTACCGATTACCGTGGATTCCTTGGTGATTGTACTGGTAACGGTCAGAGCAAACACAAAGCCCAGCACCACCACAAGGATATAGAGTAAAACGCCGCCGATGGTTTTATCTCCGCCCATATCCTCCGGTGCGAAAACAACGGCATTGTTTGCGTAGCGCGGAATAAAGTTTTCCAGGTCGTTTTCCGCCTTTACGGTCTGACTGACCAGTGACTGTAAGAAATAATCGGACAGTTTCTTTTGTTCGGAATCGTTTGCATATTTCTCTTCATAGAAGAATGCGTACGAATATTTGGTTTGTCCGTCGATTTCCTTCCAGGCCTTGTCGGTAACCATTCCGACATCGAAATTGATCGCATCAAACATTAAATCCGTGTTGTTTTCATAAAGCGTGGAATAATTGACATAGGCAAGCAATCCGCAGATTTCGAATTCTTTGCCGGCAACACGGATCTTGTCGCCGATGACCAAATCATTGTTGTTCGCATGCATTCTGTCGATGGCAATCTCATCGTCACGCTCCGGTGCACGGCCTTCCAGGAAACCGGCTTTGTTTACTTCCTTGTCTTTGGAAAAGACTCTGATCTTACCGTTTGCGCTGCCATCCAGGGTATTGTCTTCCGTAACGTCTTTGTAGAAATCCGGATAGATCGTAACGGGCGTTACCGTAAAGCTTGCTTCCGCTTCTTTGGTCGCATTCGACTTCTTTGCTTCCTGCTCATCAAACTCTTCGTTAATCTCATCTTCCGCTTCTTCGTAGGCTTCCTTACGGCTTTTCTCAACCTCGACTAAGTATTCTTTGCTCTTTAAAGCCTCATCGATGGCGTCCGGCAGAACCTCTGCCACGGTGTCTTCATACTTTTCATCCAAAGTCTTTTTCACCGCATCGTCAATCTGTTCTTTGATTTGCTCCTCGGTCATAAAAGCCGCAAACGGAGCCGTTGCTTCTTTTACGGCTTCGGTCACTTTGGAGGTAATCTCCTCTTTGACTTTTTTGCGAACCTCTTCTTCGACTTTTTTCTTCAGTTCCTTCGGAGCTTCTTCTTCGATTTTCTCATCGATCTCCCGATGTGCCTCGTCGATATAGTATGAACGAAGGTCTACTTTTTCACCGGAAGCGATGGCGGCAAGCAATTCTTCATCCGCCTCTTTATCGAGTTCGAAATGTCCGTCTTCCAGGCGGTTGCTTTCATTTGCCTGATCGATGGAAATTAACATGCTGTGGTTTGCCACATACATACCGGATACAAAACCGATGGTGGCGGTAAGCAGGATAAAAATGACCAAATATTTATGCCACTCGCCCAAAAGTTCCCGGGGTACTCTTCTTACCAACGGGTTCGATATTTTTCTCTTTGCCATAACGATCACCCCCTACCAGTCAAGATCCACAGCGGATACTTTTTCGGTATTGATGTCGTTATGTCTGACGACTCCGTCACGCAGTTTGATAACATGGTCCGCCATGTAACGAATGGCCTCGTTATGCGTTACCATGATGATCGTGTTTCCGTATTTTGCGTTGACGTCCTCGATCAGTTTTAAGATTTCCTTGGAAGTATTGTAATCCAGCGCTCCCGTGGGTTCATCGCAAAGCAGGATGTCCGGATTTTTCACGATTGCACGGCCGATGGATACTCTCTGCTGCTGGCCGCCGGAAAGTTGGTTCGGAAGTTTGTATTTATGCTTCTGTAAGCCCAGTGTATCCAGTAATTCCTCGATATCTAAAGGATTGTCGGACAGATATGCTCCGACTTCGATATTTTCTTTGACGTTTAAGTTGGGGATCAGATTGTACATCTGAAAGACGTAACCGAGATGTTTGCGACGATACTGGGTTAAGCCTTTCTCGCCCATTTCTTCCAGTTTGTCGCCGTTAATGGAGATGTATCCGGAGTCCGGATTGTCAATTCCTCCGATGATGTTAAGCAATGTGGATTTACCGCTTCCGGACGGTCCCAAAAGAACACAGAACTCGCCTTTGGCTACCGTGAAATTCATTCCGCGCAAGACTTCCTGACGCGTGTCTCCGCTTCCGAATCCCTTCTTCAGATCCACAATTTCCAAAAATTTTCTTTCCTCTTCAGACATAAGTGCTTCCTCCTTCGTTTTGAAATGAAAAACCGTCATGCTCATTTGGCACAACGGTTTGAAACATTCCATATAAACGAAGTCCTCACGTATGCCAAAAAAGCTACACATGAGTCTCGCACTTTTAAAAACAGACCAGACCGGTTTGGCCGATCAGGATGTTGGCCTGTTTCCTGCAGGAATCTGCAGGCGTCCTACTCCCTCAATTGCGGTTTATAATAAACGATATTTTTTTCTCTGTCAACTCCCCTTTTTCGTTTTGTATTATAGTTAGTGTAGACTAACTTGTCAAGCACTCTTTTGTAAAATACACCGTTTTTTCTTGGAAACAGCCTCTTAGTGGTATATAATAGGGATATGGCAATACGCCTGATAGCAAAAAACGAAGGAGGATTCTTATGGAAACAACATTTACTTTTCCCTCAGTTCCCAAAAACGTGGAGGAATTGAAAGCGCTTCCGGAAAGCGACCTCTCCACCCCTTTTAAAACCTGTGCGCTGACAATGCTCGTGCTTTTAAATTACGAGAAGGATACACAGGCAACCATCGATATGCTGAACTTCTTAAAAGGACCGGCGCCGATGAGCAATTTTGAAATTCAGTTCTTAAGAGACCGTCTGGCCGGCAAAATGCATGTTGTGCGTTCCTATTTCGCAGGTTCTTCACCCGCAAACAGCTATGCACCGAGCGAGCCTTTGCAGATTACGGTATTTGATAATCCCTACAGTTACCCGGAAGAAAACTGGGCGACTCTGCACATGACATCCTCGGGTGCCGATTCACCGAGACAGATCAAGTGCCGCTTAAAGCCGAGCACAAACCAGTGGTTCATGGTGGAAAACCTGGCTCTGTCCGATATCCGTACACCGGCTGCTGCCGATCCCTGGGCATAAGTTTTATTGATTCAAATTCATCAAAGAAGGAGCTTGGGCATATCCGCCAAAGCTCCTTCTTTTTATTTCATAATTCTCTTATTTCTGATTCAATCAAGCCTTACCTGCTGCTTCGAATCCTTCTGCAAGCTCTTTAGCCTTAGCTACGATTGCTTCGCATCCGGGCTTAAGAAGCTTTCTGGGATCATATCCCTTGCCTTCAAGATCCTTACCGTCTTCGATGTACTTTCTGGTAGCTGCTGCAAATACTAACTGAAGCTCGGTGTTGATGTTGATCTTGGAAACGCCAAGGGTAACTGCCTTCTTGGTCTGCTCGAAAGGAATACCGGAACCACCGTGAAGAACCAACGGCTTTCCTCCGGTAGCATTCTTGATCTCTTCAAGACGCTCGAAGTTAAGTCCTGCCCAGTTCTCGGGATATTTGCCGTGGATGTTACCGATACCTGCTGCAAGGAAGTCAACGCCAAGGTCAGCGATTAACTTGCACTCTGCGGGATCAGCAAGCTCACCGTTAGAAGTTACTCCGTCTTCGGTACCACCGATACCGCCGACTTCGCACTCTACGGATACACCCTTTGCATGAGCAAGAGCGATGATTTCTTTGGATTTTTCAATGTTCTCTTCGATGGGATAGTGAGATCCGTCGAACATTACGGAAGAGTAACCTGCTTCGATGCAAGCCTTTGCTCCTTCGTAAGTACCATGATCCAGGTGAAGAGCAACGGGAACGGTGATACCCATGGAAGCGATAAGATCGTTAACCATATCAACTACCATCTTGTATCCGCCCATGTACTTTGCAGCACCTTCGGAAGTCTGGATAATAACCGGTGTATTGGTCTCCTGAACTGCCTTAAGGATGCACTGAGTCCACTCAAGGTTGTTGGTGTTGAAAGCCGGAATTGCATAGTGGCCTTCTTTTGCTTTGTTAATCATTTCTGTAGCAGAAACTAATGCCATAACTGTATACCTCCGTATAAAATTTATCTGTGGCGTCCCGCAAAAGCCGTATTTTCAAGGGCTTTCCCGGTTCGTCAATCTCGTAACAAAGATTATATCCTATTTCCCGCAAAAAGAAAAGGTTTCCTTGGAAAAGTTCACAAGGATTTTATTCCTCGAAGAATGCGAACATTTCTTCATAGGTTTCGCGTCTTCTGATCAGTTTCTCCGTTCCGTCCTTCGTGATCAAAACCTCTGCCGCACGGCGTCTGGTGTTATAATTCGAGCTCATGGAGAAGCCGTATGCACCCGCATCGAGTACGCATACCAGATCGCCTCTTTGGATCACGGGAAGTTCTCTGTCCTTGGCAATAAGGTCACCGGATTCGCAGATATTACCGGTAACATAGACCTTTTCCCTCTCGCCCTCGGTAACGGCTTTGCCGTCTCTTAAGATCTCAATATCATGCCAGGAATCGTATAAAGTCGGTCTTGCAAGCACATTCATACCAATATCGGTTCCGGCGTATTTGTTTCCGTAATTCTGCTTCGTTGCATGTACACGGCCCAAAATGACACCGCCCTCCGCAACGCAGTAACGTCCGGGTTCGCTTTTGAATAACGGAAGATTGTCCGGATGCTTTGCAGCATACGCATCAAGAAGCGCCGTGAATTTAGCGGAAAAGCTTTCCATGTCGAATTTGGCTTCATCATCGAGTTTGTGGTAAGGAATTCCGTATCCGCCGCCGAAGTCGATGTACTCAAGCTCATCGAATTTCTCCGCAATACGAAGGAAATTCTCCACGGCATCTAAGAAGGGCTGCGGATCCAGATACTGGCTTCCGACATGCTGGTTGATCTCGGCAATGTGGAGATTGTACTTCTTTGCAATATCAAAAATCGCATCCACGTCATGTTCCTCGATACCGAACTTCGTCTTCTTGCCCGCGGTAACGACCTTCTCGTGATGGCCTGCGCCGACACCGGGATTGATACGTACGGAGCATTTTCCGCCCGGGTTTAAGGTTCCGAAGAGTTCAAGCTGCTCAAGGCTGTCCAAGCTTGTCATGATGTTATGGTCAATGGCAAACTGTAATTCTTCCTCGGATACATTGTTCGGCACAAAGAAAATACGGTCCGAAGGAAAACCTGCTTTTAGCAGAAGCATCATCTCGCCCACGCTCATGGCGTCCGCGTTTAATCCTTCTTCCAGCGCAATCTTAAGAATGCTTAAGTTGCTGTTTGCCTTCATGGAATAGTTCGCACGGTACGGATACTTGGTAATGACATTTGCCACGGCTCTCATGTGTTCGCGAAGGTTTTCTTCGTTATACACATAGAGCGGTGTATCGTATTTGCGTGCAAGTTCTTCCGGATTCTCTTTTCCGAAAAAATGACTGGATTCTACATAAGATTTCATAGCTGTTTCCTCATAAACATAAAATAACGGTAAAAACGTTTGTATCATAACATTTTTACCGTTTTTTTGTCAAAATTAAATTGTGAAAAACCGTTACTTAAGATATGCCTCGATTTTCGCGATTTGTTTCGTTGTCAGGCCACCCTTTTTTAAGTAGTTCTCGGCGCCTTTCTTCAGATCCAGGCTGTGTACGTCCGTATCCTTGTCGGCATCGCACATGCAGTAGAAGAAATCGTTTACGAAACCTAAGATCGCTTCGTATTTATCGGGGTCCTCTTCCTTTGTTACGCCGTAATAGTTTGCATGGGTGATCATATAGTCATCGATGATCTCGTCCGCCGTGGCATCGGATAATGCCAGCATCAGTGCGCAAACAAAACCGGTTCGGTCTTTGCCTTCCACGCAGTGAACCAGAACGGGTCCTTCGTGGTTTGTCATCTCAAGAAGTGCCTTGGAGATGGTCTTTGCAAAATCGTCGGAGCGGTAATTTGCGTTCATGCCAAGCAAAAGCACGTTTCCTTCCCTGTAAATACTGTCATAATAAGCGGAATTGAAATCCTTTGCTTTTACATGTTCTTCATACCTTGTTTCATTATCCGAAAGGTTGATAAAGAACTTTATCTTCTTTTCCTTGGCAAGCTGATTGGCATATGCGGCTCTTTTATGCTGGTTATCGATCGGAGAAGCGGAACGGTAGAATTTACCTCTTTCGAGCTTTCCGCCGATGACCTCACGGAAATTGGCGAATTCGATGTCCGAATCGAAATCTTTACGGTTATCGGAATACTTCAGGCTGAATAAATCTTCCGTATCTTCATATTTTCCTTTTTCATTTAAGGTTACCGTCACTCTGGAATAATCCGTCATATGGAACTCTTCCCAGGTGGATGCGCCGAAGTTGCGGGCAATGACCACGTGGGGATATCCGGGGTAACCGCAGGCTAACAGATCGCCGATCGGTACATAATAACCGGAAAGAAAAGGAATATCCTCGATGGTCTCTCCGTTGTCAAAAGCTACATCGATGCTGTCGCCAAAGGTAAATCCCTTGTCGATAAACTCATTGATGGAAAGTTCCAGATAGATATTGTTAAACTCTTCGTCCTTAACTACTCCGATTTCGCCTGTTGTAACGCTCTTCGGTTTCTTTATAAAACCGAGTACCACAAATGTCGTAAACATCAGCACACAAATCATCGGAAGTGTATATTTAATGTATTTGTCAACTTTTTTCATAATACTTACCTCTCTGTTTCAACCACGCGTCTGATAGTAATAGGACAAAAACGCGTAAAAGGTTGCAAATGGTTTGAAAATAGTGACAGAAAGTACATTTTATGCTTAAATAAACATAGATTGTAATGATATTGCATTCATGTGTAAAAGGAGAATACAAAATGCCACCCAGCGGTCATTCCAGATCCAGTCACAGTTCATCACACAGCTCGCATTCGAGTTCCAGGAGCAGTTCCAGAAGCCATTCTTCTTCGAGCCGCTCCCATAGTTCTTCGTCGCATTCTTCCTCCTATAGGGCAAACAGATTTACGACCTACAGTTCCGGCAGTTCTTCCTCGGGAAGTTCGACCAGACCTCCTATGAGAGCACGTTCCCATCAGCCCTCGAATTACCGTTTTGCAAGCACTCATCCGACCTCAACGTATCAGTGCAGACGGCATGATTATATTTTCTACCCGATCGACTGGCTGGATGAAACAACAAATACCACCTATAAGAAGGGCTATTATGACGAACAGGGTAATCGCTATGACAGTCTGATTCTGAAAAATAACGAGCGATACGAAAACGTGCCCATGCACTGCCCTTACTGCGACAAAACAGCGGTACGCGACTTAACCGACGACAAAGAGACCATGAGCTGCGAACACTGCGGCGGAAACATGGTCATTGATGCGATTTTGGATGAAAAAGCGGATATCGTCAGTTCTTATGCAGGCTCTGCTTCCGGCGGATCAGGCGATTATTCCACATCCTCCGCTTCCAACAGGTCAAGGTTTAAACCGCTTATGATCTTCGGAATCATCTTCGCGAGCATGTATATCGGCCCCGTTATTTTATCCAGTCTGCTTCTGCCGTTCCGTGGTGCAGCCAAACTGCTCGCCAATCGCCAGCAGAATAACCCGACTGCGATTTTGCAGCAGCTGACGTCTACGCAACAGCAGCAGAATCAACAACAGACTCAGCAACAGACGGGTGTTCAACAATATACCGCACAGGATGTTTTGGGAAATGAGGAAATCTTCGGTTCCCAGATTTATCTGAAAAGCAGCGCTGACGGCATGGAGATCAGCGACTCTTCGGATTACGATATCCGGCTCAGCTGGAGTGATTACGATGAAAGTTACTATGATGCTAATTCCGACTGCTATGTCTGGTTCAACACGGATATGGATCCGGCTCTTTGGCAGTATTGGTATGAAGGCATCTCTTCCGATTACGGAGACTACGGCTGGATGGAATACGAAAACGGAACCTGGTATATCGAAACTTCGCAGGGAAATTGGGAACAGATAGACGTAAGCGGCTACGGAGACCGGATCTGGCATTTTGCCGACCCCCACGCAACCGAATATTGGGGAAACTAAACGTCTTCGGGAGTTAATACGATTATGAGCAGAAAGAAAATATTGCTCGGCTGGGTACGAATCATTTTGGGTCTCGCCGTTTTCTCATTCGGCGTACACCTTACCATCTATGCCAATATCGGCCTCGCTCCCTGGGACTGCCTGGGAATGGGCCTTGCCAAACATACACCGTTCAATTACGGAATCTGTATGACGTTAATCGCCGTTCTGATTCTGATGATTGACATTCTTTTGAAAGAAAAAATCGGTTACGGGACCATCATTGATGCTCTCGTAACCGGTAATTTTGTGCAAATCTTTAATTCCGTCAATCCTTTCCCGGAGAATCACAATCTGTGGCTCGGAATCATTCTTATGCTGATCGGTTTTGTCTTCATGGCCCTCGGTATGTGGATCTACATGAAAGCCGAGCAGTGCTGCGGACCGAGGGATGCTCTTTTGGTCGGCCTCGGAAAACGCTTAAAGAAAGTGCCGATCGGGATTGTGGAAGTTTTACTCTGGGCCGTGGTCCTCTTAATCGGCTACCTGCTTGGCGGCCCCGTCGGCATCGGAACCATCATTTCAACCTTCGGTGCGGGACTGATCATGCAGCTTGTCTATAACATCATTCACTTCGAGCCCCGCAAACTGCAGCATAAAGGGGTGATCGAAGTCACAAAACTCTTATTTAAACGCCAAAAATAGTCTCATTTCAATATATCGGACCCGTTATGGAATTAAGGCTTTGGTTGAAAGGAGTGCATATGAAGCAGTTTAGCGCACAGTTACTCGACGATCACAAACACGAACTTGCGGAGTCGCCTTTTTATGATCCGCGCTTTGGGCGCTACTCCTGGGTGGATATTACCAAGGGGGAATTCTGGACGAAACAGGATGGTGCAAAGACCTGCTTTACGCTCGGCCAGCCCATCGGTGCTGCCGTTCCCTTGGCTGATGAAGACGGCTATCTCCTCGCCGCCATGGACGGATTATATGTCTATAAAAACGGCCAAGCCGAACTGCTTCAGCCGCTAAATTCGGTATTTAAGTCCTACTGGCGCTGCAATGATGCCAAGGCGGATCCCGCAGGCAGACTCTTCTTCGGGGCCTCCGTTGCGGATGCGCATGCTCCGGAGGGTGCATTGTTTCGCTACGATAAGGGCAAAATAAAACTTCAGCAGGAGAATACAAAGATTGCGAACGGAATGGCATGGTCATCCGACAGAAAGCGCTTTTACTTTGCTGATTCCACGGACCGCGCCGTATATGTGTATGATTACGATTATGAAACAGGCGATATTGCAGGCAGAAGAATTCTTCGCAGAGTGGAAAACGATGTTCCGGACGGGATGTGCATCGACGCCGATGACAATCTCTGGATTGCCGTCTGGGGCGGCTACAGAATAGAAAAAAGAAACGGATCTACCGGCGAACTGCTTGCCGAAATCTCCGTTCCTGCGAAAAATGTCACTTCCTGTTGTTTTGCCGAAGATGCGAACACCCTCTTCATCACCACCTCCGGAATCGATCTAAACGGCGAAGGTGACGGCCGCCTCTATACCTGCAAAGTGGATGCATCCGGTGCAGGCATTGACTATGCGGTAAAATAACTACATCTCCTGCTTCGCATTTGCCAAAAGCAGCTTGATGCGGTTCTGCTGATTGATCTCAGATGCGGATGCATCGTAATCGATGGCGATTAAGTTAACACCCGGATTGCGATCCTTAACGACTTTCATAACGCCCTTGCCGACGATATGGTTCGGCAGGCAGCCGAACGGCTGTGTAATAACGATATTGTTCGTACCGCGGTCGATATGCTCCACCATCTCGGCAACGAGCAGCCAGCCCTCACCCATTTTGACGCCGTAATTGACATAGGGCTTGGCCAGTGCCACGGTATGCGCAAACGGGGTCGGCGCATCGAAATCGCTCTCTTTGTGGATTGCATCAATGATATCCTGCTGCTTCTTGACAAAAATCTTATATGCCAGTCGCAGGATATGAATACTCTTCTTGTGGATACGGTACATATCGTACTCAAGCACTCTTCCGTAGATATAGAAAAGTGCGAAATCCATCAGTCCCGCCATGTTCGGCTCGGCACCCTCTTCGATCAGATAATTCTCTAAGAAGCGGTTTGCAAGCGGAGAGAATTTAACATAGATCTCTCCGACGATACCGACTTTGACTTTCTGCACATTGTCGCGTTCGATTGTTTTATAATCGCGAATGATTTCGCTGAATGTCTTTTTAATCTTGGAATACGGTAAAATTCCCGGCGTCTTTAACTGGTCTACGCACTTCTTCGTCCACTTGTCCGCCATGGCTTCCGCATCGCCCTTGTGGATCTCATGTGCCTTCACCTGGTTGCAAAGCACCATCAGCACATCGCCGTAGATGACGGAATAAAGCATCCTTCGCATCATGGGGATGCTTAATTTAAAGCCCGAGTTTTTCTCAAGGCCCACGAAGTTTAGGGAAATAACCGGAATATAACCGTATCCGGCCTTCACGAGTGCCTTGCGGATTAAGGAAATATAGTTCGATGCACGGCATCCGCCACCGGTCTGGGTGAAGAAAAGTGCCGTTTTATGTACATCATACTTTCCGGAATTCAGCGCGGAAATGAACTGTCCGACTACAAGCGTAGCGGGATAGCAGGCATCGTTGTGCACGTATTTTAAACCGGTATCGATAACTTCCTTACCGGTGTTCTCAAGGAGTTCCGCATGATATCCGTACGCATTCAGAAGTGCCGCCAGCATTTTTAAGTGTCTCGGCAACATTGTCGGAATCAGGATACGGTAATCCTTCTTCATTTCTTTGGTAAATTCTACTCTGCCCTGCTCGTCCATTTATTTCTCTCTGTCTCTCATCTCAAGTGCGCCAAGCAGCGACCGAAGCCGGATGTTGACCGCACTTAAGTTGTTGATCTCGTCTATTTTAATCTGTGTATAGATGCGGCCCTTGCGCTCTAAGATTGCACGGACTTCATCCGTCGTGATGGCGTCGATACCGCAGCCGAAGCTTACCAGCTGCACCAGCTCCATGTCGTCACGCTCCGTCACATATTCCGCTGCGGAATAAAGGCGCGCGTGATAGGTCCACTGGTTTAATACCTTCGTCGGGATTTTTCCGATCCGGTATGCAATACTGTCCTCGGTAATGATCGCAAAACCCAGACTTTCCGCAAGCAGATCGATTCCGTGATTGATCTCGGGATCCACATGATACGGGCGTCCGGCAAGCACCATAATGCGCATGCCCTTCCCGTGAGCTTCTTTGACAATCCTATCCGCTTCCGCTCTTAATTCTTCGTGATACTTATGATACCTCTCGAAGCCTGCGCGGATTGCATGCAAATACTGCGCTTCGGTGAATTTACCGAGCTTTTCGGGCATCAGCATCAGAAACTCCCTTGCCAGTTCTTTCTCATCGTTGATGTTTAAGAAGGGCTGGAAGTAAATCGTCTCATTTAAAATATCCATATTATCCTTAAGAAGTTCCGGATAATATGCCACGATCGGGCAGTTATAATGATTATCGCCCGCATTTTCGTCCAAATTATAGGTAAGGCACGGTGCAAAAATCGCATCAACGCCTTGCTTTACCAGTTTCACGATGTGACCGTGCATGATCTTGGCAGGGTAACATGCGGTATCGGAAGGAATGCTGTCCTGACCGGCAAGGTAGGTATTTCTCGATGAAAATCCCGAGAATACCACGTTAAAACCTAAGTCGGTAAACAGTCCGTACCAAAGCGGTGCCAGATCATACATACCGAGCTGGAGGGGAAGCCCGATGGTTAATTTGCCGTCAGCCTTCGTCTTTGCTGCATCTTTGGCCGTATTCTCATCCACCTCCGCATAGACGGTTCCGCCCATCATCTCCTCGAGTTTCTTTCTCTTAAACTCGTAAAGGTTTAAGCCTTCCGCTTTGCGCTTTCCGCCGTTTTTCATCTTCTCGCAGCGGTTTCCGGAAATAAATTTGCCGCCGTCGGAGAACGTGTTGATCGTCAGTGCACAGTGATTCGTACAGCCGGGGCATACCGCCGCTTTCGATGTATGGGTGAAGCTTTGCAGTTTTTCCAGACTGAGCAATGTGGACTGCGCATCAGCGGATGCCGACTCCATCGCATAGATTGCAGCTCCGTAAGCGCCCATAATACCCGCAATCATCGGACGGATAACGGGATGGCCGATCTCATTTTCGAATGCTTTTAATATCGCATCGTTTAAGAAGGTTCCGCCCTGTACCACAATGTGGTCGCCAAGCTCCGTCGGGGAGTTGGCACGGATTACCTTGTAGATGGCATTTTTGATAACGGAAACGGAAAGTCCGGCCGAGATATTCTCAACCGAAACACCGTCTTTCTGTGCCTGCTTGATCGAGGAATTCATAAATACCGTGCAGCGCGAACCAAGATCAACCGGTGCATCACCCTCCAAGCCCAACTTTGCAAATTCCGGAGCCTTATAGCCCATGGATTTGGCAAAGGTTTCAATGAAGGAGCCGCAGCCGGAAGAACATGCTTCGTTTAGCATGATGCTGTCCACGGCGTTGTTTTTGATCTTAATACATTTGATGTCCTGACCGCCGATGTCGAGGATGAAGTCAACCTGCGGCTCGAACTGCTTGGCTGCCATGAAGTGTGCCATGGTCTCCACCAGGCCTTTGTCCACGTGGAACGCGTTTAAAATCAGCTCTTCACCGTAACCGGTAACGCCGCTTCCTTTGATCGTGATATTCTCTCCGCAAAGGGTGCGGACTTCGATCAGCTGTTTCTTTACGACATCCACGGGGTTACCCTTGTTGGAGTCGTAGTAGGACCATAATATCTCTTTATTCTCGCCCATGAGCACCAGTTTCGTGGTCGTGGAACCGCAGTCGATTCCGAGGTACGCATTGCCCTGATAGGTTGCGATATCCGCATATTCCACATTTTCCAGCGCATGGCGGTTCGTAAATTCTTCTCTCTCGGCCGCATCCTTAAATAACGGAGCCATGGTATTGACCGTGGTCTTCTCCGATAAGCTGGCACGGATGGAAGAAATAATATCGTCGTATGTAAAGCTCTGCGTCTGATTCGACGCAAAAATCGTAGCACCGAGCGCTACGCTAATTAACGCATAATCCGGGAAAATCGCGTGTTCGTCATCTAATTTTAAGGTTTCCTTGAAGCTCTTTCGAAGGCCCTTGTTATAGTAAAGCGGACCGCCTAAGAAAACCACCTTGCCCTCGATCTTACGTCCCTGGGCAAGTCCGGAGATTGTCTGATTGACTACGGCCTGATAGATTGAAGCCGCAATGTCGCTCTTCTGCACACCCTGGTTGATGAGCGGCTGAATATCGGTCTTTGCAAATACACCGCAGCGGGAAGCAATCGGGTAGATCTTGCCGCACTGTAAGGAAAGCTCGTCAAGTTCATCGGGCGTTACATTAAGAAGGGTTGCCATCTGGTCGATGAATGCACCCGTACCGCCCGCACAGGTTCCGTTCATTCTTTCGTCCACGCCGCCTTTTAAGAAGATGATCTTCGCATCCTCTCCGCCAAGCTCGATCACCGCATCGGTTCCGGGCTCTTTCTCTTTAATCAGCGCATATGTTGCATACACTTCCTGTACGAAATTGATGCCGCAGGCTTCCGCAACACCGAGTCCCGCGGAGCCGGAAATGGCGATTTTAATCTCCTTCCCTTCCAGATACTCCCGTGCTGCCTCCAGCATGGCAAGTGTTTTGGCACGCACCTGCGAGTAGTGGCGTTCGTATTTTTTATATATAATTGTTTCGCCGTCTCTGATGACCAGCTTCGCCGTGGTCGAACCGATGTCGACGCCGACATATACGCATCCGCTGCTCAAGGTCGCGTCCTCCTTTTCGTCTTCGCGGTTTGTTGAAACTAACAACTCACGCAATCCTATAAACGATACCATTTTTAGGCATTTTTGTCAAAAAAATCCACCGGCCGGTTCGCCGGTGGACCAAGGTTACTTCTGTTGACGAAGTTCTTTGATCAGTTCCGTCTTGACTTTCAGTTCTTCGTTTAAGCTCTTGTTATACCTTTCAATTTCCTCCAAATGCTGCTGGTGTGCGGTATCATCCGAAATCTCGAGAAGATATCCTCTCTTATAAAAGGGATTATATTCTACCATATTTACCGAATAAAGGCAAAGGTACCGCGAGAGGATAGATTTATTCTATTTTTATCTTTCTATCTTATAGAGCAATCCTGCCCTGCATGGTATTCTGCAATTAGAATGAAACATAAATAAACAATGATTATTACCAAAATAAAGGAGACTGATTATGTTGGATTTAACTGGAAAATGGGCACTCCTTACGGGTGCGACAAGAGGAATCGGCTATCTGTCCGCCATTGAAATGGCCAAGAAGGGCTGCAATTTAATTCTCCAGTCCAGAACCCTTGAGAACAGTGAAAAAGTTGCAGACGAAGTTCGCGCACTCGGTGTGGAAGCCTATGCCGTGGCTGCAGAGCTCTCCGATCCCGAAAGTGTGAAGAAGATGCTTGAAACCATCGACGGCTTCGGTGTTAATGTGGAAATCGTATTAAACAACGCCGGTCTTCAGATTGCTTACCGTACCGACTACTGCACAACTCCGGTTTCCGACTTTACCATCAGTTTCCAGGTTTGCACCATCGCTCCGGCCATAATCTGCTACCATTTCCTGCCGAAGATGATGGCCAAAGGCTTCGGACGAATCGTCAACACAACGAGCGGAATTGCACTCGAGCCCGAACAGGCAGGCTACTCCGCAGCCAAAGCCGCTCTCGATAAGATTACCATCGACCTCGGCAGCAAGGTGGAAGGAACCGATGTCATGATCAACCTGGTTGATCCGGGCTGGTGCCGTACCGACCTCGGCGGACCGAATGCGCCGAACTCTCCGGAAAGCGCTCTTCCCGGCGTAATCATCGGTGCGTTCATGGACGACCGCAAATCCGGCAGGATCTTCCGCGCACAGGAATACGCCGGAATGACCATCGAAGCGGCCGTAGCCAAAGCTAGCTTATAATTGTTATACTTCTACTCCCAATAATCAAAGAAGCCCGATACGTTTTTGTATCAGGCTTCTTTTTCATTTATAAGACCGAATTACTGAACAATGTCAAGTTCGATATTGACGCTTCCGCTTCCGGTATGTGCAACCAGCTTTCCGCCGTTTGCATCATCGTCGGGAACTTTCACCGATCCGGAACCGGAGGTTGCATTAAACATCTTCGGGGACTTTACGGTGCCTTTGATGCTTCCGCTGCCGGACTGTAAATCCATATCCGCACCGTCACAGGAATTGATCTTTACACTTCCGCTTCCCGCTTTGGCCTTGTAGGTATTCTTCGATACCACGTTGTCCATGTTAACGCTTCCGCTGCTCGTATCTGCGGTAAAGTCCGTGTCGCACTCTACATTCGTTGCGTTGATGGAACCGCTGCCGCTCTTTAAATCAAGTGCACTGCAGGTAATCTCTTCCGCCGTTATGCTTCCGCTGTTGGAGGAAGCCTTCAACTGGGTCTGGATCTCACAGTTGCTGCATTTTACACTGCCGCTGCCGCTGTGAAGGTCTGCGCCCTTTGCGGTAATCTGATCTGCTTTGATGGAGCCGCTGTTTGTGTTTGCCACAATATCATCTGCCTGGAGGTTGCCCAATCTAATGCTTCCGCTTCCGACCTTGATATCCACATCTTCAAGAGCGAGTTTCGTCTCCATCTCAAAACTTCCGCTGCCCAGTTTGGCAGTAAAATCTTCATATTCTTCTTTCGGAAGATACAGTTTGGCAGGCTCGGTAACGCCAAAGTTGAACCATTCCGTGATACCGGGTTTTCTGATACTCTTAACCTTTAATGTATCGCCGTCCACTTTGACATCATATCTGTCGGTGTTGCTTTCATAACATTCAAAATGTGTGTCATCGTCATATGATTCCACTACTTTTACGCTTTCGGAATCGATATCCAGGCTGATGTTTTCAAACGCATCCGTAACATCATAGGTTTTTAACATACAGTTCTTGGTGCTTGCAAGTTTTTTCATATCAAATCCTCCCGAAGCCATTGCTACAAATGCCATGCCCATTCCCAGAACAACCATTCCGATGGCCACGAAAATTACTATTTTAACTCCTTTTTTCATTCTTTCTTTCCTCCTACGAACATCTTCTTGATTCCGAGTGCCATCTTCTTGCTGACGAAAAGCATTCCCTTGGCAACCTGCGTAAATCCGAAGAAGAGTAAAATTGCCGCGCCGATCAATGCGATTCCGCCGCCGACTAAGAATAATGCGGTGTTAAATCCGTTCTGCTGTACAAATGCTCCGACAATTGCCGCGAAGCCCGAAAGAAATACCGCAAGGTCGGTTACATACAGGCAAAGGATGATGATCCAGAAACATAAGTAAATGACCAGTGCTACCACGATGAGTGCTGCGGAAACCGGGACCCATACGGGAGATCCGAGGATTAAAAGTACAATCTCCCATGCTCTTAATGCACGCTTGGGTCTCATCTTTTCCTTTACAATCTTGGCAATCGGAATCTCTTCGAGGATCTTGCCTTTGATCTCATCGATACTTCCCAGAGCACTAACCGCTTCTTCTTCGGGAATACCGTCCTCGATGCGATCTTCGATCATTTCTTCATAAAAGTCGACGGATTTGTTGATATCTGCTTCTGAAAGGCCTTTCAGGCTCATTCTTAATTGTTCAGTAAATTCAGTCTTATTCATGTCTGTCCTCCTTCGTTACAAATTCATAAATCTGCATGAGTTCTTTCCATTCTTCTTCGAAAGTCTTCAGTCGTTCCAATCCCGCGTCCGTGATATGGTAGTACTTTCTGAGTCTTCCGTTATGCTCTGCCGTCCGGACGGTGAGCATCTGTCCGTTTTCCAATCTCCGGAGGATCGGATACAGGGTGGATTCGGAAATCTCCACATAAGGACTCATGTCCTTTACAATTTGGTAACCGTAGGAGTCTTCGTTTCGGATGGCGGCCAGGACACATACATCCAAAAGCCCTCGTTTCATTTGATTTTCCATCTCAATACCTCCTTATGCATCATACTATACAACGCATAGTATTGTGTGTCAAGTAGTATTTTAAAATTTTTTTCAAAATCATTTATGGAGCCGCCTAGATCCGCAAATTTGCCCTCTGGGGAGCCGCCTAGATTCGCATTCACGTCTTCGGGGCGCGGCTCTCGCCTTATTTCACTACGTAGCGGTACATAAGACGCTACAGAACAGCGTCTAAGTACCGACGTAGCTCAAAAGCCCGCTCAGACGTAAATACGAATCTCTCGGCTCCTGCAAAGAGGCAGACTACAAGCATATAAATTATACGGTGAATCGAGCCACGGGCATGTAGTGTTCCGAGAGGTGAGTTTTAAGCGGAGGGTGTTGTGCCACAGTTTGGATTGTGCCAGTGAACCCCGGAGTCTAACCGATCCTCGAGGAATGCGTGATGCTCGTGTGCGAGCCAAACGTAAATTAAGCCCGGAGGTTAGTCCGGGCTATGGTCTCTGTGAATCAAAATGATGGGTTGGTGGGATTTAGAAACCGAGATCCTCTCCGACGAGAATTACATGAATTCGATCCTTGTGGCGGGAGAAACGGGTGACTAAAAACTGACAGCAAATCGTGTCCGGACTTTTGCAGTTCATGCAGGAGCCGGTCTTTGAGCAGGGTGTGGAGAGTCCGAAACGCTGCGCGTTGATCGGTGCCGCAACATTTCTCGCGCGCTTTAAGGCAGCATCCACATCGATGCAGACCTTGTTCATACCGACGATAAAGATGACTTTCTTCGGTCCCTGTGCGATACAGGATACGCGGTTTGCGTTTCCGTCAATATTAATTAAGATTCCGTCCTCGGTCATTGCATTGCAGCTCGACAGAAAGATATCCGCATCGTATCCTGCCAGCATGGCTGCACGTTTATCCTCTGTGGCATCACGGTCAATGAAATTATATTTGCCGGTCTTTACCGCTTCGGAGAGTCCGATCTCATGTACGCTCATGGCTCCGCCCATGGAAATGCTGCTTCCCTCGGGAATCAGTTTCAATGCTGTCCGCAGAGCTTCCTCTTTCGTTCTTGCGTAGTATCCGGTCATGTTTCTGGACTGCAGACCGTTGATTACGCGCTCTGCCAGAAGGTCATTTCGTTTGATGATGTTTTCGTTCATGGTGTTTCCTCCCCTTTTGCCTGCTGTTTGGTCAATAAAGTTATGATTTTATGGTAGATGACACCGGGATATTTGGCCCCGTCAACTTCATAGTATTTCCGGTCGGTGACGGAAAGTAAGAGCTTTCCGTATCCGAAAACCGTACATTCCGAAAGGCTCTCAAGCGGTATTTCGGTTCCTCCGATGCGTACCGATCTTCCGGTAAGTACCAGTTCTCCCCGATCCACCGTTTTCTGCTTATGGCCCGTAAGAATTTCCGTAAGGATCATGCCCCCATTGGAAAGGATGATCTCGTCACTGCCTGCCCAATCGGCCGCCTGTTCTTTCAGATACTCATCCACCCATTGATCCCATTCCGTCACGGTCGTAAACGGAAGTTTTTCTCCGCTTATCATACCATACTCATCCATCCTGCCCTTCATTCCGCACTCGCAGCCGAATTCGTTTCCTTTGGAGTGTATGGTATTCATCTTGCGGCAGTTCGGGCAAAGTCCGGTCTGCAGTTCAATATTCTCGGCAAGTTTCCTGCCTTTGTATGCAATCCGCGCAGTCTCATTATCCGCATAAGCATCCACTGCAATATCACCGCAGATTTTCTTATGGAATTCCTCCGTGGAAAGTTCCGCAATCTGAGCGGTCGAATACTGCGCCACTTTTTCGATCGTAATCCGTCCCTTGCGGACGCCCTTCCCCCAGCGGGGCGTTGTGAAGTACCCGCCGTGGACGCGAACCGTCACCACATTGCATTTTAATCTCTTTAAAACAGCCGCCGTGGCGGGAACCATCTCTCCGGTCAGTCCGTTGCCGCAGCGCATGCCTTCGGGCGCCATCAGAATATGATACCCTTTCTTTAAATGGCGGAACATCTCCATAACCACGCTGCTACCGCCCATTCCCTTTTTTAACAGGATTGGTTCAAAGAAGAAGGAGATCAGTTTGCCCGTAAAGGCCGCTCTTGCAATATGCTCACTTGCGATACAGTACATCTGCGTCTCGAAAGCATCCTGAATCCAGACCACATCCAGGTCCGTCGTATGGTTGAATATAACCACACAGGGGCCGTCCGGAAGTGAAAGTTTTTCTTCTTTCACGACGCCGTGGCGCTTCTTTAATACCGGCACAATCGTGTGACGTACGAATCCGATGACCCATACATGAAACGAATGACGGTCTTTGGTTTTCTTTAATTTCTTATCAGCCATACACCGCCCTGCTTCTGATCTGTCTTCTGACACGGTTGATATGTCGCTCGAAATCGCCGTTTTCTATAAGTTCGCCAACCACCAGCTGTTCCAGCATCGGAACGGGGCAGGCGTAGAACCCGATCTTTTCTTCAAATAAACCGATGAGTGAATCCGGAATCAGCATGTACGCTATACGAACGGACGGACCGATGGTCTTCGTAAATGTATTGACATAGATGACCCTTCCTTCCCTGTCCATCGAAAAGAGGGTATCCTCCGCCTTTCTGTGCGGTGTAAACTCCGATTCGAAATCATCTTCAATGAGTATTCCCTTACGGTTTTTACTCCACTTTAAGTACTCCATCTTCTTTTGCAGGGATGCGGTAACTCCCGTGGGGAAACTTCGGTAAGGTGTAATATGCAGAATTTCCGCATTTGTTTTCTGCAGGGCCGCCGTCTGAATACCATCCCTGCCAAGCGGTAGCATTTCCACCTTCGCTCCGGCGGAACGGTACACTTCCTCGATCCTGTGATAGCCCGGAGCTTCCACGCCGTAGATGCGCTCTTCTCCGAGTGCGCGCACGATCATTCCGTAGAGGTATTCCGCACCGGCACCGATGATGATCTGTTTCGGTGAAACCCTGATATGACGGCTTCTCAGAAGATACTCCGACAGGATCCTTCGAAGCCCGGCTTCTCCGAACGAAGGAGATTTCTCCATTAAATGTTCTTCTTTTTCCGAAAGCACACGGCGGACGGTTTTGGCATAGATTCCGGTCGGGAAACGCATATACTCCGAATCCGCGGATCCGGCAACAACACCCGGCAGATCAATCTCCGAGATTTCTTCCGTCAAAGCCTCTTCTTCCCTGCGGGCCGGGAAGTCGCCCATGAAATAATCTCCCTCGGAAAAGGCCACCACATAGCCGCTTCGTTCTCTTGCCTCAATATAGCCTTCTTCAACCAAAAGATTATAAGCATGCTCCGCGGTTATGACGCTGACACCCTTATCCTGGGCAAGTAAACGCTTGCTGGGCAGTTTTTCTCCTGTTTTGTAGATGCCCAGAACAATGTCTCTTTTCAGTTCTTCGTAAAGTCTTAAGTACTTTGCGCTCATCTGGTAACCGTAATCGCAGGCAGATCGTCCAGGCCTGTAAGAAGGCGGTTTCTGACAACTAACGCCACACCTTCTTTCACGCAAACGCTTCCGCCCTTTCCCGCAAACGAATTGCTGACTCCGACAACTCTTTGGTTGGTTAAAACTCCCTCATATTCATAAAACAGATCCCGGATGGACAGAAAACTTTCCGGTGTTAAGGAAAAAACGGAAAGTACACCTTCCTCCTCGGTTCCGAACTGCACTGTGTTACCGGCACGAAGAGCAAGGGAGAAACTTTTTTCTTCCACACCGATCGGCAGGAAACCACGCGCGGCAAACTCATGCATCAGCTGAAGATTGGCAATGGTATGGTCTAAGCGTTCTCCGCCGAAAACACCGAACAGAAGGATCGTTTGTACTCCGCTTTCCGTCAGTTTCTCCATTCCGAGACGCATATCCGTATCGTCTTTGATCGGGGAACAGGGTGTAAGCGGAAGGTCCGGAAACAATTTTGCCGCTTCTTTTAATCTTTCTTCTCCCAGGGAGTCGCCGTCTCCGATCCAGTAATCCGGAGCGATCCGATTCTCCATAAAAAAAGAAAGACCGCCGTCCGCCGCCGCCGACACACAGTCTTTGTTTTGCAGAATATTCAACAGAGTTTTGCTCTCGGCTCCCAGCGGGGCTGCCCCCACCAGAATGCCGTATTTTGCGTCTTTTTTCATTGGTTCTCTCTTAAATATCAGCCCTTCAGATCTCTGGACTGGCGATCCATATCTTCTACCACGATATCGTAAATCTCACCCTTGGTTCTGCAGTACTCAAGTACCAGCCAGGGCTCATTGGTGTGATAGTGAAGCTTCACGGTAGCCTTCTCGCCGAAAGCATCGGAGCCGCTGTCGCCTGCCACTACCATACTGTCACCCTTAAATGTGGACAGGATATAATCTCTGATCTCATCCACGAGATCATCCGCTACATCATCGGGATCCTCTCCGTTCTCAACATAAACATCCAGCAGAAGCTGTGTGTCATAACGAAATTCAATTGACTGTTCCATTTTATTCTCCCTTCAACTTTAAATTTTACGTAAAGAATGATACGGTATCGGACAAATGTCCGGACAATTCCTCGACCTGTGTCATTTCCCTGGAGATCTCCGATACATTCTCGGAGACGGATTCGATGGATGCGCTGACTTCCTGGGAAGAAGCGGCATTCTCTTCGGAAATGGCCGAAAGGTCGCTTACATTGGATACAATGGCTTCCTTGATCTCAGCCAGTCTCTTCGTATTCTCTCGAACCTGATCGATGGCAACCAGATTGGCCTCGATCGCACGATTCAGGGCATCAAACTCGTGAGAGGTTTTCTCAATATCCATCTGGCTTTCCTCGATGACGCTCTTGATATTTCTGGCAAGCTTCACGCTTTCTTCGGAGTTGGCCAACACTTCCTTGGCAATCTGCTGAATGCTGGTAGCTCCCTCATTGGATTTTAAGGAAAGCTCTCCGATGCTCTTTGCAACAACGGCAAAACCTTTACCGGATTCTCCGGCTCTGGCAGCCTCGATCGAAGCATTTAAGGAAAGCAGTTTGGTCTGACTTGCGATACTGATGATCAGTTCGACCGCTTCATTTACTTTCTCGATGGAATCATTGGTTCGAAGGATCTGGTCCGTAATGCTGTTGACCGCATCAATGGTGTCGCGGAAGGACGCCAGTACCTGATGCATGCTCTCCGTTGCATTCTGATTGATATGACTCATTTCATCGGAGGAATCGGTTAAGCATCTTACATTGTCTTCGATATCGGATACGCGTTCTCCCATATCGGAAACCTTGATGTTGACATCCTGAACGCTCTCTGCCATGCTCTGTGCACCCTGCGCGAGTTCTTCCACTGCGGAGGTGATATTTCCGGCAGCCGACTGGGTATCCTCGGACAGGCGGTTGATGGAATGCACATTTTCTCCGATCACAGCCGTTGCATTCTTTACTTCATCCACCGTTCCGTTTAAGCTGCCCCTGAACTGATCTAGGGAAGAAATCATTTTACGGTTCTCTCTTACAATACTCTTGATCTGGAATTCCTCGCTGACATGTCCGTCCGCGCAGATCTCCAAAGCCTTTGACATTTCGGTGAACGGCTTTCTGACGACTCTGGCAACCAAAACGATGATGCCCGCAAATACGAAAAGTAAAGCAACGCCCGCTATGATGACACGAAAGATAATGATTGAGACTTCCCTGCGAACCGCGGACACTTTCTTTCCGACAAATGTCATACCGATTCCTTTTCCCTCCGCATCCTTGATCGGAAGGTAATCCACATAGTATACTTCTCCGCCGATCTCTTCTCTGTCGCTCGCATAATGTCTTACACCACGAAGCACATTGGAAACAATGTAACTGGAACCCTTACTGTCCTCCATGCGCTTTCCGGATTTCTCGCGTAACGATGTCAGCACTCTGGTATCCCCGTTGAATACACACATGACGACTCCATCCGATGCAAAACTGTCCACAAAATCATATTCCTTGGAAGCGATCCAGACTTCCGTACCGAGAGATTCTCCGTACTTTGCGGTTACATAACCGTTAAATCCCTGGTTACAGAGTTCCAACTGGGTTCTGACGTTTTTCGTCATCATTTTGTTTACGTTGATATAGGTGAGTATAAAGAAGCATACTACGGTCGCCGCCAGGGGGATCAGACCGAAGAGCAAAAGCATTTTCAGAAGCGTAAAATTGGATTTTTTCATGTTTCATACCTCAGACTAATGATGCAATGACACTAGATAAAGATAATACACAGTAATGATACCACAAATTGTCCCAAAAAACACTTAAAATGTATAAAAAATCACATACCTCCGGACGTATATAAAAAGAAAAAAGACGTCAGGCATAACATGCTTTGACGTCTTTTGTACTTATTGAGTCTTTCTGAATTATTTATTGTCAGCTTTCTTTGCAGGTGCTTTCTTTGCGGGAGCCTTCTTAGCTGCTGCCTTGGGAGCTGCTTCCTTCTTTGCTGCGGGCTTAGCTGCTGCCTTCTTTGCAGGAGCCTTCTTAGCTGCGGGAGCTTTCTTTGCTGCTGCCTTCTTTGCAGTCTTAACATCCTTTAAAAGAAGAGCTTTCTTTAAGTTACCGGTTGCTTTGATCTTTCCGGTAAGATATGCCTTCTCAAGACCAAGCTTTCCGTCAGCGATATCCTTTAATACCTTGTCTTCTGCGGTAACAACAACATCGTTGTCATAGTACTCGTAAGGCTCAACGCTTACCTTTCCTTCTTTAACTTCAAGATAGAAAGCGCCTTCTGCTTCACCGGTTACATTGAACTGGATGGCAACATGCTCTTTTACTGCAGATGCATCTGCTTTTTCATAAGTGTCTTTTGCAAGCTTAACTAATTCTTCGTAAGTCATTTCAAGTTCCTCCTGATTTACTCCTAACTCAAATATCCTTTCACAACAAATGCTATTATATTCTTTTTTTGTACAGGAATTCAATCGCATTTCCTACAGTTTTTTCTGTATTTTTATGCATTCTTTTATGAAAAATCTACAATATCAAGACTCATCGGAGTGCCAAGCTTTGCGTCGATTTTAATCTTCTTTCCGAGAATCTGTTCATAGTATTTCGGATGCAGTCCGCAGCCGGGACGCACGGATCTGAGATTCTCCGGCGTGAAAATATCACCGGCCTTCATGTCCTTTGCGACAAAAAGGGAACGGGCGAATTCCCTTCCTCCCTTTGCTTTCTCGGTAAGCTCATATGTCACTTTGCCCTTCGCTTTCTCGACAATCCGGATGTCTTCCACCATCTTCTTAAACTCTTCGGGCTCCATGGAAAATGCGCTGTCCACTCCGCCGTCGGCGCGGCGTAAGGTCAAGTGTTTCTCCACGACTTTCGCTCCCATCGCAACCGATGCAACAGCAACCGCATCGCCCATGGTATGGTCGGATAAGCCGACAATCACGTCATATTTCTTGCCAATATCCACCATGGTTTCTAAGTTGATATCTTCGTACGGTGTCGGATAGGCCGAGCAGCATTTAAGCAAAATCACATTCTCGTTGCCTTCTTCCTTGCAGGCTGCAAGTGCCAGTTCGATATCTTCCGGATATGCAATTCCGGTAGAGATAATCACGGGTTTTCCGAGCCTTGCAATCTTACGGATCATCGGAATATCCGTAATTTCGTACGATGCAACTTTATACACGGGCACATCCAATTCCTCTAAGAAATCGACGCTTGTTAAATCAAACGGAGAAGAGAAAAAGTCAAGCCCGCACTCCATCGCCACTTCCTTCAGTTTCGGCTGCCACTCCCACGGCGTATATGCTTTGGCATACAGATCATGGAAGGTCTGGCCGTCCCAGAGCGTGCCCTGCTTAATCTGAAACCAGGGTTCGTTGCAATCCAATGTGATGGTATCCGCTGTATACGTCTGCACCTTAATCGCATCTGCGCCCGCTTGTGCCGCTGCCTTTATGATCGCCACGGCGCGGTCGTAATCCATATTGTGATTCCCGCTCATCTCCGCGATGATGTAAGTGGGGGACGCCTCCGAGATTTCGTGATTGGCAATTCTAATTACACGATTCATAAATGAATTCCTTTCTGTATATCGAGCCGACGTCATGTAGACTTTCCGAAGGGCGAGTTGCCACTGCATCCGAGTCCCTGAGGAAACGTCGTGATGACGTCGTGCGAGCCAACTTCATACAATGATTAATGGGAAGCCACAGGGGCTTCCCATTAAGTATATCATAAAACAAACATCCACGAAACAGCCTTATTTCGCATTCTGCTTGTAACTCTTTCCTTTGGACTTTCCGTCCACGGTGATTCCGCCGAGACTTACATTTAAGTCCAGTTCCGCATCGTCGATGGTGTCGGAGTCTACGGAGATGGCGCCCATGTCGGAGTCTGCCTTTACTTTGTCGAAGGTTCCGTCGATGCTGATTCTGCCCATGTCGGAAGTAAAATTGCCGTCGCCGAAGATCGTCTTCTGAAGATCGATATTACCCATATTGGTATCGATTGTAATGTTGCCTGCTTCGGTATCTTCAATATCAATGTTGCCCGCATCTGCCTGCAGATCGGAATCGCCGAGTTTGGAATCCCTGATCTGGATGTTTCCGGCGTCCGCATCAATTTTGGTCTTTCCGGAGGTAACTTTTTTGATGTTTACGTTTGCTGCGTCGCAGTCAATATCGAGCGCATCAAATGTATATCCGTCAAGAGTGATATTTCCGGCATCCGCTTTTACATTCAGGGTATCAAATGCTGTGGTTCCCTCGGGAACAATGACGGTTAATTTGGTTTTGACGTCTGCCGTCTCGCCGGTGTTTAAGTTGATAAATCCGGTTCCCTTCTTGGGATGAACATTGATTTCAAGTGTATCTCCGTTTACTTTTACGGTCGGGATCATGTTGGAAGGATATGTATATTCCACTGCATATTCTTCGCCTTCTTCGATGGAGAAGTTTGCGACATCGGCATCTACGCTGATGGAGGTAAATGCGCCGGTAGTGATTTTATCGGAAACAGACTCTCCGACATTGCCGAAGATTCCGAATCTCTTTCCGGCAAAGTAAGCAATTACGCCTGCGGTAATTACGAAAATTGCAATGATAAAGATGGTTTTTAATGCTTTCATATTTTCTCCTTTCCGGCCATCTGCCGGTAATCATTTATATTATTCTGCTCTCTTTCTCGGGAATACCTTCGCAAGCAGGGGATGAAGGATTCCGGCTACGGGCCAGATCAACCAGGTGATTCCCCAACGGAAGGTAATGAAGCTCATGATCAGGTAAAAGCAGGTAACCGTGGGCCAGTAAACACCCATGATAAAGTCAGCAACGGGACTTTCGTATACCACATCTCCGCCCTTTTCATCCTCCTCTTCGGCAAACGCGCTCTTCATGGATTCGCTGCCGTTTAAGGCAAGGAGGTTTTTGTATCCGGCCAAGCAGGTATTCGAGTAAAGGATCATGAATACACCGGTTGCCGCCATGACGAAAAGGGATGCGGGAGCAATCACGTTATTGAATAATCCGCCGATACCGATTGCTGCGGGGAACCAGCAGGTTGCGCAGAGGATGATTCCGATAATCAGCCAGATTCTGTAATTGGCTTCCATTTTATTCTTCTCATCAACCACATATTTCGTTGCATCCATGGAAAGATCGCAACTTCCGGGTTTGACGAATCTCCAGTTCTTACGATCCGATGCACCGAAGATGACGAGCAGAATACCTGCTGCGATAAAGGCAAAGAAGCTGATCGCCGAAAGGGCATCGGCTAAGGGGCCTTCAAGGAACCCGTCCATTAAGATCGGGCCGACCGAGGATGCGATAAAAGCAGCAATACCGAGTGCTAAGGGAAATGCTCTTTTGGCTTTCATTTTAATGTAGCCCTTGGCATCTTCCGTAGTGAGAACTCTTAAAGGTTCATCACTTTCTTCCTGCATAACTTTTCTTTCTTCTTCTTTCTTAACTTCCTCTTCCACACCGAGCGCTTCCGCAAGTTCGGAGAGGTTTCCGAATTCGGCGATGACGTTTCCGACTGCCTCGTTCTCGCTCTTGCCGTCTTTGATTAACTCCGTGTATTTATCTTCCATCATCTGCAGGAGTTCTTCCTTTGCCCGAAGAACCGATGCGGTATTCGGAAGGTTGGCAAACATGCTGTCCAGATAATTATTAATCGTTTCCATCTTCATTCTCCTTTGTGATAAACTTCTCTACCACTTCTTTGGTCAGTAACCACTCTTCCCGTTTCTCCCGGTAGTAGCGGCGACCCTCCTCTGTGATCCGGTAGTAAGTTCTTTTCTTTCCGGTATCCATGGATTCCTGTACGAAGGACTCCACGAATCCGTTCTTCTCCATTCGCGTAAACGCGGAATACAGGGTTGTTTCTTTTATGATGTATTTTCCGTCGGATAAAGTTTTGATCATCTTGGATAACTCATATCCGTAAGAAGGTTCTTTCCGTAAAAGAAACAGAATCATTGTATCGTTGTATCCGCGAATGACATCGCTGCTGATTTCCGTCATAATTCTGACTCCTTTCTCATTCTTTCCCGGTCCGGCACATCTGCTAACCGGTTAACTTACTCCGACTGTCGTACTTTGTCTGTCGTTGTTACGACTGTCGTAGTATGTCTGTCGTAGTAAAAATAACACGCCAGCTTTTTCATGTCAACACATTTTTTAAAAATACTTTGAAAAAAAAGAAAAACGGGCGGATAAAACCGCCCGTAAAGCATTGAAATTACTGTATTCTTTAATATACTTCCTGCGTATATTGTTTGGCGAACATTTTATCATACTCGAACGCCTTGTACTGATTGAGCAGTTCGTCCGTATAGGAGGCATCGAAGCTGACATCCTCGCCGAGTGCATTGCTCAACCGGTATTTGGAAATGACCGGATACGTATGCATCGTCTCCAACTGAAATTTGCGGAAATCTGTTGGCGGCGATCAAAAGGCCGCAGCCGACACACAAGAGAACGGAAAGGATCAAAGTCTTTGCAGATGGCAGATGAAAGAAATACAGTCCGGCCAAAAGGACAATACCGACAACTGCACCGATCACCCATTTTGCCTTTTTGTCCGAAAATACAATACCGATTCCCTTCTTTTTCGTTTCCATCGTTCGTTCCCCCTGCGAGCGATCTAAACTTAAGCTAACTGTTCATCCAATGACCTTGCAAGCTGGTCTGCGCAGGAAGTTCCTCTTCCGCCGCAGTCATTGCCGCGAAGAATATCCGCAGCCGTCTTGGCGTCCTGACCTTCCAAAAGCTTTCCAATGGCTTTCAGGTTTCCGTTGCATCCGCCTGTAAAACGAAGATTATGGATTTTATTCTCATCATCGAGATCATATGTGATCTGAATGGCGCATACTCCCTTGGGTCTGTATTGAATCGATTTCATTTATGCTTTCTCCTTTAACTCTTTCTCTGTTTCCTCTGCCCAGCGCACGGTTTCCATGGCGTCGCGGCAGTATTTATCCGCACCGATCTGATCGGCGTATTCCTGCGTTAAAACGGCACCACCCACGCATACCTTTGCCCAGGGTGCCTGCTCTCTCATGAGCTTTATGGTCTCTTCCATGGCCGGAACCGTGGTCGTCATAAGCGCACTTAATCCCACCATCGGGGCATGGAGTTCAACAACTTTATCCACTACAACCTGCTCGGGCACATCCTTGCCGAGGTCCGTTACGTCAAAGCCGTAGTTTTCCAGAATCAGTTTGACGATGTTTTTGCCGATATCGTGGATGTCTCCGTGAACGGTAGCGATGACAAAGGACGAACGGGACGGACCCGCATCTTCCTTATCCGCCATGGCTTTCTTGACTTCCTCAAATGCCGCCTTGGCCGCCTCCGCAGCCATCAGAAGCTGGGGCAGATAGACTTTCTTTTTCTCGAAATCCTCTCCGACCACGTTCAGTGCGGGAATGACTTCCTCCTGCACGATCACCAATGCTTCTTTCTCTGCAAGCATCTCCTTCGTCAAAGCGCCCGCCTGATCTTTCAATCCGCGGACGATCGCGTTCTGGAGCGGTGTCAGATTTCCTTTATCATTCCCGTCCGGCTGCTTTGAGGAAGGAGCCGCACTCTGCGCCGCGGGGGTCGCCACCGGAAGATTGCCCGCATAGGTAATGTACTCCATGCAGTTTTCATCCAGGTCGTGCAATGCATTATATGCATGATATACATTCATCATTTCCACGGAATACGGATTCATGATTGCCGCGGAAAGTCCCTCCTGTAAGCAAAGAGAGAAGAACGTGGATGTAATGATGTTTCGAACCGGAAGTCCGAAGGATACATTCGATACACCGAGTGATGTTTTCGCACCGAGATCGTTCGTAATGCGTTTCACCGCTTCCATCGTGGAAAGAGCCGCCGTCGTATCTGCGGAAATTGTCATGGCAAGCGGGTCGAAGATTAAGTCCTTCTTGGCAATTCCGTACTCGGCTGCCTTGCGGATGATCTTCTCGGCAATCGCCACACGTTCTTCGGCTGTTGCGGGAATTCCTCCTTCATCCAATGTCAGCGCCACAACAAATCCGCCGTACTTGGCAACCAGTGGGAAAACTCCCTCCATGACTTCCTCTTTGCCGTTGACGGAATTGACCATCGCCTTTCCGTTATATGCACGAAGCGCAGCTTCCATCGCCGTAAAATCGGTCGTATCCACCTGAAGCGGCAGATCCGTAACGGCCTGCAGGGCTCCCACGACTTCAAGTAAAAGGGAGGGTTCATCTATCTCGGGCAGACCGACATTGACGTCGAGCAGATCCACGCCCGCGTCCTGCTGTTTTAATGCTTCGTTTAAAATATAATCAATGTCTTTCTCGCGAAGAGCCTGCTGGAAGCGTTTCTTACCCGTCGGGTTAATGCGCTCACCGATTAAGACCGGCTTCTTTCCAAACTCCACCGCGTGGGTGTAGGAAGAAACCAACGAGCGGTTTTTCTCCGTAAGAGGTACGGGTGTAATATCCTTGGCCGCATCAACCACGGCCCTGATAAACTCCGGCGTCGTACCGCAGCATCCGCCGGTGATTCGGATACCCTTCTTTAAGAGTTCTGCCACATCCTCCGCAAATTCCGGAGGGAAAACATCATATACGGTTTTACCGTTTTCGCTTCTCGGGAGTCCGGCATTCGGCTTTAAAAGTACGGGCACGGATGCGTATTTTAAATACTCTTCCATGACACCCACAAGCTGCTTGGGACCTAAGGAGCAGTTCGCACCGATGGCGTCCGCATGCATGCCTTCCAGCATCGCCACCATGGCTGCAGGGGATGCACCGGTCATCAGTTTTCCGTCGTTTCCGTATGCGTTGGATACGAAGACCGGGAGGTCGGAGTTTTCCTTGGCCGCAAGCAATGCTGCTTTCGTATCCAAACTGTCATTCATTGTTTCGATAAAGATCAGATCAACGCCTGCTTCAACACCGAACCGCACGGTTTGTGCATAGGCCGAAACGGCATCTTCAAATTCAAAATCGCCGTAGGGCTTTAATAATTTGCCCAACGAGCCGATATCTAAAGCGACATACTTCTCCTGCTCTCCGATACTTTCCTCGGCCGCACGTCTTGCATTGGCCACGGCTGCACGGATCAAAGTACCCAGTTCCTCATCGTCGAATTTCAGGGAATTGGCACCAAAGGTATTACTAAGTACCACATTGCTGCCCGCATCATAATACGCTTTCTGAATGCGTACGATCTCCTCGGGATGCGAAACGTTCCAGCGTTCCGGCAGTTCGCCCGGCGCCAGTCCCGCCTCCTGTAAGAGGGTTCCCATTCCTCCGTCGAGGAAGAGGAAATGATCCTTCATGTACTCACGAATATTCATTCAGTATTCCTCACCTGTTTATAATCTGTTCCGACTACGAATCCCTTTCGATTCCGATGATTGCCGTCACGGTTTTGGACGGTGCCATCAGACACGATTCGCTTAACGTAATTCCCATTCTTCTTCCGGCATCCAGTACAGCCAGAAAATCCTTCTGCACCGCCACCGACAGATCTCCGAATCCCGGTGAAAACCTAGGATGCGTTTTATATCCGTTCTTCTTTGCTTCCTCGTTTACGACCTTATTAAAAGCATCGGCCAAGGATTCCACACGTTCCGCACCGAGTCCCTGTAGCAGTACTCCTTTTGCCGCATCCGCCACTTCGTAACGGCGGATCAGACGGTCCATTCCCGCACCGACGGTGGCCGCAAACATGACAAAGCGCTCACACCCTTTTAGGTTTTTCTTTAAATTCTCGGACTTCTGGGGAAACGGCAAAACCGGAAATCCGTCTTCGTCAAAAGTAAGATTCCCGGCAAGATATCCGATTTTATTGACAATCTGCCCCCTGATTAGCTCCACGGCCCAGTCGGCCTGCTTTGCAATATCCTCCGGAGTGCCCTTCTTCGCAGCTGCCAGGGGAATTCCGGCATAGCGGAGCATTTCCGCATAATTGACGGGCAGTTCTTCCCACTCCAAATACCGCACTACGGCATTTCCGTCATCTTCTATGAAATTCCATCCGAATTCCGGCTCTTTCATTGGCTAAACAATCCCACCTTACTCCAGAACAAATTCGGAAATGATTCTTCCGATCAGACCGATGTCGACACCGCCTTTGAATTCAAAGGTCGCGGTAAATCCGTTATTGAACATAATGGACAACTCCGAATCCGGAATAATCTCCATAAATCCCGGCGTCGTGATCTCGAAATACTGGACTTTCGAATACGGCATGGTCGTAAACGATTTCCTTTTTCCGGTAAGCCCCTGCACATCAATGGAAATGATTCTTTTATTCGTAAATACCAGCTGGTCGCGGATGGTCTTGAATGCCATCACGACGGATTCATCTTTTACCAGAAGACCGGTCACTTCTTTCCTGACATCTTCCACATTGATCGGTTTTAAGTTAAATACACTGTTTTGGTTAAAACTAATCGGCATACGCTTTCTCTCTTATTCTTTGACTCCGAAATCCTTCCAAAGGATATTGGAAAGATTACCCATGATTGCCTGCGCCACATCCGGTTTATTCATCGAATATACATGGACATTGGTCACTCCGTTTGCATAAAGATCAATGATCTGGTCCGTTGCATATGCAATGCCCGCCTGCTTCATCGCATCGGGGTCGGATCCGAAATAATCAACGATTGCCTTGAATCTCTGAGGCATGAACGAGCCGGAAAGTTTAATGGCGCGCTCTACCTGATTGGCATTCGTGATCGGCATGATACCGGGAAGGACGGGCACCGTAATCCCCGCCTCGCGGATTTTATAAAGGAAATTGAAAAAAAGATTGTTGTCGAACACCATCTGGGTGGTCAGAAAATCCACGCCGGCGTCCACTTTTTCCTTTAAGTACTTAATGTCCTCTCTTTGGTTGCTGCTGTCGGGATGGATCTCCGGATAGCAGGCTGCACCGATACAGAAATCGTATCCGCTTTCCTTGATCTCACGGATCAGTTCCACCGCATGGCGATAGTCCCATATGGTCGGGTCGGTTTTCTCAAGTTCCGGTGTTAAGTCGCCGCGAAGGGCCATGATGTTTTCGATTCCCATTGCGTGGATCTCTTCGATCTTTTCCTTCACCATCGCACGGGAAGAAGAGACGCAGGTTAAATGCGCCAATGTGGGAACACCGAATTTTTCCTCGATGTCTTTAGCGATATCCAGGGTATAGCGGCTGGTTCCTCCGCCCGCTCCGTAGGTTACGCTCATGAACGCGGGATTGTTGGCCGCAATGCTTTCGGCTGTTAATTTTACGCTTTCAAAGGCAGTCTCGCGCTTCGGCGGAAACACCTCGAAGGAAAGCGACATATCTTTCCGGTTCAGAATATCAATGATTTTCATGATACATCCTCTTACACACAAATTATTACTTTACTATTTTCCTTTATTTTCGGTGATTATGCAAGATTATTCTTTCTCAATCAGGGAATCATTCAGGGTACAGTATAATTCTTCGTCCTCGTAGTAAGTGCTGAAAGTACCTGTTACGGTGATTTCTTCCCCTTCTTCGGGAAAATCGTCGGGATATTTCAAGTCTCCCGCCGGAACGAATTCGATTCCGGACGCACAGCATGCGGTCGCATCCTGCACGATGCAGCCATAGTAAGTCGCACCCGTAACTTCATCCCCGAGCAGCGTGAACAATCCGTTCATGCGTACCGTCTGGCCGATGTAATCATCCGGATTGGAGATCATGGCATACACCTGGGAATATACCATGTTGGAAGACATGACCGTAAGATCGATATCCACATCGCCTTGTGCATTCTTTGTCTCTTCGGAAGCTTCTTCCGAAACCGGTTCACTTTCGCTTTCCGGCTCCGAATTCTGGGTAGGGAAGACCACCACTTTTTTCTCCGACATCTGTTCTTCCAAAACATCGCCGACACTCTTTGCCCCGCCGCTTACTCTGGCGTTTGCACTTTTGTTTGCATTGCAGGCTGCGAAACAGAATGCGGAAAGGATCAATAATACGGCTAAAATTCTTTTTCTCATTTGTTTCCTCCCGTTGTAATCAGTCCGATCAGCCAGCAGATTCCGAAAACCACTACGTCCACTGCCACGATGGTGGAACCGACCGGAGTCTCCGCAAGGATGGAAATTAAGATACCGGCAACCGAGCATACCACGGAAAGGATTCCGGAAAATACGGTTACTTTCTTAAAACTTCTGAAAAGACGCATTGCGGAAAGTGCCGGGAAGATCACGAGTGCAGAGATCAGAAGCGATCCCACCAGTTTCATTGCCAGCACAATGATTACGGCAATCACCAGTGCAATCAGGAAATTGTAAGTTCCTGCCCTGGTACCGACCGCACGCGCAAAATTCTCGTCGAAGGTAACCGCAAAGATTTTATTGTAAAAGAATATAAAGAACACAACAACCAAAAGGGAAAGCGCAATGCAGATCCACACTTCCGTTTTACTTAAGGTCAGAATTGCCGTCGATCCGAACAATGTCGAGCAGACATCCCCGCTGATGTTTCCGGAGGTCGGGAAAATGTTCATCAAAAGATATCCGAATGCCAAAGCGCCGACGGAAATCATCGCAACGGCCGCATCGCCTTTGATCTTCGTGTTTTGCCCGGTCCGAAGCAGCAGGATCGCACACACCACCGTAACCGGAAGAATTAAAAGCATATCATTTGTAAGTCCGATCACCATCGCAACCGCCATGGCTCCGAACGCCACATGGGAAAGTCCGTCTCCGATGAAAGAGAAGCGTTTCAAAACAAGCGTTACACCAAGCAGGGAGGCGCAAAGTGCAATCAAAACACCCACGATCAGAGCGTTCTGAACAAAAGGTTTGCTTAAATAAAGGGCAAGTTTATCCAACATGGTCTTCGCCCTCCTTCTCATGACTGATCACAAAAGCCCGGCCCACATTCGAATTCAAATACTCCTCCTTCGTTCCGAAGAAGATGTTCTCTCCGATATGCAGAATCCGGTTGGCATAGGTTAAGGCCGCTGAAATATCATGGGAGATCATAATGATCGTAATTCCTTCTTTGTTCAGATTCCGGATCAGTTCGTACATTTCGGCGGTCACCTTGGGATCAAGGCCCGACACCGGCTCATCCAAAAGAAGGATCTTCCTGGTCGCGCAAAGTGCTCTTGCCAGAAGGACGCGCTGCTGCTGCCCTCCGGAGAGATCCCTGTAGCAGCGTTTCTTCAAGAAATCGATTCCAAGCTTCTCCATATTCTCCTGTGCAAGTGCCTTATCCTCTTTGTTGTAAAAAGGCCGCAAACCGCATCTTGCCTGACAGCCGGAAAGCACAATTTCCTCAACGGATGCCGGGAAGTCTTTCTGTACCGGCGTCTGCTGAGGAAGGTATCCGATTTCATTTTTCTTTAAGCCGTCTCCGATGATGATCTCACCGCCAAGGGGCTTCTGCAGATTCAGAATGGTTTTCATCAGTGTGGACTTGCCGGAGCCGTTTTCCCCGACAATGCAAAGATAATCACCCGGGTCCACGGTAAAATTGATCTGCTCGCCTACCGCTTCCCCTTCGTAGCCCACACTTAAGTTCCTGGCTTGAATATAACTCATGTTTTCTTCCCTTTGTTCTGCTTATTGCAGTGCTTTTTTTAATACTTCCAGGTTCTGTTCCATAAGACTTACATAAGATACTCCCTCTTGAATATCCTTATTCGTTACGGACTGCATGGAATGCAGTGTCAGAATCTCCTGGTTTTTGTCTTTGGTATTGTCCCGCACGGATGCGGCAATTTTATCGTTTCCACCCTCTATGGTCAGAATGGCCGGCAGGGATAATTCATCTGTCTTCTCGGCCAAGAATACGACGGTCTTAAAGCTGGCTTCCGTCTCGGCGGAACAGCCGACAAAAGCCGCATAGTACGTAAGTCCGTAATCTTCCGTTAAATAGCGGAACGGGAAACGGTCGCCGAAAAGAACCGTCTTTTGTGTTGCCGAATCGCAGGCATTTTTATACTCCTCATCCAGCGCAGATAACTTTTCCTTATAAGAAGCAAGGTTTGCCTTGTAATTTGCTTCGTTCGCGGGATCGATATTGCAAAGAGCCCCTGCAATCTCATCACAGAATTTCTGTGCATTTCGAAGGGAAAGCCATACATGCTCATCCGCTTCCGCTTCTTCTTCGCCTTCTTCACCTTCGCCCTCTTCTTCCTCAGCCTCCATGCCTTCTACGATTTCCTCTTCTTTCACATCGTCTCCGAGTACTTCCAGAAGGTTTATGACTACCATGTTCGGGTTCTTTGCATTTGCAAGGACATCTTCCACCCATTCATCTGATTCTCCTCCGACATAAATAAACAAATCGCAGTTTTCAATTGTTACAATATCATCCACGCTGGGCTGATAGGAATGCAGATCAGCTCCGTTTTCGATCAGCAGAGTCAGATCAATATTTCCGGGGTTCTCTCCAAGCAGATTTTTCACCCAGTCATACTCCGGGAAAATCGTAGCCACCACACTGATATTATCTATACCGCCCTCAGCCTGCTTTCCTTGCGTACATCCGCATACAAGCAACACCGTTAATATACATAATACTACCGAAACAATTCCTCTTTTTTTCATTTCCGTTTTCTTCCTTTTAGACTATTCCGCGCTCTTTGCACAGTCTTCGCATAATCCGTAAAATACGGTTCTTCTGTCATCCAGAACAAATCCATGATCTTTCAGAAGATGATTCTTAATCTTTAAAATCTCCTCACAGTGCAGATGAATCAGTTTGCCGCATTCCCCGCACTTGGCATGAAAGCAGAATGCCTCACCCTGATGTACTTCCTCTCCCATGTATTCAAAGCATGCAGGCGTATTGGAATCAATATTGTATTTGTTCATGATTCCCTCATCCACCAGGCTTTCGAGCTGCCTGTAGACTGTCGCCTGTCCGATGGGTGTTCCCTGCTCCTTAAAATAGTCACAGACATCGCCCGCCGTGATATGACTTCCGGTCGTGGATTTTAAATACGAGAGTAAAACCTCCCGCTGTTTGGTTTTGTACTTGGGTTTCATTGTCATTTTATTTACCTCGCGATGGTATCAATATGAGAACCGTTTTCAGATTTAACACATCCACGCTGCACCTGTCAATAGATTTGAGAATGATTCTCAAAATTAAAACACAGAAAAAAAGCAACCCTTAACCGGGTTGCTTTCCGTATCGTCTTTCCGACGGTTTATTTTTTCTTTAATTTGGAAGCGATGACTCTCTTCGGATCTTTGATCAAAAGTGCCACGATCCAGATCACCAGTGCCAGCGCGATCACGGAAACACCCAGGAATGCGTCGTTTAGCATATCCTCAGCCGCGGGAGTAAAATACTCAGCCCGGATCTCGATAAATTCCACAACCGCATCCACAAGCCACATCAGGGATGCTCCCCAGAACATGAATACCAGCATGCCAACGCGAAGCTCTCTTGCTTTTTCACTCGAATACCAGATTGCGGTCGTTACCACTGCTGCGAAAATTGTAAGCAATAAGGTCATGACTGTACCTCCTGTGTATCTGCAGCTGCCTGCTCAGCTCTTCGTTCCATCAATCCGGATACAATGACCATTCCGACCCATACCAAAGTTACCAGGCCTGCCATAGCCACGCCGGATGTTGCCATTTCATGCAACATATCCGCCGCATCAGCAGGGTTCGATGCTGCGGTAAGGAAGGGGAAGAAAGGAGTCACTTCTCCGTGCCATACATGCTCAAATGCAAGAAGCGCGGAACCGCCCCATAACATGGCATTCAGCCATTTTAATTTTTTCCCGAAGCCCAAAGGCTTCTTCTCGATCTTCTCAACATCTACATGCGCCAAATCCTGTTTTTTCTCTTTCGCGGAAACAACTTTGCTGATAACGGTCGTTACGATCGCCTCTGCCGTGGGTACAAGAAAACATGCCATAAGAATATCCTCCTTTATCTTTCGCTTCCTTTTGCTTCATATGTCTGAACCATTTCCCGGAAAATGCGGTCAATGGGTATTGCATTCTGTTTCGCCAGTGCGGCTGCGCTTTCATACTCCGGATAGACTTTCGTCATATCCTTATACCGGCAGACCTTCACTTTGGCCTCACCGTACGCGGTTGATACGGTCTCTTCCCTGCGGGTAAGCACGGTCCGCTCCATTTTCTGCCTGCGGATTCCGATGGTCGTCGTATCACGGAAAATGATATCTTCCATCTTCTCAATCAGATCTTTCGTGGTAATCACCGTAAGCATCCATGCCGGGCGGTTCTTCTTCATATAAACCGGAGTGTAGAATACATCCCTCGCTCCTGCCTCGAACAGTTCCTCGAGTACGAATCCGAGCTGTTCTCCCGATGAATCGTCGATATTGCTTTCCAGCTTCCAGATACATTCCTCTCCCTTTTCCTCCTCTTCAAAGAGGATGGCGCGAAGAATGCTGGGCCGCGGGTATTCTCTTTTACCGGCTCCCAATCCGACTTTAACGATTCGAATGACTTCGGGAAGTTCCCTCTTCGTCATAACCGCTGCGGCAAAAGCCGCACCCGTCGGAGTGATCAGTTCGCCCTTACGGTCGGTAATCGAAATCGGAAGCGGGTATTCTTCCGCAATATTGACAACCGCGGGAACGGGTACGGGTAAAATCCCGTGCTGGCAGCGTACACTGCCCGTCCCTTCACAGATTTTGGAGATCACAACATCCGTAATGCCCAGGTTATCAAAACATACGGCTGCCGCCACAATATCCACAATCGAATCGATGGCACCCACTTCATGAAAATGGATTTCGTCTATGGGTTTATTATGAGCCTTCGACTCCGCTTTGGCAAGAATTTTGAATACCTTCTTGGCAAGTTCCCTTGCTCCGTCCGTCATTGCCAGACGGTCGATGATCTCGTTAATGTCGTTTAAATTTCTGCCATGGTGATGGTCATGATGGTGATCGTGGCCCTCTTCATGATGATGATGTTCGTGTTCCTCGTCATGATGGTGTTCTTCGTGATGATGGTCATGATGGTGTTCCTCATGATGCTCGTTATGCTCATGACCGTACAGATATTCCATGTCGTGGTCATGATTCTCATGTGCCTCATCAAGGATCACGTTAAAATCGCAGCAATCAATACCTGCTTTCAGCACGCGGGAAATCTCAATCCGAAAGCCTTCATCTTTGATCGCATCCAGGGCATTTCGTAAAACCGCCTCATCCGCCCCCAGGTCAAGCAATGCGGCAACAAGCATGTCTCCACTGATTCCGTTTTCACATTCCAGATATAATGAGCGCATTTATTCCTTCCTTTCTGCCAGACGGTTGATCTGCGTTGCCATGTATCCGGCTCCGTATCCGTTATCGATATTTACGACCGCAATTCCGTTTGCACAGGAATTGATCATCGTAAGCAGTGCGGAAAGCCCTCCGAAAGAGGCTCCGTAACCGACCGAAGTCGGGACCGCAATGACCGGATTGGAAACGAGTCCTCCGATCACACTGGCAAGTGCCCCTTCCATGCCCGCTATGGCAACCACGCAATTGGCTTTCTGCAGGGTGTCCACCTTGGATAACAGACGATGGATTCCGCTGACGCCAACATCAAAGAGTCGTTCCACATTCGTCCCGAAGTATTCCGCCGTCTGAGCCGCTTCTTCGGCAACCGGAACATCCGCCGTACCCGCACAGCAAACCGCAACACAGCCGATGCGTTCCTTGGGTGTGCGCTCCACTTTCAGGATTTTGGAAACCGGGTCGTATGTAATATCGGAGATTCGCTCTTTTACCAGCTCATACTGCTCGACGCTTGCTCTCGTCCCGAATGCCCTTCCGTCATGCTCCACCATTTTCTCATAAATGGATACCAGGTATTCTGCGGGTTTGCCCTGGCAGAAGATCACCTCCGGAAATCCGCTTCGAAGCTCCCTGTGCGTATCAAGCTTGGCAAAACCCATTTCTTTAAACGGTTCCGAGCGGAAATACTGTTCCGCTTCTTCCACCGTGATCTCGTTTCTGCTTAACTTCTCCAATACTTCTTTTGCGCCCATGTTAACCCCTTATTTCGCTCTGCCTGCCAGAAGCCACGCCGTGATATGCATTGCCTGCAGGAACTCGCCCTTTGCTATCATGTCTTCGATCTCTTCGGCCGTATATTTCTCCACATTCAGGAATTCCATTTCATCGAGGGACTGTCCGGCCACTTTGCGGCAATTTTTCGCCATATAAAGATGCGCATAATTGTCTGCAATCGTGGCATTGGCCGGGATGGTAAGAAGATGTACGAATTCATCCGATGTATATCCGGTCTCTTCCAAGAGCTCTCTCTTGGCTGCTGCCAGCGCATCCTCCGTGTTTAAGTCATCCTCTCCGCCGTACTCTTTGCCGTCTTTTCTCTCAATACCGCCCGCCGGAAACTCAATGGTCACTTTCCGGATTCCCTGACGGAACTGTCTGACTAAAAGGTAATTCCCTTCTTCGTCGGAAGGAACGATAATCACATAGTTTCTGCGACTGTACGTATAATACGGCTCGAATATCCGGCCGTCGGGGAAGCGAAATGCCGAACGCCTGAAATCAATCCATTCGTCCTTTACGATATGCTCCGTGCTGATTTCTTCCCAAACCAAATCTTTTTCTTCTGAATTCATTTTTCCTCATTCCTATCGTATTCTATTTTGGTATATTAAGCGAGTGTTTTCACACTTTTTTTCAAGGATTCAGTCTTGCCATGTCATAGATATAGATTTCATGGATTTCCTTATCGTATCCCTCGTAATACTCCGTATCCATACCTTTGACGATCCGTTTGCCGCGGTTGTAGTTGACCAGCATCTGGTTCTTCTTGGTATCAAAAGAGATTCCTTCAATCTCACCGGGTAAAACCACATCATCCATTGTACGCTCGAGTACCACGGGAAAAGAGGCGGCATCAGGATCTACCTTGCAGCGGTAGATATGATCGGGCTCCCCTAGTTCCGCATCCCCGTCATCCGACGTTATGAAAATATATCCGTCATGGTAGGCAATTCCCTGAATCCAACGCGGTGGAGACAGTAGTTGCACCTTCTTGATATACGTTCCGTCATTTAAGTCATATGCGTACAAATATTTGCCGCTGTCATCGTCCGCCCAGGAGCAAAGCCAGATATAATCGTTATCCGGATCGACGGCGATTCCGGAAATCTCGGTCATTTTACTCTTCGGATCGATCGGGTAGGATATCTGAAACTTAAAATTGTCCGCATCATAAACGGCAATCTGGATATGCTTCGCATCTCCGCTTCGGAAGTATTCGACACTTGCATATACTTCGTCGTTGTAAACATCGATATCTCCGATGTGATTGACTCCCTGATCGATGGAATCCAGCGGATCCGTCTCTATCTGCACCGGGAACCAGTATTTATCATATCTAGTCAGAATCTTATTGTCGCTGACGTAGAAATTACCCTTCCAAGATGCTATGCCCTGCCGGCCGTTTACTTCCATGACCTCTTTCAGGGTATACCGGTAGCGCGGCAGCATTTCCGCTACATCCGTCTCGATGCGTCCCTCCAGCATGACCGGAGGCGCAGGCGCTGTTTTCTTACTCTCATTTGCACCAACTTCGCCCTTCAAAGAGCAGGCCGATGCACATATAAGAGTTGTTAATAAAAATACACCGATTACGATTCTTCTCTTCATCTGTCCTTCCCCCTTTTATGACAGAATCTAAAGCTTGCAAATCATCTGAAGATCCAACGGTTCTTCTCCCTGTAAAATGCAATCGTCTCCTCGGAGGAGGGACAAAAGCACGACCCTCTCGACATGCCTGGAGACGTTGCTATGAATGTCAATGGTAAAGCTGAATTAATTTATCTTGATTTCAGTTTTGATACCGTATCTGCTGTTCTTTGATCATAGGATACCGAATCAATGCTTCTCCGTCTGTTGCCTCTTTGTGCATATCTACGGCTGTAATCTGAGAATTCTCATATGTTCTGTAATAGTAAATTCCCCGATCCATGTTACAGCAGGAAGAATATACGGTTATCTCATATTTTCCTTCGCCTAGACAAACACAGCCTCTTTGTTGCTCTACGGACCCCAGAATGTGGAAAAACTGGCTTACACTTTCCTCCTCCGAATTGCCGGAAACTGAATTCATGCGGGTAAATGCCGCCTTCACAAACCTTGATGCAGAGGAAAGATCACCGGGCATTCCCATCGCGCCCATTCCACGGCTGTATTCCGTAATCTCCAGACCCTTGGCGAAAGTATTTGTCACAGGTTTATTTGACAAATGCATATAATTGCTGAGATGAAACATCTGCTGATCAAAGGTTGGATTGTTGGTCATGACCCCCACCGGATCATCGTATACTCTGATGCCATCTTTTAGAGGTTCAACTACAATCGTTCTTTTTTTATCCGCAATCATCCAATGCAACGGCGTTAACGGAAGCTCCGGGCTAAAACTTATATTTACCGGATTCATCCGGGAAATAAGTGTCTTTGCCTCATCGACATCGGCACAGCGACTGAGGATCCATGGTATGAATTCAAATGGTGCTACATTGTCCGCATCCGGAACTTCTGCCTTATAAGCAGCGTTCCCTGGGAAATTTAATCCAGCAATTCCAAGGCCTTTCTCATTTACGGCATCATAGAAGAGCGGATACCCCTCCACAACAAACGCTGTTCCGATCATTGCATAATGATGATTGATGCCCTCGCATTTGCGAAAGATAAAGGGATAGTTTCTTGGCACAATAGTGATCTCTTCGTGATAAGAAAATTCCAGATCCAGATTGCGTCCGAAATAATGATCCTTTGCATAATAAGTTGCTGCTGTACACATCTTCATCTTCTCCTGTTTCTATAAATGCCGACACCATCTTCCAGTTCAAACACTCTTGTCGGCTTT
>ODAI013842360.1_pt1 | contig 180740 bp, 257 predicted proteins | sample 1539321 | NCBI WGS metagenome assembly ODAI01 (sample SAMN02144231, study PRJEB22623) | gut metagenome | biome: sheep rumen | host: Ovis aries | place: New Zealand | reverse complement strand
TTGGATAATCAATAACTTCAGCTTCTGCGATCGTATCAAATGAGTTCTGTGATTCACTATAATAGCCATAAGTCATTTGCCCAGTATATTTAGCATCTTCTGGGATAGAAATAATATTCATTTGTGTACCAATAGAAACCTCATAAGCTCCAGTCGCACCAATGCGGAATGGCTTACCATCTATATAGAATAAACTACCTGGCAATAAATTCTCGAATTTAACAGTATAAGCAGGGAATCTATTCAAACGACCAGAAGCATACATGATAGTACCATTCGGAGAAACAGGAGCTAAATCTACAGTTTCCCAACGCATGAAAGTATATTTAGGACTTGTAATCGTTACAAGACCATAGTTATCTAGTGTGCGGTAATTATAATCTGCGATCTCATAAGCTGTACAACTGAAAGTGTGCAGCATGCGGCCGAGCGTATCGTTCGGGGACAAAGAAACATTAAGCAGACGTACAATATAATTGCCTTCAGTTGGTGAACGGAAAAGTTTCGGCTTTCCATCATTCAGCCAGCCGAGAACCGCAAGTTTAAATATGCGTTCAGCAGCAATATTATAATTAGTTAATTGTATAGTACGGTAATGTGAATTTTTAATTATATTATATTCATCATTACTGTCATTATACATATCAACAATATCAGTCATAGCAGTACGACTATAATGCTCTATTGCATATTGTTGAGCATAAGCATTAATATCTTCATCATACTATAACTGATAAAAAGTAGTTTGAGTACGTTCTTTATTTTTATCAGTTTCCAATAATAAATCTGCATCAGATAAAAACAAATTATTTTCATCCATTTGATAAGAAATTAATCCTGATAAAGCCATTTCTTTATACATAACATTTCCATTACGGAAAATGAATGGATGCTTACCGCCTATAGTATCAATCTTTGCTTCAAGCAGATCATTCTTGAATGTTGATACTTTAGGATTAAATTTTATACGCAACTAACGCTCTCCATCAAATAAAAAGGCATCTTCAAAATCTGCATAGATTTTATTTGATAAGATGCGATTAGAATATAATCCATTATCATTATATTGTTGGATTGAATACTAATAAGTCTAGCCTTGTTCAATAGTAAAATCATTCTGTAAAAAACGAGAAGGAGTTTGAGCACCGAGCTTAAATCGGCTAACCTCGTCCCATTCCATAAAATTGCTGGCCGCAGATGCTCTTGAGATTAAAAATGCACCAGTCACAGGAGTTTCTGCTCCAGTCTTTTCATTGATATTACCGATGAGGTTCAATGATACGTAGCCATTCTCATAATCTAAAGTCGCAACCAATTTTGCATCAAGCTCTGGATCAATAGAAATTTTTTGCATAAATCTATATCGAGGAGAACTAATTGACACACCATTAATAGTTGTTATAGAATATCTAATAGAATGAATATCACTTGGATCAAAATCTTCTTGTAATAAGAAATTATCGTAAGACTCATAATTATTAGTATCATTATTGCTATTATGCAAACAGTCGCCTGTAGTTTTATACAAATCACCATTAGCATCAAAAACATCAAATCTATAAGAATAAAGATGTTCAGTTACATCGCCATCAGCTTGGCTATAATAACCAGTGTACTAATAAACATGAGAATTGATAATCTTATCTTCAAGATTTGTTATTTCTACTACTGGTCTAGTAGTATATTTAATAACACCAACGCTTGAATAATATCCAACAGTTTTATTAGCAATATCTAACTAACTAATAATATTTTCATACCATTCATCTTCTGTGTTATAGTTAACACTATTTCCAATAGCAATAATTAATTTACCAATCGCTATTTGGCTAAAACTACTATCACTTGCTGCATAAGTATTATATGCATTACGAAGTTCTGTCTGTGTTACAGAATTTGTATAAGCATCTTTATAATTATAAAAAGCGTTTAATTTATCTTGTAATAAAGATTTTGTTTCTGCATGAGTAAGACCATTGATATAAGCCAGTTGAATCTTATAAAATTGTCCAACTCGTAATTTTGTTAATAAACTTGAAGGCACAGTAAAGACAGCTTCCATCGCACTTTCTACGTCCCAGCTATCGGCCTCCCAAGTGTGTAAATAAGAACTGCTCTAAACAGTCTTTATTTTTAAAGAAAAGCCAGTTACTGAGTTTCTACTTACAGCTTTATTCATAGAAAACGGGACAGTAATCTATACTGTCCCGTCCGTATTTGCGTAAAAAGCTGGGATAGTACCTTCTATGTTAGGAGGTAATAATTTTCCCATAGCCCCTTACTCCTTTATATTTTATTCTTCTGTTGCAGGCAGATCAGGAGCTGCTTCTGCAGGAGTAATTACATCAGTACCCATTGAATCGCGGATTTCAAGCAATACCTGTTGAAATGCACGAATGCAATCTGCCATAATTACAGTGTCTTCTCCCTTAGTAGTTACAGTGAGAAGTGTATTATAAATTCTTGCAAGCTGTTGAAGCTGTTCATTAGTCATTTTATTTTCTCCTTTAACTCGTTTATTTCTTTCTTGAGATCTTGAATCTCTTTTACGCAGAGGGCAATAATTGATTGATAATCAATCGCGTCGGGCTAGCCCTCTTCATTATATATAACTAAATCTGGATTAACCTATTCGAGTTCTTCTGCAATAAAACCATAACGAACTCTATCATCATCATGATCTCGCATAAATTTATGAGTATATTTATATTCAACAGGTATAAAATTATCCAAATTTAATTCTAAACTATTAATATTTTCTTTATAACGTTGTGAGGATGGATAGGCTGTTTCTGTCCAATATTTAGTTCCATCTATCCAAATTTCATGGCTATGGCCATGAGACGGTACAGAAGTAATAAAACCTTGCTAATTCACCCAAGATTTAGTAGCATAATCAGAAGCATCTGACTTCTTTAAATAATCTGATTCTGAAGTATTTCTCCATCCATTATCATGGTACCAACGATACACTGAATCCCAATGAGCAACATGTTCAGCATTTACTACATTGCCGCCACCATCAGAATCTCCAGAGCCAAAATTAATAGAACCTACACTATTAATATTACCACCATTCATAGATAAATTACCACTAGTAATACCGAAGTTCCCATTAAATTGGCCACCAGCACTTACATATAAACGATTGGCACAAGCGCCAGCTTCTAATGTAATACCACCAATAGTAATAAAATTTTTCCCAAGAGTAATTCCATTACCAGTTAAAGCGCCACTACCAATACTATAAGGACCAATAGTACCACCTTGAGAGGCATTTAAACTATTGGCAGTACAATTGCCAGACGGATCAACAGTAAAGTTTTCATTAATATTAACATTAGTGCCACCATTTAAATTCTTAATAGTAGCATCATTAATGGTTGCATGATTAATAGTAGCTTGTTCTAGAGTCGCCTAAGTAGCATCCATTTTACCAGACCAATCTACTTTAAAATAACTACCTACTGTCAATGGATAAGAACCATCAGAAGCATTTAAAGTAAAATTAGAACCACCACTACTAGTACCTTGAATATATAGCCCACGTCCAATAATCCTACTATTTTCAAGATCTATCATCATGCCTGAAGATCCTGATACATAATTATTAGATGCAATAAAGTTATTATCAGGTCCTAAGTAAATTAAGTAGTTGGTATCATTTCTATTACGAACATAGAAATATGGATGATCGCCTTCAGTAGAATCGAATACAACCTTACCAGATACGAGTTTAAAATTAAATGCATCTAAACGACCATTTTTAAGATCAAGATTTAACCCTTCAGTATTTGGGACATAATTATCAGAACGCAAATAATAATCAGTAGTTCCAATATTAATTAAATTAGTCCCACGAGGACTTGTAACTTTAAAGAATGGATTCTTTGGCTATATTAAAATCTCTAAACGACGATTACCCTCATCTATCTATGTTTTATCAATAATGTCAAGAATACCATCATCGAGATCTATTGACATACCCTTACGTTCATTCTCAATAGAATTATTATAAGAAGCACTTTCAATAGTACCTTTATTACCATCAATAGTAATTTGTCCGCGTCCAGAAGCACCAAAAATCGCTTTACCGGATTCTTTCAACTAGAAGCTCATTACGCCATGATCAAATCCGTAAATACCAGTTTCATGAACTAAATTATTTTCAGTGCCACTTTGAACATCGCCCATAAGAACGCCAGAAAATGTATTATCTTCGGCATTTTTCTTACCGGCCCCAACCATCTTTGATAATATTGTACCATTATTTTCGTCAATTGTCAAATTTCCGTCCCATTGATTTAACATAGAAAAATCATATTGATTCTATGTAATTAAAATTGGTTGAGACCAAAGAACTTGACCTTGATTATTAGTGGCATAGACACAACAAGCATCACTACCACCAGTAACATAGAAGTTTAATGCTTGAAATACAAAACCACTTTTTGTTTCTTTAATTTCATGATAATATTTAAATTTATTACCTATTGAAGAAGTTTTATTAGGTGATACAGTATTCCAACTCAAATCAGGTACTCGTTCATCGGCAGCTTCATATAACTAATATGGTAGCGCAGAATATTGCGGTGTACCTGTTGAATCATAAATAACTTCTTTAGTACCACTAATATATTTATATGTATTATTTAATTTAATAGGAATAGGTAAGAAAGCAATTAAATCATAAGATCCATTTGTACTAACCCAATTCTTTAGCGTAGCTTGTAGAATAGCATAGTTATCAGTAGGAACTGTAGTTCTACCACCAAGTAAGTTAACAGTTACTCGATATTGGTTTTCTGGATCTGTTAAAATATTCATATATGAATTATTATAGTTATCCTTCCAACCCCATTGCACTTCAGCTCCAAGAGAAGCAAGATTTAATTCTGTATTTGCAGCATCATATAATTTAGCTTGAATATTTGCAAATGCATCACTAACTCCTGCAGCAGTTATTGCGCTACCATTAACATCTAACAAAGGATCATCATCTAAATCAACTACAGGCTCATCATTACTAGTTAAACCTGCAAGATTTAAACTATTCCTATTACCTTCAAAGCTTAAAACAAAAGTTACATTAGTACCAGTTGTTCCAGCTTTACCAAATTTAAATTCTTTTACTGCGGTGTATTCTACTCCATCAATAGTAGCAATACACTCAACAGTATTATTACTATATTCCTAAGCCCAATAGTCTGTAATATAATACTATTGGCTCTTAATCACATTATTAGTGCCGGCCCGCAAGTTATTACCAAAGCGCTCAATAGAAGTATATGATCTACGAGTGCCTTCGTAAAAACTTTCTACTTTATTAGCGGTCGCGCAATGCTCATCTTCATCGACTGCCATCATGCTATAATCTTTTGGTATGTGCCATTCAATTTTAGTAATACCAGTAGTAGCATCGATCTCAGCTCCATGATAAAGGACTCGCATTGTGCGGGACTTACCTCGCCCTTCGCCGTCACTATTTAATTTTCCATTCTAATCATAAATAAAATAATTACCATCGCTACCATCTTCACAAACAATCTGTAAAGCACTTGCTGCATCAATAGTAGCCTGACTAGCAACTTCTTGCTCATTCTAAAAGGTAATTAAATTACTAAAATATGGAGTATATGTAGGGTTACCATTTACATCACCCGACCGCACTAAACCAATACATTTAATTTGTTCCTATTGTTTAGTGATATCAGGATCAAAATAATAATCAAAAAAGTCTGAACTATATGTATAAATAGGATTATCCATTTTGGCAAAGAATTCTTGTGTTTGACCATATAAATAAGCATATACATCATTGTCTACTGGTCTAAAATTCTTGCGGCTATAATCATCTTCTATTAATGCCCATTCGCCAAAACTATTAGTAAAACTAATTAATAAATTTTTAAATGCCTAATTATTAGTTCCTAATGTAAATGGGGTATGATCTCCATTTAAATAAACGGTATTATCACGACTGTCATAAGATAATTCTGTATATGGGTTTTTTCCTCTATACATTTCCCAATTACCTAAGACATTACCACCATTAAAAACCTCTCCATTAAAATTAATTTTCTTAAACTCTTCAGGACAAGTCCAATAAAATTTATAGGCAGTAGTAAAAAGTTCCCAAAAAGATATTGGATGCATACAACCTACTGGATATTTTGCTCCACCAATATGCGCATCTGCATAACCAATGTTACGTCGCACCTAATCAATATAATTAGATTCATGCCATACCATACGACTTGAAAAAATTTCACTCCAAGTCTAAGAATCTACATGTAATGAACTAATACTGGTATAAGCCCAAGCTTTATTAGCCGTATCTTGAGTTAAACCATAATATGCTAAACATTCTGGTGTCCAATATCTCAATAATGATCTATCATAGTCATAAATTGTATAAGTCTATCCATCAGTATAAGGAACTTGCATACCTTTAATATAAGTAGTCTCATTATTACCCGGATAAAACATAAAATAATAAGTGTTTAGATTTTTAATAATTGCGCTAGTATCTGCCTCTACAGTACGCTCAGTGTTTACTCGCTCCCAGTAAACACCAGAATACTGGTCGGCAGCCGGAGATCCGTAATTATAACGATACCAATTTAGTTTCGTATTAACATCATCCGTTTGTTCCAAGAGTTCAAATTTTCCATCTTCTCTCTTGTGAATCCATCTAGCATTTATTATTTTCTTGTTAGCTACAGCGTCTTCATTTTTATTATTGTATGTTGGAGAGCTATCGCTGTACAAAATAATGGTGTCTTTGTCAAAATCGTTTTCATCATAACCGACAAGCAATTTCACATTCTTAATAAAAATATTATCGGAGAATACTTGGAATTGATGAGTGTCAGAAAGAACACTACCATGGGGGATATAATTCTAATTGCCATCAATAAAATCACCATTTTGAAACATATAAATTTCTACTTTAGTGATATTATTAATATCTCCAATATCGAAAACTTTTGACTAAGTGAAAAATCCTTCAAAATTATAAGGATTACCATACATATCAGAATTACTCAATGTCATTGAGTAAATACGTTCTTTTGATTCACCTGTGCTAGTATCAGTCTCATCTGTATATAAATATAATCTAAAACCATAAGAACCAGCAGCAGTATCAAATGGCGCAAGCCATACTTGAAAATCTGCGGAAACACCTAAACGGTCAAATCCAACAAATGGCCCATTGGCTGCATATATTTTTGTTACAGTAGGAGTAACTGTCTCGGCATCAGGCTCTGTTCCATTAGCGACCATAGCATTAGTCCCCGTGAAACTTTTACCTTTAATCTCGATCATTGTATCAAGAGGTTCGGTATACACAAAAGGCGTGCTATTCATTGCGGTATATTTACCAAGGATTATTTTCTATTGTGAATAATCTCCCTTTGGCACCATTACATAAACACTTTGTCCCACACGATAAGCTGTATTATCGCAATAAGCATCAAATTTAATAGCACCATCGGAAACCATATATTTACCTGCATGAGCTTCGTCCGCATTTACAATAGTACATAATTTAGTAATATCAAAATTAATACCTTGTAATTTTTGCGTAACAATTTCATCAATTGCAGTACATAGTATTTCGCTATAATTAGTCACTAGGGAACCTCCTTTCACTCATTTTTATCATCTAAAATATTTCAAAAAAATGCCCATCTAATTGCTTATATTTGGCCAAAAAGAAAAAGGGATAGGTTGTTAGCCTATCCCTAATTCTTATACTAAACCACTAAGTGGATTCTTTCTATTTGCATACTGAGAAGCAGTATTAATAAGGCTATTAAATGCCTGCTCGATCTCATTATGATCGGTAACGCTTGGAAATTCAGCATGAATATTAACTTCTTGCTGAAGTGTTTGATCGGTGTCTTTAATTACGGAAGCAATTAAGCTACCTAGCCCTGTACTCTACCACTGAGCCTGCAGATCAACCATACGAGAAATGTCTCGTACCATTTCAATCGCAGACAAGAAATTCTCAGTATCTTCTGCATTTAGAACTAACTCTTTCTCATGTAGCATTGCCAGTCTACCAGCTACGCCCCAATCGCCAGTGTAACCGCCAGTATCATAACCAACGATATCACTCTTCTTAATCCAGCCTAAGCCTTCAATATTGTAAGCGAGTGGACTGCCTTCAGCGGTATACATAATAGTTCCGCTGCGGGCCCAGCCCCATGGAGAGCCACCCCAGCTGTCCGCATACCACTTTGTGCCAGACTTAACATCAACATAAGAGCCTTTACTTAAATCAGCATTATTACCATCGGTACCAGTTACTCCGACTCCACCAATAGAACCAGAAGATCCAGCACTAGAGTTGGATGAACCACCAGAATTAGTACTCTATTGATATGCGGAACCTCCTGGTGAGCTAGACCCAGAAGTAGAAGTAGTAGTATCGCCGTTAGACAATGCTTTAACTAACAAATTGTGAGCTTCGATTACTGACATATTCTTTGCGATGATATCATCCATAGTCTTACTATAATGACTCTACCATGCGTCGACTGCGCCAATAACTGTAGTAAAGCCAGACACCATCTAATCAGTAAGGTTGCGAGTTGCGTCTACTGCGTCATTACTTGCATCAACAATTCCATCTGGGCCATTAACCGCATTATCCATGTGCTCTGCGAATCCTTCAGTAGAAGTACCAGCAGCAACCATAGCATTCTCAGTATTCTGTTGCCAATCTAAATAAGCTTGTAACAGTTCACCAATTAAGCCGCTATCAGAGGTGCCTAATGCATCATTAACTCTTTCTTGGAAATCAATAATATCATCTTCACTATCGAACAATTTACCAAGAACAGTATCTTGATATGATTTAGCGAAATCTTCGTCTGCGCTGATCTTATAACCAGTAGCATCAGCGTATCTCTACCAATCTTGCTCATATAGTGTCTTATTATTATCCAAAGCTTTTTGGAATTCACCCTGCATATACCCCATGCGGTCAAGCCAATATTGCTGGATTTCATCAATCTTCTTGTAGTAATCTTCAATACTGGCATAATCCTGCACACGGACCGCAGCAAGTTCTTCTTCCATCTATTGAGTTGCATCAATTAATTGATCACTCATATCATCAATATAGTTGGAACTGAGTTCTTGCATAGCGTGAAGTGCATCCTCATATTTTTGAGCTGCATCATCTACTGCACTAGTATCTGCGGTATATGAATAGCTGTAATTACCTTCATTATCACGAGTCAAACGCACAACAGATTTTGCATTCTGCGCTTCCTCAAGGGCAATTTCCGCAAGACGTAAATCATATTCTTTTTGCAAATACTCAAGTTCATATTCACTCATTTGTACGCCATCTTCTTGATAGCCATTAATCTTTTCAAGAAGTTTAGCAAGCTTTTGCTTACCGGCAATATTTGGAGCATCATTAATTGAGTTATTTACATTACGAGCTAATTTACTTAATTCATAAATCTTATCATAGTCATCAAGGTACTGATCTGCAACTTCCTTCTGCTTATCATAAGCATCTTGAAATTCTTCAAGTGATCCAAATGGGAGCATCGCTTTCTCGAAGTTGTCAATAGCATCTTCGACCGCAAGTTCAAACATTTCCGCACAAGACTGGAGTGAATCCTCCCAAGCCTGCATCATTTCTTCTTGCGCTTCATTTACTCTCTTTTGGATCTCTTCAAGATCTTTTTCCCATGCCTCAATATCAATCTCATTGCCGCGAGCAATCGCATCACGAAGAGCATTTTCCGCAGCCTACTAACTTAATACCAAAGCATCATAGGCATCTTTCGTACCTTTAACTTTATTAATTGCATTATTAATAGTTGCCTGATTCAAAGTACGGAGAAGCTCTCTGTCTACCTTCAAATAAGACTTACCAACAATATCAATTATATTTTTATAATTTTCAAGTATCGCATTGTAGTGATCGAACAAATCAATTTGATCTTCAAGTTTATCATTAAATTCATCGAAGGTCTCCATGACTTCTTCTTGTACTGCTTTGCGAACATCTAATAATTCTCTATTTAATTCAAGGAGATTATCTCTATATTCCTTGATAGTTTCAACCTATTCTTCAGTGAAATGCTTGCCCTGAAGGACTGACATATCACCATCATAGAACTGACGGATTTCAGCAGAAGACAACTGCTAACCGAGAATCTTGTCCAGGCCTTCACGATCGGCAGCTACCTTATCATACAACAAATCAACCTTTTCACCCATAAGAGCAATTGACTCAGCTGCACTAAATGCCTTATCTTCTAGATTTTCAAGCTGATACTCAAGCACCGCAAGACCATCGTCAGCAATATTTAACTTCAATTCAATAGCATACTGAATCTTCTTTAATTGAGCATCTGCTTTTTGGTCGAGTAACTCCTGCATCTTATCTTCCTCATCACGAAGAAGATCATAGGTCTCTTCATATTGTTCAATCCAATGTTCAAGTTCCTCAAACTCTTTTTCAAAGACTTGCCATTCAGTTGATTCAGAATCCATCGCGGCCGCACGAGCATTGTATGTTGCATACATTGCATCTTGCAAAGCATCAAAGTTTTGAATATTACCAGATTCATCATACTGGATACCAAAACCAAGGAGTTTCTATGCATAAGCTTCCATGATAGCTTTATCTTGTGGAAGATAAGCTTTGATTGCGCGGAGATATTCTTCTTGCTTTTGGATAAGTTCATCAGTTGCCTGAATTTCACCATCAATAAGTTTTAACTTATCTTTGCCAAAAGCTCGATCAGAAGCTTTGGAGACACGGTCATAAGCTGCAGACAAATCTTCAAGTTGATTGCGTAAAGTATGATAACGCTCTTTCTCACTATCTTTCTTTCCATCTGCATGCTTAATTTCTTTTTCTTTAGAGCCACCGCCTCCACCACCGCCTCCTTTTGGAGCCGGACGAGCAGAACCACCATTACCTGCTAATGGAGCTGATCCACCAGCTTTTACAGCGCCACCGGATGATTTATTAGCAGAAACAACTTTTAAACCAAAACCAGTAATTTGTTCTTGACCTGGGACTTCTGTTGTATTAGCAGTATACCAAATTGAAGGTACTTGATAAGTTTTAGGTTGACCAGTTAATGGATCTGTGCCTGGTACTTGCTAAGTCATAACATGAGCAGTAGCACCAGTATATACGCTTGTAGTAGGCTGAGTTTCAGTCTATTCTACAACTTCTGCATCTACGCCCATGCTAGATAAATAATCAGTTGCCTATTCAGCAGTCATGCCTGCCGCATTAACAATGTCGGTTAAAGCCTGTAAAAATCCTTCATCATTCAAAGAAGCGCCGGCTTCAATATCAGCCCATCCTTGACCAGTAGCCTATTCGGCAGCAGAAATGACAGAATTTAAATCAGTAAAATACTAACTAGTATCAAGACCGATATGAGCGAGGATCTCTTGGCCGGCCATTTGCTGTAATTGCTAGTAAGCTTCTTCGCTGCCTTCTAAAGCTTGACGCATTAATTCAAGATTTTCAGCGCTCTTTAAGAAGGAACTAGAAAAATTCTCTCCATCAATATCAAGCAAATCACCATAAGCACTACGTAATTCTTTCATAGTGCTTGCAGCAACAACGCCAGTTTTTTCACCAATTTGTAATTCTTCGAGCCAATTGTCATAATTCTTAATAGAAGACTCTACAGCTCTATCAAATCTAGCTTGATCCTTCGCCATTTCAACTAACGCTTTAGATGAAGCATTAGCAAATTTTCCGGAATCTTTTAAAGCATCTGCATAATTTTCAATATCTTCTGCAGCTACATCACATGCTTCTCCTAGTTCTGCAGCATAAATAGACGCACGAAGATTATCTTCTGCAGCAGCTTTTAACTCTTCATTATTCCCACGTAAAGCTTGACTATATAATTTAGCTTCTTCTGTACAATTCTCGTATTGGTTAGCTAAATTCATTAAGCCCATTGAGTATTCATCTTGACTTAATGACATTGAATTTAAGCTAGCCAAACTTTCTGCGCTTAATGCTAAATACTATAAATCTGATTCATACTATTGAGTTGCTGATGATAATTTCTCAATTTCTGCCAATAAAGCTGCATAAGCTCCAGCTAATTCTTCCTGTGCAGCAGCTTCTGCCTGTACGGTATCAATATCACTAAAAGCGCGTTTAGCTTCATCAATACTTTCATACTGTTCTTTATAAATATTAGCTAAACGAGTTAATAATTCCTCTTGTCTAGCTAATTCAGCTTCAGTCAACTCAGCATCTGACTAAGCCTATAAAGATGCTAATTCACGTAATAATTCAGCTTTATGAGCAGCCTCTTCAGCATTCTTTTGTTGTAAAGCTGCTTTTCTACGTTCTAATGATTCAGCTTCGCTTTGTTCAATAGCAATTTCAGTCTATTTTTCAGTAGCTAGCATCATATCTAAGCAATACTAATAGCTACTTAAAACTTCTTGTTGCTCTTCACTACTTAAACTTAGAAAATCGACAATGGAGAAATCGCCAAGATTCATAGTTTTAGCAAGTGTATTAAAATCAAAGCCTTCAGCCCAGCCTCTAATATCAGCCGGGGTAGTCTTTTTGTTGTTAAATAATTCAATACCAGAAGCAGCAGTTGAACGCTATGTCTCTAAATTACTTATACGAGATTGGCGGACTCCCCTATTAATCTATCTTTCCCAATCTTCTGTAGTTGTACCTGGCTAAAAATCTGCCTGGAAAAATTGCTCTAGCTACTCATCATCTAAAGTTTTACGAAATTCTTCAATTTCTTCTTTAGCAATATGAGTTTTATCTGCCAAGTCAGTTAAAGCCTTTTCCACTTGGACATATGGAGCCGTATTAGCCAAAGTCCCGAGATAAGCTTGTACTTCTGTTTTTAATTGCTCATAACTTTCAGCACTTAAATCAGCAGCAGTTTGATCTTCTGATAATAACCCACGTTTTCTAGCAAGAACTTCAATTAAACGTTCTTCAGCATTTAAATATTCTTCTTGAGTAGATACATTATCTAAATCATCCATTATATCCATAGTGCTTAATTCAAGATCTAAAGCCTTGATTTCTTCACCATACTATAGATATAATTCATAATACTCAGCAGATTTTTCTAACCATGAGGATAAGTTTTTAAAAGCTTTTGTCTGTAGTAAAGAAGCTTCTGCATCCCCATTAGTCACAGCATCTACCATCTTATCCCGAATCTCCATAGCCTCTTCATAAGCTTTAATCATGGTTTCAGGATCACGGTCTGGTGTATTAATCCATAAAGAACTGCCATCAGTGTGAGCATATTGAGCATTTTCTGGCATATAGTTACGTAACTAATTATTAGCTAGACTTACGCCAGTATCAAAATAATAACCACCACCAGCAGTACGACGACCAGCGCCTTCATACATACTGGTAACAAATTCATTAGCAGTTAATGTCTAAGCATTTTTTGCTTGTGTTTGAGCGTCATCTAATTTAGCTCTTGTTGCATTTCTAACTGCAATAGTTAATTGCTCATAGTCACCAGTTAATTCAGCTAAACTTAAACCTTGAACATCTAAAGTTGTAGTTAAAGTCTTCGCAACTTTATTAAGTTCTTCTTGAGCTGTTTTTAGATCTTCTGCAGATCCAGTTCCTTCTTCAAATGCCTATTTAGCATCTTCATAAGCAGATAAAGCAGACTCATAAGCATCAGACTATTCTTTTACAGCTTTTGCATCTTCTAATGACGCATCAGCATGCTCACGAGCATATTTTGCTGCATCGTGAGTTGCCTAAATTGCTTCTTTATTTTTAGAAACAAAATAACCGATAGCTGCGGTCACAGCTCCGACTGCTATAATAACAGGGAGTAATTCAATTAATAAAGCTCCGATAGCGCCAGCTAAACCTGTAACTGCTGGAGTCGCGGCTCCTGCTGCAGCACCTTCTGCTACAGTAGCAGTAGCAAAAAGCTTTTTATAAATTATTGCCTTAGTTCTTGCGGCAATGCCTTCATTAATTGTAGCATTTTCAATTTTCTAATTAGCAATACTAATTAGTAATTGTGCTAAATGATGACCACTTTGCGCAGCATCAAATTTCTTTATATCAGATAAGGCTTTATAAGCTCTAGAAGCAGCAAAAGTAACTGTACCAAGCGCAGTCATAGATGTAGTAATTTTTTGCAATAAAGTTGCATCATCATCATTCCAAATATCCACTACACCTTTTAATGTATTAAAAATACTTGCTAAGCTACCAGCAACTGTGCCCAAACCAACAAGAGCAGTACCTAATGAAGCAGCATCACCTTTAACCTAAGCTAAATATGCTTTTAATCTTGCTTCACTATTTGCTAAAGTGTCAGCGCCTTCACTAGCATGTAACTCTGAAGTTGCTAAATCATCAAAAGTTTGACGTAAAGAATCAATAATTGGTTTTGCTTTTTCAGGTCCTAACGCTTTAGTTAGAATATCAGCAATTTTATTTAATTCTTCATCCATTTTACCATTGATATCGTCCATACCAGCACCAATGGCATCACGGAAGTCTTTTAATCCTTGCTCAGCTTCTTCAGCCGTTCCATTTAAAGCTTTACCAAAAGCTTCAATAGCTTCAGCGCCCTTTTGACCATAAGTCTATTCTAAAGTAGAGCCACTATCTTCAACAGCTTTTTTCAAAGCATCCAATTTAGCCTTATAACTATCAATATCTTTAGTATCAAATTTAATTTTTGAAAAGCTATTAGAAACACTACCTAAAGATTTATATTGAACACGAAGCTTTTCTAACTCGCTATTTGCTTGTTTATATTGTTCAATAGCTTGAGTGGGTCCTGGCGCTTTATTTATCGCGTTTAATACACGCTAGACTTCAGTCGCATTAACATTAGTCTGTGACAATAAAACTCTTAATCGGTCTAACTAAGCACCAATTTCTGAGCCAAAATTAATAGTAGCATACTATTTAAATGTCTAACCTGCGTCGACAGCAGCATCATCAGTCTATTTAATAGATGCTCTTAATTGGGCAAATACTGCTTCATTATCGGCTCCTGGTTTTACATCAATGATAATACGATGAGATTCATCCCCAACGATGCCCTAATTCTATAAGTCTGAATAAGAAGAAGTTTGTCCCTTTAACGCACGTTCAATTTCTCGCTAAGCTGTTTTATCAACTTTCGCATATAATTCTTCTTGTTTCTCTACTTCTTTTCCTAATTCAATAACATTCTATACTAAAGCATTATGCTACTCTAATAAAGATTTCGCAATTTTTTCCTCTTCAGCGGACATCTTTACTCTAGTATCTAATTGCTTTTCTAATAAAGCAGTTTGTGCTCTAGATTGTGATTCATAAGCAGATTGTGCAATTTTCCCCGCGGTAGTATTCGTATCGCCGGTCATTTCAATCAAACGTTTATTAGCTTCTTCTTTTAATGAAATTAATTCTTGTCGGCCTAAATCTGTTTTTAATTTAATATTAGTTACCATATCATCAATACTGGTAGCTAATTGTGAACCAAAAACAGAAGTTAAAGTAACTCCTAATAGAGAAACGATTCCAGGTAAACCACCAAAAGCTTTAATTAAACGATTAACGGTATCTAATAAGCCAGATACCATATTATCTACGCCAATAAAGAAATCGTCATCAATTAAAGCACCATAAATAGCCTCAGCAGAAGCCTATACTCTTTTACGAGCAGCTTCCCAACTATCTCCGAATACTTGTGCCTAACGAGTTAATTCACCTTCTGACCCACGAGCAACTAAAAGATTTTCCTAAAAGAAATCCCAGTTTTCCATTAAGGCCATCATTTGGTTATATTGACGAACACCTGCAACTGTTTGCGCTAATGCTACTTTTTGATCGCGGGCTAATAAATTCCATTTTTCACCCAAATCATCAAGAATAACGTCCATATCGCGCAACTCGCCATTTTCATCTTTAATAGAGACTCCAACGGATTGTAAAGCTGCAGAATATTTATTTAAATCAGTGCCATCTTCTAAAGTTTCACCAAGCTTTAAACCTTGAATACGAGAGAACAAAGTTTTAAAAGCAGTACCAACAACATCAGCGCTTTGACGAGTAGTAGCAGTAACAGTAGCTAAAGCACTTGCCGCATAATCATAAGATAAACCAATAGATTGTGCAACAGAAGCAAACTTTTCTAAACCATCAGAAATTTCATCAGTGCTAGATGCAGTAGCGGCGCCTAATGCGGTCATAACATCTGCATAATACTCTAATGAATGACTGCCATCATAAAAGTTATTCCAAACAGCAGTTAATTGATCTGAAACTTTTTGCGCAGATTCACCTGCTGCATTGGCTAATTTAATAGTAACTTCTGTACGACCAGCCACTTCTTCATCATTTAAACCTTGCTGATAGTAAATTAAAGCAGCATCAGTATAAGCTGTTGTAGTGGTATTTAATTCTCGCGCAGCTTTATTTGCCTCAGCTGCAAATCGAGACATTTGGTCTACGCTCTAACCAGTAACAATTCTAATATTATTTAAAGATTCATTTAAATCTTGAGCGTATCTTTGTGCTGATGACAAAGTTCCCATGAAGCCATGTAAAATACTTGAAGAAATTTGCCATCTAGCAGTATTCTTTAACGTAGTAAAGAACTCATTCAACATTGCATTACTACGTTTTAATGGTATTTCAGCTGTCGCAATTGACTAAGCTAAAGTTGCAAAAGCTTTTGAACCTTCTGGTCCCAATTTAGATAGCTAAGTTTCATATTGAGACAAGCTCATTCCACTTTTACGAAGTGATTCACTAAATTTACTTAAATCTAATGTACCAGTATTAACATTAGTGGCTGCGGTCAATTGCTCTTTTAATTGTGTAGCAGCTACAGTAGCTTGTTTTATACTATCTGTAAGACCAAAACCAGAAGTGGATGTTGATATTTTTGTCAATTTATCTAATTGGCTTTGGAGATCTTGTAATTGCGCTTTAGCATTACTAGTATCTGCGGTAAATCGCATATCAACATTCAATTGTTTTGCCATATCACCATAGCTCCTTTCTCTCAAATATAATAAAAAAATGCTGCTAGAATAATCTAGCAGCATTTATAGAGTTCGGATTATTCCTATTTTATTTTAAAAATAGGACTGATGTATTATTCTAATTAGCCCAACTTCTCTAGTACATTGCGGACTAGTGAAAGGTTATTTTCATCCGCAAGTTCATCTCTAATTTTAGTAGCATCTAAATCAAGATCATTATAATCGGTTTTCATAGCATCTAAAATACCATAAACAGAATTACGGTACTCATAAATTTTATCAATAGTAAATAGAGTCATGCGATTGAACCAATCCCATTCGTCTTTTGGCAATACTTCCATAATATAATTCCAAAAGCCACTACCAACAAGAGCATCATAAAGTTTAGTACGATTCTCTTTTTGCTTTTCAGTAAATGTAATATTAGTATAGGCAAATACCATTTCAAGGATAATATTAAATTCAATTTTAGCACGATTATAAAAGCCTTGATCGTCTCCAGAGTTATTAATAACTTTAGTTAATACATCAAGCTTTTGATCTAATGGCAAATATTGAATTACTTCAATACTCTAACCATTATATTCAAACACTTTAACATCTTTCTTTGGAGCAAGAGCCAATTTTGTATAAGCAATTTTTGCCATTAAACTATCTCCTTTTACTCAATATATGAATATTATAACATAAAACTTCAAGAAAGTCAAGCTTTATCAAAATCAACATCATATTTAGTTCCAAGAGTATTATCATTAATAGTAACTTGTTGATGAATCTTCATAATAAAATGTTGTTCTCTCATTAGCTATTCCATTCTTTGTGAGAATGTTGTAAAACCAGCAGGAGTTAAAACATATTGGTTACCTTCAAGTTCAGATAAATGTAAAATTTTTGCTATTACAGTACCTAAACCATAATTAGCTAAAGCATTATATTCACCATCAGCGTCTACTACCCAATCATCTTTTGGATCTTCTAAATCTAATGAATGCAATAATTCAAATGTTCTATGCACAGATAAGCTTAGTCCATCATCATAAGGATATTCACCAATTGACACTTTATTATATTTAGCTTTATTCCAAAGAGGCTGTTTTAAACCTGCTTTAGCCTGAATACTAATTTGATTTAAGCCTAACAAAGCACTATAACCTTCATCATTTAAAATAATCTATTCAGATGAGCCAGACGTTGCTTCAACATGATCTATAAATTCTTTTAAAGTTGTAGTAATAAAATCATTACCGCCAATAGGTTTATAAGTAATTGGTGTATCCCAAATTGCTGGAGAGTCAACTACCATTGTAATAATATCTTGAATAATCTAACCACTATGGCGGCCATTTTCTCCAGTTGTTCTTAAACTAATATTACCAGTGCGGATAGTTTCTACATTAGCAACTCCTAATTTTTTTAACCATGCAACACCAGCTTCTTCTACTACTTCACCTTTAATTTGATTAAGACGCATTGTTAATTCTCGTAATGCCATCGGATCTTTAACACTTAAATCTGCTGCTCGCATTGCTGCTTCAACATCTTCTAAAGTTTTTTTCATTACTACATTACCATTCATATTTAACTCATTTGATAAAGCCATTAACGCATTGTATAAATTACTTAAACGAGTATTAATACTCCTCCATGTTTTTTCAGCATAACCTTCTTTATTAGTAAAAAATAATAAACTATTAGCTTTAGAAACAAAATTAGTAATAACTTCACTTAACACTCGGTTTTCTTCTTCATCAAATTTATCAATTACCTATTGCATATTACCATAAGCATTAGGATTAAAATGTTCCTATTTATCTGCTAAAACCGCAGACTCAATTAATTTTAAACGCTATAATTGAAATTGTCCTATTGTATTTCCATCAGGAATAACTACTTTATTTAAATCGCCATAATATCCTTCTGGAGCTCCAAATTTCTACCAGAAAGGTTCTTTATCTGGCAATAATGGTCTAATATTACCTCTTGCCCATGCAGCTCCTGGAGTCATTTAACCACCTTCCCGCAAATAAAAAAATAGGGAGAGGTTTCCCTCTCCCTATAAAATTATTCTTCGTTAGCTTCAATATCAATCAGAGCCGCATCATCAATAGGATGAACATGGCGTCTCTGTCCTCTTTTAGCCTTCTTAGAAACCGCACTCGCCACGATCTCGGGTAAGATTTCAGGCTGTTCTGCAATAGGCTCCTCTACTATATTCATAGGCTCCTATTTAACTTCTTCAGCCTTTTTAGTAACCTCTCGGGTACCGTGTTTGAGTATTCTCATATTAGATTATTCGCCTGCGCCAGCTGCAGTGGAAGTACGAATCTCGTCAGCTTCATCACTCTCAGATTCAACGATCTGAATAGCAGCAAGAACCTTCTTAGTTGGATCGAAACGAGTATAATCAGGGAATGCGTCCATGGTAAATGTGAAGGTTGAAGGATCACCACTTGAAGCCATGGTGAATGTGAAGTTGGACTGAATCTTGCAGTTAGGAATAATGAACTCTGCAGGCATATCAACACCATTGGTATCACGGAACAGAGTAGAAGCCTCAAGATAATAGTTGCCACCGAATTTATCAGCAGTAATTTCGATCTGAGAAGCATTGCCTTTACGTGCAACATAGAAGTCAACAAGAACAACTGAGCCAATCTTGAACTGAGCAATATCAGCAGCAGTATAAGCACGACCGTTGATAGTACCAGTCTTAATTTCGATAGTCTTGCCCTCTTTTACAGTAGCAATAAAAGGCTCGGTAGAAACTTCACCATTACCATCAAGAACCATAACATAGATAAAGTCTTCATTAGCATTTGGCTGAGCAGGAGTCTCACCAAGAGTAATTTCAACAGTACCATTATCGCCACTTGTAATAGAAGCATTCTCAGCAGTAAGAACAAGCTGTTCAGTGCTGTGAACATAAATTGGCTTACTGTCGCTTGCCTCAATCAGGCCAGCACCAGAAAGGATCATGAAGCCAGCAGGAGAAATCAGAGCGTCTTCCATTGTGAAGGTTACAGTACGCTCACCTTCCCAAGCGACCAGACGAGAGTTACCACGACCGCCCTGTGCGTATACAGTGGTAGCTGCACCTTCCATGCTGGAGGTCTTCAATGTATCGAAATAGATAACAGGTTCATTCTTATAGAACTTCTTATTACCAATGACTTGAGTAGCCTTTGCCTTTAAAACGACATCGCAAATCTCGCGTACACCGAATTTCATTAGTATGTTTCCTCCTTAGTAGATTTTTAATGAATGTTTTTCATCCAATTGTCTGGCTGAGAATCTGGTTTTCCGCCAGCCAGCTTAGTCTTTATATCTAAATCCCAAGCAACATAAAGCTGATATCTCTCAACCAAGTCGTACAACTGGAACATAGTCAGCTCCATTAAATCCTATAATGACATTGACTATAATCCAATTGTCAACATAGAAATATACTGACTAAGTATACTAGCATTTGAGTCTCCCTTTTGGGCGGCGACTCGCTCCCTACCCCTCATAAGTTTTTGTGCAATCTCTCTTGCTTTATCATTCGCAGGATTAAATGCCTACTAGTCCATAGGCCCAGTAGTCTAGCAAAAAACCTATTTAAATAATTCTTGAACTGGAACAAAATTTGTTTCATCAAGCGTGTGCGGCTATTCACCATCACGCTAAAAAATTATACTACGAGGAGTAAATATTGTACGATAGTCAGGAAAGAGTAAAGTTAAAACCTACTATACAGCACGTTTTTTCTCTATCTCAGTCGGATGACTTATTATCGTCATAAATATCTAAAAATTAGTAGTATTCGCCAAATCATCTTTGCCCTCAAACATACTCTTATTAATGCAAAGACATTGCGCGCCGAGAAAGAAATCTTTTTCCCCAATCATAGAAATTTCTTTTATTGAGGGCTAATGCAGTACAAGTTCGCATTCCGGAACTGGAATAACTGAACCGCACATTAAAGCAAGGCGAAGATCCATTAATCCTCAAGGTCCTCACTTATATTAAAAATCTTATTAAAGTTTTCAATAAAATCTTCATCATTAGAAATATTCTATGGGTTCTTTTTATCTTCTTCCCCATGAGTAGCTTGATACATTAAACACAATCCAGCAAACTCATTTGTCAACAAAATCTAATTGGCCCCAACAAATTGCAAAGTACCAATACCAGTAAGATGCCTGTTATTAAACATAGTATCCAATTCAGCAGCAATTTTATAAGGTCTCAATGCAAAATCACGCAAAGGCCATTGATCAAAATGACAAATAATATCAAATTCAATAAGATTATCTCTAAACTCTGGATTCCCAGAAGGAGTAAAGTTATCAAAATTAATAATAATATAATTTAAAACGCTGCCATCCACATAAAGCTTAGGCACATTTTTAATATTTTTACCAAATAATGCAAATGTTTCATCTTCAGTTAAAGGTGCTCTATCGAGCGCATCTTTAGAAGTATAATGCAACAATTTTTTTAACCTATCATTTTTCATTATTTGGTTAGTAATAATCGCCATATCTTTCTCAACAGAAAGAAAACTAGATTTTGGAAATTGATAATTTACAATTTTCAATTACAGCACTCCTTTTTCTCAAAATAGAGACTAAATAACAATAGTTTTCTAATAATCAAACAAAGGCCCATTAGCATCGCCAAACCAAAGATCAAATTGTCCACTATAAGATTGCATCCAAGTGATATAAATTTTATGACTATCAATATTACCATACCCATCATAAAATTTTTCCATTTTTATAGGTAAATTCTTTTTACCAACATACCAATTACCTGCAAGGCTTGTGTCAACACTATACAGATATTTTCTCTTAGGTTTAATAAATGTCTCGCCTTCAATATGAAACTCTTGTTCTTCTTCTCTACCTTTATTTGGGTCAATTACTTCTACTTTTAATGCTCCTACAAGACCATTCGCAATATCGTCTTCAGTCTCATTAGCATAATATTCAACAGCAACAACCTAAAGAATACCAGGAGTACTAATCCAGTCAATAGCTTCTACGCGCCAACAAATATTACTATTCTATAAATAAAATTTACTATATCTCTAAAACTATTTTAATGTCTCTGGAGTCTATGGCATTAAAATGTTTAATGAATAGTTAGGTGTATCAACGCTAATTTGATGCTTCTAAATGTAATTAATCTTTGTCTCTACTGGTCCACGGATTGCACACATTTGACTAATCTTATTACCGTCTTCATCAAGCCAATCAATCGTATAATTACATCTGCGGATCTGGCCTCTGAAATAAGCAAGCTCAGTTAAATCCTACAAATAAATTAACCAGTATGTATTAGTATTACACCATTCAAAAATATCGCCAGGAACAAACTGATACTCATACCCAATGGATATAATCTTTTCATCATAATCAGCTTTTAACTTATTAGCATTGATTAATGCACGAACGGGAGCATACTCACGTTCCCCCTCCATAACCTCTTCGGTGTCTGGAATATATTTTCTAACATAAGCACCTTGATAAGAGTATTGCACAGCTCTATCTAAAGTGCGACGCTTATCTCGAATCATACGATCCTATTGCGTAAATCCACCAGCAGCATCCAACCTATGCTATGTATCAATAGCTCCTGGAATAGTAGAAGGGTATAAATTAGTGGGAACATTACTATCTGATTTATCCGCAATATTCAAATCTGAATCTGATGCCATGCGGTCTACCGCACGTGCGGTGACCGGGTTTATCATGCGGAAAAAGTTCAGACGCAATGCGCTATTCCCCTTGAGCACTAGTGGATTTAGAGTTTCTAATTCACTTAATGAGCTCTAATTCATGTTTCAACCCCGATAAAATATTTATTGATTCAAAAACCTTAGCTCTAAAAGCATCAAAGCCAAGATCTTCTTTAACGGATAACCCTTCTAAATTGGCTAACAACTATAAAAAATGCGAGTCTTGAACGAAAATTTCATTCATACCCGCAGTTTCTATTATCACATTATTCAGTTGTTTTTGCCAATTCTCATTATGCTCACGCATTGGAATTAACTTCCATATCTAATTGATTAAACGCATGATACTTGAGATAATTACTTCCGGTGAAAAACTCGCATCATACTTATCTATCATAATAAACGCCTTTACCTAAGACATCCCAATTAGATTCATAATTGCCTGTCTTAGTAATCTTTCTGCGTTTATAAAGTCTCTGCATGTGGTGAGATTGTCTCTGCGCCTCAGCGAGCAATCCTAACAACTTTTGCAAGTGGTTAGCTTGTGAAGTCATTTTAAAATCTGACCCACTATATTTCATACGAGTGTTTTCAATGGATGTAACCTATCTCTAGGTCCAAGCACATAGCATCAAAATAGCTAAGATATTAACTTCCTCTGTGGTAAGAGTTGCCGCAAATGCTGACTTCTCAACTACTACAATAGGACTTGTGGAAGGTTCATCAGTCAATTCATCATCCCAGACAAACCCAATGATAAAATCATCATCATCAACTAACTCTTCAAGTTTTTCTTCTTGAGAGATTGTGTACTCGTATAAGTTCACCCTTGGGAATTCAAACCCGGGAAGTGCTTCGATAAGCATGGAGCGCAAATCTCTAATAGTATCTTGCGGAGTTAGTTCCACATACATATCATCTGTAATTTTTCCAAGAAAGCGATTATAAACTTCAGTAAAAGGTGTCCCCATATTTATAATCTCCTTTTGGTTGATTTAATTATTTCTTGACTACGTTATACTTGGGTGTAGTTCTTCTAGTTGGAGCTTTTTCTGCAGCACTCTCAGTAACAGGTTGTACTCTACGTCCATTTGCCTGGACCTGAGGCTTCTGTCTGCTAGCTTCTTCTTCGGCACGTTCTGCCTCAATATTGCGCAGAGCAGCATCTACATCAAAACCAGTCTTATCTTTAAGTGCTTTCTTCTTTTGGGTATTTTCCATAGGAAGTCTCACAGCGAGAGTCTTGATCATATCAATAATTCCCTCTGGAGCGAAGTCCAAACAATCAAGATATGCGTCTATATTGTCGCTGCCTCTAATCAGATCAGCAACATCTTTCTCACTATATTTATATTCAGGCTCTCTATGAATACTTAGCTCATTAAGAGCTTCATCACTCTGAACCTGTAAGTACTGGGCAATTAGCTCAGAACCGCCGGATTGATAACTAAGTTTCTCTAACTCTGAAAAAGCAATGCGCTTGGTTTCACCAGCCGCAAACTCTCTACGAATACCATCTTCGGGGATTCTGTATACTACAATGCCTGCACTTCTGTTTTTTACATTAACAATTTTATCAGCCATTGCGTTCTCCTTTATCTCAATAGTAAAAAATAGGGGAGAAAAAGCTTATCCTCTTTCTCCCCTATATTATATCAAAATTTTACTATAAAGTCAACCTAACTCAGATTATGGGTTAGTTGGAGTGGTGTTACCGCCTTCGTTGCCGCCATTGCCACCCTCGGTACCACCATTGCCGCCTTCATTGCCGCCCTCAGTACCCTGAGAAGGCTCTTCAGCAGCCTGGCCACTCAAGCGTCCATCGTAAGTATAAACCTTACCATTTACGCCATCGAGGAACCAAGTGTTCATCTGACCAGCAAGAGAGGTATCCTTATAAGCGCAGATGTTGTTAGCAAGCATTGCAACAACGCCGACCTTCTTATAAACCTGAATCTCACGGCTACGATCCCAACCATTGAATTCATCAACAATGGTCTGACCCTCAAATGCGATCTTAACAGGCTTGCTATCAGCACCATTAGGAATAATGAAGCAATAACCTGGATCGATTACCTTGCGGCTATTGGTTTCATCTTCGAAGCCCTGCTCAAGGATGATAACCTTATGGCCCTTGTAGTTAGCAAGACGACCAGTTCTCCAAAGCTCGTCTTTCATAGCTTCGGTATAACGCCATGCTTCCTGTGGGATCATATTTACAGCAAATTCATATGTGCAATAGATAGTAGGCTCGCCGTATGCAGCAGCAACAGTGAGGAGTCTATCCATGGTCTTCTCATCGAAACCATTAACTACAGCGTAGTTAGCAACTGGAAGTTGATAGATAGAAGCCTTAAGTGCATGAGCAACTTCCTTGTAGATCAGTTCATCGATACCATCCATAACGATCTTGGTGACTTCTGCGAAATCAACACGACCATCAAGGAACTCTTCGAATCCGATAGAAGCTGCGCCACCAACTGCACTGGTAGGTACTTCAAAGCTTTCCTGACCAGGAGCCAGCTTGAATGCTTCATAAATACCAGCAAGACCAACACGGGTGATGAACTGCTTTGCACGAGCGTTTGAACCGAGCTTTCTGCGGAAGATTGGCTTATCGCCCTGAGCGAAAGTCTTTACTTCAGCAAACTGATTGTACTGCTCGACAACTTTCTTAGGAAGAACTTCATCAAGGGTCTCTTCAATAATAGAGAAGATGAGGTTCTTATTCTCACGATACTGTGAGTAGGTACCAGCGTACTCATTGAGCTCTTGACGAAGAGTTTCATTGAGTTCGTCATAGTTGTAATTCTGTCCATTGAAGCTGTAAGCCACAGGAGCAGAAGGGTCAGCTTTGATAGCTGCTTTCATTAAAGCAACAAGATTATTTCTATCTAACATTATCTTTTACTCCTTTCATTAGGCTATACGCATTACTTTAACGCCAGGCTGATGATCAGGCATGGTATAAACCTTAACTACCTGCCATTGCATGTCGCCAGCAGCAGGAGAAGCCTTAACAGTAAGGATACCCTTATTACTTGCGTCTGGGACAAGAATCTGACCAACGCTAACGCTCTGATCTGCGATCATATTAGTGGTGAAAATATCACCAGGCATGGTCTTAAATACACGAGGAACCATAGTGGTGCCTTCTGGCATCATCTTCTCTTTATAATGACCCTCGATCTCGTATGGGTTCTCATTGTAATGGAGCTCATACATATCTGCAGGAGCAGTGACCTTCTCGAAATTACCAGTAGTAACTGCACCAGTCTCATCATCACGCATTAAACCAGTACCGCCATACTGACGAGAACGACGGAAACCTGCGCCATCAACACCAACGGTGTCAACTTGAGCTTCAGTAGCACCAGTTGCAGGATTGATTGAATAAGCCTCACCAAATGGGCTGTAAACACGAGCGACATAGTCGCCTTTCTTCATTGCGAACTCAGCATCAAGCTGATGATCACGATAAAGCTTAATTTCATTATAAACAAGCATCCACTCGCCTGGGCCGCTGAAATTCACGACACCATTGGCGTAGTCATACTTAACAAACTGGCCCTGTTCAAGAACAGCAATGTTTGCAGCAGCAGGAAGCTGTGCATAGATCTGACCGTTTCTCTTAGCAGAGAGATGGTTAGGCTCAACCTGGCCGTAGCCATAGCCATTTTTCTGAATAAAACCAGCTTGGCTAGTAATATTGTTCTTTAAGAACTGACTAAGCATTTCGTTATTTCCTCCTTATAGAATTATCTCATGCTCTTTGCCACAGAGTCTAGTGCTTTGACCCAGGCAGGTGTAGAGCTATCTATGGTATCATCACCAAGATTATAAACAACAGGACCATTAGTTCCATTGTCATTATTATCGTCATCAAGATCAAAACTGACCTTGTTGCGAACACAGATAATTGCAAGTTTTGCTTCGATTTCATCGAGACTATACTTGTCGATATTATCAATAACGTCTTTCTTATCCTCATTAGAAAGCATATAGAAAGTATTATTAATCATATCTTCTTTCTAAGTTCTCTCAATACCAGCCTTAAACTTAGTAAGCTCTTCAATAGTCTTATTAAGTTCAGCTGTTGATGCCTCAAGAGCACTATACTTATTCTGGAGTTCATCAAATTGAGTCTTTAATTCAGTATACTCTTCGACTTCTTCAAGATTATAATTTTTCTTTTTCTTCTTCTCGTCTTCATCCTCTGCAGGATCGGACTCAGGCTCCTTGTCGCCCTCATCATCTGCGGGCTCCTTGTCGTCATCTTTATCCCCATCATCCTCGGGATCTTCCTCGCCGCCTGTGGCGCCTTCTTCTTGCTTTTTTTTGAATTCAACTTCAAAGGCTTCAACATCAGCGAGAGCGAACTGAGGCTCTTCTGCTGGAGTATAGTCCTCAAGAGCAACCAGCTCTTCATGGCTATAAACTTCATTTTCATAAGAGAAATTCATACGGGAATAGGTATTGTCCTCACGATTTAGAAGAACAGCAAACTTCTGGCCGTCCTCTTCGAAAACACCATTAATAGAATACTTCTCAGAGTCCATATTCTCATAAATAGCGTTCCATAGAGAGTCACCAATAGTAACAGCATAAGTATTAAACACTGGTGCTCCTCCTTCATTTAGAATTTCTTGTACCTGATTCATCATTGAGAAGAGCTGTTCCTTAAAGCTGTCCTCAAATGAAAACTGCACCTTAGTGATCTGCGCGCCCTCGAAGCAAGGCTCGAAATCTTCACCAAGGATACAAAGTTTAGACATTATTGCCTCATTGATTATAAAAAACTGAGGCTTTCCCTTATCATCTTTTGTCCAAAACGCATCTAAAGTTTTTGGATCAAGTTCCATAGATTGGTTATTTCCGTGGTCAATAACTCTTTGTACTTCTGGATATTGACCAGTCCATAAATAGCCTTCAGTCATTAGATATTCATGAACAACACCATCATCTTGGAACTTCTGGAACCAAACTTTTGCGTTAGGTGGTACAAACCCATATGGGAAAGTACTATCCTTCATTTGAAACTTTCCACCACTAATAGCGATGGTGCGGTTATGCTCCTCAAAATCGCCAGCGAGCTCGTTGTAATATCCTACAATCGGGCACCCTGGAATCGTATTAGCGAGCTGTCGTGCAGTTTCTTTTGTGATAATACTCTTGTTGCGATTAGGTTCATCGCCTACATAACAAACCTTTATCTAACACTAAGAGATAAGGGGATTGAGAGGAACAACTTGAATAAACTCACAAGGTGTGTCTAATTTGATGCTAACATGCTTCAATTTTTATCTCTCCCTCCTTAGCTCATAGATTCTCTGTTAGCAATAGTTTTATCGCTCTTTTGGTCGTCCGCCTTTTCTGGACGGCCCGCACTTTTTTCGGAGGTTTGCACAACTTTGGTAGTTGTCTACTGTGTAGAATTCCCTCCTGTATTATTCTGCTAATTCGACGTATTCGATTTATTGCCTCTGCCCAAAATATCCTGACCACTCATAGTAGAACTCATAAGAGGTGGAATCATAATGCTTGGGAGATCAAGAATCTCATTTTCAAAATAGCAAGTATTCAAAATTGAACTCTAAGAATGTCCAAGTGCGATTTGCGGTAACATCTTAGAATAACCAATTTGGACTTGTTCTTTATACAACTTAGATAACTCTTTATAATTATACTGAGTTGTTTCTAACATATAAAGTCTAAAATAATATTTCTTTTTCTTTGTATTCTTTGCAGCGCAAATTTTATCAAAGAAAACAGCAAATTGCAAAAGCAAATTACGCACAGTGCTTTCATCTTCAAGAATAGACTTCTCCAAAGATAAATTACCATCAGTATTAAAAATATTCTTGGATAAACCAAGAGCATTAAATACTGAGCGTTCAACTTTAGCTAAATCATCTTGAGAAGCTGTCGTATTCTTATCACTCATATCAAATGAAAGAATATCAGCAAACGTTGTCAGAACATCGACACCAACAGCCTTAGATAACATAGCAACAGCATTATTGTGAATATCTTCAGCTTCATCTACATCGAAGATTAAATCTCCATTTTTATCAAGAGGAAGCTTCTGCACAATAATCTTCAATAACTTTTGCATCTGTTTGCGGCGATCCAGATCCTGAGCCGCATCCAAGTCCAAAATAGTGGGGATAGCATTTACAAATACAGGCATATCACTATCGTTGAAATTAAACTTAATCGTACTAGCTGGATCAAGTAAATACCAACCTTCGCGAGACCACAAACGAGTCTCACCAGAGCCGTAAGGATGCATCCATCTTTCTTGGCCAAGATGTAAATCCTTATCATAACCTAATTTGCTCTGTTTATATAAAGCATATCCTTTGGCGAATTCAGCAGGGAACATTTTTAACACCTTCATACGAGTTGCCACATCAGGGAACTTATCGTCAAAGAAGGCCATGTTAAATTCAACTGCTGGCATATCGCCTATATTAAATCTTGAACGGCAATAGTCCACAGGTAATTCTTGGAGAATTAGTCCTTCGCCACCTGGAACAATATATCCATAGTAAGCGCCATACTTTATAACTTTAAGGGCTATCTTGCCGCACAAGCTTTTGATATGAGAATTATCAAGATATGTTAAAATACGAGTAAAATCCTCTAAAATTTTATCATTCTTGTAACTTTCATCATATACTTCTGGTACAATGTACCAATCGTATCTATATAAGTTAGCATAATAATTGCATACGTTTTTATAGATACCACTCACATTAAAGTAATAGTCTGAAATTGCCCTAAGAAGTGGTAAATCTTTATCGCCTAATGCTCTAATTATTGTACCCTTGTCAAATCTATTCTTTCGATTTCCCGCAAGAGAACCGAGGTTCAGAACAGCATCATCGAGCGTTTTCACCCCAACTTTGATCTTACCATAACGATTAGGAGAAAACTCCTCTTCATAAAGGGTAAGAGGTCTCGCACCTGAGGTCATACTAAAACCTTTACTGTGGATGGCTTCCTAACGAGTTAATTCGTTGTCCAAAGTGCCACCTCCTTAATAACCGGCTTTATGCATTATATAATCATAAGATATAAGATTTTCTTCTGTATAAGGTATTTCAATTAATTTAAAATCATGTAAAGCACAGAATCTTCGTTTTTGATTGTCATTGAACTACTGTTGGTAAAATCCTCTTTTACCACCATACTTTTGGCTAGGTTCATAATGTTGTCTGCCTTGATATTCAATTAAGAAATCAATCTATCCATCATCGTCAAAAACAACAAAATCAAAACGAAGAGGTCTGCCATTTGGGCTTTTTAAATCTGGGAAGATGTACTCTTCTTTGAAGTTAAGCTCAGCTTCTTTCAAGATTTCTTCAATCTTTATTTCGCCTCTAGAAGCCCGCATTCAAACCTCTCCTTTCTATTTAACTCATAAACATAAAATCTTTAAAACTGCCACGTTTGCGTTTCTTTTTATTTTCTTCTTCAACTTTAATATAATACAGACCGTATTCAAATGCGGAAAACTTATCCTTTTTTATACTCTTATTTGCCTACTTAAGCAAAATATTGACACCTTCGTTTTCTTCACGAAGATTCATCATCTCTTCCTTTAATATGGAAGTTAGGGTAAATGGTTTTAAGTATTCTGCCCTTTCTTCAGGTCTCATATTTTGGCCTACTCTAGTTTCAAGAAGTTTTGCTTTTGCTACACGTTCATCAATAAGGAATTTCACTTTTCCCGCATTCATCTGCGTCTAAACGTTAGCATGCGCATCAGTATTAACAGGAGCATTAGCTTTAATTAAATACATAGCTTCTTGTTCAGTATTAGCAGTTTTATATTTTTTATATGCGTCAACCGCATCGTCTTGAGTCCCGCCATACACGCCAAAATCTGGATAAGTAATACCAAGCTCAGTATCAGTTTGACTTTTTACCATATAGTCAATTAAACCAATACCAAGACCATTAGCATCAATTACTACCCTCTTGGCCTTATACTTGTAAAATAAACTTTTTATCTTAATTGCCTAGTCCTCAAAATGTTCATCAGAAATAGTATAAATATTTACCAATGACTTGATAGGGACACCAACCGACTGTGGAGTGACTTTAAAAACACAAACGACAGAGTCGCACCCTTTACGCCCCACGTCGACACTGAGAACATAAAACCCTTGAAGGGAGGTTTTACCTGAATATTCATACTCGGGTTTCTGGAGTTTTCTATCTCTATCGAAGATATCTCCTCTGAAAAAAGCATCCTCAACCGTTCCAGACCACTTAGACTCATATTCTCTGTCGAAAGATGCTTCATTATAAGTACCATCCTTCTTTAAGTCTAAAATAAAGTTTTTATCTAACAATTTTACTAACACTGGGATTCGCCAAGTTCCACCCATGATAAATGCTTTCTCAGGTTCAGTAATCATACGTACTAAGAATTGAATATGTTTATCATACGCAAAAGTATTTTTCCACCCAGCAGTAGTAACAAATATCTATGATTTATTTAATGTTTCTTCTGGTTGAGTAGTACCATCCATACACAAACGAGCAACGTTCATAGTAGGAATAATAACTTCATTCAAAATAGTACCATCAACACCAACACACTCTTCTACCAAGCCGCCATGACGACGCTTACCACGAGAACTTTCACGAGCCGCAATATTATCAAAATAAGAACCATTCTTAAACATATAAATACAATAGTCCTTCATTTGACGAGTCTTGCCTGGCCGCAAATCTAGCTCTCGTTCAAAAGCTGGTACAAGAGTGCAAATTTCATTCACTTTTTCTTTTATAATACCCGCAGCTTGCTCTTTACCACCAGAAGTAACAAACAGTTTACTTCTTGGGTATAAAACGCATCGACACATAAGAATCATTACTGAAAGAAATGATTTTGAATAAGCACGCGGGAATACCATGTATACATATTTATATCGCATAGCCGCACGTAAAAATACTCGTTGATAAAAATAAAATTTTAATTTTTTCTCTCTGGAAGAATCACCGCCATCTTGAAGAAAGTCGATAAACATATCAGGGTACTCTCTCCAGTAGGCAATGTAATCACGCAAATAAGGTTTAATAGCTTCAATACGTTCTTCAGATAACCCAATCTTTCGTTTTTTACTATTGGATAAATCCAGAAGGTCCTATAACGCCATTATAATTCTCCCTCTTCAAGTAGAGATTTGAGATAATTATTATCAACTTCTTCATCTTCTTCTTCCATGTCATTTAATTCCATGAAATCTTCATCAGTAAGAAGTGACTCTCCATCTCCACCAAAAAGTTCATTTTCTAAGGCTTCATCATCGTCAGCAGCTTCAGCCTCGAATTCATTCTCTTTCTCTTTTTCTTGCTCAATTTGACGAAGAGATTTCTCAATCATAGAACCAAGGTTCATTTCTTCAAGAACTAGAGAACGAGTGTATTTTTGCAAATCTTCCAGAGTGCGGTCTACCTTATCCTACGGGCCATCGGTATAATATCGTGGAATAAAACCATCTTTTTCACAAATTGCAACTAACTCAGAAATTGAATCAACATATTCGCCAGACTCAGCCTTATTCTAAGCTGCGGTAAATTTACCAGACTTCATAAGCATATCATACATTTTACTAGCCTTCTGAGCGCCGTCGATATCTCCAATATCTAACAACTAATTTGTTTTCAACGATGTCTTACAGACCATTTTCAATGTATCAATATGACCAGCAGACTAAATATCATAAGATTCCATCATATCATTATAAAGCTGTTCAAGTTTAATCCATTCTTCTGGTTTGTAAGCTTTACCCCATTTAAGTCTAAGATAAATGCGGTCTTCGTCTGTTAAATCCATACCAAGGTCATCATCTCCACCACTTTGTTCAGCAAAGTAATCTTCGCTTCCAGACGCGGCGTACGGGTTGGACGGACTGTCCGCATATTCAGGTTCTTCTAAAGGTTTTTCTGGCATTTCAAAAGTAGCTTTATTAATAGCTTCTGAAATTTCCTACGCGCTATAACCCTAACGTTTCATAGTAGTCTCAATTTTATTATTAGCCAGCTCTTGCAAATATTCATTATCTTTCCAACGATAATCTTTATATTGCTTGAGTTTCATTTTAGAAAGATAGCGTCCTATAATAGTCATACCAGTAACTTTAGATCTATCTTTTCCGTATGTGGCTAATGTTTTGTTCCATTCTTCTGGAACGTAAGGCACATCAATTTCTTGTAATATCCATAAATAAGTATCTGGGTTCCAATTGTCAACATGCATAGTCATACATTTTTTACATTGGGGCAATTTCCCCTCCGGATACTTTTCCAGATTATTAGAAGAATAGAATTCGCTGCCTCTCATAGTACGATTGCATTTAGTACAATAGAACTATTGATTATTTAAATCATCAGCCATAATTCATACCCTCTTTCAAAAATTAAACTTTCTTTTTGTTACGACAACACTTGCAAATACTATACCATCCATCTTTACTTGTTTTATTTTTTGAAAAGTATTTATTATTGGCTAATTTGATTTGTCCACACCTACTGCATCTTTTATACACACCTTTTTCCTCTTGAAGATAATGCCAATTTAGCCATTCATCTTCAGCGGCGGCCGCAATTAATCCGGGGATTTTTTTACGCCATAATGAGGAAATATATTCAACGCTATGCTTTATGCCAAACTCAAGCTAAAGTGTTTCCTAAATATCAATATTTTGCATACCATCAATTTTGCATTCAACTAAACGCATGTAAAGTGGATAGGGAGCTAAGGCTTTATCGCAAATGTTCTCAAAATCATGAATTATATACCAAGTATTACTTTCAAAATTACTATAACTATCTTCTTTTAGTTTGGAATAATTACATAAGATTGCCGAACATACTTCAGGATTTAATAAAGATACTCCTTTAGTTTGAATAGTACCATCTTCATCTATCCACTCTTCGCCATCTAAATTGAGGGCATTACGAGTATGTGTAATTTTAGTTAAGGTAATTGGACGACGATAGGCATTTTTAATAACGTACTGGTCTTTCCGCAATTCAATTAAAGTCTTTTTAATAATAAATGCATCTTTACCAGTCGCAGTTTTTAACTTTTCTTCCCAAATACCAATAGCTTCACGCAATTGGCGTAATGGCTAAATTTCTTCTAAATCTTTTTTAGTTATTGTTACTTTTGGTTGGAAAATTGTATTTTTATTATCTGTAATTAAATTATATATACCATCTTCGCCATTCTCAAACTGGGAAACGAGTCCTTCAAATGAAGTCTCACGCTTATTCACTGTAACCAAACGGTTATCAGTCAAAATCTTGCGCTCCTTTTTCTCTTGTTTCTCCATACAAAGAATTAAGTAATCAGCAAGAATTTCCAGATATTTCTCGTTGGGCTCGGGATTCTCTTCCAATATCTATTTGACTAACTCGTTTCTTTCTTCTGGAGTTTGTAAAGAATAATCTAGTTTAATCATTATTTACCTCCAGTCTTCATAAATATATTATACCAGAAAAAATTGCGATTGTCAAGTTTTGTCCGAAGATCTATTGACATTTTTTGAAAATTATTATATAATATTATTAGAAAATTAAGAGAGATTAAAAAAGGAGACTTATATTATGAATAAATACATTCGTTTTACGCGGATTCAGCTGGCCTCATGGCAGAATAGGGGGCGCTGACCGCATGTTTTCTAAGTTTTTAATCTGGATAATGAAGAAAATGGCAAAGATTAAGGACATTGAAGAATTTCCTTGTAAAAAGGTAATTACTATTGTCCAATTTGAAGCTCCATTCACGGGAACGTATGTTGATTTATCAGCGTATGAAAAGCATGGTATTGCTTTGTATGTACTTTGCCAAGAAGACCCTCCGGGTCTAGACGAGATTGGCTATCTTTTGGTTAATCAGCAAAATAGGGAAGAGGAGGGCAAGGAAGGCGATATTAATTTTATAGATTCTGTAGTAGATGATGCAACTCTTGTACGGGTGATGCACAAGAATGGTGATGTAACTTGGGATATTGTTCTTCCGGATAACTAATGAATTGGTGGAGACTAATCACGGTGTTGCTATGGGTAACCATGAGTACACTATCTATTTCTAGTTATTTTGAAGCTATCGCTTCTGTTGAAGAAAAATGGAAGAAAGGAATAGCTTTTTTGGTATTTGCGGTCGGTGGACCAGTTTTCGCAATTTATGATTTTTTATATATGATACTTGATTTGGTCCTGCCTGAAGGCTGGGATGATGATGACGATGACCCTACGGGTCATCCATAATTAAAAAAGGAGATAATACATGGATACTAATAAAGATAAAGATTGTATGGAGGACCTGCGGGAAGTGGATAATCTGCACCGTACAATTGATGGACTTAATGAGGAAATTGATTGGATGGAGGAGCAGATTGATGATCTTGAGCTGGAAAATAAAGCCTTGAGAAAGATCATTGCGGAGAGCTTTAATAAAATGCTTGAGCGCAAAAAGAAAGAAGTTAATGGAATGGCTCCTTGGGAAGAGTATGATGAGCTGTGGCCAGCCGGCGGAATAGAGTGAGGCGCGTATGAGAATTTGGAAATGTGATAGATGCGGTAAAGAATGCCATCCTTTTACAACGCAAAATGGATTATTTTTTGAAGATCCTCCGCATGAGGAGCTGACAGATTATGATCTTTGCGAAGAATGTTATTATGAAGTAATAGATTTTTTGGAACATCCACCTAAGTGGAGGGATTTTGATAATGCTCCTGAGATTGGTAAGAAAATTATTAGATGGTCGCCAGATACAGATGAAACAATTGTTGAAGTCTGGGATGCAGAACATCAGAAAAAGTGGATGGGCGGATGTTACCGCATGTATAAATGGAAGTACTGGGAAAATATCACCAGAGGGAAATAACTCCTCGCTTTTGACGGAAGATCAAGAGGAAGAGGGGACCCAATTTCTTTTTTCCCGTAATTATAGGTGGGGGAGTACTTTTCCTCTTTCTAGCAAAAGTTTTGTAGAAGTGATCGTGATGATTCCGGGATAGAGATCTTCGTGATCGAGATTAAAAATAGTTTTGGGGATTATATGGGCCAGAGCAAAATTTTCGGCTTCTCGAAAAAATTTCAAATCCCAAAAACCACCCGCCAATAAACGCTTAAGATACTCCAGGGGTTCGCAGGATCCTCTCGCAGCGAGCAGCCAGCCACCGCCCCAAAAGCTTTTAACAGGCCCAATTCGGCTGCTCGCGATCGGGCCACGCGAGCAGAGTTTTGCTAAAAAATAGTCTTGCAGCTTTTTGGCAACGACCAAGCACCAAAAGTTACAAAGCTGTAACATCCTGAAACAACACATCAGGCAAAGAAAAGTAACAAAAAAATTACAAAAGTTTACACAAAGAATCTCTTGACAAAACCCACGAGCTGTGTTATACTCAGTAATACACCAAAAGAAAGGGTAACACAACATGGGCTATGTAGGCATTTACAAAGAGCTAGGCATGAAGCGCTTGTACTCACTGGCAGCACACACACGCAAACAAGCAGAAGCAGAGATGAAAAGAATGCATCCAAATGCTGATTTTGTTATTTTATCAGACTTGCAACATCTCTTTAGGCTCTTTAGTAGGCGCCACCGAGACCTGTGACCTGCTAGGCAGGCAAGCAAGGCCACGCAGACAGCTACAAGAGCAACAGACAAAGACACACACAACAACAACAAACAACACACAAAGAAAAGTGTTGACAAGACACAATGAATGTGTTATAATACATACACAAAGACAAAGAGTAAAGGAGCAACAGACAATGACAGACAGACAGTATCAGAGCTACAGGTTCAGCGTAATCGTGGTGTTGGTGTGCATGGTATTCATCGCAGCTATTGTAGGTATCGTAACTTGCACCAACAGCAGACTGCAAGCAGAGACACACATTGAGAGAGAGTGTGTGATCTATGAGAGCTATGATGATGTGACTGTGTTCGAGGACACAGATGGTAACCTGTGGGAAGTGGTTGGCTCTTGGGTGGATGTAGATGCACACTACATTGTGACCTTCGACACACTGGGCACAGAAAATGTAACAGATGACGTAGTCACTGGCGTGCTGGTGGTACGCTGACAGAAAGAGACACACAGCCAAATACAAAAGCTGTGTGTTGTGCTATACACACAGACAGACAGAGAGAGACACAACAGCAACAGTACAACAACACACAGAGAGATAAAGAGAGAAAGAATAAAAAAAATCTTGACAAGACACACAACATGTGTTATAATACAACCATCAAGAGAACAAAGGAGATGCACACAATGAGCTACAACGATCTGATGAACTACGAGCAGGACATGCGCACAATGGAGCAAGCAGCACCAACAGAGGAAGAGATGGATGCCATGTACGCATGGGCAGTAGAGAATGGCTTGGCCTAAAGGGTCAAGCCTTTTTCTTTGCGCGAAGGGCCACGCTGGCGCGCGCACGGTGGTGGCGCGCCGAATTATCGGCAAATACAGCCATCAGCAAAAAGAGAGAGCGAACGAACGGACGAAGCAAAAGCAGAGTTTTTCCCAAAAAAGAAAGATAAAAAAATTTAGAAAAATGTGAAAAAAGGTATTGACAAATCGCAAAAAGGAGCGTATAATCAGTATCAGAAAGGGACGAGAAAGGGGATCACTCAGATGACTTACTACTTCGACATGGACGGCGTTCTGGCTAACTTCCACAAGGCTTTTGCTCTTGATCGCGGCGTGGCTCTCAAGCGTGACGCGATGGCAAACCTTGAGCCGTTTGCAGAGAACGTTTCCGCAGTCCGTTCCCTCATCGCTGCTGGCGCTCAGGTTTACATCCTGACCAAGGCCGCCAATGAAGACGGCAAGGCCGGCAAGATTGACTGGCTGGCGAAGTTCATCCCCGAGCTGACCGCCGAGCAGTTCATCTGCATCGTAGGTTCTGGCCGCAAGGTTGACTTCATCCGCGAGGACGGCATCCTTGTTGACGATGATGTGAAGAACATCCGTCAATGGACCAAGGCCGGACACGAAGCGATCTTCGTAGAGACCAAGGGCGGGAAGATCTTCTGATCTTCCCTTGAAAAAAAGTTTGAGAAAATGCAAAAAAGGTATTGACAAAAATCAATTTATCGTGTATAATCCTAAGTGTAAACAAGAGATACGAAAGGAGATCTAAAACATGAAAAAGTTCGTTTACGAGGTTGCGGGTTATGAGTTCGTCGGTGAGACTGCTTGGGGCGAGGCTTGGAAGCAGGCCAAGGCCAAGGCCACCGAACTCCATGCGGCCATCTACCGCACGGTCATCGAGGGCGAGAAGGAACCCCGGCACGAGGTCTACTGCACCGCTGGCCTGTTCCTCTCCACTCGGTACGCCAAGGCCGAAGATGTGAAGCTCTTCTGAGCTTCACTCTTTTTTGCATTTTTATTCATTCGGCGGCGCGCGGTCGGACCTGGCGCGCCGATTTTCGCCAGAATACTACTAACCGCAAAATTTTGTGCAATTTGACGAAACCAAAAGGCTTGACAAACGCTCCCGAAAGTGCTATACTATACTCAAGAAAACAAAAGAGAAGGAGATACACAACATGATGTACATTCGTTCCACTATCACTGGTCAGGTCTATGAGGTCGAGTGCCTCCCCAAGTTCGGCGGCTATGAGGTCGTTTCCGAAGCCACTTACATCGAGTGGCGGCGCAAGATGGGACTGTAAAAAGTCCCATCAAAGAATAACAAAGGAGAAAAAAATGTCTGGATTTTACGAACTGAAATGCATTGATGCTTTTGACTTCCCTGTGTACTACTATTTTTACAGTCCTCGCACAATCCGTAATCCAAAGGGCGCTTTAAAATCTGGCTATGCTCCCGACAAGCTCCGGCTTTTGGTGGATGACCGTGAGGATAGCCCGTGCGGGATTCGCTTCATTCACAATCCCTTTGAATACATCTATTTGAAGTATTTCAAAAAGGCAGGAACTTTTAAGTTCGGCGGTTATCGTCTTAACTGGGAAAAAGAGGAACTTTGAAAAAAGTCCCTCTTTTTTAAAAAAAGTTCTTGACATTTACGCCCAAATGCGCTATACTATAGTCGAAAGGTAAAGGGTGAACAAAAATGGAAAACAATGAAATAGTCATGAGAATCTACAATCTTCTGAAAAACAGCGATCTTGCTTGGCACTCTTGGCGCTGGTGGGCGTACAAAGATTCTTGGTTTTCTCAATTCACTCCCGAGGAAATTGATGCTGTCGCCGCAGAGATGGCAAAAGCTGGAATGATTGAAGCCAATGAAACTTTTACCGGTTTTCGCAGAAAAGAAAAGACTTTGAAAGAAAAAATCTGCATTAAGATTTGGGGTTAAAAAAAACTCTTGACAATTTAAAAAAAATTTGTTATAATTACTATAGAAATTGAAAAGGAGATAATACCATGAGTGCAAAGAGAAACATCATTAATCAGCTTGTCAGTCTCGGTTACAAGATCCCCGGCGGCCAGACTCCGGAACAGTTTGAAAACGCTTTCAGCGAGTCCATGCTGATGGTCATTCTGGCTAACATGCAGGAGTGGAAGGGAAGATAAAAAATCTTCTTTTTCCCCCTTGACAAACACCAAAAGATGTAGTATAATTAGCTTACAATCAAGAAAGGATGTGCGGTCGATGGATAAACGTATTAACAAGATGGACAAGGAAACGCTTGAACAGTTCATGGCTTTCCGCAAGCGTGGGTACTATCTCAAGAGCAAAAAGGGCAAGGGAAGCTATGATCGCAAAAAGTTCAAGCAGGGTGTCGCTTAGGAAACTAAGCGACATTTTTTTTAAAAAAACTATTGACAAATCCTGAAATGTGTGGTATACTTAAGTCACAAAAGAGATAAGGAGATGCAAGACATGAAGAACCACATTTGGTACATGAACACTGAAACCGGCGAGATCACCCAGGACCACGGCGAGGCCATGGGATGGTATCGGAACCGCATCGAGGTCAAGCTGATGGACTACTCCGAAACGCTTGGCGAATGGATCGAGCGAGGGGCTTGGGTCTGGTGACCCGAGCCTCGTTTTTTGGCGCGCGGCCCACGGTCCTGGGCCGGCGAGTTTGGCGCATTTAACTCCCATCAGAAATTTTTGTGCAAAATGACGAAGGCAAAAGGCTTGACAGGAGATCCCAAAAGTGCTATAATGTGTAACAGAAAGGCAGGGAAGTAACATGATGATTCGCTTTGCAACACAGGCCGACAAGCTGTCCGTGGTTCGCGGACTCCAAAACAAGCGCATGGATTTTAATACAACACAACAGGCAAAAGCCGACATTGATGCAGGTTGCCTGCTGGTTGCGGTTGATGGGGCGCGCATCCTTGGCTCTCTTGCGGTTGTTCCTACTTCTCACGGCTACACAGGTTTAAAGCGCGGCTGTGTGTACAACAAGAAAAACCGCGGCAAGGGCATCATGTCCGCCCTGTTTGACTATGCGCTTGCGCTTGATCTTGGTTGCTATGGTTGCACGCCATGGGCTGAAAATGTCGCAATGTTGGCTTTGCTTCAAAAGCGCGGTTTTAAGTATCAAAAAACTGTTTGCGAAAAATATTTAGTTTTTGTGAAAAAAACTCTTGACAATTAACGGTTTATCTGCTATACTATACTCAGAAAGAAACAAAGGAGCTAAAAAACATGAAGATCTGCTTTGACATGGACGGAACCATCGCTAATCTCTACGGAGTCGAAAACTGGCTCCAGTACCTCATCGCTGAGGATGTAAAGCCCTATGCGGACGCAAAAGTCATGCTGAACATGAACAGCCTTGCAAGAGTGCTGAACCGCCTGCAGGCGCAGGGCCACAAGATTGTGGTCATCTCTTGGCTCAGCAAGTCCGGCTCTGAGGACTACAACGCAAGAGTCACCGAGGTCAAAAAGGCTTGGCTCAAAAAGCACCTGCGGTCTGTGCAATTCGATGAAATCAACATCGTGAAATACGGAACCTGCAAAGCCAATTTTGCGGAGTCCGCTGAGGACATCCTGTTTGACGATGAAGAGCGCAACCGCGCCGAGTGGACGGGCAACGCCTACGGAGTCGAAAATATTTTGGAGATTTTGAAAAAAATCTCTTGACAAATCCCGAAACCTGTGGTATACTTAACTCACAAAGAAAGAAAAGGAGATACGAAAATGAAGATCAATCACAAGGAAGTCACCATCATCACCCGTTGCCCCTTCTGCGGGCGTGCCAATGAGGTCGAGGTCAACGAGGCCGATTACCTCGATTGGCAGGACGGTGTCCTCGTGCAGGACGCTTTCCCCTACCTCTCCGCCGATGAGCGCGAGGCGCTGGTCTCCGGCATCTGTCCCACCTGCTGGGAGTCCACCTTCGGCGGTGCCGAGGATGAGGAAGAGCCCGAGGATGACGAGCCCTCGGACTGGGACCTCGAATTCGGGTTCAACCCGTACGAGGGTTGCTACGACTTCGACTGCTGATGCAGTCGGGGTCTTTTTTTTTGGCGCCGCGCCCTCGGGCGTGCCGCGGCGAATTTCGCGGTTACAAATCGGTTACAATTTTTTACAACAAAAAGCACGATTGTAATTAATGTATAATTATTCCCGAAAAATGAATAATTATTAATTATGAACAAATTGTTAAGGATGCATTTGGGGGATTGACAGATCGGCGTTTGTGTGGTATCATGTATACAGTTCCGAGGGGAACAGAACACTTCTCAAGGAGGCCATGAACATGACTGAACGCGAACGCTTCGAAGCCGCCATGACGCGGCGCGGGTACGAGGTCTCCCGCCTCGGCCTCATCACCATTCTCCGCCACGGCGATTACACCGCCATGTGGTTCTTCAAGGCGGACGGTTCCCGCAACAAGGCCGAGCGACCCACGTGGTCGATTGGCTGAGCCGAAAAAAAATTTGCGGGAATTGAAAAAAAGTCTTGACAAATCAAGCCGTAAGTGCTATAATTAAACCATCGAAGGGAGATGAGACACCACGATGCGACAAGTTCATACTGGAGCGCCGTTCCGCGGGCGCGATGACAAAAATACTGGGCGGGAGTACCGCAGAGATGCGGGGCGCCTTTGGCCCGCCACCAACGGGGCGCCTAAGGAATACGGGGCAGGCTGGCCTGAAGTGGCAGGGTCAGCACCAGGGCTTAGCCCTTTGGGTGATCCGCAGCCCAGATGTGCGGCGGGGGTTCGCTCCCCGAAATCCAAGCGACGCGCGGTATGCGAAATAATCCGGTGTGGAAGTCACCACAGAACTCCCAGCCCGACGAAAGGTCGGGCATTTTTTTTGGCCGGCCGCGCACGTCCCACGCGGCCGGTTTTTGGCCAGAAATGCAGCATGCTGATTTTTTGTGCAATTTGACGAAGAAAAAAGTGTTGACATTCACTCCCAAAAGTGGTATTATAATACACAGAGAGAGGGAGATAGTTCAAAGAGAGAACGCCCCTCGGGGAAATGCGGATGCGCTATACAAATTTCGGTCAAGCGCCTTCCTCTCTCAAAAAAATAAAAAAAATGAAAAAAGTGCTTGACAAACACCAAAAGCTGTGGTATACTAAAGTCACAAAGAACAAAGGAGAACAAAACAATGACTGCTAACAAGATCGACAAGCGTATCACCCACATCCTTGACCTCGATACCGAGACCGCCAACACCCAGGTCGATGAGACTGGAAAAATGGACATGAGCTGCGTGCTCGTATATGACTGCGGTTGGCAGATCATTGACAAGCGCGGGAATGTGTATCTGCGCCGTTCATTCGTGAATGCAGACATCTTCCTCGATGAAAAGGAACTGATGAAAACTGCATACTACGCCAAGAAAATCCCCCAGTATTGGGAAGACATCAAGGCAGGCCGCCGGATTCTTGCCACGACCGCAACAATCAGAAAGACCATGCTTGAGGACATGAAAACCTACAATGTGAAATTTGTCTGCGCTCACAATGCACGGTTTGACAAGAACGCTCTCGATGTTACACTCCGCTATGTTACCAAGTCCGCACAGCGTTACTGGTTCCCGTTCGGTACTGAATGGTGGGACACGATGAAAATGGCTCGTGATGTTGTTCACAAAATGCCGACTTTCCGCAAGTGGTGCGAAAAGTACGAATTTTTCACCGCAACCGGAAGACTGAAAGCAACTGCTGAAGTCCTGTACAGCTTCATCACCAAAAATCCGGACTTTTCCGAGTCTCACACCGGACTTGAAGATGTTGAAATTGAATCTGTGATTCTTGCATACTGCTTCAAACAGCACAAGAAAATGAGAAAAGGACTTTACGAAAAGTAAAAAAAGGGCTTGACAACAAGCCCTTTTTGTGATACAATACCTATAGAAACCAAGAGAAAAGGAGATACAAAAATGAAAGAACTCACATGGAAAGAATTTTACAAACTGGCTCTCAAGAACTACGAAAACGGCGGTGATGGGATCGTCGAATGCTGGGACGAAAACACTTTCAACGAGTACGTAGCCGAGTTTGGGCCGATCACCGAAAAAGTGGCGTGTGACATGTTCGAGACTGCGGTTGACATCTGGAACGACATGCAGGGCTATGCCGATTGGTAAGCCCCGCAATTTTTTTGTAATCTGATTGTTTACATAATGTAGTTGACAATAATTATTTATTATGTTATAATTATTACACAAAGAAAAAGAAAGGGGAATAAAAACAATGTATGATAATCCGGTTTCTTGGGGTGTGCTTCTGGTGCTTGCGGTGGTGCTCGGTGTGTGGTTCGCCTGCCGGTGCTTGAAGGAGCTTGACAAGCCCGACCTTGACAACAGAATTGACCCATGGGACGACCCCCGCAACCGCTACTTCTAAGCGCCTGCGGGGGCGCTTTTTTGGCCGCGCGCCCACGGTCGCGGGCGCCGGTTTTTACACAATAAACAATAATCAGTATTTTTGAGCCGCAAATTTTGTGCATTTTGCCAACTTGACAGATTCCCGAAATGGGTGTATACTGTATCCAGAAACCAAGAGAAAAGGAGATTACAGAAATGGAAAAGTTTGTCGGCTCAAAGCACGCGGTTGTTGACAGGGAAGAAAGGCTTGTCCGCATCGCTACCACAATCGGCTTCGGTGAGATTGTGCAGTCAAGGGAAGACCATGGGAGAATTAAGTCAATCACAGATACGGGTGTAATTTGGGTTCACACAAAGCAAAATGTACTTGTTACCGCATTTGTTGCCAATGTAAATGACGCCTATTTTGTTTTTGACGGGAAGCCCCCAAGAAACCTGCTTCAGACCGTGAAAAAAAATTCTCAGAAAAATTTAAATTAGGGCTTGACAAAAGCCAAGCCCTATGGTATAATTAAGTCACAAAAGGAAAGGAGATACAAAAAATGACGATTTGGTTTGACATGGATGGAACGATTGCTGATCTGTATGGCGTGGATGGTTGGCTTGAAATGCTGATTGCGGAAGACCCCACCCCCTACGCTGTTGCAAAGCCGCTGGTTCGGCTCTCTACTCTTGCAAGAAAGCTCAATGAGCTTCAGCGCAAGGGATACAAAATCGGCGTGATTTCGTGGCTCTCTCGCTCTGGTTCGCTGTCTTACAATGCGACCGTGACCGCCACCAAATACAAGTGGCTTGCGGAGCATCTGCCGTCAGTGCATTTCGATGAAATTCACGTTGTTCCCTACGGAACACCGAAAGCAATCTTTTCTTCTGGTTCTGACGTGCTTTTCGATGATGAACAGAAAAACCGTGATGAATGGGCGGGCACTGCCTACGATGTACAGGACATTCTTGAGGTACTTAAAAATCTTTAAGTGCCTCAACTTAAATCATTGTTCATAATTTATTTACAATTTGCCTATTGACATTTCGGCTTTTATCTGTTATACTATAATCACAAAGAATAAGAAAGGAATTGATACAATGAGTTACGTTGAACTGATGAACGAAAAAGCCAAAATCGCCGCCGCCCGCGCAGAACTGGACGAGCACGAAAAAGAACTTGATCAACAGATTCGCCGCGCCTCTTATTCTTACGCGCAGACCCTTTTAGATCGTATAAGCGTGTTGGGTAAGCAGATCGAAGAACTCGGCTATCATGTCATGGATGTTAATTTTGGCGATTGGATTGATTTCGATGGGATGGACCTTGATGGGAGAACGAAGGGAGATTAAAAATGTGGATTGAAGACTTGACGAAAGCTCTTTACTTCCTTAATGCGACTGAATACAAGTATTCAGTTTGTATTGAGAAAATCGAAAACAATGTTGTTTTCTTTTCAAATGGTCAAAAACTCAACATCAAACTTTTAGTAAGTGCTTACGAAAATTTAATCTATAATGGTGAAGTCACCAAATTTTGGTGACTTCATTTTTTCGACCGCGCGCCCACGGGTGTGGGCGCCGGTTTTTGTGCAAAATAACCAATTTCAGCTTTTTTCGGCGGCAAATTTTGTGCAATTTGCCATCTTGCAATTTCCCGCAATCTGTGGTACAATACAATTGTCCCAAGGGGAGAGGGACGTAAAACTTACCCCTCGATGCCCAAAGTGTGACGGAGAGAGACCGCAGGCGCTGCCGTTAAATGCGCCGAAACGCAGGGTGGCCACCCAAAAAAAATTCTAAAAAAATCGAAAAAAAGGCTTGACAACTGCCAAAAGATGTGCTATAATCAAGTCACAAGGTTGAGGGAAACGATGGTAAGCCCCAACAGAAAAGGAGATTAAAATTATGGCTAAGCGCAAAATTCTGGTTCTTGACACTGAAACTGCTAACACTTTCGCTATCGGAGGACAGCTTGACACCTCTAACGCTCTGGTGTATGATTGCGGATGGCAGGTCGTGGACACTGACGGCAACGTCTATGAGGAAGCAAGCTACGTCAATGCGGATGTATTCATGGGCATGAAAGACGTAATGTCCAGCGCCTACTATGCGGAAAAGATTCCTAACTACTGGCGTGACATTTGGGCAAAGCAGCGCGTGGTTGCTTCTACCGAAACCATCCGCACCAAAATGTTGGAGTGCATGGTTCGTCACGGGATTAACATTGTGGCGGCTCACAATGCCCGTTTTGATGTGAACGCTCTCAACTCTACCCGCCGTTACTTCTCTAAATCGGCTTTTCGCTACTGGTTCCCCTACGGTGTAGAAATTTGGGATACCATGAAAATGGCGGGCGATGTGATTTGCAAAATGCCCACCTACAAAAAGTTTTGCAAGGTTAACGGCTACATGACCAAAAATAATCAGGTTCGCAAGACCGCTGAAATTCTTTACAGATTTATTTCAAAAGATGACAGCTTTGTTGAGTCTCACACTGGTTTGGAAGATGTAACCATTGAAGCAAAAATCCTTGCCTACTGTTTCAGACAGCACAAAAAAATGCGTAAAAAATTGTACGAAAACACTTGACAAGGGCGGTCAAGTGTGGTACAATACAAGAGAACTGAGGGGGAGACCCACTCCCCCAAATCTTAAAAAGGTGGTGCTAAAATGACTGAGCAGGTAGCGAAGCTGATGAAAAATCTTGACATCAGCGAAGCCGAAGCGCTTCAAGTGATTGCCGATGACAAGGCAATCGACAAGGGCGCGAAACTCTTTGAACTGAGCGCCGAACAGAAGGCCGTGGCGAAGAAGTCCGCAAGGGCTGACCGCAAAGTCGTGACCGCCCCTGTCAAGAGGGAGCGCAAGAGCGACAACGCAAAGGCCGAAATCATGGCCCTTCTGGTGTCCGCACTGGACGGACAGGCCGAGCAGATCGAACTCACGAACCCCGAGAGGGAAGCCGTGTTCACGGTCGGCGGTCGCAAGTTCAAAATCACCCTGTCAGCTCCTCGGAGCTGATGGGGTTTATTCATTTCTGTGCATAATTATTCGGCGCCCCGGGCACGCGCGTGCCGGGGCGAATTTTCCATTATACCACACCGCAGCATTTTTGTCAAGAGAAAAGTTGTACAAATTTTAAGGAATTAAAATCCCGATTTTTGTGCATTTTGCCTATTGTTTTTTTAAAAAATTTATGGTATACTATTATTGTAATCAAGAGAGAGAGAAAACAACAGAGCCGTTGAGCCGTTCCTTTCAAAGTGATTACAAAAGTTACAAAAAAAAGTCATTGACAAATAAAGAAATTTATGTTATAATTTATTTGTAAATGAGAGAGATACCACAAAGCGAGTCAAGAAAAAAAATAAAAAAAAAGAAAAAAAATGCTTGACAAATCAAAAATCCTGTGGTATAATAAATACGTAATCAAGAGAGATACAAAGTCTCCTGATTAAATAAATTAAAATTTGGGTGACGACCTACGTCAGAAAGTGAGTGTGCTACTATGATGAACGAGAAAAAGATGACCAAGCGTGAGTATTTTGCCGTCCTGCGTGCTATCCCCGAGGTTGCCGAGAATCCGGCTCTGGTGGCTTTCATCGACCACGAGGTCGAGCTGCTGTCCAAGAAGAATGCGGCTGAGAAGAAGCCCACGGCTGTGCAGGTTGCCAACGAGGGCATCAAGGCCGAGATCGTCGAGGCCATGACCCCGGGTACGCTGTACACGGTCACGGACATTCAGAAGTCCGTCCCTGCCTGCGCTGAGCTGAGCAACCAGCGTGTGAGCGCCCTGCTTCGTCAGCTTGTCGAGGCTGGCCAGGTGGTGCGTACCGAGGACAAGCGCAAGGCTTATTTCAGCCTTGCCTGAGCCTCGGGCAAAATCCCCCACTACTCCCCCACTTTTGGGGGAGTTTTTTTTGGACGCCCCGCCGCCGGTCGCGCCGGGGCGAATTTTCATTATAACATGTCCATCGCAATTTGTCAAGAGAAAAATTGCACAAATTTTCACCGATTATTTTTCCCATTTTTGTCTATTTTGCCTATTGTAATTTTAGAAAAAATAGTGTATAATTTATTTGTAAGTTAAGAGAGAGAGCAAAACAACAGCTCAAAAAAAAATTCTTGAAAAAAGAAAAAAATCTCTTGACAAGCCCCACAAAGTGTGGTATAATTAAATAGTCAAGAGGCGGTGGTGAAAACTGACTCACCTCAATTGATGTGTAAGCGCTCCACATAGCCGAAAAATTTTTCAAAGAAATTTGAAAAAACCTCTTGACAAGCCCCACAAAGTGTGGTATAATTCAAGTGTACTAAGGGAGAGGGACAAGGCAAGAGCCAAGTGAGCGCCTTGAAAAATTTCTCGGAAAAGCCGAAAAAAACTCTTGACAAACTCCCAAACCTATGGTATAATAAATACATCAAAGGGAAGGACACCCTACAAACCAGAAAGGGATTGATACTATGACTAACACCAAGATGACCAAGCGTGACCACTTCAACTCCATCCTCTCCTACGTTGCCGATGTTGACCGTGACTTCGTCCTGCATGAGCTGGAACTGCTCGACCGGAAGAACACCGCCGAGCGCAAGCCGACCGCCGTGCAGGTGGCGAATGAGGGTATCAAGACCGCCATCCTTGACGGCATGACCCCTAACACCCTGTACACCGTGACCGACATCCAGAAGGGTGTCCCGGAGTGCGGTGAGCTGTCCAACCAGAGGGTCTCGGCTCTCCTGCGTCAGCTCGTGGAGTCCGGTGCGGTCGTCCGCACTGAGGACAAGCGCAAGGCGTACTTCTCCCTTGCGTGATCCTTGCCCCTACTGGGCGCCCCTTCGGGGGCGTCTTTTTTTTTGGGCTGGCCGCGCACCAGCGTGCCCGGCCAGAATTTCCATTATAACATACCCGCCGAAAAAAGTCAATTGGCAATTTGCACAAATTTTTAAAAAATAATTTTCCCATTTTTGTTGATTTTGCCTATTGATTTTTTTTAAAAAAAATGTTATAATTTATTTGTAAGTTAAAGAGAGGTTACAAAAACTTCTTCAAAAAAAAGTTGAAAAACCTCTTGACAAGCCTCTTCTTCTGTGGTATAATCTTCATGTAAGCAAGAGAGAGAGCGAACCGCAAGGCGGTAAAAAAATCTTGAAAAAAGAAAAAAACCTCTTGACAAATCGCTCCGAATCTGCTATAATAAGGATGTCCTCAAGAGAGAGGAACAAAAAAAAATTAAGGGTTGCGACCGAACGCAAGAAAGAGAGTGTGCTACTATGACTAACACCAAAAAGATGACCCAGCGTGATTACTTTGCCGAAATCCGTGCTATCCTTGATGCACAGGGCAAGACCGAGCTTGTCGAGTTCGTGGATTCCCGTGTTGCCCAGCTTGACAAGAAGAACAAGGGCGAGAAGAAGCCCACTGCCGTCCAGATCGCCAATGAGGGTATCAAGTCGGCTATTGCCGAGGGCATGGAGTCTGGTGTCCTCTACACTGTGACCGACATTCAGAAGTCGGTTGCCGAGTGTGCCGAGCTGTCCAATCAGCGTGTTTCTGCTCTGCTCCGGCAGATGGTGGAAGCCGGGATTGTGACCCGTACCGAGGACAAGAGAAAGGCTTACTTCTCTCTTGCCTAATCGGTAAACCGCCAAGGGGCGGAGAAATCCGCCCCCAACTTTAACACTTTAATGAGGTGAAGCAATGGCAGAATCCCAGAAAGAAAAACTCATGCGCGTGCTTGACTTGACCGAGGAAGAAGCCGAGGAAGTGCTTGCCTATGACAAGGCAGTTGACCACAACGAAAAGACCGAATTCGATCTTACAAAAGAGCAACAGAAAGTTGCCAAATCTATGACAATTTCCAAGGAACACAAAACCCCGACCATCAAAACGCCGAAAAAGCGCGAGGAAAACACCACAAAAACCGGAATTATCGCCAAAATTGCCGAATTTTTGGCAGAAAATGCGGAAATTGGTGCAGAATCCATCGAAATTACCAACAAAGAACGGCAAATTGCCTTCAAAATTGGTGAAAATGCCTATGAATTCACGCTTGTGCAAAAACGTAAGCCGAAAAGTTAACAGTTTGTAACCAAAAATCAGCGATTTACACAAAAAATCGCTGATTTTTTTGTGCATTTTGCCTATTGACAAATACTTAAAAGTGTGGTATAATTGGCGGCCCGCCGGCGGACGCCTAGGGCCGAAATTCCATTATATCACATTTTGCAAAAAAAGTCAATAGAAAAGTTGCACAAAAATTCAAAAAAATTTTTTCCCAAAATTGTGCAATTTGCACAAATCGTTAATTAATTAACTAACAGACTGTAACCATTTTGTAACCTTTTGTTACCGGATTGTAACCAAAATGTAACCGTTTTGTAACTTTTGTTGCGGTTAGGCGGGACTGACTGCTGCGCAGGCCCCATATGCGACCTCGGGCCGTGCCCGGCCGACCCATATCGCGAACCCAGCTCAATCCAGCCCACCGCATGCATATGGTTCGCTGCGCTCCCCCGCGGCGAGAAAATTTTTTTCCCAAAAATTTGACTTTTCAAAAAATTTTTGTTATAATATTAAAAAAAACTATTTTTACCGACCGGGAAAACGGGCTTTCCGCATACGCTTGATTTTATAAAAAAAATATGATATAATAAAGAAAAAAATATATTTTTTTTTAAAAAAATATATATACTTCCCCATTATATTATAACATATTTTTAATAAAAAATCAACCCGATCGGCAACTTGAAAATTTAAAAAATTTATGTTATAATATAATTACAAAATATGAAAGGAACATAATTATGTTGGATAAAGACATTCTTGCGCGTCTTCAGAAAGGCGAATCTGCTGACGCCATCGCCAAGGAATTCACCGACGCACTCAATAAAGCAAATGAACAGTACAAAAAGACTGTTGATGCTGGTAAAAAGAAAATCGCAGCTAAGCGCATCGAAGATGCACTCGACGATTATTTCAGCACTTTCTGGCCGGAGGCTCTGGAGCTGGACGAACCGATTGAGCTGGATAAGTTTGTTGAGCTGCTCGATTCCCTGGCAGAACTCTTCATTGAGCTTGGCAAACTCGATCAGGTGACTTTCGCAAAGCCGAAGGCTAAGCTCGGCGATCCTCTGTCGGATTTCCTTAGGTCACACGATCTCTAAGCGAGGCAAAAATACCATAAATTTGGCAGGAAAAGCCTGTCAGAAAAACCCGTGAAAAAGTTTTCACGGGTCTTTTTTTTTCTTCTGTGGACAGACCAAAAGTACAGGATACAGAGGAAGTTCAGAGGAACCGGAGAGAGAAGTTTTGACGATAACGATCACGATAAAAAATCATCATATCTGGGTGACCCGATCGGGCACGCCTTTTCCGCAAATCCGCATTTTGCAAATTCACATTTTCTTATTCCTATCATCACTTCTCTCCCTAGCCTCATATCACCAAAAGCAGAGCTTAAAGATCATAACTCCAATCCCAATTATCATAACTCTCAGGAATAGCATTCCACTTATTCACAACTTCATCATCATACCAAGGCCAGCACAATAACCCATCAAATCTCTTCTCTAAAACTTCTCGCACTACAGTCCAAATACTCTTCTACCAACGTGGCCAAAGTGCGGTCGCCCATTCATATACAAATCCAGTAGCAATCAAGCAATTAACCCTCTTTGTCTTAACATTAATCTTATATCTTCGTATCTCTTATCATCAATTTTAAAATCTTTTGGGCCAGAAGCATAGCCAATATCCTAACCATAATACACTAATCTTCCAGTCTCTTTAACCCAGTAGATATGGAATCTATCATCCATATGTGCGGCCAGTTGTGCCTATGTTACGCACTAAACATTTATTCCTTTATATGCACCCTCTACACTACTTTTAATAGTTGCAGGTTTTTGATTCGAAATTCTCATAACCTTCTCCTTGTTTTTCAACTCATTTTTTATTTTGTTCCTTGAGTTTTCATTTCAACTTTGGAGTGCTTGCGGCCCTCCCCCAAGTTTACCACTCGCCCAACAAAACGTCCCCTAAATTTTTACAATATTTTATGTTGAGGTCGCGCAGCGACCGAGACAAAAATTTGTAAAAATTTTTTCTAATATTATACTATTTACAAATTTACAAAAAAATTTGTAAAAACTCAAGTAAAATTTGTAAAAACTCAAATGAAATTTGTAAAAATAAATGAGTTTTTACAAAAAAAATGCCGAGTTTTTACAAAAAAATTTGTAAAAACTTTACAAAAAAAATGCCGAAATTTTTACAAATTTTGATTCGATTTTTGTAAAAACTCCCCTGACTTTTTACAAAAATTTTTGTAAAAATGCCGATAGTTTTTACAAATTTTTTTTGTAAAAACGTTTCTACAAATTTTTACTTATTTTTACAACTTTTTTTGTAAATATCCAAAATTTTTTGTAAAAACTCAATTAAAATTTGTAAAAACTCCGACTTTTTACAAAAAAATTTGTAAAAATAGATGATTTTTTGTAAAAAGTTTTTACAAATTTTTTGCCTCTTTTGTAAAAACGTTTTTACAAAAAAAATGTCAAAAGTCCCAAGTGCGGGAAGAACCTCCATCATTTTCGACCGGAATTACCGGGGTCTTTTTCGGACGAGAATTCGTCCATCCCTCTGAATGATACACTGCCGCAACGCTAATCCCAAGCTGGTCCGCAATCATCTTCGCTCTCATCCCTTGCGCAGCCAGTTGACCGATGGCCGCATCATCGACAATCTTTTTGCGTCCAGTAGTCTAACCATATGTAACTTTCTCCTGGTAATGTTGCTGCGATTTATCAATCGCCCCACGAATCATTCCATCGAAAACCGCACTTAGCATTGGATCTTCAAATTTTGGTTCAATCCCTTTGCATCCGTAATCCAGAATAGCCCTTGTCATTTTCTCTTGACTTTTTTCATCGAGTTTCTGAATAGTATCCCACCAAGATTCATAAAATACAACATTCACAAACCCTACTCCCTTTCTGCATAAATGCGATCCAGGGTAGCCTAAAGCTCAGGTGTCAACTCAAACACCCAACAGTTGTATCTCACATCCTTTGGATTTGGTATAGTACCTTTCGGCATAAAACCAGCTTCTACAAGCTGGATCATAATTCTCATGGAATAAATGATTTTATTTTTTTGATCTGGCATTTGGCTTCCTCTACTTTCATTTGCTTTATTTTGTTACCAATTTTATTATACCAAAAATCTTGCGGAAAGTCAACCTCAAGGCGCCATCAAGCAAGAATTGACTTTTTAAAAAAAATATAGTATAATATATATAGAAAATCAGAAAGGATATGTTTTCAAATGAGTGTTTCCAGAAAATGCTGTGTGGGCTATGGTTATCTGCTTTCTGCGGAAGATGTGCGGTCAGTGGACCCAATGCTGCGCGATGACTTGCTTGATAGCGATTATATGCACAGACTCGACGAGTACGATGACAACACCAATTATTTTTTTGGCATTGTTTATGTAAATGCTGAAGAAGGTTGCGCCACAGAAGTCAAATATATTGGAGACTATGCGATTAGTCCCAACACTATGTTTGGATTGACTCGTGAATTTGATACCTATTTCCCGCAGAAACTTTGGAATAATTGTAAAACATATCTTTTGAATATTATAGATTAAGGAGGGAACTTTCGTGGGCCTAGATAATGGCGTAATCATTGCGTCAAAAACCAAGGAATTCCGTGATAAAATTCCCAAGAAATGGATAAGATGGTCATATGATAACGGTGCCGAAGAGTTCCCTGATCATCCCTTCCGTACCGAAGTAATGTATTGGCGAAAATGCTGGGGATTGCGAGATCTTATTTTGCGAAATTGCTTTCCTAATTACGATAAAGACCAATACTACTTCGTTTTTGATCGAGAAAAGTTAACTATTCTTTATGACGTAATTGTCGCTTGCCTCGAATTAAATGCAAATTGGGAAGATATGCGGTCAATTTGGACTTGGGACGAAATTAAAAATACCATGCTTGATGCTCGACAGACTTGTGCATGGTTAATTGACCAAGTAGTAGATAAAGAAGATGTTATCATATATTTTTATGATTCATACTAAGGAGGTACTATATGGATAAAACCACTCTCTACCCCTATGTTTATAAAGTAGACTATTGGGATGATTACGATGAAAAGGAAAAGAATGAAATGGGGCTTCTTTTCGCGCATACTTATTATGAAGCCATAGACATTCTTGGATCATGGTATGGAGAACAGTGGATCAATAAGCTTGAAATGGAAGTCATTGAAGATGGCCCCATCGTAATTAAAACTGAATCAGCTTATGAACTGCTCCGGAGGGAGAAGATCATAACTTGAAGACTTGTAAAACTTGCGGACTGCGGGCAGTCTTGCCTCAAGGCGGAGATATATGCAGACTTTCGCGTCTACGCATCAACCTCAATGATGATTATTGTTCCCATCATAATGAAAATCCGTCCCAATGTAGTTTATGTGGAACTATAATTCCAGATTTAACGGGGACTTTTGTAGTCCCCGTAGGTGAAACCTGGGATCTTTTATGCATTCAGTGCGCTCAACATTTTGCTCTTTGCGGCACTTGTAAACTGAGTGCAAGATGTGATTTTGAAGATGCTGGTCTTTATCCAGCTATTGCACCCGTAATTATGCAAACCCAACAGCAAGGCAATATGGTCATGCAAACACAAGTCCGTAATCCGGAACGTGAAAAAGTGACCTGTCATAGTTGCATTTGTTGGGATAAAGAGAATCTACTCTGTTTAAAATCAAGCCTTGGGTGCTGTACATCGTGGAATTATATCCATTAATGGCAATAATCCACAGCCGATAATATTTCCGAGAGTGGTTGCTAATAGCGCCACTCCGGTTTTTACCGTAAACTCGTTAGCAGCCGTGAAATAAAACATATCGACAACACAGTGGTTAAATCCACAGAATACAAAAATTGTCACGGGAAGGATTACTGTTATAGGATGCGAGTTATTCTTATAACCTCTAACGGCAATAGCGACCAAAAGACCACATAAAATGCCTAATGCTACATTCATAATAAAAGTGTTTCCTGTTCGTACTCTTGTAACTTGTTGAGCAGCAAAATATATTGCATTAGACTTGGCGGACAGTGCCCCTATGGCAGCACAAAGGCCAGCTCCAAAGAAGTTTCCGATCCAACAAACAATATATTGATACCACCGTAATCCGTTATTGTCGAGAGTAGCTACTTTCCCCGTGAAAAGCGCATATTTAAATAATATAATTGCGTATAAACCAACAGAGAAGAGGATAGCTCCAACAAGGTCGCCTGCAATAAGATTTGCGGTTCCGCCTATGCCGATCATTAAACCAGCTAAAATACTTTGAATAAGAAAAATCAATCTAATCACTCCTTTATTATATTATAACATATTCTGGGAGAAAAATCAACATGAAGCAATATTAGTACCGAGATGATTCCTGTTCTACGGGCTGGATCGCACCCAATGGTGAATTTTGGGGTTGTGAATCTTACGATCATTTAAACATGATGCAAGTAGATATGGGCGTCAAAACTGAAGATGAATTAGAGAATCGTGGTTGGATTAAAATTTACAGAGATCCTATGGCATTTGAACCAAGAATATATGGTAATACTGCCGTTTGGTCACGTCTTAATGATAAACTTGATTATTTTGCATATCGAGTAGGGACTCCTACTTTTGAACAAATGCAAGTATTAAAAACCAAAGGTGTTAAAATCCATGAACACGAAGGATATATCTGCTAATTGATTTTCTTATAAAAATTTGATATAATATATATACAATAAAGAAAGAGAGAAAAAATGATTACCGTTCTTAAACACGGAAACTTGTACGGAATCAGTGCAGGGATGGAGCGCAAGTTTCTTTGTAATCACTGTGATTGTGTCTTTATTGCAGATAATTCTGAATATGACACGATCTTTGTCATGGGTTCTCCACTAACCCAGATACATTGCCCTGAATGTAACTGCTGGTGTATTGATGGTGAATTAATTACACCAGAAGTGGAAGAAGAAGAAGTTGAAGATGCGGTGACACCATCACAAGACGCCGCGGGTGAGTAAGGAGGATTGACCATGCCTCGGATGTTTTTATTGTGTGGAGATATTGCGGCTGGCAAAAGCACTTTCGCAGCGATTTTTGCACGCCTGCATAAGCTGAGGCGCATTAGTATTGACGATTGCTATGCGTTTTATAATGGTACGGATACTTGTAGAGAGAATAAGTTCGAGGCATGGCAGCTTTTCTTTAAGCTCATTCATGAAGCTTATAAGCTGGGGCAGGATGTAATTGTAGACACTAATGCCCCTTATGTTAGTGATCGACAGGAATTTCTCAACTGGTTCCCTGAATATGATGAGCATACTTTAATCTGTATTCGTTCTGACATTGCAACGATGAAAGAAAGAAATGCTCGTCGGAATCGTAAAGTCCCCTCTGAAGTCATTGAAAGATTATATAAGGAATTTGAGATGCCTACCTATGATGAGCCGGGTGGTCGAAGCGATTGGGATAATATTTATTGGTTTACCAGTAATTCTGATAAATTTGAATTGGCTGAAATTATTCGGCGCAATTATAATTTAAAAGAATACCCTGTCGAACAGGATTTCCTGTATGAAATTATCAAAAAGGGGATGCTGAATGAAAGCCTATTACGATGAAAAAAGTGACACCATATGGTCTGTTGAAGATTGTGCTGAAGACTGTTTTATGTCTATAATGTATCTTGCAGCAGATTATGATGGATGTGGCGACAGTAAAAAGGGATTGCGGTCCCTGGTCGATGAACTCTCTGAGCTGGCTCATAAAGGCCGGATGTTCTTGGAAGAAGGAAAAGCTCGTCCAGATCGTGTTGCGGAAGCCGAGTCATATAATAAAGCTCGTATGGAAGCAACTATTGCTCGGTTGAGACAGAAAGAGAGGAAAGCCAAATGAAGAAATTCACAGTAGGGATGTATGGTGGTAAATTTATGCCAATGCACATCGGGCATCTTCGATGTCTAAAAATTGCATCAGAGGAATGCGAACAGGTATATTGTATATTGTTCTACGGCGGAGACCAGGAGGAAAAGGTTCATGCGGACCGCCCCTCTGATTATGCTATGAGCCTGGATGCAAGAGTTCGACAACTGTATCGAGCAGCATCATATTTTGACAATGTGACTCCTGTTGTGATCGACATTTCTAAATGTAGAAATGAAGACGGTACTGAAAATTGGGAAGCTGAAACTCCTCTCGTATTACGCGCTTGTGGTCATCATCTCGATGCTGTATATGGATCTGAGCCTTCATATGCTGAGTATTTTTCCAATGCATATCCATATGCAGTATATAGATGCCTTGACCCAGAGCGCAAACATATACACATTAGTGGAACGGATGTGCGCGAAATGAACGCACAAGAAAGAAAAGAGTGGATGGTATGAGCAATCTAAGGAAAAGTTTTGCCGCAATGAAGTGGTATGAATGGCTAATGGCGATTGTTATGATTGCCATTGCTGGATGGGCGATGTATAATGGCTTTGCGCATCCGTCACCGGGAGGAAACCCAGGATGGCTAACCGCAGTTAATTTTATTAGTGCGGTATGCGGTGTGATTTGTATTTTCTTCTGTGCCAGTGCAAGTATCAGTAACTTTGCATTTGGCTTGGTGAATACAATCGTATATATGGTCTACCTTTGGTATTGGAAAATTTATGGCACATTCTGTCTTGAGATGTTTATTTATCTGCCATTTAATATTGTCGGGTGGATTGTTTGGGCTAAACATCGAGATCAAGAACAGACAGAAAAGACTATGGCAAAGAAACTATCTTGGTGGCAGGATTGCGTAGCAGGCATTATAGTAATTTTGGCAGCTTGTGTATATCATGCAATTCTCGTCCGTGTCGGTGGGACAGTTCCTTGGCTTGATGCTTTTACCGTATCCATTGGTATTATTGCTACTGGTCTTGAAATGTTGAGATACCGTGAGCAGTATTGGCTATGGATTGTTCAGGATATTATTGCAGTTGCTATGTATATTGTACATTTCGACGCAGTTTATCTTACCAAAAAGAGTATTTATCTAATTATGGCTATCATTGGTGTAATTAGATGGACTAAACTCCAAAAAGAGCGTAACGCGCTTAATGCTTGAGGATGCTAATTAGCATCCTCTTTTTTGATTTTCTTTTAAAAAAATAGTATAATATATACATAAAATAAAGAAAGGATGATTGATGGATGAATATTCAGTCACTCTCTATCGTAGTTCCCTGCGGTGACTACTGCATGAATAATTGCCGGTTTTGTGTATCTCATATGCACCATGAGGACTATGGCAAAACTATTATCAGTGCAAAAAACATTCCTCAGTCGTACCTTGATAGAATGGCATTCGTGCGTGAAGAGGGCTGCAATTCTCTGATTTTGACTGGAACGACAGAACCTCAGCAGAATCTGCCGTTCATTTATGAACTGTTGCGTCTTAATCGTACTTTACCTAAACCTTTTTATAATATTTCTATCCAGACCACTGGTGCAAATATGACTGAGAAGGATATTACGGATCTTGCCGAGCATGGCGTGACAACACTGGCACTGTCCGTTTCTTCTTTCGACAATAAGGAACATTGGGATATTGTTCAGACCCCAAAGATGGCTCGTAAACTGTCATTGGCAGAACTTATTATGGCAGCTAAAAATGTTAATATGAACGTGCGGCTATGCCTGAATATGACTAGCGCATTTAATGATTATACTCCTGAGAATATGTTTCAGATTGCTCAGTTCAATCGTGCGGATCAGGTTACTTTTCGTAAGATCTATTCTGATGGAGAAAACGAAAAAACAGATTGGGTTCGTGCTCATGAATATCCAGAAGAGAAGTTTAAAGCCATCGGTGATTATATTCGTGAAAACGGTGTAGCGATTGCGCGGCTGCCTTATGGCTTCATTCAGTATTCTGTTCATGGAATTTCTACCGTTATTGATGATAACTGCATGAGCAAGAATAACATTGATGAAATGAAGTATGCAATCCTTCGTCCTAATGGAAAGTTGTATTCTCGCTGGGATGATACTGGCAGTTTGATTTTTTAATAAAAATTTGTTATAATATATATACAATAAAGAAAGGGGTAATAAAAATGGTTTGGGAAAAGGTAGCGCATCTTACTGAAGTTGAGACTGGTGCTTTCGTCGATTGGGATGAAGAGTTTTTCATCTGCCCGGAATGCGGTGAGCCGATTTATAAGTGCGATTGGCAGGATGAAGACTATCTGCTGGGCCGGCGCTCTGGCGATAAGTTTTATTGCCCCGTATGTGAGGAAGTCATCGTCGGTCTTTCCGAAGATGAGGAGGATGAGGAATAATGTTCGGCATCATTGCGGGGATCGTTGTTGGCATCGGAGTTGTTGTTACAGCAGTAGTCGCAGTTTCGGCTGCGGCTACTCGTAAAGAAGAGACAACTCGTCTGCTAAATCGTTATAATGATATGTTAGACGATAATAATTGGCGGTATTCACAAACAAAGGAAAATTATCCGATTAAAGAAATGCCGCAGCTAACATTCGAGCGTTTTTTAACTCTTTATGGAGCAAACCCCGAAGGCTGGCATATTCCTGAGACTGATTCTTGGTATTCTGATTCCAGCTTTATTCCTTATTACGTGAAAACTGTTACACATAAAGATCCTCATAAAAACCATGAGTGGACTAATACTATAGTTATTCCTGTTTTTTGGGAAAGCTGGGTAGAAATGGAAAAGTTTATGAACTGGAAGAAAAAGGATTTTCTTTATGGTAATGAAGCTGGCACTCGTAAGATCAGAGACCAGAAGATGACAGAACTTGCGGGCTGCCTTGCTGACGATCTCCAGAAAGATAGAGAAAAGTTTCAGAATGAGTTGGATCAGATTCGTAAAGAGATTACTCTTACACTCGATCCTCCTAAGCAAGAGCCTAAGCGTAAAGTGCGTTTGAGTGATGGCACAGAAATGGAACTGCCAGGTCCTGAGATTGTACGATATTAAAAGAAAAAGCGTAAAGATTAAACTCTTTACGCTTTTTTGATTTTTTTTAAAAAAAATAGTATAATATATACATAAGATAAAGAAAAGGAGATGCGATGTATGGCAGTTGCAAAAAGCTATCAGTCCCTCGAACAGATTGGAAATCCGTTTGCACAGGGTAATAAAATGTATGTGATGGTGCGGAAAGCCGATGGCTCTACTCAGCGTGTGCGCTGGTATTCCGATGCGGAATACGCCAAGCTTTATGGCGTAGCAGAGACTGCTGTCCCGCATAGCCGCAAAGAAGCCCTTGGCTTTGCCAAGGGGTATATCACCATTTTCAAAGGTGATACTTATAGCCTGAAGGATTGGTTCTCTGCGTCTCCAGCTCGTTATGCTCGTATGTGGGGCTGGTACTTCCCTTCTACGGAAGAGCTTCCTGATCCTCTGCCGGCCGGCATTGAGCCTATCCGTCTCACTTGGGAAGAAGTTTCCGATAATGATAAGCTGAAGGACGAAGATACCATTAAGGCTTACATTGAGACTCTGATCTATGAGCCGAGTGAGAGCGAATTTGTCGGTGAAGTGGGAGAGCGCCTTGACGTTTATCTCACTGTTGACCGTGCAATTCCTCTTGAGAATCAGTATGGCTCTAGCACCATGCATATCATGCATGACGATTGCGGCAATGAATTCGTATGGACGACTGCCGCAAAAACTCTCACTGAAGGCACTGAGTACCATGTAAAGGGTACTGTGAAGGACCATCGTACCTACAAGAATACGAATCAGACCATTCTGACTCGTTGCAGAATTGGGTAAGGAGGAATTACCATGAGAAATCCATATAATATTTGGGCACCAGATCCTCGTGATGATTTTCTTTTTACTGCTTATACTGGATCACTGTATAATGCAGCTCGTGAAATTCGTGAAAAAGGTGCGACTGATCCAGTAGAGCAGGATAAAATTTGCAGGAAGTGGGGCCGAACTTTGGAGTCTATTACGGATGCTGAAGCCGAGTACATGGAGCAAGTGATCAATGGTCGCTAAGACCATTGATCTTTTTTGATTTTTTTATTAAAAAATGTTATAATATATTGTAAGATAAAGAAAGGAGCTGTAAGGCTGTGATTCAAGGATTATATAAGTGTTTCGATCATTGGCATCAGCAAGGCACTGTATGGCTTTACAGTGATCCGCATTTTAATGAAGATAACGATCTTCGGATCGTTTTCCCTGATCGTCCTTCTGCTGAAGAGCAAATCAAGTTAATCAACTCCAAGGTTGGACGTAAAGATACTCTTTTGTTGCTCGGTGATGTTGGTGATCTTGAGTGCGCGAAGCAGCTTCGTGGATACAAAGTCCTTGTCAAAGGGAACCACGATGGCGGAGTCAGCAATTATGAAGGTATCTTTGATGAAGTATATGGCGGCCCTCTGATGATTAGCGAGAAAATTATTCTTTCGCATGAGCCTCTCGCTATTGATTGGGCATTTAACATCCATGGACATACTCATATGAGTACCTTTGACCGCAAAGGGCATCTTTGCGTATGTTCTGATGTTATCAAGTATATCCCTGTCAACTTTAACCAGTTTGTTAAATCTGGTCGGTTAACTGAAGTTACCCTCTTGCATAGATCTACCATTGATACTGCTACGAAGAAAAAAGCCAAGCGAAAAAAGGCTTAATTGATTTTTTTAAAAATTTTTGTTATAATATATATACAATAAAGATAAAGGAGACGACAGAATATGTTGCTCGAAAAACTGACTAATCATGAAAAGGAAATGATGTCCCATTATATTTCTGCGTATGGACGCCTGAATGATGCGGACGGTCCTTCTCACCGTCGTGCTGACATTGATTACATCCTGCGTATCTGGGATGCCAATAAGCGCGATCTGTTTAAGCTGTTTGGCGGCGAACTGATCGTCTCCAAAGATATTGAGATTCCTCTCGATGTGGATGACGTGAAAAGAAAGATCGGCGAGGCGATGGATTACCCCGGAGAAATGTACACGTTTCGGCGTAGCTTCCTGAACGCGATTTCTAGCGAGCCGACTCTGATCCCTGTACGTTATTCTCTGATGGAGCTTATCACTACTGATGCTCTGGCTGAAAATAAGATGGATTATAACAGCTTTAGCTTCACCGGTAAGGACGGCAAGCTGTTTAAGGTAAATTGCGGTTGCAAGCCCATCAAGACCCTCGGTAAGATTGCCGCGATGTACAATATTGACGGTTTTGAAGAATTCCGTCTGAAGCATTCTATGCTTTTGAACCAGAAGCATCTGCATGGTAATCTTTGCCTGTCCATTCATCCTCTGGACTATATGACCATGAGCGATAATGCGTGCAACTGGGAATCCTGCATGTCTTGGAAGAACAGTGGCTGCTATCGTCGTGGCACTGTCGAAATGATGAATTCCCCTGTTGCGATTGTTGCATATCTGACTGCGGAAGAAGAAATGTCTCTGGAAACCGGTTATCGGGATGAGACTTGGAACTCCAAGAAATGGCGTGAGCTGTTCATCGTGAACAAGGATGTCATTTCCGAAGTTAAGGGTTATCCTTATCAGTCTGTTTCTCTGGTTGATGCAGTTCTTGCTTTCCTGCGTGATCTGGCTAAAAAGAATTGGGATCACGAGTATGATTACGATTCCATTTACCTTAATGACTGCGGTTCAGTTAAGCTGCGTGATGGTAACAGAGCTACTTTTGCCTTTTGGACTGAGACCATGTACAATGATTTCGGTACCATGGACCGCAGCCACCATATGCTGGTTAATACTGCTCGTGTCATGAATCAGCTGAATGCCCATGACGAATATAGCCTGTGCTATTCTGGCGAAAGCGAATGCATGTGGTGTGGTAGTATTAGCAATAGCTTTGATTGCGAGGAAGCCCTCTACTGCGAAGATTGCGGCGAATATTATACTTGCTCCTGCTGTGGCGCTCATTTCCATCGTGAAGATGACCTGTTCTGGGTAGATGATGAGGGTTATTGCGAAGAGTGCTACGCAGAACGTTTCAATCAGAATCAGTTTAACTATGATGAACCGATTGCGGTAGAAGATTCACGTACCGTATATCTGCGGCGTACAAATGACGACACTCCAGAAGCTATGAGTGAAGCCGACTATGGCTATAGAAGCATCATTTGCGACCTGGATGGTGATTATCCTTACCGTGCAAAAAATTTCCTTATTGATGGATATGATTCTATCAAGTCTAAGGAAGTTGCCCCTGATACGACTGTCTATTGGGTTGATCGTGAAGATTTGACCGATAGTGGATTCCGAGCATTCGGACTGTGGGATGAAAATGATCAGGATAATTATTTTCGTCCTATTGAAGAGACTCATCTTTGGTTCTAAACCAAAGATAGTCTCTTTGACAAAAAATAAAAAAAATGATATAATATATACATAAGATAAAGAAAGAGAGATGAAAAACAATGAGCGTATGGGCGTGCAGTGATCTTCATGGTCAGCGTTGGGCATTTGATCAGATCCTTGAAACCATTGGCCCAAAAGACAAGGTTTATTTCCTTGGCGACGCCATTGATCGAGGACCGGATGGATGGCAGATTATGCGAGATATTATGAATGATCCTCGTTTCATCTATATTATGGGTAATCATGAAAGTATGATGGTAGATGCACTGCTGCGATTCCCGCATGATCCAGAGACTCTTGAACAGTGGTACTGGAATGGCGGGAAGGTCACTCACAAGGCTTTGCGAGCTGACCCTGAGTGGTATGAAGTCCTCCAGAAGGTTGCGCAATTCCCTGATTACCTTGAATATATTAATCCCGATGGGGTTCGAGTGCGTATGAGTCATGCAGGTTTTACACCGGATGAGGAAGATTGGCATGGTTGGGGAGACGATCTGATTTGGGACCGCAATCATTTCCTGCATGATGATTGGAATGAGGAACGTAATGGTAACGACCTCATTGTTCATGGACATACGCCTATCCCTTATATCCTTGAAGAGCGTACCATGATAGCAAGAATGACTGGGCGCAATCTTGATAATATTTCACAGAAGGAAGAGATTGAACCAGGAGCCTATTGGTACTGCGGTAATCACAAGGTTGACATAGATTGCGGTGTCCACTACACGGGCATCACTACCCTTCTTAATCTTGACTCGTTTGACGAGCAAGTGTTCATAAGTGAGGAAGCCAGAAACGCGATGGACGAGGAAGATGAATAATTCTTCCTCGGTAAACAAAAAAACAAATTGATTTTTTAAAAAAAATATATTATAATATACTTGTAAGATAAAGAAAGACAAAAAACACCACTAAAAAAAATTAATTAATGAAAGGAAATTGGTGAATACTATGACTAAGATGACGAAGAGAGAGATCCTGACCGCTATTATGAATGGCACTGTTGATGCCGCTGTTTGCAAGGAGTTCTGCGAGAAGGAGATCGCAGCCCTTGATGCGAAGGCTCTTAAGGCTAAGGAGCGTGCGGCTAAGAAGAGAGCCGAGGGCGACGAGCTTACCGAGGCTGTGTTCGCAGCCCTGACTGAGGACTTTGCTCCGATTGCTGACATCGCGGCTGCGGTTGAGGGTGAGGACGTGACCCCGGCGAAGGTGACCTACCGGCTGAATGCGCTGGTGAAGGAAGGCCGTGCCGAGAAGGCTGAGCTCCAGATTCCGGCTACCGAGACTTCTAAGGCTCGGCGTGTACAGGGCTTCCGTGCTCTTTGATCTATAAAATAATAAAAACCCCTATAGGAGAAATCCTATAGGGGTTTTTTGGTACTATATGACTGCTCCGGCCGGCCACGTGCGACAACACCGAGCCCCCAAATGCAAAAACCGTTTAGTATTTTTAGTTGCAATTCTTCCAAAATTATGGTATAATATAATAAAAGGAGGGGACTATATGCGTTATAGTTTACATTCTCGTGTTTCGTCTGAATATCTCCAAAAGGCTGACGAAATTATGGTGGATTATAGAGATAGAAACTCAATTATTGATCTGGTACGAAAATATCCAGAAGCAGATATAGTATTAAATATCGGTTGGGAAAAAGATGTTGATTGGCAAGAAGTAAAACGTATCCATAAGTTAGTTTTAACTAAATTTTATGTATGCCTTGCAGATGCTGACCAATTTATTATTTGTAAACAATTAAATATTCCATTCTTTTATGGATACCCTATTTCTACATATTATGAGTTACAAGGGATCTTAAAACTTGGAGTATCATATGTGCGGTTGGCGGCCCCTCTCACGCATGACCTGGTTAATATGAAGAAGATATGCGAAGCACCTATTCGAGCTATACCAACAGTAGCATATGATACCTTTGTCCCAATGTCTGATGGAGTGTGCGGGCAGTGGATCCGGCCGGAAGACGTAGGCCAATATGAACCATATATAGACATTATAGAATTTGAGCAAAGCAAAATTGATCGAGAGCAAGCGATGTACCGCATATACGCAGAACAAAAGAATTGGTCTGGTGATTTAAGTATGCTTATTACTAACTTAAATTATCCTGGTGTTAATCGTATGATTCCCCCAAGTCTTGCCACAAAACGTATTAATTGCAAACAAGCCTGTCAAAGTGGCGGAGCATGCCATCTTTGTTACCGCATGCTTGATCTCGCTAATCCCGAGCTTTTGAAAGGCATCTCTGAGTAGAAAGAGAACTGAGTTGTTTTTTTAAAAAAAATATGATATAATTATTTTATAATATGAAAGGAATGTTATCAGATGCGGACATTCAAAGATTCGGAAGTTAAAACTTTCAAACAGATAGCAGGACTTACACAAGATGGTTTGCGTGTGGCTATGGCGGCAACATTGCGGAAAGCCGGTTATAAAGATGTCACAATGACAGAAGATTATATCGTAGCTCAAGGGACTATCCCTATCTGCTTGGTTGCTCATATGGATACTGTTTTTCCAAAGCCGCCAAAAGAAATTTTTTATGACACTCGACAGAATGTAATGTGGAGTCCGCAGGGGCTTGGGGCAGATGACCGAGCCGGTGTATTTGCCATTTTACAGATTATAAAAGCTGGATTTAAACCTCATATTATTTTTACCACCGATGAAGAAATTGGTGGGCAAGGGGCAAATATGCTCTCTTATGAGGATTGCCCGTTTAAGAATATTCGGTATTTTATTCAGCTTGACAGGCAAGGATCTAACGACTGTGTTTTCTATGATTGCGATAATCCTATTTTTGTTGAATACATTGAAAGTTTTGGGTTTGTTGAATCATGGGGAACTTTCAGTGATATAAGTATTTTATGCCCAGCTTGGGGAATTGCTGGGGTGAATTTGTCAGTTGGGTATCGTGATGAACATACCCGCGAAGAAGTATTGTTTGTTGGTCAGCTTCTTTCTACGATTGATAAAGTGAAAAAAATGTTGACTGCGAATAATAATACTAAATTTGAATATATTCCTGCATCTTATGATTATGGATGGGGTTATTATCGTGAAAGAGTCCCTAAACATACTAAGGGCGATGCACATCATTGTTATAATTGCGGGCATTGGTATATGCAGGAAGAAATGTTCCCAGTGAAACTCCTCGAGGGTGGAACTGCGAACTTCTGCCCAGATTGCTTGGTTGACCATGTTGGGTGGTGCCATAGCTGTAATGAGCCTTTTGAATTAGAAGATCACAATACTGGGTTCCCAACAAGTCTTTGCCCAGATTGTCGAAAGGAAATTTTTGGTGGAAAGTATTCAGGATATAGTGGAAAAAATGACAAAGGTACTCCAGTTTTCACAGGGGACAGCAACTCAGAGTGCCGTCCGTCAGTACATTGACACTTGGCTGGAAGCTAAACAATCCATTATTGAATCTTGGGGAGGCCGATATATTGTCGAACTCCCCGAAGAAGTCCATTTTGAACTTAGTCCAAAAGCAAAACATGAAAAGTTAGTCGAGTTTTGCGAAACGGTTGAAAATACTTGGCGTAATCCAGAATTAAGCTCTTTTATTCTCACAGAAGGGGATGGATTCTGGAGTAATATAGTTCGTAAAGACTATGCAATTAATGGTATTTTTATTCCTCGTGGAATGAAATTAGTTAAAGCATTTAAATATTTTGAGCATGACTCAGAAGCATTAGATCAATTACAAACAAAGGCGAGTATGTTAATCCAGGAGGATAAAGTAAGTGGGAAACTCTGTTTCTCAGTACATCCCCTTGATTTTCTTTCAGCCAGTGAAAATGATTATAACTGGCGGTCTTGTCATGCCTTGGATGGAGACTACCGCACTGGGAATCTATCTTATATAACAGATAGTAGTACCTTTATGGTATATCTTAAAGGACATGAATCTGCGCGACTGCCCAATTTCCCCGCAGATGTTCCATGGAATTCAAAGAAATGGCGTTGCTTATTCTTTCTTTCTGATAATTGGAATGTAGTATTTGCGGGTAGACAGTACCCATTTATGTCGGCTGATGCCTTAGATTATTTGCGTCCATTGATTGCTAAATATCTTCATAATGATGTAAATGATTGGAGTGTTTGGCATGATGAAGTTATTAATACATTCCCATTTAAACCATCTATTGGGCCTATGGATAATGGCCCCTGTGATATGGAATTAAAAGATGAATATGTTAATATTAATGGAACTCTATATTCTAAGCATGAATTGATTAAACCGGGCGCCAGTTCATTTTATTTTAATGACCTTCTGGATTCTACTTGTTATAAACCATATTATATGGTTCATAAATGGAAAGGATCAAGAGGAGTTAAGATTACTATAGGTGGTCCCGCAAAATGTATCGTATGCGGCAAGGATGATTGTTGCAGTACGGCATCTATGTTCTGTAAAGAATGTGAATTGGAATATGGTAATCTTTCATATGATGATGAAGTAACATATTGCACTTGTTGCGGGAATCGTATGTTTATTGATGATGCTTTTATGGTTGAAGGCCAAGCAATTTGCGAAGCATGCCATTCTGAATATGTTGGGCAATGCGAGTATTGCCATCAAGTATTATTTAAAGATCATTTAAGGTATAATAGAAGAACACATCAGAATCTTTGTTTTTGGTGTGATAGAATTATTGGAGAAGATGAGGAGGCTAGCTAATGGCAAAAGGTGCTATTGCTAAAGAATATGCTGTAAAGAAGATCGCGGAAGCTTTTGGGAGCGATTTCGTTGGTGAATTTGATAAAAAGGTTTATATTAACTGCCCCGAGAATGGAGAAATGGTACAAATTGCTATTGCTATGACTTGCCCTAAGAAAACTATTGGTGCGATTGGGGCTGCTACTCCGGACGGTGGATATAGTAACACATTGGATTTTGATAATGAATCTCCCAGCCAGCCAAGTGGTTTTACTCCAGCCGAAATTACCCCAGAAGAAACAGAAAATATTAATAAACTTCTGGCAAGTTTAGGATTATGAATAATAAAATAATTGATAATAGCGATGAACAACAAATTTTATCTGCTATTAAAGAAATAGATCAATCTTTAATGTCATGTTTAAATGCTCGACTGAGATTTTCGGAAATGCTCGTTGCAGTCCGCGGGTAGTCTGGGCATAAACGTAATTTTAAAGAAGAGCAAGAGATGATTAGTGCGGCCTCAGAAACAGAATGGTATCCAGGGACCGCATATGCAATTTGGCCTATTATTTTTGATTTTATTAGATCAATTTCATCTAATTGATTTTTTTAAAAAAATATATTATAATATATATACAATAAAAAAAGAAATCAATGGAGGGTATCAAAATGAATTCTGTGAACAAGGCTATTGAACAGTGGTTGGTAGAAAATGGTTTTATTGGTTGTCAGAATGAAGAGAATGATGTGTTCTGTTTTGATAGTGCTTCTGATACCCTCTATTGGTCTTTCGAATCTCCTAATGAATATACTGTGAAATCTTATGAGCAGTTTCTGTATGAGTATGGTTGTGACTACTACTGCGGATGGTGGGTTTCTGCTTTTCTGCATGAGCTTGGTCATTTTATGACCGTATGGAATTTCTCTGAGATCGAGTCTTTGCTCCTTCAGCTGACTAAAATCGGGCTGGAGCCGGAAGAATATTGGTTGACTCCGGATGAATGGGCTGCTAATGCGTGGGCAATTAATTTCGCAAATGAGCATCCTGATGCTCTTGACAGATTAATTGATATTTTTAACCAGTTTATTTATCATAATTGATTTTTTAAAAAAATTATGATATAATATATATGTAAGGTTGAGAGAGATATGAGGTCGCTCCTCAAAAGGCTCTTAAACGACACAAGCGAATTGCGCTTATCTTGTTAAACTGCGGCGTATGACTTTCCAGATGGTCTAATATACTCTTGAGTGGTTTCAAAAGGTAAACCAAATAGTTCGTATATTCGCATCGTTCAAGGTAGGTTTAATCTGCGATAGCGATGGTAAAACCTCCAAATTAGCTAATGGGGCTTGCGTCCAGGTCCTCCCTGCGGGGGAATTGAGGACATATAATAGAAACGATCGGTGCATAAAGGGGCATCAAACGAACCTCTCGTGCGGATGAAATTGACCTTTCCGAGGGATTAAAGAGGAATATAAGCAAAGATTCTATTATATAGTTTCACTTTATTTTTGATGTACGGTATAAACAAGCGAAAGCAACTTAATAAAAGCAACAACATTTTATTAAGTGTCCATAAAGGATAGGTGGTTTGTTTAACAGTAGGGGAGTTGTCCCTGGTCGATCTCTAAAGTTCTCACAGGTCCAAGTTGAAATGAGAAGAATATTTTCTATCTTTTAATTACGCTATAAAGAAACGCCCCGAGGCCAGAGGAAGTAGCGCTCCTTAGTCGATTATAGAAACGGGTGAAGTATCTTGACACGACCAAGCTCTGCATTGTCTTTATAGTCTAATTAAGATGATGATAAACCTATGTAAATCCGCAAAACAAAACTTGCCGGCCCGCGGGAGGTGAGAGTAGGTTAAGTTGACGGTTATACACCTACCATTAAAAAATTTTTCTAATCGTAGGACAAAGCTTTTCAAGCGTAGATTGTCATTTTTCTAAATAAATAAGAACAATTTGATTTTTTCAAAAAATTTTGGTATAATATATATACAAAATCAAAAAGGAGATTTCAAAAATGTTTGATGATTTTATGACCGAACAGCAGATTGATGAAATTATCCCCGAAGAATATGATGATTGGTGCGCTTGGGTTTATGGCGGCGCATTTCAAGAAGAGGAATGATATGCAAAGTTTAGCAAAACAAATTGAAGAAATTCACAATAGAGTAGCAGAAAGTCAATGGAAAATTATGTGGGGAAAATCTATTGAAGAAACTGCGAAAGAAATTATCAATAAATGTCTTTACGGTGACCAAGAAGAAGAAGAATAATATATGGCTACGTAGTTCAGCAGAGTAGAATGCCGGCCTGTCACGCCGGAGGTCGGGGGTTCGAGTCCCCTCGTAGTCGCCAACTGAGGAGAGTAAGCGCTCGAATTGACGAGCTACTACACACGGCAGGGTCAGTTGTGATTCTCCGCATAGGATTAGTTGCCCTATGTACCTATATAAATAGCAACTTATATGGGGCGGTAGCTCTAATTGGGAGAGCGCCTGATTTGCACTCAGGGGGTTGAGGGTTCAAATCCCTTCCGTTCCACCATAAAGATGGTGTCAGCAATATCATTTTTGACCTGTCCTGTCCGTGGTCTGGATTCGATTTCCAGGGTCATCGAGGTCGATGGCTTGGTGTAATGGTAGCACACGTATTAATTCCGTCTTGTTAAAAAAAGAAAAATATGTCGGTAGGCAAGCATTAAAAGCCGAGAAGAAAATGAAGCCTGTACGGTAGAACACTTTGAGGTCCAACTCAACAGGGTGTGGCTGCAGCAGTCCCAGTTAAGAAGGATGTGAAATCTATCAAGGATGCGCGTGATTGTAACTGCACGCCCGACACAGTAATTGAATATGAGAGGATGAATTGTCATGGAATTCTTCAAGAATTTGAAGAGAGCAATGGTTGCTTTCGCAATTGCTTCCAATCCAACTATGGTTAGATACATGGATATGGATTATGTGCGTGCAATCTTGAATGGCGAGGTAGAGATTTGATCTCTTCCTTGCGGTGACGATGAAATCCAAAAGTAAGAATGTATGGCCTCATAGCTCAGTTGGTAGAGCAGCCGGCTGTTAACCGGCTTGTCGAAGGTTCGAGTCCTCCTGGGGCCGCCATGCTCGATAGCAAATAAGAGCCTAAACGGATGTGCGGTTAGCTGACCTTAAAGCTACATAATATCGCTCCCTATTTAATTAACCGCGAGGGACTTGGACAAGGGTAAGAGTAATCCTTAAATGTGGCTCCTATCGACGTATGACGCGGGCAATTGTATGCCGATGTGGTGGAATGGTAGACACGCTTGGCTTAGAACCAAGTATCGTAAGGTGTGCAGGTTCAAGTCCTGTCATCGGTACCACAAGACACTTTAACAGCAAATTAATCACAAGGGTTCAATTCCCTTGATAAGCGCCATAAAATTGCTTGTATTGGATTTAGTGTCTTGTTATATGCGGAACTGCTGTAATTGGTAGACAGGCGGCGTTGAGGTCGCCGTGTCCTAGGACGTGCGGGTTCAAGTCCCGCGTTCCGCACCATATATATAAAAATATATATGTAAAGGAGTTTTTGGATGAATACTGGTAGTTGGGATATTGCAGTTTAGATCGGAGTATATCCTCAGAAGGTTGCTTCTGCTCTTGCTGCTCTTAGTGATACCCTGGTTGGTGCAGAGTATGAGCCTATCGCATATGTTGGCTCACAGGTAGTGAATGGTATTAATCATGCCGTTCTCGCAAAGCAGACAGTTCTTAGTGGTAAAGATACTGCTAATATTGTGATGATGATTTTCAATGAGAAGCCAAACGATATGGTTGCTACTCTTGTAAGCATTGATCGTCTCGTTGAAAGTGGCGCTGAGCTCGGAGGAGTTAATATTGATGTCCAGACTGAGCTTAGTGATGAAATTATGGAAGTTTGGAATTCAGCCTTTGAAGTTTGGACTGGCGGAACTATGACTCCTTATGCTCTTCTGGGAACTCAGATGACTAAAGGCACAGATTATATTTTTGCAGTTGCATTTTCTGCAAATACTGTAGAGCCATTTGAGCAAGCACTCCTTATTACTATTAATCCTATGACTAAGGATGTTCATATTGCCGATATGCTGGCTTCCAAGTATGAAACTTCTCTTGGATATGCATTTAATTGGTAATTAATTATTAATATTAAAGACACATACAGCAAACTCTTCTTATGAAGGATATCGGTTCGAATCCGATAAAAAGCGAATGTAGCTTTTTTGGCCAAATGGTATAGGCAATCGTCTGTAAAACGATCAATTCATTAATGTGTCTTGTCTTTATGCCGAAATGGCGGAACAGGTAGACGCGCCGCACTCAAAATGCGGTGTCGGGAGACGTGTGGGTTCAAGTCCCACTTTCGGTACCACGTTGGTTGGGAATCTGCGGTACTCGGAGTGTCGCACCTAGGGGAAACGGTATTGCGGAGAAAGAAGATTAGCAAGTTTGTCCCCAGTTTGGCTAATTGACCAACGACCATATCTGACTGAGTGGAAGCCTACCCGTAGGGGAGGAAGCGTTCTATGTCCTCAATGGAAGATGCGGTACGCCGCAAAATAGCCAGAGAAACTGTTAGGAGTAGCAGTCACGGCGGAAAGTAAGTCAGATAATTTTATATGGGTCGGTATACCTAGCGGCGAGGGTAGCGGGCTGTAAACCCGTAACATTAGAAACACCGGTGGTTCGAGTCCACCCCGGCCCACCATCCAATTTAATATAGAAGGAGTGACTCTACATGGTTTAGGCAAAAGGTTGTCGAGTTTCTAAGGTTGATATACGCGACTATAAAGTGCGCGCAGGAGCAGTTTAGCTTCCACCAAAATATATCCTTAGTCATCCTTAGAAGATTAAACACCAAGGCTCAGTAAATTCGTGTGTAGCTCATGCGGTATCATCTATCTTAGAATATCATGATAAAGGTAGACATAGATTATCTACTAATTTTATCTATGGATTTTATGATGATAACGAGTTTGGAATGTATTTAAGAGATGCTTGTGAAGTTGTCTAGAAGTATGGAGACATGTTAGAATCAGAATGCCCAGGTAATTATGAAAAACCAATGGCACATCGTATTTTTGCTTCATAGGTAAATGATTCTAATATTAAAAATGGTTATCCATATCATGTTGAGTCATATTTTGCGTGCCCAACATATAAAGATATAAAATATGCAATTTATAACTATGGCCCAGTACTAGGCGCTTTACGTTGGTATGATGATTATGAAGATGATAATGGTTATATCACATTTAATAAAGCATCAAGTATGGGACATCATGCGATTGTAATTTATGGTTGGGATGAGACAGGTTTTTGGTGTCAAAATTCTTGGGGAACTTCTTTTGGTAGATTAGGCAATTTTCATATTAACTATAACCAAAATTTAGTGGCAGAAGCTCGTGCATTTATTGATTATGACAATAATCAAGATGATGAAAATTTAGTAGTTCCTCCTCAAGTATTACCAAAACCTGTTTATAAATTTGCAAATTCAATATTAAATGCTTGGAATAGAAGTAAGCTCGATTGATTTTTTTAAAAAATTTTGATATAATATATATGTAAGATAAAGAAAGACAGCAACAGCAATTCTGCTCTTCTGATTGGTAATCTGAAACTATAGCAACGCTGTCTTGTATATGGCCTCTTCCTCTAAATGGCTTAGGAGTCCGGCCTCTCACGCCGGCAATCGTGGGTTCGAGCCCCCGAGAGGTCACCAGCGCGCATTTGGAATGATACGAGTAGCAACCCCCTCGTGGCCAGAGGGAAGGAACGGTAGGAAATAAGGTTTTGAGGTCGTATCTATAAACCTTTTAATAATAGCTTCCAGCTAATTGGCAGTTATTAGGATTTTAATTGAATTAGCAACCGGCCTGAGAGTAGTAGGGCGGTATATAAATTGACTACATTTTAAAGCAGATCTGAAATGCTGAGGTGCGAGTCCTCCCCTGTCCTGGACGTGAAATACGTAGGGACGGTGCTGGTAGTGGAGGGTATTACTCATGAAGATAGACAAAACTGTGAGGTCGAAAGCCCAGTAGTAGGGTAGGTTCCACCAAGTCAGAAAATCTGCGGAAAAGGCAATTACTACTTGCCTTATCTGGTCCCTTCGACTAGCTGGCCTAGGTCGCCGCCCTTTCACGGCGGTAACGCTCGGTTCGAATCCGGCAGGGATCACCATAATTCCTAATCAAATATCCAGAGTGATAAAATAGACACTTCTTTAAAGCCCGTCTGGAGGCGTAGGAGAGAGGCGCGCGGTCAAGCTCTATAAACTACCACTATATATTGCAGAGTAGAGGAGTCTGGTCGTCCTCGTCGCCCTCATAAGGCGAAGATCGTTGGTTCGAATCCAACCCCTGCACCCATAAGACACACACAGCAATTATTTACAAGAAAGTAAATTTAGCTCATTTGGTAGAGCGTTTGTATGATAAACAAAATGTAATTGGTTCAATTCCAATAATTCACTTTTAATGTGTCTTGAAAAATAATTAAGGAGAATTTGAATGGGGTTTTATGTAAACGATAGTAAGGGATTTCGAGAAATAAAACCTTTTGATGAAGCCCTACAAGGATTAAAAGATTCTTATGAATATATGCGAAATAGAGTTCAAGATATGGAAGCAACTCTAAAAGCATGGAATAAAGATGAAGAAATCCAAAAGTATAAGGATGCTGCCGCAGATACATATCGCCATTCTTTGCTTCAAATGAGTGACAAAGAAATGCTTGCGGAAAAGGCATTTCGAGATAAGCATTGGAAAATGTGCGCGGAGCCGTTAAAAAGTAAAATTGCTGGTAATACATATATCTATGAATTAACTGGTACGGGGATTGGGACTTGTATAAAAATCACTTGTCCTATTTGTGGACAATCTGAAGATATAACTGATATAGATAGTTGGTAAGGAGATCAATATGATTTAGCTAAATGATATAGATCTTGCCCAGATTAATGGCGGAACAAAAATTCCATATAGGGTTCAAAAAGGTGATACACTTGGTGCCCTTGCTGCTCGATTTAACGTATCTATTGAAGATATTTGCAAGTGGAATAATATCACCGATCCTAATAAAATTGTTGAAGATCAGCTTTTGATTTTCAAGTATTAATCTGGGCAGATAGCTCAGCTGGTAGAGCGCAGGCCCGAAGAGCCTGGCGTCGGGGGTTCGATGCCCTCTCTGCCCACCAGGGCCAGTATCCAAGTATTGCAAAGGGGCCGGTCAGTAATCCCGGTGCACTTCACTGTATGCTAGCTAAAAAAGTGCTTCGCAGGTATCAAATCCTGTCCTGACCCACCAGGGCTTCGCTTGGCCCGTAACGCGTCAAAGCAAGCACAAGACCTGCAAATGGGGAACCATGATAAAACGACTGTTTATATGCGACAGCGCTCAAGTGTCATTGGCTGCAGGAATTCACTACCCTTTTCCATATATTTTAAAGTATATGGAAACAAAAGACCTAACGCGGGAGAGTCTTTTACATCCAGGTTATACCCCTTTCTTTGTATAACTCGTTTTTCTTTCTCCCCGTTTTTTTATATGTATTTGACACAGTGGCAGAGAGGCCGATTGCGGTGCCCTGCTAAGGCATTGACCCTGGTAACGGGGTCCGAAGGTTCGAATCCTTCCTGTGTCGCCATTTATCTTTTTGCAACAAGGAGAGATTATATGGCAGATATTAGACTGAAACTTTCCCCACCTTGGATTACTTATACAAATATGCTTGAAGCACTATTTGATGGTGATCCACTAATTGCCTTTAATATTGGTGAAGATGAAAACGGCCCATGTGTAACACTTGCAGTTGGTGGCCGTGGCGATAAAGCAACTGCTATCCGCAAACTTCTTCCAGAAGAGAAGAAATTTGGTAATGTTACTCTAAAGATCAATGTCGATGGTACATTTAGTAATCGTGCTTTTGTAAGTCCAAAAGAACTTTTTGAAGTTGCTTTTGAAAATAATCCTGCATTTGCTTACTGTGTCGCACCAGTAGAAGAAGGTTATTTCTTTGTAGATTTTGTCTATGTAGTATTTAAGAATTGTGTTGTGCAGTTCTTTAATGATAACCTAAATGATGCTCATGGCTTGCTCAGCACTCTTTATCAGGATATTGCCGCAGAAGTTTTTGCAGATGCAAATCTTCCACAGGTACATTATTGTACTGATGTAGAACGCGGTCAGCTTGGTAAGCCTCTTGGCGAATGGCCTTAATGTAAAAAGATCTCAGGGAGAATAATTATTCTCCCTATTTTATGCGCGCTTAGCTCAGCTGGTTAGAGCACCTGCCTTACAAGCAGGGGGTCGTAGGTTCGAGTCCTACAGTGCGCACCAGAGTAAGTGAGGAGAAAGTATTTAGAAGTAAATATCGCTTGTTAAATTATGCGTAAAAGGATAAGCCTTTCCAGAAAAATTAGTGCCTGCACTAATGTAATGGTACTGGTTCCGATGCCAAAGTACACGGTGCATAAGCCAGCAAAAGAAATCAAGTTAGTGCGGCAAAAAACCTAACTTGATTTTTTTTAAAAAATATAGTATAATATATATACAATAAAGATAAGGAATGCTTGCATAGCTCAGTCGGTAGAGCACATCCTTGGTAAGGATGGGGTCGCCAGTTCAAATCTGGCTGTAAGCTCCATATGCTGTCGTAGCACAACGGTAGTGCAATTCACTTGTAATGAATAGGTTGTGGGTTCGATTCCCTCCGGCAGCTCCACTAGTCCTAAATAAAAAGGAGACTTATAAATGAATGTAGTTCAGGCGGGAAGTAATTTTCAGATCTATGGGGAAGATATAAAATCTTATGATAAACTCCCAGTAGGTACATATGAAATTAGCTTTCACAAAATGATGGGGTTTTTCCTCACCTCACATTCAGACCTTCTTGTAAAAGAAGATAAAGTTTATGGAAATTCAGAGGAAAAAGTAGATAAAATTTTGCGGTCGTTTGGTGCTACCGATCGGAATTTTGGCGTCATTCTTAGTGGCCCCAAAGGAGTTGGCAAATCTTTATTTGCTCGTATTTTAGCAAAGAAAGCTGCTGAGAACAATCTTCCTCTTCTAATTTGTTCTCAATTTATTCCTGGGCTTCCTAATTTTATCAGTTCCATTGAACAAGAAGTAATCGTGTTGTTCGATGAATTTGAAAAAACATTTGCTGATACGGAAGAGGTTAAACCGCAAGAAGAAATGCTATCTTTGTTTGATGGCGTAGATAGTGGTAAGAAATTGTTCGTAATTACTTGTAATGAATTGCGGCAGTTAAATAATTATCTATTGAATCGTCCTGGCAGATTCCATTATCATTTTACTCTTGGTAATCCAAATCCTTCAGAAATTGAAGAGTATATGCGAGATAAGCTATCTCCGCAGTATCATTTCTATATTCCTCAGATTGTTAATTTCTCTCTTGGTGGAAATTTAACATACGATTGTTTAAGAGCAATCGCTTTTGAAATTAACAATGGGTATAGTCTTGAAGAGACTGTGCAGGATTTGAATATCTCTCGTGAAAAGATCATTTACTTCGATATCCATATTGAATGGACTGATGGCGGATTCTCAGTAGCCCGCAAAGTAGATGTTGATTTTTATAGAGATGTTTGTCGCGAGTGGGTTTATGGCGATCCTGCAACATTTAGATTAGATTTCCATAGTAGTGACATAAAATATGATCCAGATCGTACAATTTATAGTCTTGATGCTTCAAAAGTAAGTATTGATTATGATGAAGATGATTTGGAAGCTATGCCAGAAGAGAAACGCGATTTTATTAAAAATCGTAAGGTGAAGAGCGTTACACTTTTTAAGTGTAAAGATGATTTTGTTTACAAATATGCGGTTTGAGGGAAGTAAATTCCCTCCCGCGATATGCCTCAGTAGCTTAATGGTAGAGCAGCGTCTTCATACGGCGTAAGATATTGGTTCAAGTCCAATTTGAGGTACCATTGGGAGAGGGAGCGAAAGCGTTATTACCTCCGAGCATACGCCCTCGTTTTAGGAGAACGTATCGGGCTATAATAGAGTAAATCTCCTAAATATGCACCTTTAGCTCAGTTGGTAGAGCACCTGACTCTTAATCAGGGTGCCCAGGGTTCAAGTCCCTGAAGGTGCACCATGTGACTGTAGCTCAACTGGTAGAGCACTTGATTGTGGCTCAAGTGGTTGCGGATTCGAGTTCCGCCAGTCACCCCATATCCTCGCCTAGCTCAATCGGTCAGAGCATTTGACTTATAATCGAAAGGTTCTGTGTTCAATTCACAGGGCGAGGACCAGGTCCCTTGGTCAAATGGTAAGTCGCAGGACTGCAAATCCTTGAGATGCTGGTTCAAGTCCGGCAGGGACCTCCATATGCCCCAGTAGCTCAGTTGGAGTAGAGCATGCGCCTTCTAAGCGTAGGGTCGGGGGTTCGAGTCCCTCCTGGGGTACCATATATGCGCCCTTAGTTCAGCTGAATAGAACGTGCGGCTACGGACCGCAAGGTCGGGGGTTTGAATCCCTCAGGGCGTACCATTAGAAAATAGGTAGTATGAGTCGAGACTCGGGTAGGAACGAGAGAATGCGCAGGAGATTATCAGCACTATTTTCTAAATATTATGTAAAAGGTAGGAATTTTACAATGAAAATTATATGTGAAAAAACTGGAAAAGAATATGCAACTGTTGAAGAGTGCCTCGCCGCAGAAAAGGAATACGACGAAGCAGTTGCGGCAAAGAAAGCTGCCGAAGAGAAGGCTCTTGTAGAACGTAAGGCTAAGAATGAAGCAATGATTGCAGAACGCAAGACTGCGGCTGCCAAGGTAGAAGAAAAGCGTCAGGCTCTTATTGAAGCTCAAAAGGCTTATAAGGAAGAACTTTTAAAGTTCTGTGACAAGTATGGCGCATATCACTATACTGTAAAAGGTGGAGAAGATTCTTGGTTTAATCTCTTTGATAATTTCTTTGATAACTTTTGGTTTTAATCTCAAAGCCTAAGCAGAGGGGGGCTGAAATATGCCCCAATTTATAGGAGGGTCGTTCAACGGTAGGACCGCGGTCTCCAAAACCGCTAATCGGGGTTCGAATCCCTGCTCTCCTGCCATATTAAATTTATAGGTGAATTTTATGATTACGATTATTAAACAGCCAGATCCACAAGATCGTAAAGAATTTACTTGTTTTAAATGTGGTTGTGTTTATCAAGCTGATAAATGGGATTATGAATATGAAAATCGTAATTGTGAATGGGGTTATCGTCTTAGATGTCCTATTTGCAAAGATAATTCATGGCATAAATATAGTCCTTATCTTAAAAAATATATTGGAGTAAGAGACGTATGACTACACAAGGGTTTCAGGCTTTATCATTATTAATGACGGTGGCATTAAATCAACCTGGTGGATATATACAAAGTTATAAAGAGATGATGGAAGATCCTGTCTTCCAAAAGTGGATGGAGGAAGAAGCATATGAAACTGAAAGCCCAAAAGAAACCAGTAATAGTTGAGTGTGTTCAATGGACTGGTCATAATCCAGAAGAAATGATGGAGTTTTGCGCCGAGGCAGCTCATGATATTTATGATATGGGTTCTTATTACACTTTAACAATTCACACTCTTGAAGGTGATCATCAAGCAACTATTGGGGACTATATTATCAAGGGAGTGCATGGAGAATTTTATCCTTGTAAAGAAGATATTTTCCATGAGACATATGAAATAGTAGACTAATTGTCCTAATTGCGGTGCTCCTTATGAAGTAGGTCTAAATAAATGTCCATATTGCGGGACAATTTATTTTGATTTATCTATTATAGATTTTGATAATAATGAGCCTATTTTTCTTACTATTAAGAAAGATGGATATTTATTAACTTAGAAAGTGTTACCGCAAACTGCAACTTTTGAGTCCACATCTGAAAGTGTTTATGCAACTGGTTTAAATGATACGCAATTAGCTTGTATCACTACAAATATTTCTTTTGAAACTAATATAAATTTTATTGCAGTACCATTAGATAAAGACCGAAAAATAATGGCAGAAATGCGAATTGCACAATAAAATTTGCAATTTTAAAAAAAATATGGTATAATATATATACAAAATGAGAAAAGAAATAAAGACCTTCACAGCAATATTTTACAATCAGACTTGAAATTTATGATTTTGTAAAACAATAAGGTCTTGTAGATTTAGTTTGGTAGCTCAGTTGGTCAGAGCGCACGACTGATAATCGTGAGGTCGAGAGTTCAAATCTCTCCCAGACTACCATAAAGGCTTATACAGCAACTTTTATTTGGAATAGACTTTTAATCTATAATTCAAACAAGAAGCCTTGTTTATCTAAAGTAAAGGAAACTAAAAGTATGAAGATAACTAAAGTGGCAGAACTACATGAATTTTTGAGTGCGGTCAGCCAGGCTAAAGGATCGGTTTATTTAAGATCTATGGCAGGAGATTGTTATAATCTTAAATCTGAACTTTCTAAGTATGTTGCCATTGGCGCTCTTTTGGGAGAGCATGGTGATGAACTTGAATTGTTCTGTGATGAAAGTGCGGACGAACCTTTGTTCTTTAAGTTCTTTAAAAATTATCCGGAAGTCCTTGATTAAATCAAGGCATAATCTCGGGGTGTGGCTCAGATGGTAGAGCGCCTGATTTGGGATCAGGAGGTCGGGGGTTCGAGACCCTCCACTCCGACCATAAAGACACATACAGCTAATTATAATGGTAACATTATGTCGCAGGTTCAATTCCTGTCTCACGCGCTTGGCGTAAGTAACTCAGTTGGGTAGAGTGAATGTAACACAATGTGTCTTGTAATAATATTTAGGAGTTTTATAAATGGTAAGAGCAAGAATCCGTTTGGATACCAATAAAGATGTCACCGCATTTGTTAGTGCTATGAATTCTGATGGTTCTCTCATTAGATATAGTATTGAAAATGAAGATGGCAGTTGTAGAGTGAATGCAAGATCTTATCTTGGAGTTCTTTATGCTTCTGCAGAATTCGGTGAAGTAATGTACCTTGTGAATGACACAAATGATAATCCTCTCCCTGCTTGGATTGATAAATATCGTCCACTCAGTGATAATGATGGAGATTATATTCATAATTAATATAATTTCCAAATATAGCCCTGTAGTGTAATGGTAACACGCCGGACTTTGACTCCGTCGTTGTTGGTTCGATCCCAGCCAGGGCTGCCATAATATACCCCTCTAGTGTAGCGGCCTGCACGACTGGCTCTGACCCAGTAAGTAATCGTTCGACGCGATTGGGGGGTGCCATTGGGCGTAAGGCAAAGTAAACGAGCCGCCGTTTTAGACGTGGTGTTGAAAAATTCCGTGACAGCAATTTTTTTCTTGCTTGGGGCACGGTGAAAGCTGGTGTGAGTCCAGCACGCCCGAACACTTTCTTCGTATTCCCAAAGAGAAACGAAGCGTCCCTACCACGAGAGAGGTAGGTAATTGTAGGTAAGATATTATTGTAATGTGGAATTTGCGGTTCATTATGTAAATGTTTGATTTAGCTGTGTGGAGAAGAGCCCTTCCTATGAGGACTGCCGCAAATAACTTCTTCGCCAATATGTTGAGCCAGCTAAAGCAGGAAGACCATGCAAAATGGTTGCTTATAAACTGATGGTAGGTGGGAGCGCAGAGAGGGCAACCGGCGTCTGTGATAGGAATATAAGCATCATTTGTGCATGGTCTTTTTGTCGACAACTCCCATCAACGGCCGAGGCTCGGCAAAACGCACCCGTAGCAATTTTTTGTCAGAAAAGGCTAAAATATTGACAATTGTATTTTTTTATGATATAATATATATATAAAATAAAAAAAGGATATATATATGATTCAAATTATTCAACATGGTTTAAATCGTTATGAAGTAACTTGTAAAATTTGTAAATGTCGTTTTTCTTTTGATAAAAATGATGTTGAAGAAGTAGGCCCTGTTTATGATCGGTCCGTGCGTATAAAATGCCCTGATTGTAGTGCAGTTATGTCGGGCTGGGATATAGAAGATCTTGTTCAAACGTATAAATAATTAATATGCAGGTATGGTGTCAGTGGTTAGCACGCGACCTTGCCAAGGTTGAGGGGAGGGTTCAAGTCCCTCTACTTGCTCCATGCTTAATCAAAAAGCAAATAAAGAGAAAAAGGATTTGAAAAAAAATGGTTCATCAGCCGAAGTATAAGTTTGCCATGACTGGCAATACAGTAATTGCAATTTCCACTTATGCAGGTAAGACTGTAAAGGGATATGCAAAGTGCCACCCCAATGATCATTTCGATCTTGAGACTGGCAAGACACTCGCAGAGCTTCGTTGCGCGCAGAAGATCGCTGAGAAGCGTTTTAACCGTGCGGTCGAGCAGGAGCGCAAGGCTAAGGCTGCTCTGGAAGCAGCAGAGCTTCATCGTAGAGATATGGGAGATTACCGTACTGATGCGGCAATCGCTTGGGATAAGGCAGATACTGCTCTCAAGAATTTTATGAATACTATTAAGGGTGAGTAATCACCCTTTTGATATGGCGGGAATCCGGCTGGATGAGGACGCGGTCCTGAAAACCGTCGGGGTCTGAAAGCCCTTGGGGGTTCGAGTCCCTCTCCCGTCGCCATATGAAGCATCAGGAATGGAAACCCTGTTTAAGACTTCTAAGACAGCCAGGAGGTGGGCTTAGAAGCAGCCATCCTATAATGAGTGGATTGTGGGGCATGCGGCAATCTTTTAGCGTGAAAGCACACTGGCGTGGTTTGCGGTTAACCATAAGCAAAACCGAAATGTGTAAGGGCGGCCGGAAGTAGGGGCAACCGGTATATAAGGGGCCCCCTACATCAAATATATTCCCCTATGGTGTAATGGTCAGCACGAGAGGCTCTAACCCTCTAGATCTTGGTTCGATTCCGAAGTGGGGGTGCCATGCGGAGTGGTGTAACGGTAGCACGCCGGTCTCTGGGGCGATGGTGTAAAGAACATAGCAAGGAAGAAGCTAGTATTGAAGATTTCAGGGCGGTACTGAGGCGCTCCACCAAAAACCGGTATGACTGGGTTCGAACCCCAGCTCCGCCGCCAGATTTTATAGAAAAGGTGTGTTGCTTATGCGGACAAAAGCTTGGCGTAGATATAAAGATTACACTAAAGCTAAACGTAAGAGAAACATTGATGTATATTGTTTAGGCCGTCCTTGGAACGATGAAGAAGGACTTCATCATTGGACTTGGTACAATAATTTACATCAGTATTCTAAAAACAAGATCCATTGCAGTTGTCCTATGTGTTCTGCCAAAACCAGAAATAAAGGTAAACGTAGACAAAAGGCTAATGGCTGGTATCCATCTATTAATTATTCAATGATGGACAAGCGTAGGCAAGATAGTATGGACGCAGACCTTTCTGAAAATATTTAATTTAAAGACGCAAGCAGCAATTTTTTTTACAACGCCATTTTTTAAAATCATAGACCTGTTGTTAACTATGTGTGCGTCTTGTCATTTAATATGCGGGTATGGTGGAATAGGTAGACACCACAGACTTAAAATCTGTTGGGCCTTAGCCCGTGCCGGTTCAAATCCGGCTACCCGCACCAAAAGAAAAGAGGATTCATATGGGTAATGAATTGAATGTATTTAATAAAGGAAATTATTCAACTTGGAAATATCTCTCAAATTGGCCTCATAATATAAAACATTTTTTTAGATGTTTTAAGTATGCTTATCAAAGAGCTACTAAAGGTTTTTGTGATTGGGACTCTTGGGATTTAGATGTATATTATAGTTTTCTTTTTGTAAATAGTTTACGTTATTTCGCTGATCATACCCATGGTTGGCCTGGAAATGATGAATTTCCGCAACCAGAAGATTGGGATAAATATTTGCGGACCATGGCAGATTTATTTGAACAGTCTATTGAAGGTTGTCAAACCCTTCAGAATCCATATGAAAAAGAGTTTGAAGATATGATTAGCCAAGATAATTGGATAAATCATATAAATGAACAAACTCCTGAGCAAAAAGAGATTTCTCAGAAATATCTCGATGGAGAAATCACTTTAGATAATTATCGTACAGAATGTCGAAATAAAGCTTTTGACATGATGAAGCATGTTTTCGGACATTTATGGGACTAAAAATATTTGACATTTTTAAAAAAAAATGTTATAATATATATAGAAAGTTGAGAAAGAAAACTTTCGTTCCCCTTTTAATTCCTATCCCCTATATGGTTGTTTGGTATTTTCAACATCATAAAGAAAATACCGTATGCGATACTGGTATAATGGTTATTATTCCGGTCTTCCAAACCGGCGATGTGAGTTCAATTCTCACGTATCGCTCCAGAGAGCCTAACAGCAATCTTTTTTCTAATTATTTAGAAAATGGTTGTCAGAACAATTCTGACGTATTAGGATATTAATATATCTCATAACAGATTTATTAAAAGAAAGTAAAATGTCAATGAGTACCTTAATTGGAGTCGGCTCTCGTAATTGACAATACTTAAAAGAAAATTGTCCTCTTTTACTTTCCAAATTTCCTTTCTTCTTTGTGGTTCATGTTTTGTAGCTCCTTTCTGATGTGTTTATAAGGCTTTACCGGACGACGGTAAAGCCTTATAGTTCTCTCTGCGCCAGTAGCTCAGATGGTAGTAGCACTTGACTTTTAATCAAGGGGTCGGGGGTTCAAGTCCCCCCTGGCGCACCATATTAATTTAAAGTGAGGAATTAAATATGCCTTATCATCCAATAGGTCTTGTTGTTGGCGAAAATACTAATGAGCCTTTCACTGTAACAAAAATGCTTTCTAAAGAAGAAACAACTCAGCATTGGTGTATTAATCAAGGTAAGAATTATCCGCATGATAAAGCGTATGAAATTACTCTAAAATGCGGGAAGACCTATAAAACGCTTCATACCCAGATTGTGAAATGTATTCAGCGTGGTTGGGGATGGAACAAATGCCGCAATTGTGATGGTAATAGACAGTGTGATATGGATGCCCCTATTAATCATACTTTGGAGAAAATTCCCGATCGTAGTGATATTATTGCCCCAGGAGAAATCTATGGTGACTGGGAAGTTATTGAATTTGCATTTAATGCAAAACGCCATAACTACTGGGAGCTCCATTGCATTAAATGCGGAACTACTAAATATGATTTTGCTTCTAATTTAGTAGCTAACGCACCTTTGGGAAAATGCGTTTGTCCTAACTGTACCGCAGAACGATATGCAGGCCCTCGCGCAATCAGAAATTGGCTTGAAACTAATAATATTTCTTTTGAAAAAGAATATAAATTTTCTGACTGTGTTTTTAAGCATGAACTGCCATTTGATTTTGCAGTATTCAAAAATGATGAATTAAAAATGTTGATTGAATATGATGGAGAACAGCATTTTAAATTTATCCCTGCATGGCATGGTGATGAAGAGGGATTTAAACTCCAGCAGACAAGAGATAATATTAAAACTGCTTATTGTAGTAAGCATAATATTCCTCTTTTAAGAATTCCATATACTGAATATCAGAATATTGATTCCATTTTAGCGAATAATTTGATTTTTTAATAAAAATATTATATAATATATATAGTAAATAAATAAATTATCCTCTTGTCCAAGAGGATACAATGAGAAAAAGGAGAATGCGTATGAATACTTTTATGAATGGATTGAAGAATTCCACCAACTATATTCGTACTGAAAATGGAGCAGTAGCTCACAAGACTACTCGTAGCTATCTGCTTGATCTGTTTGCGATGGGCGGAGCATATCGTACCAGAAGCGATGCTGATGTTCTGAAGCTGTTTCTGGATGCATATGCTGAAAACCCTGTATATGCACTTAAGTGCCTGTTTTACCTGCGCGACGTGCGCGGAGGCCAGGGCGAGCGCAGATTCTTCCGTGTCGTAATTCACTATCTGGCGAATCATGATACTGCAGCAATGCGCCGCAATATGAAGTATGTCCCTGAGTTTGGCCGCTGGGATGATCTGTATACCTTTATTGGTACTCCTCTGGAGGCTGATGCTTTGGCTCTGATTAAGTCTCAGCTTGAGCTGGATGTACAGTGCAAGACTCCTTCCCTGCTCGCAAAGTGGATGAAGTCTGAAAATACTTCAAGTCGCGATAGCCGTAAGCTGGCTGCCAAGACTCGCGAGTACCTTGGTATGACTCATAAGCAGTATCGTAAGACTCTTGCGATTCTGCGTGAGAAGATCAACATTGTTGAACGCCTCATGTCTGAGAATCGCTGGGATGAGATCGAATTCGATAAGATTCCTTCTCGCGCAGGCATGATCTATAAGAACGCTTTTGCTCGTCATGATCTTGAGCGTGAAAAGTCTGAGCGCAATGTGCAGACTTATGCAGACTTCGCTAAGGATACCACTAAGAAGGTTAATGCAAAGACTCTTTATCCTTATGAGTGCGTATCTGAAGCTGTTAAGGTAATGTACGGCTCTCGTTACTCCTGGAGCTATTCCCGCAAGGATGTTCCTCTGGATGACACTCAGCGTTTGATGGCAAATAAGTATTGGGATAATCTTGCGGATTATTTCGATGGAGCTTCCTTCAACGGCCTTGCTGTTGTTGATACTTCTGGCTCTATGACTGGAAGCGATGCGGCAGCTCCTATCAATGTTGCTATCTCTCTTGGCCTGTATTGCGCAGAAAAGGCTAAGGGGCCTTTCGCAGGACATTATGTTTCCTTTAGTTCTCGTCCTCAGCTGATTGAGACTTCTGGAGTAGATTTCTGCGATAAGGTTGAGCGTATTTATCGCACCAATCTCTGCGAGAACACTAATATCGAAGCTACTTTCGATCTGTTGCTGAATACTGCGCTTCGCAACAACTGTTCTCAGGACGACCTGCCTAAGAATATCATTATCATCTCTGATATGGAATTCGACCAGGCTCGTGGCCACGGGTATTCCTGGGGTCGAACTTCAGTAAATACCGCAGAGACTGATACTCTTATGGAGGGTATCGCAAAGAAGTGGGCTGCTCACGGATATCAGATGCCTCATCTGATTTTCTGGAATGTCCAGGCTCGTCAGAATAATATCCCTATGCTGGGACAGGGAGCTATCTCCTTTGTTAGCGGTTTTTCTCCTGCTATCTTTGAGACCATTATGTCAGGTAAGACTGGCTATGACCTCATGATGGAGAAGCTTAATACCGAGCGTTATGTTTGTATTAAGTAATTAATATAAAAATAAAAAAGCAAGTCTAAATAATCTTTAGGCTTGCTTTTTTTGTTTTTGACTTTCTACAAAAAATATGGTATAATAAAATATAAAGAATAAAAATTATGAGGTTTTGATATGCCAAATTTTATTTTATCTGATTTTTATACTAATTTACATTTATATAATAGTTTAGAAGCTTTTAAACGCGATAACCCAGACAAAATGAAATTTTCATTTACAATTAAATGTATTAGAGGAAATTTCCCTTTTAGTTTTTGGAATGGAGATAAAAATACAAATTTAGATCCCACTATTATGACATATGATGATATTATAAAATTTTCTCAAAACAATATGATTCCTTTTTGTTTTGATTTTAGTAATTTGTCCTTAACGAATGAAGATATATTATATGATAATCATATCAAAATGCTTTTAAAGGTATTTGAGAATCAAGGACATTACTTACGGATTTCTAATCCAGATTTTATTCCATTAATTAAAGATGTTTATTCTGGATATTATTTTATTCTAAGTGAATTAATAAGTCCATATATTGATTATAAATCAATTAATGATATTCAATTAATAGAACAACCTTTTCAATTAAATGCATTGCAAGAATTCAATAATGAAAAGAATATTATAATAACCCTTGGACATCCTTGTGCTCATTGTACATATGAACAGTATTTAGAATGTATTAAACAGGAACAAAATTATCAAATTAATTTTTCTAATCAAAGCATTTTAAATAATTGTGATAGATTAGATTATTCTACAGATATATTTACAGAATTACAATTGCAACAAAAATTAGGTTATCAAAATTTTTATATTGAAGAAACTGATCGAGACTTTATTGTTGAGTTTTTTATAAAATCTGAATTTATTGTAGATTTTTATAAATTTTATAGGAGTTTTTAATTCATGATGTATTTTGCTTTGCCTGGATTATGGGAAAATTATTCTGTTATTATTCCTTTTTTAAGTTTATTGCAAAATGAGCCTCAATATTTTTATGATGATATAGATATAAATGCTGTCTATGGAAATTTTCAATTTTGTACATGGGATGGAGGTAGAATTTTTCCTACTCAATCTCATGCTACTAAAGAAGATATTGAGCTATTAAAAGATATATATAATAATTATTTTCATATTCCAATGCGTTTAATTTTTACAAATACTTTAATTCAACCTCATGATTGTCATGATCGTTTTAATAATTTAGTATTATCATTATGCGCAGATGAAATGAATGAAATTGTTGTTAATTCACCAGTTTTAGAAGAATATCTTCGTACTAATTATTCTCAATATAATTTTATTTCTTCTACAACTAAATGCTTAACACAAGTTGATGCTCTTATGTCTGAATTACATAAAAATTATAAATTTATTTGTTGGGATTATAATTTAAATAAAAATAAAACTGCGCTAGAATCTGTGCCAACAGAGCTCCGTCCTAAATGCGAATTTTTAATTAATGCTATTTGTCCTCCAGGTTGCCCTACACGCAAAAGACATTATGATTTAAATAGTATGTTTTCTTTAGCTTATGGAAAACATTATCAATTAACAGGATGCGGTATTAAGGCTTGTACTGTTGGTGTAACTAACTATAAAAATAATTTTACAAGAGAAGAATTAGTAGAGTATACTAACAATGGATTCAATCATTTTAAATTAGAAGGACGTACTTTACCACCTATTGAAGTTATACTTAACTTTGTAAAATATATGGTAAAACCTGAATATATATTTGCTGTCATTTATTATTTAGATATGTGGCAGCGTTCCTTTGATTTATATAATTTTAATATAAATACATATAAATTGCCAAAATAAATTAATTTTATTATTCTAATTTTTAAAATTATTAAGAATAATAGAAAGGAGATAGGGCTTTTATGGATAAAATAGAAGTTTATTTATTAAATGATAGTAACCCTATTGTTTTTACCGATGACAAGGTAAATGTAGAATATTAGTTAGGTACTATTTATAATCAATTTTTTGAACAAATTAGTATCCGTAAAACACATGAAATCGCTAATACTGAGTCTTCCAGCTTAACTTTAACTTTAAAAAATTTTGCAGCTACTATTAATAATGCTCCAATTCATTCTGTTAATTGGTATAAAAATAATACTTTGGTTAACACTTTACAAATTACACCCATTGAGTTATCATATAATATAGTATCACTACCAGAAAATAATGGAGTTGAAGAGTATCTAGCCTTTAATAAAGGCAAATCAGAAATAAATGCCGCTATGCAAGAGAATACTAATATAAATGAGGAATAATATATGGCGACTACTCAAAATTCACCTTTATTATCTTCAGATTTACAAGCTTGGTATCAAGGTTTAAATACTATTATTTCCAATTATGGCGGAGGGATGGCTACATTAGCCGTCCCTAGTGCTAATAAAAAAGCTGAAACTGCTGACGCAAATGATTTTTTTAATAAATTAACTGCTATGAAAGCTGATGCGTATTTAAAATATGCATCTTATCCAGTTTATTCACTTGTTAATCAAAATGAATTAATTATGAGTGGTACTGGTACCGCAATGTTTAATGCTACTACTGCAACTTATTTAGGTGCAGTAAAATGTAGAAATACAGCTACCAATAGTTCTGGTACTTGTAGTAATGTCACAAAGAGTAATGTCACAAAGAGTAATGTTACAAAAAGTAATGGTTCACATAGTAGCGGTAGCCAAAGTAGTGGCAAGCACAGTAGTGGTAATGAAAGCAGTGGCGGTAGAAGCCATGGAACCAATGGAGTTGCTAATAGTTTTACTAGTTTTAACTGGGACCATTTTAATCAAACTAACAATTTTGGAAGCAATCATTTTGGAAGTGTAGGAGCTTATATTTCTTATAGCCCAGAAGGCTCTAATAATTTTGGTTCACAATCAAATGGTAATCATGGCAATGGCAGTAAATCTAATGGAAATAAATCTAATGGAAATAAATCTAACGTAAGTAAATCCGATGGTACGCATAGCTCAGGTACACATAGCTCAGGTACACATAGTTCTGGAACAAATAGTAAAGGTACTGTAATTGATATTTTTTGTAGTAATTCTACAAAAGCAAATTATGCTTAATTCAAAGGTTTGAAACAATATGGAAAAATTTAAAAATGAATTTAATACTCTAACACTTTTTCCTACTGGTATTTGTAATTTACAGTGCAGATATTGCGGTATTGACAAAAATCCAGCATTATTAGAAATAGATCAAAAGTTAGAAGAAAGTTTTTAGGGTGATTATTATATCGAACAAATTAGAAAATGGTTCCCAAATAAAGGGCAGCTATCTCATGTAGAAACTTGGGGCGGAGAACCATTTATTCATATGGACCGAATTTATCATGTTTTAAATCAAATTATAGAAGAATATCCTTATTTTTATCATTTTTATTCATCGACAAATTTTTCTTACCCAACTTGGACAGATCAATTATTTGGTTTAATTAAGCAATTTAATAAATATGACTATAGGGATTTTGTATTTCAGTTATAGTTGTCTTGTGATGGCCCAGAGTATATAAATGATACCAATAGAGGCAAAGGCACTACAAAAAGATGTTTGGAAAATTTTTATAAAATGAATGAAATGTTAAGTGATTATATAGGGCCGAATATTCATTTTGTAGTAACTATTAAACCTACATTAGATTTAAATAGTTTATATGCATTAAATACAAAAGAATCAATTATTGAATATTATCAATTTTTTGAAGATACTTTTATAAGACCTTTTAGGGAAAAAAATAACTTTGATAATATAGAAATTGCTCCTCCAGTACCAAATACTGCTGTGCCAAGTCCAGTAACAAAAGCAGATGGTATATATTTCGCTGACTTTTGTAAGAGATGCCGAGAAATAGAAGATGAAAATGATACTAATTACTATTTTGAATATTATCATGAAATAACTCCATATGATTCTTTACGCGATTGTTATATTCCTTCATATATAACAGTTCATCAACCAGGATATACTTGCGGTGTAGGAACTACTTCTATCGGTCTTTTGCCTAATAATTTAGTATCTTCTTGTCATGAAGGATATACTAATATGGCTCTAGAATATAAGACATTGGCCGAGCAGTCAAAACGTATTACTGATGGAACTATTAATTTTGATGAGTTTATTGCGGACCGTCCTATTCATTTATTATTAAATGAGCAAAACTATAAAACATTTAGCGATTCAATGCATTGCTTTAATATTGATAATGCTAGCGCAAGATTGGCTATTATTGCAAATGAAATAGTATTGTTAGCAATGGCCGGATTAATAGATGAAAAATATGTCTCAGAAGAGCAAGCAGTAAGAGCTGCACAAATTATTCAAGCTCATGGGGTATCTACTTGTATTAAAGATAATTTTAATATGACAGGATCTATTTTATTACAAGATCATGGTATAATTAAATTACTCTTAAATGGAGCAATTGATTATATTTATCGCCCAGAAGGAGAGCAATTATTTAATGAATAATGAGTTAATTTTAAATAGAAAAGAAATCTATCAAGAAGAACATGATAAGATGCTAAAAATGATGTTAGAAGAACGTTTTTTTAAGATTTGGAGAAATAAAGAATTAAGAGAAGATTCTGATGTTCGTGATTTTAGCTTAATAGACGATATTGGATTAGAACTATTTATTACATCTACTTGTAATCAACATTGTGAATATTGTTATTTAGTAAAGCATGGTAATGAATTATATCCTCAAGAATGTAATAATCCTGAAACAATTCTTCATAATCTTAACATTCTTTTTGATTGGTTTATTGAAAATGATATGTATATACCAAGAATTGATCTATTTACAGGCGAAATTTGGCATGCTCAATTTGGCCTAGATGTTCTTGATTTAATTTATAAAAAGATTTTAGAAGGTTTTAAAACTGAGTTTATAATGATTCCGTCTAATTGTTCTTTTTTAAAAGATCCAGTCCAAACTGGTAGAATAGAACAAAGATTGCGTAAATTTGCTAATAAAAATATTAGAATTGCTTTTTCTATTTCAATTGATGGAAAAATTATTGAAGAACAAGCGCGCCCACATAATGATGCTAGTGTTAATAATGATGCTTTTTATGAAAGAATGTTTTTATTTGCGAAACATCATGAGTTTTATTTTCATCCAATGGTAGCAGCAATTGACGTAGACCGATGGATAGAAAATCATAAATGGTGGGTAGAAGAATGTGAAAAATACGATATTGATCCCGATCAATGTATTATGATGTTAGAAGTCCGAAATAACAATTGGACTGAAGAAAGTATAAAACATTATAATGAGTTTATGGATTATTTATTAGAACGGTATTTAAGCAAATATAGTACAGAAGGGTTAGCCTATAGTTTAATTATGGACCCTAATTATCGGGCAAGAGATACATTAACAGGATATATTCCTTATTTTCCAGGTATGGCAGATTCTTTTCCTGGATGTTCTGTATCATTAGAATTGACCGTAAGATTGGGTGATTTAGCTATTTGCCCATGCCATCGTACTGCTTATAAAAAATATTTGTATGGTCATTTTAAAGTTGAAAATGATAAAATTACTGATATTGTTTCTAATAATGTATATATGGCAGAACGTATTTTATTTATGAATAATAATCTTTGTTCATTAAAATGTGATACTTGCCCATTTAATCCAGTTTGTATTAAAGGTTGTTTTGGATCTCAATTAGAAACGAATGATGATCCTTTTGTTCCTATTGAAAGCGTATGTAATTTTTATTATCATAAAATTTCTCATATTTTCCATAAATTAAAAGAATATGGGATCGATGAAATATGGAAAACTATCTCTCCATATGAGCCTGGATACACTAGAGCCCAAGAATTTTTAGCGATAATGAATCGAGTGGAGGAAGAATATGGCTTGGGAGAAAATTAATGAAATGTTTCCTAACGGGGGAACTCATGCAGATGATTTTAATCATTTTGTGACTGTCCAAGAAATTAAAGATTTAAATTTACCATATATTTGTTTAACTATGCGGGCTCCCGTACGTAATAATACTGCAAGTGTTGAACGCATGATTTGGTATGCTGATGGCTCAATGGATAGATTTTATATCTATAACATTTATCCATTTCAATCAATTGACAATACTCATATTTTCAATATTTTAGGACAAAAAGCAAAAAATGATTGGTGCGAAGAGAAAGGATTAGCTGTATAAATGTTAGATATTATTATTCCCAGCTATAATGATGAACAGGGATTATACTCTACTCTTTTCTCATTAGGCACAATAAATTATAATTGGCAAGTATTTATTATAGATGATGCCTCAACTGAAAATATTGACTTTGAGAGTATTTCTAATTTGTTCTCTAAATACTATCCAATTCATATTATTAAAAGTCCAAATAATGTTGGCCCTGGTGGTGTTAGAGAGTATGGTTTAATTTTATCTCAAAGTGAATTCATAACATTTATTGATTGTGGTGATATTGTTTTATTGCCACAATTAATAAAAAAATTTGTTCATATTATGGAAAAGACTCCTTCGTTAAATGTAATCTCATGTGCTCATTTAGAAGAGCCAGATGATAATGGCGATGAATTTGATAAAACTCCAGAGACACATAATCGTATGCATGGTAAAATTTATCGAAAGTCTTTTTTAACGAAATATAATATTCATTTTAATATTGAATATCCAAGAGCTAATGAAGATATTGGTTTTAATCATCAATGCCGTTTTATAGATAAATATTTTAATCTACATGGCATTATGGAAACCGCAGAACCTTTAATTTTACAAACTAATAATCCTACTAGTATTACTAGACTTAATAAATGTGAATTTATTTATAAAGATCAAAATATAGGATTAGCTAAAAATGTAGAATTTGCAATTACCAATATACAAAAAAATTTTGATCCTCCAATACAATCTTTTTTGCCATTAATTTATGATGTATTTGGATCAATGTATACAAATTATTTAAATACTGTTATTTCAAATAAAGAATATAAAAATGATTCTTTATCAGGGGCAAAATATTTTTACGATAAATATGGATATACGTTTGATTTAGATACATTATTATTTGCTCAAATTATTAATCATAATATTTGGAATTCATTATCAAATGCTGAAATATTATATGATAGTATTGATAATATCCCAGTCAAAGAATTTATACAATTATTGAAGGATAAAAATGATGACTAATTTAGATATTAAATTTAAAGAACGCTCTCCAGAAGATACAATCCAAATTGTAAAAGATTTTTTTACTGAACGTGGATGTACCTACAAAATTACAGCTAGTGAATAGAGTGAAGCAAACACTTGGTGGGCTGGATTAGAAGTATATTATAATGGTATCTTAGTAGGTAAATCCAATGGGAAAGGTGCTACTGAACTTTTTAGTCTAGCATCAGCATTTGCGGAAAGCTATGAGCGTTTCTGTAATCGCATTCAATACTTCAGTATCCCAATTGTTAATGAACTTGGGATGCAACTTTGTTATAATAAAAATAATTATTATATTAGTCCACTGGAGAAAAAAATAACATTTGAAGAAATTTATCAATATCCTTTTATTTCTCATTATTTTGATGATTATCTAAATAATGAAGAACTAATTAAAGATTTCTTTAATTTAATTACAAATAATAATTTAATTGGTTTGCCATATAAAGGATTTAATCATGACGAGACTATTTATTTAGACCCTAGAATTGCACAAGCTGTAAATTGTAGTATTGGCATGAGCGCTGGTAATACTATACAAGAAGCTTTGAATCAAGGTTTGTCTGAAATTATGGAACATTATGCTAATATGCAATTTTATATGTCACCGCAAGAAGAATTTTTTATTATTGATAAATAGTCTATTCATAATGAATATATCTTACAAATTATGTTAAATCTTGAAGAATTAGGATATACTATTTATTTATTAGATTTATCATATAATTTTAAAGTACCTGCTGTAGCGTCGATATTAATTAATCCAAATATTCCTAATGCTCGTGTTAATTTTGGAAGCTTCCCTGTAATTGATATTGCTTTAGAGCGTATTTTAACAGAATTATATCAAGGTATAAAATCATATAATAGTTTTATTGATAATCAAATGCCATCTCGTAATAAAAACCCGGAAGAATTTCTTATTCATTATTTAAATAATTGCACAGGTGCAGCATATATCCCAGAAACAATATTATTAAATTCAAAAATAGTACCTTGGAATTCTGAAGTATTTTTACAAAACAGAGATATTTCTAATGAAGAATTAAATGAATATTACATTAATTTTTGCAATAAATTAGGTTTAAAAGTTAATTATTGTGATATGAGTTTAAGTCCAAATATGTATGCTATCCATACAGTTATTTCTAATTTACCATTAAATACTGAAAAAAGTAAAAATTTTAAATTCACTTCAAAAAATTTAAAACGTTCTTGGTTTAATAATTTAGCATTATTAAATCAATTAAATTATGACATAATAAATAATAAAGATGAAGAGGCTTTTGCTTCTTTTAAAAATATTGTTAATATTATGAATTCAAATACTAAACATAATGGAGTATTTGAAGGCAATCTAATGCGTTCTGATTGGAATAATTTATTCTTAATTACAGATTCAAATATTTTATTTGATATGAATTTTGCTATTTTAAATCCAATAGAAAATAATCTTAACATATTAATTCCAGGTCTAAATGATTTACAACGAAAATTGCGTATTATTCAAGCCTTGCGCCAATATAAAAGTAAAAATAAATATTCAAATGAAGAAATTAAAATAATCTTTAAGAAACTTACAAATGAAGAAATTTCTGACACATTATTAAATAATTTATCTGATCCTTTTTATTGCTTCAAAACACAATTCTGTGATCCATTTAGACAATTATATCATAGTTCAAATTATTAGCAAATGCTTACAATATTTTAGGAATAAAAAAATATTTAAACAGGGCAGACTATAATATATTCAGTCTGCCCTGTTTTTGTGTTCCAAAAATATCATAGCTATAAAACGCAAATAAAAATGATATAATTGATATTTAAAAAAAAATATGTTATAATATTTATATGAAAAGAGAGATAAGAATGAAAATATGGGTAGACGATATTCGCCCGGCGCCAGAAGGATATGTCTGGCTTAAAAGCGTCAATGAGACTATTGAATATTTGTCTCGTATTCCTTATCCTCCTTTTGGAGTTATGAGCAATAAAGTTTTTACGATTGAAGTTATAGATCTTGACCATGATGCTGGAGATTATGCATCTGATGGTGGAGATTATATAAAAATTCTTGACTGGATGGAAGCTAATGGAAGAAATTATCCAATTCATTTCCATACTATGAACCCAGTAGGCAGAATGAATATGAGACGTATTGTTGAAAAGAATGGATGGAAAGAAATATGAAATACATTATAGCAGGTGGCAGAGATTTTTATAAAATTCCTTTGATGGAAAAAATAATGAATCAATTTCCTAATGTTACTACTGTTATCAGCGGGTGCGCGAAGGGCGCTGACACGATCGGCATGAACTGGGCCGCTGATCATGGACTAAAAATTGAAATGTTCCCTGCTAGATGGGAAAAATACGGAACATCTGCTGGGTTTATCCGTAATGCAGAAATGGCTGAAGCAGGAGACGTTTTAGTAGCTTTTTGGAATGGTAGAAGTACTGGGACAGCTCATATGATTCAGACAATGAAGCGACTTGGCAAGCCTATCTACGTTTATGATTATGAAGGAGAACCATATTGTGTTTAAACCAGAAGTACAATCAAGAGTACAAGACCACTATAATGAAAGTTTAGAGTTTTTTGACTCTAATCATATAGTAGGGATCTTCCTCCAAGGTAGTCAGAACTATGGTCTTGAGATCTCTAGTTCAGACGTAGATACGAAACTTATAACTTTACCCACCTTTGAAGAAATTGCGTTCAATAAAAAGCCAATTTCAACTACTCATGTGCGCGCCAATAACGAACATATTGATTTCAAAGATGTACGGTTATATATGCAGACTTTCCGCAAACAAAATCTAAATTTTCTTGAGATTCTTTTTACTCAATATAAAATTCTTAACCCAACCTACGCGGAAGATTGGCAAAAATTAATTGATAATAGAGAAAAAATTGCTCGTTATCATCTCCCGCAAGCTATGAACTCTATGCGTGGTATTGCTCATACAAAGTATGCTGCGTTAGAACATCATTTTGAGGGCAAAGAAGATATTCTCGCTAAATATGGATATGATCCTAAACAACTCCATCATCTTTTAAGGGTTGAAGATTATATTGAAAGATACATAGCAGGCGAATCATATGAATCATGCCTGCATCCTTCTAACCCTGAGTATTTATTAGATGTAAAGTTAGGCAAGTATGATCTTGCATATGCGAGACAAGCAGCAGCTATGGCACTTATCCACATTGATGAAATATGCGATAAATTCTTAGAGACTTGCTCTAAAGAAAAAAATGCTGAAGTTGATGCTCTTTTAGACGAAGTACAGTTATCTATGATGAAAAAATCTGTGCGAGAGGATCTAAAATAATGTCACTATTTATAAAAGAAGATTTTGAATGGATTTTAAAACGCTATGCTAGTCGTATAGGTAAATTTAAAAGAAATTCTTTAAATAGTGCGGCAGTTCAAGCCGATATTGAAGAATGTGCTGAAATTTTAGCCATTATTTCTAAAATTGGCTATGGCGATTGTTATTCTATTCAAGATTTTATAGAGATTGTTGCCGATGGCGGTTTTATTGATTATGACGGCTCTGGCTACTGGAGTGATGCCAATGGTAATAAACTTGGGTCAGTCCATTGTAATAAAGATTGGCTTATAAAAAATAAACCAGAAAATGCAAAATATGTCTTATGGTATAATAAATAAATTCAGAAAGGGGCGTAAAATTAAATGAAATTTCTAATACGTGGCGATTGTCATGGTGAATTCACTTGGCTGTGTAATGAGCGCCTTGATAAATATACCCCAGAAGATACAGGAATAATTATTCTGGGAGATGCTGGATTTAATTTCTACCTTAATAAGACTGACATAAGAGTTAAAAAAGAAGTTGATGCCAAAGGATACTATATTTATGTAGTTCGTGGCAATCATGAAGCAAGACCGCAATCTCTTTCTGACATGGTCCAGATCTGGGACGCGAATGTTGGCGGTCATGTATGGCTAGAACACGAGTATCCGCATATTCGTTATTTTGAAGATTATGGTGTCTATTGGATCAATGGATTTAAGTGCGCAGTTATTGGCGGGGCTTATTCTGTTGACAAATGGTGGCGACTCCAACGAGCCAATATGAATGAGTTAAATAATAATCCAAAGAAAACTGGTTGGTGGGCAGATGAACAGCTTAGTTTTGAAGAAATGACAAAAGCTGAACATTTATTTGTATATAATCATAATGCTCATTTTGATTTTGTCTTGAGTCATACTTGCCCCTTCTCTTGGGAACCTACTGATATGTTCCTTGGGGCAATTGACCAAAAGACAGTAGATAATTCAATGGAAACATGGATGGACCGATTGAAAGATGAAATTAAGTTTAAAGTCTGGTGTTTTGGTCACTTCCATGCGGATAGAATTGAGGCTCCTCATGCTGAAATGTACTTTAAAGACATGGAAGAACTTGAGGTTATTGCGGACCGGTGGGCTCATTATGATGAAACGGGTGAGCTCGACTGGTGGCTCGTAAAAGGGCCGCAGTTCTATCTCCATAATACTTAATGGAGGTAGAGTATGGTTATATAGGAAAATGGAAGAATTAAAATTGTTCCGGACAATACCCCTATGATAACTTGCAGTAAATGCGGGAAATAGTTCCCAGTTCGCAGAAAATCAGATTGGGAACCTGGCGTCCTTTGTGACGAATGTCTTGAGAAGAGTAAACCAAAGAAATTAATCGGCGGCCCACTCGATGGTCAAGACGCTATTGAGGCAGACGATTAATTCGTCTGCCTTTTTTTGTTTCTATTGATTTTTAATAAAAAAAATGTTATAATATATATACAAAGTTGATAAGGAATTAAAAAATTATGTATCTTCAAGTTGAAAATATATGGGTACAAGATCAAAATGACGCAAATGAGAAATTAAAATATTGGTCAGAATTACATTTCTCTGATCGCGTTGTTAGTGTGACAATGTGTTATGCTCATGAATCTTTACCTGGATATATTATGACGATTGCTTATTATACTAAAACCGTTAGGAGCTGATGATTATGACAGTCAAAGAAAAGATTAAATTCTTGCGTCCGCAGATCCATTTTGGGATTGAGAAATGGAAATATTGTATGGCTTTGGATATTTATGTTTCCTCTCTTGGGCGCATCAAAGATAAGAATGGCGTTCTGCAGACAGTTGGTGTAAAAGATAATTACCTTGTCTATAAAGGGAAACTCGTACATAGACTGGTTATGCAGACTTTCAATCCAGTTCCTAACTACGCGAATCTCACCGTCGATCATCTGAATCATAATACCAGAGATAACTCTCTCAAAAATTTGGAATGGGTTACTAAGGAAGAAAACACCAAAAGAGCTAAAGAAGATCAGGCGATACATGCGGTCAGCGCCCCTGGTGCGGAATCGGCTCCAGTGACAAAAGTCTTTATGAACGGGGTCAAAGTTGAGTTCGATGTTGCCAAAGCTCTTATGCTGGCAGATAAATCTTTGTCGAGCAACCCGAAAGGCGTTCTTGAGACGTTTGAAAAAGTGAAGAAGGCCGCCAATCCGACTGTATCAATTAAGTTTGGTAATTATGTGCTGAGAAAATGTGAGGATTAATATGACTGTCTATGAAAAAATTGATCGCGCCATTAAACAGCATGAGAAACATGGATACTATGAGCGTTCCATTTCTTCCATAGCCGATTATATTAGTTGGGCTTGGAAATGGCGTAAAATAACTGAAGCAGAGAAAGATGATGCTTGTGATAGAGTATGCGCCTTGCTTGAAGGAGAAATAAATGGAAACATTTATTAAAATAGGTAATCTCGTAGAAAGTTTAAAACGAGAAAAAGAACTTCATTATAAATTAGGCAGAGAAGAAAGGCTCGGTTATGAGCAAGGCAATAGACCTAATGGATGGCATTATGAAGCAACTTGTAATGCCTATGCTAATGGTATTGATTATACAATTCATCAGATTCAATATTATTTTAACGAAGAATTAAAACAATATGATGAAATAGATTATTAAAATAGAAAGGAGTGTTCAAAAATGCTAAATGCAAACAGCGAGCGTGAGCTTGCATATGTAGTAACCATAGATGGAATTGATCCTATCCCTGGCTATGACCGAGTAGAACATGCTACCGTTGGTGGCTGGCGAGTAATTGTGCAGAAAGGCCAGTTTAAAGTTGGTGATCCTGCAATCTATTTTGAAATTGACTCTCGTGTTCCCGCAGATAAGGAATGCTTTGCATTTCTTGAGAAACGCAATTATAAAGTCAAAACCCTTAAAATGTGTAAAGTTCTTTCTCAGGGTCTCCTTATGCACGCAGAAGATTTTGGTTGGAAAAATGGCCTTGACGCAGATGGACATGTTCTTATTTATGATCCTAAAGATAATTCTCGTATTTGGTACGCTGATGGTGAGTCTCGTTTTCTTACTAAAGAACTTGGTGTGACTTACGCTGATGCTGAAGATAACCAGAGAAAAGCTCCTTCCGCAGATAAATATAAAAAGATGGCTCAGCGCCATCCTGCGATCTTCCGTAAGCCTTTCGTGCGTTGGCTTATGAAACGCACTTGGGGTAAAAAGATTCTATTTGTTCTTTTCGGTAAAAAGAAAGATAAGAAAAATGGCTGGCCTGAATGGGTAGCTAAAACCGATGAAGAGCGTGTACAGAATATGCCTTGGATTCTTAATGATACTGGGGATTGGATTGTTACCGAGAAAATTGATGGTAGTTCTACTACTTTCACTATGAAGCGTGGAAAACACAGAAAAAATGATTTCTACGTTTGTTCTCGTAACGTCTGCTTTGATAGCGTGGATAAACCTTGCTATTATGACACCAATATTTACTGGGAAATGGCTCAGAAATATGATATGTTCAACGTACTCAATAAATTTCTGATGAACCATCCAGAAGCTCAGTGGGTTACTATCCAGGGTGAAACTTATGGCGCGGGAGTCCAGCGTCGTGATTATTCAATCGAAGATCATGATTTCCGGGCTTTTAACCTAATCACTTCAGATAAGGGTCGTTGGGGAACTCTCGATATGATCATTGAGCTGAATGGCTATGAAGTACCTTGTGTACCAGTAGTAGATAGTAATTTCAAGTTCGATGGACTTGATGTTGATGGACTTCTGGCTATGGCCGAAGGCAATTCTAAACTCGATGGGAAACCTCGTGAGGGATTCGTCTTGCGTAGCCTTGATGGTCAGAAATCTTTCAAAGCAGTAAGCAATAGCTTCCTTCTTAAATTCCACGGCTAAGAAGGAAGCCATTATAGATAGAATAAAAGGAGAAAACTAAATAATGAAAAGACTGATTGTTATTGCTGTCATTGTTGCATTGCTAACACTGATTGGGCTGTCATGTTTTACTTCAGTTCCAGCAGGATTTACTGGAGTGCCAGTCACATTTGGTAAAGTCGCAGACTATACGCTTGATAGTGGTTTTCATCTAAAATCACCTTTTACAAGCGTTGTAAAAATGGACAACCGAATCCAGAAGCATACAATTCAAATGAGCGCATTTTCTAAAGACATTCAGGAAACAGCAGTTACATATACAATCAACTATCAGATCAGCAAGAGTGATGCAATGACTATTTACCGCACTATTGGCAAAGGCTACTTCGATACAGTCATTGCTCCTAATATCAGTGAAGCTGTAAAGACTGCCACAGCTCATTATACTGCTGAAGGTCTAATTAATAATCGTGATAAGCTTGCAACTGAAATTGAGGAAATCCTTGTTGTATTACTCCAGAAGTACAATATCGAAATTGTTGGCACTTCCATTGAAGATCTGGACTTTACTGATGCTTTTACTAATGCCGTAGAAGCAAAGCAGGTTGCTGCCCAGAATAAACTAAAAGCTCAGACTGAACAAGAGCAGGCCACTATGGAAGAAGAAGCAAGAGCTAAACGTGCAATTATTACTGCAAATGCAGACGCTGAACAGGCGGTAATCGCGGCTAATGCGGATCTTGAGGTAGTAAAGATTCAAGCTGAAGCAAGTCTGTATGCAGGCCAGCGTGAGGCAGAAATGAACCAGCGCATCGCAGAAGCTTTGAGTCCAGAGTTGATTGATTACTACTGGATTAAACAGTGGAATGGTGAACTGCCTACTACTATGCTTGGTGATACTACTGGTATTATGCTAGATCTTACCAATACACCGACTGAAAATGTACCAACTGAATAATGTCAATAAGAAATACGGGACATAATAATGTGTCCCGTATTTATTTTATATATTGATTTTTATTAAATAATATGGTATAATATATATATAAAATAAAGATAAAGGTGATTTAAAATATGATTGATAGTTTTGAAGGGAAATATGCTTTTTTAAGTAATTTTGCTCCATCTCCAGTGCATGAAGAGCCGGGTCAAGGAGAAATCATTGATTACCCAACAGTAGAGCATTATTTTCAGGCTATGAAAACAAAAGACCTAAATATTAGGCGAGAAATAGCAGCGGCCAGCACACCAGGAGAAGCCAAGCGTATAGGCAGACACGTTGACTTACGCCCAGACTGGAACGCTATAAAAACTGACGTAATGTTGGAAGGTGTACGTGGGAAATTCCGTTGGATTGATCTGCGTGAATTGCTTCTGGAGACTGGTGATGAAGAACTTGAGGAAGGTAATACATGGCATGATAATATTTGGGGAAATTGTCATTGTCCTAAATGCAAAAATATTCCTGGCGAAAATAGACTTGGTAAGATCTTAATGCAAGTGCGGGAGGAAATTAAAAGTGGAAATTGTGAACCAGTATACAGAGACAGTTAAAATTGGAAGTTCTTGGGGACTAGACCCTGATAATATGTGGATTTTTGGAGTACTACTGGGAATTGGTGCTTTAATTGGACTAATTGCATATGTGCGATATAGAATAAATAATCGTGGAGATTTTGATCCAGCTGAAATGTTTTTAATATTAATTTTAGCAGGAGCAATTGCCGGCTCAGTAGCTTGTTTCCATCAAGTTCCTATTACAAAAGAAAAACCAATTTATGAGGTTAAATTTTCAGATATGCCTTATATTGAAGTAATTAAAAAATATGATGTGTTGGAACATCGTGGAGACATTTTTGTAATCCAAGAGAGAGAAGAGGACTAAAGATATTTAGTCCTTTCTTGATTTTTTATTTAAAATATGGTATAATATAATTAAAGATAAAGGAAGGTAATGGTGATGGCAAGTTATGAAACGCATGAATTTTATTGTATGAACTGCGGTAAACGCGGGATTCCAATTAGTAGAAGAAATAATCATAAACACGGTAAATTCCACAGAAAGGTGCTTTATTGTCCGAATTGTAAACAAACAGTAAATCATATCGAATGCACAAATGAAGAAGAAGTACAAGAATTTTTAAAAGATTTTCAGAATGGAGTGTTCAAAAATGAAGCACAAGCAAGTATATCTTATGTCGGGAGCACCCGGATGTGGTAAAAGCACTTATATCGCCAAACAGATTGCAGAGAATGGTGGAATTCATATCTCTCGTGATGCAGTAAGATTTGCCAATCTTAAAGAAGGCGAATATTATTTTGTGCGCGAAGATGAAGTTTTCAAAAAATTTGTTGATGCGGCAAATGCGGCAATTGATAATGAAAATGGCCCTGACAATATTTATGTTGATGCCACTCATTTGAATTTTAATTCTCGTAATAAAATTCTCAAGAGACTTCATTTGGATAATGCCGATGTTAATGTAGTATCATTTCAAGTTCCTCTTGAAACTTGTCTTGAGCGTAATGCGAAACGAGATGGACGTTCATTTGTTCCTGTTTCTGCGGTCCGCCGCATGTGGTATCAGCAGACCGACCCCGCAACTGATGGTTGTAGTGACCATTATAATATTATCTATGTAAAGGAGTGAGAAGTGATTGATTTATGTAACCAGTGACCCGCATTTTTGTCACGATAAAGATTTTGTTTATGAGCGAAGAGGGTTTAAAACTGTTGAAGAAATGAATGAAGCAATCATTTCTCGCTTTAATAGTATTGTAACCCCCGAAGATACTCTTTACATCCTTGGAGATTGCACACTTAAAGATACAGAAACCGGGATTAAATGTCTTAAAAGATTAAATGGGCATAAATATCTTGCAATCGGAAATCATGATAGCAATAAACGCATTGAAAGATTTTATGAAGAAAAAATCTTTGATAAAATTGAAATTGGTTATCGAATTAAGTATGGGCAATATTCTCTTTGGCTAACCCATTACCCTATGCTAATGGGAAATTATAAAGACAAACATCCAACCTGGAATCTTTCTGGGCATACTCATAAAACTGATCCATTTGATAATGGTAAAGATGGGATTTATAACGTATCAGTTGATGCTCATGATTGTTACCCTTGCGATCTTGAATTTGTAATTCAAGAAATTGATGAATTTCGTGCTAAAGCAAAAGCTGAAGAAGAAGTTTATAATCAACAATTTGTGTATTGTGATAAATGTGTAAAAGAATTACAATGTGCAAACGCTTATACGGGGCAAGCTATAAGATGTAAAGATTTTAAACGTGACCCGCCTGATGGAGGCTATTATGGATAAAATTGTAATTGTTGGTATTGCACTATATTGTGGACTATGCGCATGGACGTGGTGGAGTAATAATGGAAGACCAAGATTTTAAATTTAACGGGCAAGTAGAGATCTCTCTTGGCTATGGTGATTCATTTGAACACGATGGCTATTATTCTATTGATGATGCAATAGAAGAATTGAAGAAAATTAAACATGACTATGAATGGCAGCAGGCTATTGAATAGGTACTGGGAGGGCGCTCTTTATGAGCGCCTTTTTTGTTGACAGTTGGCCAGCGTGAACGACCGTTGCCGCAATTTTCCCGCATAGGCTAATTTTTTCTTCAAATTGTCCGGATTTGCTTTTTCTATAAATTTATGGTATAATATTAATATACTAAATAAAGGAGGACACCATATGCTTACGGAGCCCTTATTTACTTGGGATGAAAGTACTGGCATAGCCAGTTGTATAATTGAATATAATGGTAAAACATTCTGCGGGACGGCCACTTGCCATCCAGATGATGTAGATTTTAAGAATCGCACTGTTGGGTAGGAAGTAGCATATCGACGCGCTTATATAGATTATTTATGCTATGTTAGAGACTGTGAACTTCGACCAGCATATAATGCTCTCAGACAACTTTATTATTCAATGAAACATTCAACTCACTTTAATCCCAAATCATATGAGAACAAAATGCTTCAACGTCAAATTCACAATTATGAAGATGATCTTGCAACATTTAAAGAAATGATTAATAAACATAAGGTTAGTTTACGTTTATATTTAGCTGAAAAAGAAGGATTTTATCAAGCAATTAGACGAAACCGTAATAAAGGCCAAAATAAATAAAACAAAATAGAATAATTATTATATAAAGTATGAGGGGAGAGTGGTTACTATTCTCAATTACTTTATATTCTTTATATTAGGTATAGTTTTTTGTACTCTAATTTATCCTCTTTTGGATGCGCTCTGCGCTGTATTTTTATCGGCCTTAGAAATTCTTAAAGGCTATTGCACCGTAAAAATCACAGAATTGAACAATACGATCAATAAAATGTCAGAGCCAGAACCCCAACATACTCATGTAATAGGGTTCTAGATCCCATCAGAAGAAGATGAATATTATGAGGAGGAAGAAGACGATGATGACTGATATAAGATTTTATGATACTTGCTCTTTACTCTTAAAAATTCCTACTCTTTTTAAGACTGATGAAGAGTTCGTAATTTCTTCTATCACTTTACAAGAATTAGAATCTATCAAAACTAATGCTAATAAAGATGATGATACCAAATATAAAGCCAGAATTTTAACCAATTTATTAGTAAAAAATAGAGGTAAATATCACGTTCATATCTTTACAGAAGATATGCTTGCTCCTATTTTAGAAAAGAATTTTTCTGTAAATAATGATACAAAAATATTAGCAACTGCGATAGATTATAATAATAATGTCCGAACTGATGAAGTAATTTTTGTAACCAATGATGCTTGCTTATTTGAAATAGCTAACATTTTCTTTGGCGACGGAATGCTTGAATCAGTAGAACCAGAAGATGATGAATATACGGGTATAATGGATTTTACTTGCCCCAATGAGCAAACTATGGCAGATTTCTATTCACATAAATTCGACATAGACTGCTTAATAAATCAATACCTTATCTTACGTAATCCAGAAGGCGAGCCAGTAGACAGACTAGTTCGCACAGTCGATGGATGGCGACAAGTTAATTTTACATCTTTTACATCCGATCATTTCGGAACAGTTAAACCAATGCCAGGTGATATTCACCAGCAATTTGTTGCAGATAGTCTTGTTCATAATAAAATTACTATGATTAAAGGTCCTGCGGGCACTGGTAAAACCATTCTTTCTCTTGGCTATTTATTTAGCTTATTAGAGAAACATAAAATTGAAAAGATAATTGTATTTTGCAATACGGTTGCGGTCAAAGGCGCTGCCAAATTGGGCTATCTGCCCGGTACAAGAGAAGAGAAACTTCTTGATTCTTAGATAGGTAATTTACTTATTAGTAAAATCGGCAGCAGAATTGAAGTAGAAAAATTAATTGATGAAGAAAAATTACTTCTACTTCCATTATCTGATATTAGAGGTTATGATACTACCGGTATGAAAGCTGGTATTTATATTTCAGAAGCTCAAAACCTCGATATTGCGATGATGAAATTAGCATTACAACGTATTGGTGAAGATAGTATTTGTATCATAGATGGTGACGAAAAAGCCTAGGTAGATGATATCGCATTTGCTGGAATAAATAACGGTATGCGTCGAGCATCAAAGGTATTTAGAGGCCATGATATTTATGGTGAAATAACACTTACTAAGATTCATCGAAGCAGAATAGCAGCAATAGCAGAACAGATGTAAGGTAGAATTTATTTCTACCTTACTTTTTTATATTAAGAAAGGAGTATAAATATGGCAGTAAGAACGGTTCCATCAGTTATATTGCGTTTGAATAATAGAGATCGCTCTAATACTCAAAATATGCAAACTAAATTGATTGAATTAGGTTACGACCTTGGCCCAGATGGCGCTGATGGCGATTTTGGGGCAAATACCCTAGCCGCAGTTATAAAGTTCTAGACCGAGCACTCCTTAGATCCAGATGGAGAATTTGGCCCACAAAGCTGGACAGCTCTCTATGAAGCTCTTGGAGATACTGTAACCAATCCAAGCTATCCTAAGACAACCGTGGTCATTGTAGATGATGACCAAGTACAAGTAAAGAATTTCTCTGTCGGAGATATTGTAAAACTTAAAGATGGTGCAACATATACTACCGGTCAAAAGATTCCAAGTTGGTTATTTAAAATGAACTTATATGTTCGTAATATTAATAACAGTAGTAGCGTTACAATTTCTACTATGAAAACTGGATTGGTAACTGGTAACGTTCATCCAAAATATTTACAATTAATCCAAGAGGCACAGGAAAATAAGCATGACGATTCGACCACAGATGTTACACCAAAAGATGACACAACTCCTGTGGTTAGTGGAGATATTACCCCGCAAAATTTAGTTAAGATTGCAGCTGCGGAAATTGGCTATCGGGAGAAAAATAGCAATTCTTAGCTTGATGATAAAACTGCAAACGCGGGCGGTAATAACTGGACAAAATATGCCCGTGATTTAGCTAATGCGGGTTATTATAACGGGAACAAAAACGGCTATGCCTGGTGCGATGTTTTTGCTGACTGGTGCTATTGGGTACTATGCGGACGTGACCGCGCAAAAGCAGAACGCCTAATCTGCCAAACTGGCGATTGCGGAGCAGCTTGTTCTTATTCCGCAGATTATTATAAAGCAGCAGGCCAATGGAGTAATACTCCTGCTGTTGGTTCTCAAATTTTCTTTTATTACAGTGGTGGTATTAACCACACTGGTATCGTAGAATCTGTCACCCCAACTACCGTAGTTACCATTGAAGGCAACTCTTCTGATCAAGTCGCGAGACGTACTTATCCTATTGGTTATAGTTCAATCGCTGGCTATGGTGTACCACGCTGGGGAGTAGGCACGGCAAAACCATCAGTAGCAGCTGGACAGAAAGTGCGCGTTACCGCACAATCTCTTAACATTCGTGCCGAGTCAAATAAGCATTCTGAAGTTCTTGGTTTAGTGCATCAGGGTGAAGAAGTTGTAATCACTAAACAAGAAGGAGTATATGGTAAGTTGGCTGACCGTGAAGGTTGGATTGACTTAACTTACACTCTCGATGTCTGAAGAAATAAAAACCCAAGAGACAAAGAAAAAGAAACCTCTTGAGTTCTCCAAAAAACTTCTTGTACAAGAATCAATTTTAATTTGGATTACAACTCTATCTTTTATTATACTCGCATTTTATTGTATTGTCAAGTAGTATTTCGGTGAACTGCCCTGGCTAACTGCCATGGTGTCAATGCCATGGGGAGCATATGGCGTAAGTTAGGCTTTTTTCTATAAAAAGTCAGAGAAAGAGAATACCAAAGATGGTATTAATTATGAAAAAATGATTCGTGGCGTTGAAACTTATGACGATACGCCAGTCGGATAAACTAATCCCAAGGGGTAATACATCCCTTGGGATTTTTTGTTTTGTCTTGAAAACAAAAATTTGCAAAAGTAAAAAAATTATGGTATAATATATGTATAAAATAAAAAAGGAGGAATATGATAGTGCCTGTAAAGGTTAATTATGGCGTTAAAGACATAAAAACACTTGAAGGTATTGAAGCGATCAGGCTGCGTCCTGGTATGTATATCGGGTCAGTCGGGCCGGATGGCGTAAAACATATCACTCTTGAGATTATTTCAAACGCAGTTGACGAATATCTTAATGGTTATTGCACAGAATGTAAAATAAGAGTGGAAGATGACAATTCAGTTTGCATTTCTGATAATGGACGCGGTGTTCCGTTCGGCCCCGCAAAAGATGGATCTGAAACTCTTGAGAATATTTTTACAAAGCTTCATACTGGTGCAAAGTTTGATAGTTCTGGTAAAACAGGATATAATACTTCTGGTGGTATGAATGGCGTTGGTGCAAAAGCTACAAATGCGCTTTCTAAAACTTTTACTGTAACTTCCATTCGCGATGGTAAAATTGCCACAATGGAATTTAAAAAAGGTAAAAGAGTTAATTTTATTGTTAATAAATATGCCGGAAAAGAAACTGGAACTGAGATTTCATTTACCCCCGATGAAGAGATCTTTAAAGAGGGGATTGAATTAGATTACGAATCCTTAAAAAAGCAAATTCAAGAATTAGCTTACCTTTCTCCGGGTCTTACATTTACTCTTAAATATAAGAATAAAGAGCAAGAAACTATTGTTTCTAAAAATGGTATTTTAGATTATATCGAAGATTTAAATAAATCTAAAAAACCTTTAACTTCAGTGTTTTCTTGTGAAAATACCGAAGATAGAATTAGTGTTAAACTGGCTATGCAGTATAATGATACCTATTCAGATACTTATAAACTGTATACCAATAGTATACCAAATACTGGAGGAACACATCTTACTGGTTTTAGAACGGCTCTAACCATGTCAATTAATGAATATGCGAGAGCGAACAACTTATTAAAAGAAAAAGATGCGAATATCCTTGGCGATGAACTGAAGGAAGGACTGTCTCTTGTCCTTTCATTTATTATGCCAGACCCAGTCTTTAGTGGTCAAACAAAAGAAGTCCTTTCTTCAAGTGAAGCCAGAACAGTTGTGCAGCGTTTGGTATCAACAGAATTAAGTATTTGGCTGAATAATCATCCAAAAGATGCAAAAGCTATTGTTGATAAAGCACTTTTGGCGAGAGCTGCAAGAGAAAAAGCTAAAAAAGCTAAAGAAACAGTGCGGAAAGCCGATGCAAAAGCGCGTGCGGTTCTGCCTGGTACGCTCGCAGATGCCAGTTCAAAAAATCGTTCTGAGTGTGAGGTCTTTATAGTAGAAGGCAAATCTGCTGCAGGCTCGACTAAAGAGGCCCGCAACCGCAATACTCAGGCGGTATTTCCTGTTCGAGGAAAAATTTTAAATACAATTAAAGCTGATCTCCACAAAGCTCTTGGAAATCAAGAAATTGATGGTATGATTAAGGCTTTTGGCTTGGAGGTTAAAGATGGCAAAGTCATTGTAGACGAATCTAAACTTCGTTATGGAAAGATAGTCATTACAGCCGATGCTGATGTAGATGGAAGCCATATCCGCATACTGTTCCTTACTTTCATCTGGAAGTTCGCTCCTGAGCTTTTGGAAAAAGGCTATATCTATGCGGCAGTTCCCCCTCTCTACAAGGCTACAATGGGGACTAAATTTCAGTATATCAAAGATGATGCAGCTTTGGAACAGTTTCGTAAAACAGTTGGGAGATCATTTGAGCTGGGCCGCATGAAAGGTCTTGGCGAAATGGATCCCGCAGAAATGGCAGAGACAGTTATGAACCCAGAAACTCGTACTTTAAAGCGTATTACAATGGATGATGCAGAAGAAGTTGCAAAAACGTTTATGAGTTTAATGGGTGAGTCAGTCGGTCCTCGTAAACAGTTCATTGAAGATAACGCATGGAGGGCAAATATTGATGTCTAATATAATTATTTCTTCAGACGGGACTGATATGCTCTGCTCTCTTGGTTTAATTCCTGATAATGTAACTACCATCTATACAGATGGTAGTTGCTTAGGAAATGGAAAAGATACTAATACAGGTGGCTTTGGGGTGATTGTACTTGACAAAGACCAAAAAGTTATGGTATCATATAATAAATCAAGTGAAAATACAACAAATAATAGAGAAGAATTAAAAGCTATTCTTTGGGCTTTTATACAATTTGGAGTAGATAAAGATAATTTCTTTATTCCAACAGTATATAGCGATTCTGCTTATTGTGTAAATACATTTAATAATTGGATGTTTACTTGGGCAGATAAAGGATGGCTTAAATCTGATAATAAAACACCTGAGAATTTAGATTTAATTCAAGAATATTATAAATTATATAATCAAGGAAAAAGAATAAATTTGCAGAAGATTAAAGGTCATCAAGGACACCAATGGAATGAGTTGGCTGACTCGCTTGCTACTGGTAAGATGACGTCTAAGGAGGTAGTTGAAAAGTATGGGCGAAATTCTTGATACCCCGATTATAGGAGAAGTTGAACAAAGCTTTCTCGATTATAGTCTTAGTGTAATCACTGATCGTGCCATTCCATCCGCTGAAGATGGTCTAAAACCAGTAGCCCGTAGAATCCTGTGGGATATGTGGGATAAGGGATATAAAAACGATAAAAAGTTTGTTAAGTGCGCTCAGCCTGTTGGTGATACGATGGGTCGTTTCCATCCTCATGGAGATAGCTCTATCTATGGCGCATTAGTATGGCTTTCTCAGCCGTGGAATATGCGTTATCCATTGATTGCATTTCATGGAAATAATGGATCGAGAGATGGAGATGAACCAGCCGCATACCGTTATACAGAATGTAAACTAGCCAAACTGGGTGAAGAAACTCTTAATAATATTAAGAAGAATGCAGTAGATTGGCTTCCTGCATATACAGATGAAGAAGATGAACCTGCATATTTACCTGGTATTGTTCCAAATCTTTTGGTAAATGGTACTTCTGGTATTGCAGTAGCTATGGCATGTAGTTTTGCGCCGCATAATTTAAATGAAATTATGGATGCAATTATTCATGTTGCCGAAAATCCAGAATGTGAGTGCGGTGATCTGCTTCAATTCGTTAAAGGGCCAGATTTTCCAACTGGTGGTTTGGTTATTAATCAAAAAGAATTAGCTTCAGCTTATCTAACTGGAAAAGGTCGTGCTCGTATTCGTGGAGAATATGAGATTGAAAGCGATAAAGGTAAAGATTCAATCATCTTTACAAGTATTCCTTATAAAGTATCAAAAGATACTCTTGTTACTCAGATTGATAAACTGTGCGACGAAGGCAAGCTAGGTGGTATTGCAGCTATCCGTGATGAAACAACTCATGAGGGCGTAAGATTTGTTATAGAGCTTGAAAAGAATGCTTCAGCAAATACAATTCTTCCTTTACTTTTCAAATTAACTGATCTTGAAACAACTTATAGTTTTAACCAAGTTGCTCTTACTGGTAAGTCTCCAAGATTGATGAATCTTAAACAATTGATTGATGTTTATTTGGATCATCAAAAAGACGTCTGTTTAAGAGTCACACAATTTGATTTGGATAAAGCAAAAGCTAGACTTCATATTATTGAAGGACTAATTATAGCTCTTGCGAATATTGATGATGTAATTAAAATTATTAAATCTTCTGAATCCACCACAGCAGCAAAAACAGCTTTACAGACAGCTTATAAACTTAGTGAAGCGCAAGCAAAAGCAATTTTGGACATGAAACTCAGTCGTTTGACTAAGTTAGAAGTTGAAGATTTAAAGTCAGAAGAGAAAGATTTAATTGCAGAAGTGGAGAGACTTTCAGAGATCCTTAAAAATCCTGTACCAGAGCTTATTAGACAATTCATAAAACTGAAGAAAAAGTATGGCGATGCTCGTCGTACTACAATTACGCAAATTGATCCTGTGAAGGAAGAAAAGGAAACTGTTTATGTCGAACCTGAAAAATGTGTTGTTGTAATGACTGAAAGTGGTTTAATTAAACGGATTCCGACAACTTCTTTCCGCACCCAGAAGAGAGCTGGTAAAGGAATTAAGACTCAAGACGATATTACTTCTGTAGTAATCCGCACTAATACTGTAGATAGTATTATGATTTTTACCGATCAAGGAAGAATGTATCGTATTAGTGTTAATGATATCCCAGTAGGCACAAATGTATCTAAAGGTCAGTCTATTAGATCTCTGGTTGCGCTTGAGGCTAATGAAAATCCCGTAACAATTTATTCAATATATAGAGATACTGATGCAAAATATGTCTTGTTTGTTACGAAAAATGGATTAGTTAAGAAAACGCCTTTGGACGAATATGTTGCAACTAAAAAGAAAACTGGAATCGGAGCTATTTCTTTGGTTGATGGGGACGGCTTGGCGGTCGTAACTCTTATTAAAGATGAACCCCTAATTATTGTAACTAAAGATGGATATGTCCTTAAGTTTGATTCTAATGAAGTTAGTGCGACTTCTCGTATGACTCGTGGAGTTAAAGGTATTGCATTGGGCGATGAAGATTACGTAATTGCGGCCCTGCCTCTTAGACACGTAGAAGACCAGCTTGCTCTCTTCTCATTTAGTGGATTGGGTAAAAAGGTACTTCAGAAAGAAGTTGTATCTCAAAAGCGTGGAGGAAGAGGATTAAACTTCTTTAAAGGCCCAAATGGGCTAGCAGGTGCGCAACTAATTAGCGATGAAGATAGTATTCTTCTTGTTGGAGATAAAGCATCTATTTGTATCCCCGCAACAGATGTACCACAGCTAACTCGTATTGCTCTTGGTAATACAGTTATTAAAGGTAGTAATATTCGTACCGTATCTAAGGTATAAGGGCAAAATTAATTAATCTTATTAATATAATAATCTATAATATTGGGGAAGAATTATCTTCCCCTTATTTGTTTATTTGAGAGGAAGGAGATATATATGGGTAAATTAAATTTTGCAACTGCTACCATTAATACTTTATTAAATGTAGTATAGTCTGCATTTGATACTAGTACTCAAGTATTAAAAACTGATAATGGTGGTACTGGTGTAACTAATTTAAATGCATTACGTGCCAGTTTAGGGTTAGGAGATTCTACAACAGCTCCACTAGCTCCAGAACAAGGTGGAACTGGAGTTACATCTATTCCTGAATTAAAAGGTTTGCTTTTAGCTGGAGGTTCTGGTGAAGCGATCGGAGTAGCGGCTGGCGGCACTGGTCGCCAAAGTTTAGACAATAATGCTTTACTTGCGGGTAACGGTACTGGCCAAGTTAAAATGATTGGTACTTCTGGCACTGGAGTATTACAAGTTAATTCTGCTAATCAAGAGCCGTCATTCGGCACAGTTCCTGTTGCTTTTGGTGGCACTGGTGTAACAACATTAAATGCTTTAACTAATCTGCTTGGGCTAGGAAATGCTAGTGTATCTGGGGCTAACGCAACTTTTGACGCCATTCCTGTCACTAGAGGAGGTACTGGAGTTACTTCTTTGCCTGCGTTAAGTAATGCTTTAGGTATAGGAGACAATCTAAGTGCAGCTATTCCTCTTGCTCGTGGAGGTACTGGTGCCACAAGTATTAGTGGCGTAAAAACAAATCTTGGGTATGTATCTAATAATGGAGGAGATAACCTTAAAGGTGATTATTTAATAGATGGAAATCTATATGTTAAAAATACTTCTTCAAATCCTAGCATCCCACAATATAATTTAACTGACCGTTTAACTCAAATTGAGAAAGATATTGCTGAGCTTAAACAGAAAACACAAAATCTTTAATTGACAATTTTTAAAATTTATGTTATAATATAATAAAATAATAAAGGATGATTTTTATTATATGAGTAACATTCCTGATTGGCACAATCAAATAGATGAATTGGTTGATCTTCTTAACGATGCCATAAAAGCATATGATGAAGGTCATCCATTTATGACAGATAAAGAATATGATGATCTCTATTTTAAACTTCAAGAAATGGAAAAAGAAACAGGGATCATCTTATCCAATTCCCCAACAGTAAAAGTAGATTATTTTTCTGTAAATGAGCTTAAAAAAGTAGAACATAATCATCCTATGCTTTCATTGGATAAAACCAAAAGTATAGATGATGTGATTAGGTTTTGCGGAAATAAGCGAATTATCGCAATGGCAAAAATGGATGGTTTAACCTGTTCATTGCGATATGTGGATGGAAAATTAGTATCGGCGGAAACCCGTGGTAATGGTATTATTGGCGAAGATATTCTACACAATATTGTATTTGCTTACGGGGTGCCTTTAACAATCCCAGAAAAAAATGAAGTTATTGTAGATGGCGAAATTATTTGTACATACAAGAACTTTGAGAAATTTAATCACATGTTCGCAAATCCTCGTAATTTCGCAGCAGGTAGCATTAGACTCCTTGATAATAAAGAGTGTGAAAAACGTGGATTAAGTTTTGTCGCATGGGATTGTATTAAGGGATTAGAGAAACGCGAATTTTTGTCGGATAAATTTATAGATCTTTGTCAAGAATGGAAATTTGATCCGGCCCCTTGGCTCACCCTAACCGCAGATATGATAGACAAGTCTCGTATTGAACATGTTATTGCTCTTCTTAAAAATTGGGCAAAAGAAGAGAGTTATCCTATTGATGGGATAGTATTTAAATATGATGATTGTAACTATTACCAGTCTCTTGGCTATACTGAACATCATTTTCGGGGCGGACTTGCTTATAAATTTTATGATGAAGTTTATGAAACTTATCTAAAAGATATTGAATGGAGCATGGGCCGCACAGGAGTATTGACACCAGTTGCAGTATTTGAACCAGTAGAAATAGAAGGCAGTATTGTTGAACGTGCGAGCATGCATAATGTTTCAATTATGAATAAACTACTGCCTAATGGTGGACTTGCTTCTACTGGAATGACTGTCGGTGTATATAAAGCAAATATGATTATTCCTCAAATTGCATATATTAAATCTACTCCAGGTATGATGGGTATGGACATATGGCATAGACCATATACCTGTCCAGTATGCGGAGGAAAAGTTGAATTAGTTAAAAATAATGATACTGAAAATTATGTTTGCACAAATCCTCAGTGTTCAGGAAAACTAATTAATCAATTGGATCATTTCTGCGGAAAGAAAGGAATGGACATAAAAGGACTTTCTGCATCAACTTTGGAAAAATTGATTGAATGGGGCTGGGTGAATTCATTTATTGATTTATACTTTTTGGATAATTACCAAAAGGAATGGATTAATAAGCCTGGATTCGGTGCTAAATCTGTTCAAAATATTTTAGATGCGATTGAACAGTCAAAAACGAATGAATTATGGCAATTTATATCTGCTATTGGTATTCCATTAATCGGATCTACTGTAGCAAAAGAAATCTGTAAACATAGATGTGATTGGCATAATATTCGTGAAGATATTGAAGATGGTTTTTGTTTTATGGAATGGTATGGTTTTGGTCCAGAAATGGATAGAGCCATTCGGACATTTGATTATAGAACTGCAGATCGTTTTGTAAATGAAATTGGACAACTGAAAAATAGTCTATGGAATGCGGACAAGCCTGCCTTTACGCCACTAAAAGGCTGGACTTTTGTAATTACGGGGAAAACTGAAAAATATAAGAATCGTGACGAATTAAAAGCTGCGATTGAAGCACATGGTGGCAAAGTAACTGGTTCAGTAACAAAGAATACGACCTATTTGGTCAATAATGATATTAATTCTACTTCAAGTAAAAATGTCACAGCAAAAAAATTGGGAGTCAAGATCATTACTGAAAAAGATTTAGATGATTTGTTTGACGGAAAATTTTGACTTTTTTAAAAAAAAGTAGTATAATATATTTGTAAAATAAAGGAAAGAGAAATTCCCGATGAAACAAAAAGAGTTGAAGAACTTGGCGAAGAAAATTGCCGAGTATGAAAAATAGATTCAAACTTCAACCGATTCAACTGTCGTTGAAAAAGCAAAAGATGAAATCCTAAAGTTGACAGAACACGTTAGTATTTTTGAAATTGATCAACTGGATGAACTGATTCAAAAATATTTAGAATAAAAATTTTGACAATCAGAAAATTTTTTGCTATAATATATATGTAAAAAGCCTACGACAAAAAAAAATTATTGAAACAATTTTAAGGAGAAAAAGATTATTATGGCTATGAAAGAGAATTCTAAGAACGTACTTAATTATTTGAAGCAGAATCACGGTGCTGATCTCACTTCCGAGGATGTTGCAAATGCAGTTGGCCTCGAGAAGCGCCAGGTAGATGGTATTTTCACAAGTGCTATTCAGCGCAAGGGCTATGGCGTGCGCGTTCCTGCCGAGATCGAGCTTGAAGATGGAACTCATAAGCAGGTTAAGTTCCTCCAGCTCACTGATGCTGGTATGGCTCTTGACCCAGATGCTGACGAGACCTAATCTATAAATAAAGTCGCATTGAAGGGGTAAAATAATCTTTTTACCCCTTTTGTTTTTTATCTAAAAATGTAGTGGATATATGCGCTTGTAGGGGGCATAATCGTAGGTTTAATAGTCTTTATAATCTGTCGGATTATACCTCAGCAACAAATCCGAAAGATAAATGAAGAGAATATTGCTCATGAGCGCGCTGCCCTACAAGAATTAGAAAGTCAATAGCGTAATATTGAAGCAAGTATTAATACTAAATAGCTCCAATAGGCAGAAGAAGAGAAAAAACTGCAAATATTACGCACCAAAGTAGATGAAACTGATAGATATTATAAAAATTCATAGGCTCAAGCCGAAGATGCCGCAAAGACTTTTTATGATAATTAGATGAAACTTGCCGAAGAAAAGCTTGAACATGCTCTTGAAAAAACTGGTGCTAAATACCAGGAGGGAGAAGAGGAATGTAGAGCTGAGTATGAGCAGGTTATTGCGGATCTCCTCGCTACTGCGCAGCAGATGAGCCAGCAAGTAAAAGCTGCTTAGGCTCAACTCGTAGAATATCAATCTAAAGTTGCTGCTGCCACAAAGGCAGCCAAGCGCGCAGAACTTGAACGTGAAAAGAAAGATTTCTATCGGTTACAATTATCTGATATAGATATTGAAGAAATCGCAAAATTGAGATCTGTCGAACCTTATTTAAGAAATAAGGAGCCTCTCAACAAAGTTATTTATAAAGTCTATTATGAAAAGCCTTACACAGATTTGATTGGCCGAGTCGTAGGGGCAAAATCAAAAACTGGTATTTATAAAATAACTAATTTAGAAAATCAAATGTGTTATGTAGGCCAGGCAATAAATATTGCAGAAAGATGGAAATAGCACATTAAGCGTGGCATAGGTGCAGAACAGCCTACTCGCAATAAACTCTATCCTGCTATGTTAGCTCTTGGTGTAGAGAATTTTACATTTGAGATAATTGAAGAATGTAAACCACAAGATCTCAATGCTCGTGAAGACTATTGGTAGGATTATTTCAAGGCTAAAGAATATGGATATAGTATAAAGTAAGGGAGAAATTATGGATTACATCCTTGGAAGCCGTGGAACCGGCAAGTCCAAGCAGCTACTATATCTTGCCCAGCGCAATAATGGTGTAGTAGTAAGTGCTAATCCAAGAGCAATGGAACAGAAAGCAAAAGATTATAATATGGATACTTCTGGTATGGAATTTGCCGGGTATCATGCTCTTATTACCCCTGAAGCTCTTGGTGATAGGAAGATATATATTGATGAACTTGAAGCGTTCTTAAAATATATTAACCCAAATATCGCAGGTTATAACGCAAGCCTCGAATAAAAAATCCTAAATTAAATATAAATCGCATTTAGTTGATTTTATTAATAAAATATGGTATAATATTTATATAAGGTGAAAATAGTAAACGGAGATTGAAAATGAAAGAAGAATTTTTGAAGTTTCTAAATGCGTTGATGGAAGCTGCGCCGGATGTTGCAAATGATCTCATGACTGAAAATGTTCAGTCATATATTGATATGCTGTCCGGTCAGAAGTCCGATAAGCCAGTTCTTACGGAAAATGGCGCAAAAGTTTTGAAGTATCTTCAGAATTCAAATCTTCCGATGTTTAAGGCAAAGGAAGTTGCAGAAGGAATGGGGATTACTTCACGCGGAGTGTCTGGTACACTCAGAAAATTGACCACAGATGGTTTCTGTGAAAAAGTGGGACAAGACCCTGTCGTTTATGTATTAACTGAAAAAGGTAAGACATTTAATATTGATGATTTTGAAGGAGATAATAATTAATAATGAAAGCAACAATGAATAGAGCTCACATTGAGGGTCTTTTGTATAATCACAGTCTCGAAGTTAAGGTGACTGGAGAGCGTTCCAAGAATCCTGGGACTCAGTTTATTACTGGTTCAATCGAGATTGCAACTGATGACGCAATGTTGAATATTGTTTCCGTTCATTTCACCTATATTACCGCACTTACTAGTTCTGGTAAGCAGGATACTCGTTTTGCAACTTTGAGCAACATTATTAATGGTACTTATGGTACTGTTATGGGTGCTGGCGCAGAGAATGCAGTTAAGGTATCCGTGGACAGTGCAATTGGTCTGAATGATTTTTATTCTGATCGTAGTGGTAAAGAGGAACTCGTTTCCGCAAAGCGTAATGAAGGTGGATTTGTTCACGTTGTTCCTACTCTGAAGGATGATGAACTCCAGAGGAATACAACTCGTCTTGATGTTGTTATTTATGGAACCGCGATGATTGAAGGTGACCCTGAGAGAAATACTCAGGATAAAATGATTTTGAAGTGTTATGCTTTTGACTTCCGTGGAGCAATTCTCCCAATGGAATTGTCCGTGTTGAAGCCACAGGCTATGGCATATTTTGAAGGTCTTGATGCAAGCGTAAATGAGCCTGTGTTTACTCAGGTTTATGTAACTCAGATTTCTCAGACTGGTACTCGTACCATCGAAACTGAGAGTGCTTGGGGTGAGACCATTGTAACAGAAGTTCCTACTTCTCATAAGGATTTTGTTGTATATAACGCAAATAAGGAGCCTTATGAGTTTGGTAGTACTGAGACAATTACCAAGACCGAAATTAAGGCAAAGCTTGCTGAACGTGAGGTTATGCTGGCTGATGTAAAGCAGCGTTGGGAAGAGTATCGTAATTCCAATACTGCGATTCCTGCAGCAACTCCTGCCGCAGCACCAAAGGCAGCCCAGACTGGATTTAATTTCTAATCCAGTCTTGGAAAAATTAGTTGTGAAAGGAATTAAATAATATGGCAATTAATCTTTTGGCACTACAGCCACATAAAGTAAGTAGAGATTTAAGTGGATATATTACATATATTTATGGTGAAGGTAAAACAGGAAAAACAACCTTAGCAACTAAGATGCCATCTTGTCTACTTCTCGCGTTTGAAAAAGGATATAATGCAATCCCCGGTATTATCGCGCAGGATGTAACTTCTTGGGGTGAATTGAAGCAGGTGCTTCGGGATCTTAAGAAGGATGAAGTAAAAGCAACTTTCAAGTCAATTGTTGTTGATACTGTCGATATTGCAGCAGCGTGCTGTGAAAAATATGTTTGTGCGCAGGCTGGAGTTGAGAAACTCAGTGACATCCCCTACGGTGGTGGATGGACTAAGGTTAAGAAAGAATTTGAAGAGAGTTTTCGTGCTATCACTCAGTTGGGATATGCTGTTGTGTTTATTTCCCATGTAAAGGATAAGGAATTCACCCGCAAGGATGGTTCTAAATATAACCAGCAGGTTCCTTCATGCCCAACAACTTATAATGATATTGCGAAGAATATGGCTGATATTTATGCTTTTGCTGAAAAGTATGAAGATAATGGTGTCGCCAAGGTTCGTCTCGTAATTCGTTCTCTCGATAACAGTGCAGATACTGGGTGCCGTTTTAAATATATTGCCCCAGTTATTGACTTTGAGTATGATGCTTTGGTCAAGGCATTGAATGATGCAATTGATGCAGAAGCAAAGAATAGTGGAAGTGCTTTGGTAACAGATGCTCGTGAAGTTGCACCAGAAGTAGTAGATTATGATTATGATGCTCTAATTAAAGAGTTTGAATCAATTGTTGGTCAGCTCATGGAAAAAGACCAGGCATTTTATACTCCGCGTATTACTCAAATTGTTGATAAATACTTGGGTAAGGGAAAGAAAGTCAGTGAGACCACTCGCGATCAGGCGGAGTTCCTCTATCTGATTGTTTCAGAAATGAAGAGCGATTTGCTGAACTAAAATAGAACTAAAACTCAACCCAGGGTGAATTCCACCTTGGGTTGATTTTTTTCTAAAAATATGGTATAATATTATATAGAAAGGAATGATAATTTGGCCCATCAAGTTACTTGTCAAATCTGCGGCGAGCGTTTTGATCGAGATCGTACAGCATATGTAGAATTGAAAACAAGACGTTATGCTCATGCGGATTGTTACCTTAGAGGACGAGTATCACATCCAGAATGGCCAACAGTTCCTATAGTTGATCCACTTGATATTGTAACATGTGTATATTGTAAAAAGCAATTTAGTAAATCTAAAACTCCATATCAATTTTTTAATGGTAAATATGCTCATTCAGTTTGTTACGAACAAGAAAAAAGAAGAGAAAAAACTGATGCGGAAAAATTAGATGATTATATTATGAATCTATTTCATATTGATTATGTTTCTCCAAGGATTAAGAAACAAATTAATCAATATGTGAATGATTATAATTTTACATATAGTGGAATCTTAAAAGCTCTGAAATATTTTTATGAAATTCAAGAGCATGGAATTGAAAAGGCTAATGATGGCATTGGTATCGTTCCATTTGTATATAAAGCAGCTTATAATTATTATTATAGTATATGGCTGGCCAATAATAAAAATAAAGATAAGGATATGAATGAGTATGTACCAGAAGTTAGGGAGATTCATATCCCTTTACCGCAAAGAAAAATTAAAAGAAAAGAATTGTTCTCGTTTTTAGACGAAGATGAGGTAATAGATGAGTAGTAAATACGTTGATACATCAGCAATAATGCAAGTTATAGGTTGTGTATTTAATCAACCGCAACTTTTGGATTATACTGATAGATATACAATTAATGAAGAAGATTTCCCAGATCAGTTTCATAAAGTTGTTTTTGGGTGTATTTATAAGCTCTATAATCTTGGTTCTCAGAAGATTACATTAAATTCTATTACTGATTATTTGGCTTCTCGTCCCAAAAACGAGGCTATTTTTACTAAACAAAAAGGAGCTGAATGGCTTACTCAAGTTAGTGAAAATGCTGATTCTGCAACATTTGATTATTATTATAATCGGTTAAAAAAGTTTACACTATTACGCGCATATGATAGTTTTGGTGTAGATGTTTCTGATATTTATGATCCAGATAATATTTTGGACGTAAAGAAAAAACAAGAACAAGAAGATTGGCTTGATAATGTTAGTCTTGAACAAATTGCTGATCGAGTAGATGGTAAAATTGATGAAATCCGCATGAAATATGTAGATGATTCATATGGAGAAGCATATCAAGCTGGTGATGGTATTGATGAACTTATTGATAATTTAATGGAACATCCAGAAGTAGGTGTACCACTTTATGGGCCATTAATTAATACAGTTACAAGGGGCGCAAGATTGAAGAAGTTTTATTTGCGGTCAGCGCCTACTGGTGTCGGTAAGTCTCGTACCATGGTGGCAGACGCCTGTTTTATTGGATGTAATAAATTATTTAATGAAGATTTCGGTTGTTGGGTTCCTAATGGTCAAGCTGAGCCGACATTATATATCACAACAGAACAGGAAAAAGAAGAAATTCAAACTATGATGCTTGCATTTCTTGCAAATGTAAATGAAGATCATATTTTGGATGGCAGATATGAAGGCGATGAAGAGAAGCGAGTGCGTGAAGCTGCAAATATTTTAAAAAATTCGCCACTTTATATTGAAGAGCTGCCAGATTTTTCTTTGCAGGATATTGAAGATCGTATTAAGAAAAATGTTCGAGATCATGATGTAAAATATGTATTTCATGATTATATTCATACAAGTCTCAAAATTCTTGAAGAAATTACCAAACGTAGTGGTGGTATTAAATTAAGAGAAGATAATGTTCTGTTTATGTTATCAATTAGATTGAAAGATTTGTGTAATGAATATGGAATATTTATTATGTCTGCGACCCAGTTGAATGGAGATTATCAAGAAGCAAAAACACCAGACCAGAATCTTCTTCGTGGCGCAAAAGCTATCGCAGATAAAATTGACTTTGGTTCAATTCTTCTGAATGTAAAAGAAGAGGATCTACAAAGTCTTGAAGTAATTTTAGCAACAAATAAATTTCCTACACCAAATTTAAAACTTTCAATTTATAAAAACCGTAGAGGTAGATATAAAGGTGTAGTTTTATGGTGTAAAGCAGACCTCGGCACTTGTCGCGTAAATCCAATATTTTGTACAACTTATGATTATGAAATCATTCCGTTGAATGATACAAAAATTATCACTGAACAGGAGACTATTTTTTAATGGGAACTGGCTTTTAGAGTGAAGAGGATTTTATTCAATTTCAAAATCGTTGGATAATGGATAGACCTACTCAAGAAGAATTTGATAAATATTGCGATAAAATTGTTGTAGATATTGATACAAGTAATTATATAGGAGATTAATTATGAAAATTGTAGAGACTAATGCAGAACATGTATGGAGCAAGCCGTTCTATGGCCCGGTTGAATATAAAATGACTAAGCTATTTGCAAAACGTCTTTTGGATAGCCGCAAGGGAGAGGACGCAAAGATGCCGCCTCAGAAGTTCCTTTGTGATTATGTTAATAAAACCGGTATGGTTAAAGGTAAGTGTGTGAGGGTTTTAACTGACCTATGATGCCATATGACAAGTCAGAGATAAGAAACAGTCTCACAACTGATAATATCTTTGAGTTGTTACAAGAATGGGGTGGAGAGCCAGAGTATGCAGATTTTGGCATCATAAGTGCCACAATCTGCCATAACCCCCCAGGAGAAGGCAGCCATAAGCTCTATTATTATGAGAATAGTGGACTGTTTAAATGCTATACCGGATGCGATAGTATCTTTGATATTTTTGAATTGACTATTAAGGTCATGGGAATCCAACAGCATAAAGTGTATGATTTAAATGAAGCTGTGCGGTTTATCGCTTTTAGATTCGGTATAGCGACATCATTTAGTTACGATGATGGCGATTCACTGGAGGATTGGAAACTCCTTACCGCATATGATAAATTAAATGGTATCGAAATAAAAGATTATCATATTCAGCTAAAAGAATATGATGATGTCATTTTAAGCAGATTTAATTATGATGTAAAAATTGGACCTTGGATTAAAGATGGTATTGCCGAAGATGTAATGAAACATGCGCGAATCGGTTATTACCCTGGGTCGCTCCAGATCACGATTCCTCATTTTGATGAGAACGGAAGATTCATTGGACTGCGCGGCCGCACTCTTTGTAAAGAAGATGCAGAACGATTCGGCAAATATCGACCAATGAAAATTTGTGGAACTCTTTATTCACATCCTCTTGGTATGAACCTTTATAATTTAAACAATAGTAAAGATAATATAAAAGCTATTGGTAAAGCGATTGTATTTGAAGGTGAAAAATCTACATTACTATATCAAACTTATTTTGGTATAGAAAATGATATTTCAGTTGCTTGTTGTGGCTCATCATTATCAGCATATCAAGTACAAATGCTCTTAGACGCTGGAGCTAAAGAAATTATAGTTGCTTTTGATCGTCAATTTCAAGCTATTGGAGATCCAGAGTTTAAGCATTTAACCGCAAATCTTTCAAGGTTCAATATGAAATATAAAAATTATGTTCAGTTATCATTCATATTTGATAAAACAATGATAACAGGATATAAAGATGCACCAGTAGATAAAGACAAAGAAACATTCTTAACATTATTTAAAAATAGGATATTTTTATGAGATATGAATTGATAGCACCAATGGTGCCAGGGCTTAGCCCAGTAGAATAGGTACTATTGAACCGTGGTATTAAAAAAGAAGATATGAAACATTATATTAATACTACGGAAGATGATATTCTTGATCCACTACTGGCTAATAATATGCGCGAAGGCGTAGAGATGCTAATCAAGCATATCAAAGCAAATGACCATATTTTAGTTCAAGTGGATAGTGATTGTGACGGTTATACGTCTGCAGCAGTTTTAATTAACTATCTAAACAGACTATTTCCATCATTTGTTCAAAATAATATACATTATCGTATGCATGATGAAAAAGTGCATGGATTGATTGAAGCAACCATTCATGATGTAAGAATGGTAATAGCCCCAGATTCAAGTTCTAATGATTATGAAGTACATAAAGATTTGAAGGAACAAGGTATTGATGTACTAGTAATAGATCACCATAATGCTGAGATGGTTAGTCCTTATGCTTGTGTAATTAATAATCAATTGGATAACTACCCGACTAAAAGTCTGTCTGGAGTTGGTATGGTGTTTAAATTTTGTTCTTATATTGATAGACTTATGGGGACAAATTATGCCGATGATTTTCGCGATTTGACTGCGCTCGGTCTTATTGCAGATATGATGGATACAAAAGCTTTTGAGACGCATCATTTAATAGTGACAGGACTTGAGAATATTAAAAGTCCTCTATTTCAAATGATGCTTGATCGAGATAAAATGCATTTTAATCAAGGGTTGAATTATACAAATGTTGCATTTTATATTGCCCCTTATATTAATGCAGTTACTCGTGTAGGCACAGATGATGAAAAACTACTTTTGTTTGAAAGCATGCTTGAATTCAGAGCTAATGAATTAATTCCATCAACAAAACGAGGATGTAAGGGCCAAGTTGAGACCCGCGTTGAGCAGGCGGCCCGTACTTGCACTAATATTAAACGGCGTCAGACAGATCGAAAAGATGAAGGTATGGAATACGTTGAAAGTATTATTATCAGCCAACATCTTGATAAAGATAAAGTAATTATTATCAAAATAGATCCTGATAAATTAGATAAAAACCTTTCTGGTTATGTTGCCAATCAAGTAATGGGAAAATATCAACGTCCTGTGTTAATCCTTCGGCCAACAGAAGACAAAGAAGGAGTTAAACGTTGGGAAGGATCGGGCAGAGGATATGATAAATCTGATTTAAGAGATTTTCGTGGATTTCTCTTGGATATGCCAGAAACAGAATATGCTGAAGGCCATGATAATGCCTTCGGATTTGGAGTTAAAGATGATAATTTTGAAAGTTTGCATGAACGGATAGAGCAAAAACTTGCTAATTTCGAATTTGTCCCACGCTATGATGTTGACTTTATTTATCAGGCGTCTACGGTCAGCCCCGAAAGTGTCTTTAACCTTGCCAATTTCGAGATGACTTGGGGTAAAGGCGTTGAAAAACCCTATGTAGCCATTGAGAATATAAAAGTTAACAGTCGAGATATTGCATTTATGGGAGCTAATCAACGTACTGTTAAAATCACTCTTCCAAATGATATTGAATTAATTAAATTTAATATTAAAGATGAAGAAAAAGCTCTTCTGCAACCAGAAGCAGGAGTAATTACTTTAAATGTTGTTGGACAGTGCGATAGAAATGAATTTAATGGCCGCGTATCCGCCCAAATTAAAATGGAAGATTATGAAATCATCAATCGAGTCAAGTGGGACTTTTGAACTGCTCCGGCCGGCGAGGAGCGTCCATATTGTTCGCAAGAATTAAAAATCCTTTGGGTATTTTTTGAGGTAAATTATGAAACATTACCAAAAATATAGCTATGAAGATGACATTTGTATTACAGAAGAAGTATTGGATCAAATTGATTTAACGCCATATATAAAGAAACATACTGATTTAGAAGATATGATGGCAGAATTAGAGGACGAATATAATGATTTCGCAGATCAGCAAAATCATGATTTCTTCGAAGGTGATTTATGGAACTCTTATACTGTAGACGAATTCTCTGGATACTTAAAAAAGAAATATAATGTTAATGTATATGAAGAAGTAATCACTCGATATGTAATATATTGACTTTTAATAAATAATATGATATAATATAATAAATAAGAAAATGAAATATGAGGAATGAAGATGGAACTAACAAGAAAACAGGAAGAGGGACTTAAAATTGCGGTTGAGCGCTTTAAAAATGGCGAACCTTATACTGTTATTTCTGGCTATGCTGGAAGTGGAAAGTCTACTCTAATTAAGTTTATTATTGCGGCTCTTAATCTTCACGAATCTGAAATCGCATATGTGGCATATACTGGGAAGGCAGCCAATGTTTTAAAACAAAAAGGCTGTCCCAATGCAACAACAGCTCATAAACTTCTCTACTATGCAAAGCAGATGCCGAGTGGCGGATATATATTCCGACCAAAAGTATCACTGGAAGATAATTATAAATTAATTGTAGTAGATGAAGTATCAATGTTACCAAAAGATATGTGGGAATTGCTGCTTAGACATAGAATTTATGTCTTGGCTTGCGGAGATCCTGGTCAGTTGCCGCCTATAGACAAGACACAAATCAACGGAGTCCTGGACCATCCGCATATCTTTCTTGATGAAATTATGCGGCAGGCCCAGGATTCTGCTATCATTCGCCTGTCCATGGATATTCGAGCTGGTAAAGATTTTAAAGATTTCGGAAACGTGAGTGGAGAAGTCCGCATTATAAAAAGCTCAAAAGAACTATATGCGAATGAAGAAGATTATATCGGTTGTTTGCTTGGCGCAGACCAGGTGCTTTGTTCTACAAATGTCCAGCGCAATAGCCTGAATCAGGCAGCCCGCAGATACCTTGGTAGAGGGGCTGATCCTGAGATTGGTGATAAAGTTATCGGTCTGCATAATCATTGGGATTTTCTTAGCACTCAAATGACCGCCCTTACAAATGGCGCTATTGGAAAGCTTACAAAATTCAAAAAGTATACAGAACATTATCCAGAGCACCTGCGCGCTCATCCTGTTGATCTTCTGGTTAGTGAAATAACTATGGAAGATGGAGATATATTTGAACAGGTGCCAATAGATTATGACCAACTGCGGACAGGCACTCCGAGCCTTGATCCTAAGACAATCTATCGTATTAATACATACCTAAAGAATTACAAAGGTACTACTATACCACCACTTGCGCCTTATGACTTTGCTTATGGTTATGCGATTACTACTTGGAAAGCTCAAGGTAGTGAATGGGATCTAGTCCTTGGATTTGATGCCCCCTGGCTTAGAAATAGAGATAAAATTGAATATACTCAATATCTCTATACATTGGCGACTCGTGCAAGTAAGACTCTCATCATGGTGGGAGCATAACTTGCTTTTTAGAAAAAAATATGTTATAATATAATATGAAAACTATGAAAGGACGAAGTTATGGTAACAAAATATTTTAATTGTCATAATCATACAATGTATTCAAATATTAGGTTACTTGATTGCATTAATCGTCCTAAAGAGTTGATAGATAAAGCGATCGAATTGGGACTGACAGGTATAGCAATTACAGATCACGAATGTCTGTCAGCTCATATGGAAGTTAATAAGATTGCAAAAGAATATCGTGAAAAATATCCTGATTTTACGATTGCGCTGGGTAATGAGATTTATTTGATTGAAGAGCGCAGCCCGCAAAAGCAGCATTATTTTCATTTTATTGTTATTGCGAAAGATGAGATTGGGTATCGTGCATTGAGAGAATTAAGTTCAACAGCTTGGTTTAATATGTATAATGCCCAAAAGATGGATAGAGTTCCAACTCTAAAGTCTGAATTGAAAGAAATAATGGCGAAATATAAAGGCCATGTTATTGCGACTTCAGCATGTATTGGTGGAGAACTTTCAAAATCAGCTCAAGGTATGGAACTTGCGATGGCAAAAGGTGATACAGTTCTCGCGCAGAAATTTTATAATAACATCATTAGTTTTATTGAATTTGTTCAAGATATATTTGGTGATGATTTTTATATTGAGTGCGCGCCGTCGACTTCAAAAGATCAAATAATGGTTAATAAGAAATTATTAAGTATTGCAAGATATTATAATATTCCGATGGTAGTAGGAACTGATGCACATTATTTAACAGCAGCAGATAGACCAATTCATAAGGCATATTTAACTTCAAAAGATGATAAAGATAGTGGATCAAGAGAAGTAGATGCGTTTTATGAATTTGCGAGATTAATGGATGCAGATGAATGCCGAGAACTTTTAAATGCATCTTTTGAGGATGATTCTGTTGTTGATTGGATTTTTGAGAATACGATGGAACTCCAGAGTAAAATCTCATGGTTTAGTCTAGAAAAAACTCAAATTATTCCAAAAGTAGAAGTAACTGATTATCCAAAACAAAACGCAGGAAAATATGAACAGTATCCAACAATTAGTAGATTGTTACATAGTGATAATATTCAAGAAAGATATTGGATTAATGAAGTCTTAAAGGCATTATGCGAAAAAGGTTTGGATGGAAAAACTGAATATGTTGAACGGATTGAGACTGAGGCTGATGTAGTTAGTTACATCGGGGAGAAGCTTCATGACTGTTTGTTTGCGTATTTTAACACATTCAAACATTACATTGATTTGTTCTGGGAGTGCGGTTCGATCGTAGGACCGGGACGAGGAAGTGCGACAGGTTTCTTATCTAATTATCTTTTGGGTATTACTCAACTTGATCCGATCCGTTGGCAGTTACCATATTGGCGTTTCTTAAATAAGGAACGTGCGGAATTGCCTGATATTGATATTGACCTGGCTCCATCAAAACGCCCAGCGATTTTTGATGCAATTCGTAAAGAGCGTGGAGAGTTTGGATTAGTTCAGGTAGCAACTTTTGGGACTGAAGGCACGAAAAGTGCGATTCAAACAGCATGCCGTGGATATAGAAGTGATGAATATCCCGATGGAATTAATAATGATGATGCGTTGTATATGTCATCATTGATTCCGCAAGAGCGTGGATTTTTGTGGGATATTGATGATGTTGTTCATGGAAATGAAGAACGTGGTCGTCAACCGGTAACAGTATTTATTAATGAAGTAAATCGTTATCCTGGTCTATTGGATATAATAACATATATTTGCGGTCTTGTCAATAAACGCAGCTCACATGCAAGTGGTGTAATTTTGTATGCGGGCGAGCCATATGATACGGCAAGTGTAATGCGAACTCCAAGTGGAGATTTAATTACTTGTTTTGATCTGCATGAAGCAGAAGCAGCAGGAGATACAAAGTATGACTTTCTGTTGACAGAAGCAAGTGATAAAATTATTCAGTGTTATGAATTATTAAAGCGTGATGGCGAAATTCCAGATATTAGTTTGCGTGAGTTTTATAATCAATATCTTCACCCAGAAGTAATGGATTTAAGCGATCAAAGAATTTGGGATCATTTAGGGAACGGTGACGTTCTTGATATATTCCAGTTTGCAACAGGCGTTGGTCTGATGATCGCCAAGAAACTTAGACCGCAGAATATTTTGGAAATGACCGCAGCTTCAGCGTTGATGCGTTTGATGGCAGAAAAAGGTAAAGAGTCTCCACAGGATAGATATGTAAGAATTAAGAATAATCCAGAAATGTTTGAAGATGAAATGGATGCTCATGAGTTAACAGAAGCGCAAAAAGCAGCGTTCCATAAACATTGTGATGCATATTATGGGACGGTTCCTCTCCAAGAACAGATGATGGAAATTCTTATGGATGAAAATATTGCAGGTTTTACGCTCGGTGAAGCGAATGCCGCACGTAAGATCGTTGCAAAAAAGCAAATGAAAAAGATCCCAGAGTTGCGTAAACAATTGTATGAAAAAGTAGCAAATAATCTTTATGCAAGTTATATCTGGGAAGTTGCAGTAGCTCCATCATTAGGATATGCGTTTAGTAAGAATCATTCATTACCATATTCATTTGTTGGAGTTCAGATGATTTATTTGGCGATTAATTTTAGTCCGGTATATTGGAATACGGCTTGTTTGATCGTTAATAGTGGAGCCACAGATCCAGAAGCAGGAAAAGCAACAGATTATGCGAAAATCGCGAAAGCGATCGGAGACGTGCGGTCCGCAGGCATTGATGTTAGTATTGTTAATATAAATGAATCCGATTATGGGTTTATTCCAGATGCAAAAAATAATAGAATTCTTTTTGGATTAAAAGGTATAGTAAATGTGGGCGATGAATTGGTAGCAAAAATTATCGAGAAACGTCCATATACTTCTCCGAAAGATTTTTATTATAAGGTAAAACCACAAAAACAGGCGATGGTTTCATTAATTAAAGGTGGAGCTTTTGATGATATGTATGATCGTCGTTTTGTAATGGCGTGGTACATATGGGAAACCTGTGATAAAAAATCGAATTTGACTTTACAAAATCTTCCAAGTTTAATGAAATATGGCTTGTTACCAGAAGATACGGAAGAAAGAGTAATGGCAAGACGTATTTATGAATTTAATCGTTATCTCAAAGCAAAATGTGCATTCGATAAGATTATGTATCGAGTTGATGAACGGGCAATTGATTTCTTAACTGAAATTGGTTATGAGAATTTGGTAATGGCAGATGCAACAAGATATTTTATATTGCTAGCTGATTGGGATAAGATTTACCAGAAGTGGATGGATGTATTCAGAAATTGGATTGCGGCAGATAAGCAAGCGATTCTTGATAAATTGAATAATTTAATATTTACCGAAGATTGGAATAAATACGCAAAAGGCAATCTCTCTTCTTGGGAGATGGATTCATTATGTTTTTATTATCATGAGCATGAATTAGCTCATGTCCAAAATGAAAAATATGGTTTTGTTAATTTCTTTGATTTACCGAAAGAACCAGTAATAGCAAAGAGATTCGGTAATGGCGGTAAGATGTTCCAGTTATCAAAGATTTGCGGAACTGTATTGGGTAAGAATAAAACAAAGAGTACAGTTTCTTTGTTGACAGTCGATGGAGTTGTAAATGTCAAATTCCGCAAAGAACATTTCAGTATGTTTGACAAAAGAATTTCTCAAATTGGCGATGATGGCGTAAAGCATGTTGTTGAGAACTCTTGGTTTTCAAGAGGAAGCATGATTGTTGTCAATGGAATGCGGAATGAGGATGACTTTGTGGCGAAGAAATATCAGTCACAAGGAGGACATCAACTGTATAAGATTGATGAAGTAAGTCCAGATGGAACATTGATATTACGAAGTAGTAGATATTATGGGAGCGAAGAAGATGAAGATTAAGGTAGTCGCTCTCTTTGGAAAAGCCGGTTCAGGTAAAGATACTATTCTCAAGGAAGTCGTTGCAAATGGCGGCTTCCATGAGATTGTCTCTTGTACAACTCGGCCCATGAGAGAGGGAGAACAAGACGGAGTAGATTATCATTTTATTACTAATGAAAAATTTACTGATTTAGTATTGAATAATCGAATGCTAGAAGCTACAGTATTTAGGGACTGGTGTTATGGAACCTCTCTTGATGAATTAAAATACGATCAAATTAATATTGGCGTATGGAATCCAGAAGGGTTGGAGTTATTGATAGAGCATCCTACAATTGATGTATTGCCTATTTACATTGTAGCTGATGATAAAATTAGACTATTGCGTCAGCTAATGCGCGAAACGAATCCAGACTGTGCGGAAATCGTTAGACGTTATGGCACAGATGAACAAGACTTCAAATGGATAAATAATCGTTTTCCTGAGCATGTTGAAGTCCAGAATGGTACGGGCGCATTGCTTGATGAAACGGTAGAACAAGTCCTGGCTGCAATCAGCGCTTGGACGAAAAATGATAAAGAATAAATTGCAAAAATCATTATATTGTGGATGTCCGCAAAAATTAACACAATATTTTGGTTTGGAGGTTTTATTTATATGCATGTATTGAAGCGTGATGGCTCAACTGTCAACTTCGATGCGCAGAAAATTATTAATGCTATTAATAAGGCTTTCATTGAAGTTGATGGAAAACTTTATGAAAACGATACAGCAACAGATATTGCGCTTGAAATTGGCAAAAAAGTCATTGGTAGTGTTGCTCCCATCCCAGTAGAGTTAATCCAAGACTGGGTTGAGGATTATTTGATGCGCTCAGAGCGCCGTGATGTGGCTCGCGCATATATTAGATATAGATATAAAAAAGAAGTAGCTCGTAATGTACAAGACGATTTCATTCGTCCAATTCGAGAGAAGCTCGAAGCAAGAAATGTACAGAACCAGAACGCTAACATTGATGAACACTCATTTGGCGGTCGTATGGGTGAAGCTACAAGTTATATGACTAAACAATATGCTCTTGATTATTTGGTATCAGATATGGCAAGAGCAAATCATGAAGGTAATATGATTTACATTCATGACTTAGATCATTATGCAGTTGGTGATCATAACTGTCTGAGTCTTCCATTAGATGATTTGCTTGCTAATGGATTTAATACTCGTCAGACAGATGTGCGGCCAGCCGGTTCTGTGAATACTGCATTCCAGCTTGTTGCAGTTTTATTCCAGCTTCAAAGTTTACAGCAGTTTGGTGGAGTAAGTGCAACTCATCTGGATTGGACAATGGTGCCCTATGTCCGCAAATCATTCTACAAACATTATGCAGATGGATGCAAGTACATTGGTAATCTTGACGATCATAATATCAATGAAGTAGTTGGGTATGCAAAACGCTTGCAATTTGGTATTGAAGATGATTATTTTAAAGAAGATGCAGATATTTATCGTTATGCCTATGATATGACTGAAAAAGAAGTCCATCAGGCAGCAGAAGGTATGTATCATAATCTGAATACTCTGCAATCCCGTAGCGGCAATCAGTTGCCTTTTACTTCAATTAATTATGGTACTTGCACGCTTCCAGAAGGTAGAATGGTAACTAAGGCTCTCCTTAGTGTTTCTATTGAAGGACTTGGTAAATTGCATAAAACTTCTATTTTCCCTTGTGGTATTTTCCAGTATATGAAAGGCGTTAATGATAAACCTGGTACTCCTAACTATGATCTTTATCGCATGGCTTTGGAAAGCACCGCAAAAAGATTGTACCCTAATTACGCTAACGTTGATTGGTCAGTAAATGCGGGATATGATAAAAACGATCCTACACAGTATGTAAGCACGATGGGCTGTAGAACTTATAATGGTTTCGATATTAATGGTATGGGCTTTAAGAAAGATGGTCGTGGTAATATTTGCCCTGTTACTATTATTCTTCCAACTCTTGCAAAACAAATAGTTGATGAATATGGTATTAGTGATCCAAATCTTGAAGATCATTTCCTTAAATATCTTGACCAGAAGATCGCAGAAGCAAGAGATATGTTAATTGAGCGTTTTGAATGGATTTGCAGCCAGAGCCCTGAAAGTGCAAAATTCATGTATGAAAATGGCACAATGGCTGGTTATATTCCTGAAGAGGGAATCCGTTCCGCGCTTAAGCACGGCACTTTGGTAATTGGTCAACTTGGCCTTGCCGAAGCTCTTCAGCTATTGATTGGATGTGATCATACTACTGTTAAAGGCATGAATCTTGCAAAACATATTGAACAATTGTTTAATACTCGTTGTGCAGAATTCAAAAAGAAATATAGTTTGAACTTTGGTGTATATTATACGCCTGCTGAGAATCTTTGCTATACTGCTATGAAGAAGTTTAAAGAGCAATATGGTGTAATTGAAAATGTTTCTGACCATGAGTATTTCACTAATTCAATGCACGTTCCTGTATGGAAAGAAGTGTCTCCATTTGAGAAGATCGACATTGAAAGTCAGCTTACTGGCTATTCTAATGGTGGTTGTATTACTTATGTGGAGCTTGATGGTGCAGTATTGAACAATATTGATGCTGTTGAAGAAATTGTCAATTATGCTATGGAACATGATATTCCATATTTTGCAATCAATGTCCCAAATGATACCTGCCTTGACTGCGGCTATACTGGTGAATTTAATGACCATTGCCCAGTTTGTGGTAGTGAAAATATCCAGCAACTCCGCCGTGTAACTGGTTATTTGACAGGCAACTATAAGACTGCTTTTAATAAAGGAAAGCAAGCTGAAGTTGAAGAAAGAACCAAGCATACGGGGATTATGCGATGAAATACGCTGGCATAATCTATAACGATGTTGCTGCAGCTCCTGGGGTCTGTTTGACATTCTTCGTCCAAGGATGTCACAGACATTGCCCAGGATGTCATAATCCAGAAACTTGGGACTTTGACGGCGGAAAAACTTTTACAGTAGATACAATTAATGAAATTATTAATGGTATAAAGGCCAATGGTATTCAAAGAGATTTCTGCATTATGGGAGGAGAACCATTAGCAGAAGAAAATCTTTTTCTTACTTATATGGTTGCAACTGCGGTAAGAGAAGAATACCCAGATATAAAAATTTATCTTTGGACAGGGTTTACGTATGAAGAGCTTCAAAATCATAGTAGCCCTCGCTTAAAAGATATTTTAGCTACGATAGATGTACTGATTGATGGGCCATTTATCCAAGAGCAGAGAGATATTAGCCTTTGGATGCGTGGATCTACTAATCAGAGAGTTATTAATTTAAAGGAGCAAAAATGATAGTTTGCTTATGCGGGAGTACCCGTTACAAAGATCTGTTTATGGAAGCCGCAGAGAAACTTACAATGCAAGGTGTTATTATTTTAATGCCCCATGTTTTCCATCACACAGATCATGTTGACATGAGCGCAGAAGATAAGGAAAGACTTGATGCGCTTCATAAACAAAAAATTGATCTCGCTGATACGGTTGTTGTAATAACAGATGAAACAAGATATATTGGTTCATCAACCAAAAGCGAGATAGAATATGCTCAAGCAACAGGAAAATCTGTTGCTTATTGGGAGGATATGAAAAATGAAATTTGATTATAAATGGCTAGTTATTATACTTTTGGTTATAGCGGTTATTGTGACTGCGGTTGCCGGCCATAGAAGCCCTGTTTAGCCAGTTGTGTCACCAACTCCTACTCTGGAAGCTGTGATTCCTTCTCCGGCTCCATCTGTTAGCCCAGAGCCAAGTGCCAGTCCTACACCGACAGTACAGCCGAGCGCAAGTCCTTCAGTAGACCCGATAATTGATAATATCAAGCCAGATCCAACTTCTGCTGTTATTATCATTGAAGATTTCACTGAAGCAGATAAGCGTCAAGCATTTGCTAACAAAGGGGCAAAATTTATTAAAGAACTTGAAGCTGAAGGATTAGTAGTTGAAACTGATATTGATACTTTCACAGTATTAATTTTCCAGAATCTGACTGATGAAGAAGTTAAAGAGTTCGCTAAAACTGGCCTTTCTTATAATGAAATTATAAAAGGTATGCTCGATCAAGCGTTTGTAAAGGAAATTAAAACAGAGATGTTCCTTCAGCATCTTGTGATTGGCTTCCGTCATAATGAGCAGATTATTGCAGCTTATGATGTAATTGCTGATATTCCGCGTGATGATTTGATCGAAGCTGTTGGATAATAAATAAAAAGGAGAAAAAGGAGTATGAAAATATACCTCGCTGGTCCGATTTTCTTTTATGGAGACTATCTCCGCAATATTGAATGGGCCACTAAGATTAGAGAAAAGTTTCCTGATGCCTATGTATACTCCCCAGTTGAGAATACAGATATAAATGGTGTCGAGGGTAAGAAGAAATTTGCGGGAAGCCAGGAAATTGCCAATGGAGACAATGTTCGGCTTGATAATACAGATGTTCTTATTGCTTGCATTGATGGTGATGTATTGCCTTCTGGAACATGCGCTGAGATCGGTAAGTTCCATGAAAAGATCTCACGCGGAGATAATAAGTACATTATTGGTATTTGTACTGATACTCGTCAGTGCTATATTACTCATAGTGAAGCCAAAGATGCTGGCGGAGCTGCTTCATTGGGCGAACAACAGTATTCATACCAGAATCTCTATGTAACTGGTCTTATCAAGCAGGCTGGCGTATTAGTCAGCAATATTGATGAAGCTATTGCGGAACTGGAGAGAGTATATGGAAAATATGATAGTTGATCTCCTTTACTATGATAGCGAGCTGTATGATATTGAAACAGCTAAGCATATGTATGACGTTTATTGCAAAGCATTCCCAGGTCATGTCCCTCTAATGCTTCCCAAAGGCGTCGAAATATTTAGGGATATGCCTGTCGATATGCTAAAAAGTCTAAGGACATTCCTAAATGAAATTATTGAAGATAAAGAAAGAGAAGTAGTGGAAGAATGATTTATAATATTGAAGACAAATTGCCGTTTAACAAGCTGATAGTCTTCTCAATTCAACTTGTACTTTCAGTTTTCGTTGCAACAGTTTTGATTGCAAATATTTGCGGTGTTGCGGTTTCCGGAGCATTGGTCGGGGCAGGGCTTTCCACAATTCTGTACTTAATTGTTACAGGATTTAAGTCTCCGATGTTTGTGTCCAGTTCTGGCGCTTTTGTAGCACCAGTCATGGCAGCCCTGGCCGCAGGAGGTTATACCGCAGTTGCAATCGGTGGTTTGGTAACTTGTTTAGTATATTGCCTATTTGGTATTATCTTTACAAAAGTACCAGTAGAGAAGATATATAAAATTTTCCCTCATGCTCTTATTGGTGCGGTCACTGTTGTGATTGGCGTAAATCTGATGCCTTTTATTCTTACTTATGTTCAAGTAAATGGTATTACAAATATGTGGGGCGTTAGCGCAGCACTAATCACAATGTTTGCTATCGCTATTATCTCACATTATGCTAAAGGTATTGCTCGAATTCTACCATTCCTTTTGGGCACTCTGATTGGTTATGTATATGCGGTCATCTTGACTGTGTGCGGAATTTACCCATTGATTGACTTTAGTGTATTTGCCAATTTACAATTTATTTCCGTACCAGACTTCGCATTTACTCATTGGACTGCCGTAGAGTTCACAACTCTTGTACCCATCATAGTAATGTACATTGCGTATACCATTTCCGCAATGATGGAATGTTTAAGCGACCATGCCGCACTTGGAGGAATTGTTGGTGTAGATCTTTACAAAAAGCCTGGACTTGGACGCCTCTTTATCGGTGAAGGACTTGCAAACGTAGTCGGTACTTCCGTAGGTTCTCTCGGAATTTGTTCCTATGGAGAAGGCGTTGCTTGTGTTGGATTTTCGCGAGTTGCGTCGACTAAAGTCACATTGGGAGCAGCGCTATTCCTAGTCCTACTTGGATTCCTTGCCCCAGTACAAGCTTTTATTGCAAGCATACCAAGCTGCGTATTTGCAGGAGCTGCAATAATCCTTTATGGTTTTATCGCTTGCTCAGGTATTAAGATGTTACAGAAGATTGACCTTAATATCCAGAAGAATTTAATCATTGTCTCTACTGTTCTTTCTCTTGGTATTAGTGGTCTTGCAGTTGGAGGAACTACACTTTCATTCTCAGCAACTGCGCTCGGTTTGATTGTTGGAGTTATCCTCAATTTGGTGTTAAAGGAGAAAAGTGAATAATGAAAGTAAAAGTGTTCTATCCTAATAGTAAGGGACAGATCGTATTCACAAAAGAAGAGCTTGAAAAACTTCTTGATGAAGTTTATGAAGCAGGATATGCGGATGGCCGCAAGTAGAGTTGGACCTGGACTTCTCCAAGTTATCCATGGTACTATACTGCCAACACTACTACTGGTAATCCAATAAATATTACAAATGCATCTAATGACAGTATTACTTACACTCATAAGACAGACGATCATAATAACGTTACTACTTCTATTAGTTCGGAAGCTCCCTTGACAATTGATCTGTCAAATTTTAAAAATATTAAACTCTCTGACGAGATTTGCATAAACAATGCTAAGAATTAAAAGTGTTAAATTACTCAATTCTTTGCCTAGCTCTCCAAAGGAAGGAGAGCAGGCTCTGATTGAGGATACTCACGAACTATATGAAGTAAAAAATGGTAAATGGCAGAAATGCGGAGATACCAAAGTGTCTATGAGTCTATATGATATAAATAAACAAGCTGTAGCTTCTCTTCCACCAATAGATGAAGAGATGATTAAAGAAAAAGAAAAATTGATTGCGGACTTCCTTAATGAAGTGCATGATGATTATTATATGCTTCTTTGCAGAGATCTTAATTATTATACAATGTTTGCAATCCAACCCTTGGATAAAGTTTGGCCAGATGCAGAGAAAGAAATCATCGCGTGCATTAAAGATCTTGGTACTCCGCTATCAATTGAACGTGATCCAGAAGCCAAGTTGATTGAAATCTGGTTTAAATGTATTGATGGCACATTTGTTGCTTATCTGTTTCCTTATGGGAAAGGGGTTGTAAAATGCCAGTAATTGTATGCCATATTAATTTGTTCGACGCGACATAGCCTATTGCAAAAGTTGGTCCCGGCGGAGAATTTGAAGTACTTGAATATGCGGCAGCCAGTGATCTAGTTGAACAGATTCCAGCAGCCTGCTATTCCGCAGATACTACCGAGGTCCGCATCTTTGGACCTACTGATTATTGTAATATGCTTGCGCAGCAGATTGCAGAAAATGATAATTCAAAATATTCTAATATGTCATTAAATATAGAGGTTAATCCATAATGAAATATCTTATTTCCACTAAAGAAGTTTATAGAGTAGATACTGAGAATCTTGTTGAAAATCTTGTCAATGAAGCAAAAAATGACAATCGTTTTGTCTTAACAAAATATAATGTCGAAAAGCGAGAGCAAAAGATGAAGGGCGTAGTCGTTGACGAATGGTATAGAGTAACTCTTGAAAAGAAGTTCACTGACGAAAAAGAGCCTGAAAGCGAAGTAAGAATTGATTACGAGGTAATGTGATGAAATTTGAACGAGTAAGTAAATATCCCGAGGCTCAACTGCCTGTCCGTGCAACGGCAAAAAGTGCTGGCTATGATTTCTTCGTAGCTGAGGATGTCACGATTGGCCCGCATGAGATTAAGTTGATACCCACAGGTATCAAATGTGGGCTAGATGATGGCTACTGGTTGGAACTTGCGGTTCGCAGCTCCACACCGAAGAAGATGGGCTTGATTCTGGCTAATGGTATTGGTATTGTTGATGGTGATTACTACAACAATCCCGATAACGAAGGACATATTATGTTCCAGCTTTATAATATTAACAACCTAGCACCAGTTACTTTGAAGAAAGGCGATCGAGTAGGCCAAGGCGTAATCGTACCGTATGCCATCTGCGATGGAGATAATACGACTGCGGTTCGCGGTGGCGGATTCGGTAGTACTGGTTCATGAGAATACTCGCCTTGGATTAGGCGAGTAGAATATCGGGATACGCAATTTTTAATGACGGAGACCTAATAGAATCAGGAGCATTTGCTTCATATGGCGAAGATGTTGGAGATAAATTAGTATATATTCGTAATAAAGTAATAGAATTAGTTGAAAATAATTCTATTGATGAAGTGGTATTTGAAGATATTTAGTTACAGTAGAACGCAGCAACATATAAAGTTCTTGGCGAAGTCCTTGGAGTTATAGAAGAGTTATGTGCTGAGCTCAAACTCCCCTACACAATTGTCCCATCTGTGACTTGGAAATCTGCTCTTGGTATAAAAGGTCGGACACGTCCAGACTAGAAACGAAATGCTTAGGCATTTGTGCAAAAAACCTATAACAAGAAAGTCACATAGGATGAATCTGATGCTATTTGTATAGGTACATATAAAGTTCGACATAAAGTAATGCCTAGTGAAGTAAAAACAAATAAAGAAGAGTTGACCTTTGATTGGTAAGGCCAACTCTTTTTATTTTATTCAAAAAGATTTTTATACTAAATAGACGGGTAATAAAAATGAAAGGGGTGTATTAGGTTGTTAGAATTTATTATCGAGTATTGGCTCGAAGTTGCTTTTGGCCTTATTGTCACTATACTCAGCTTCTTTATTCGTCATTATCGGAAGCTTTATTTAGAATCTGAAAAAAGCAAAGAAACTAAGCATTGGGAAAATATTACCAAAGCTATTTCAGAAGACCATAAAAATATAATCGAAGAAGTCAATACTTAGCAAGCTGCTTATTTAGAAGAACGCCAAAAAATTATGGATGAATTTTATGACAAAGAAGGCAGACTGCGGGATGAAGATAATAAAATCGAACAATCTATCAAGGAGTTAAAAGGCAATGTAGACATACTCAAAAATGGAGTCCTAAGTATTCAAGGACGCGGTTTTAAGCATGATTGTCGTGTGCTCCTTGAAGAAGGTCATTCGATTACGCTAACTGAGTATGAAAATCTAACTACAGAGCATAAAACATACAATAGTCTTGGCGGAAATAGTCATGGTGATGCATTGTTTGAATTAGTAAAAATCAAATATCAAGCATAGATAGGTCATCCAGTAGAAACTGAAGAGAACTTGTCACACGACTAATTTTTTCTTCCGCAGACAAAACAAAAAAAGGGTTACACTAGCTAAAAACTAGTGTAACCCTTTATTTTTTTATTCAACGCTAACTTGAACCGCAGATACTTCCTTTGGTTCTTTTGCTTTTTTAACTTCAGCCTCAATCTTATTATTGATATAGGTTTCGAGATCGCCAAAAGCGTTGCTAAGATAATCTTTTGCATCCTGGCTGAGAATCTCAAGGACAGCGTTCTTTGTCATTTCAAATGCCGCCTTCTGAGCGTCAATTTCAAATGCATTCTGGTCTTTAAGAGCGTCAACATAAGTCTGATTAGTAGCAATTACGCAAGAAGTAATTGTCTCACTAAGCATCTTAATATATTTCTGTAAAACAACATCATCGGTTTGTGCGCTCATTTCTGCGCTCTTGGCATTAACATACTTTACAATAAAAGCAGTTAATACACCAAGAAGAGGAATGATACAAACTGAAAAAATCTGTTGTAAAAGTTCAAGCCATTGTGGAGACATTATTCATTTCCTCCTTCATTATTCTCTTCTTCTACTGGGTTAGGATCAATATCGCCGCCGCCTTCTTCGCCGCCTTCTGCAGGTTCAACTTCAGGAGCTGGCTCAGGATAAATAATATCTGGCTCAATTAATTCCATAACTTCAGATTTAAAGGTTTCAAATTCTGCGAGAGCATCTTCATACACAGCAGGATTCATAACATCAATATTGAATGAAAGCACCTGTGCTTGAGAATTAAAGTGTGCGCCATAGTGCGCGATAGCGGTATTAGAGTCATAAGACACATTTTTTGAAGTAACATTAATTTCCATAATAATCCTCCTAATTTTTATTTCCATTCAGAACCATCATATAAAGTTCCTATAACAGAGACCCATGCAGTACCATTATATACTGAAGGGTAAACTGTTATCCATTCAGTACCATTATACAATTTCCATACCCCTCCAGAAGAGGAAGGTTCTTGTCCTTCTGGTGCGGTACATACACCAGTAATAGTAGCTGTATTAGCTAATCTACCATTGAAACTCCGATGATAAATATAAATTGTTTCTGGATTTGCCCCTGTGGTATAAGTAAGTTGCCACTAATTACCATTTGTGTCATCATTATAAGATACGTATGCGGTTGGTGCTCCTGTAGTAGCAGTTATACCGACTGCTGAAGTATTTAGATAACCATAAGTGTCGATTGTACTCGTAGAAGAAAATACTACCGTTGAATTAGGTGGTATAGTAGCTTCAATACGTGCGGTTTTCATATGATCGCAAGTCACATCAACTGAACAAGTTGAAGTATTATAATTACTAAAACTTGGCATTACATATGTATTTCCTAGAGACCAAGTTAATGTAGTACAAGTGCCAGTAATAACACTAGCACAAGAATCTGCTAAAGCCACACACCGATGATACAAATAAATAGTTTGTGAATAACTATTTGTAGCATAAGTTAATATCCACTGACCATTTGTTCCACCATTATCATTTTGCTAATAAATAGCTGTAGGAGCACCTGTTGCGGGAGTAATATCCAACTAATTAGTAGCAATATAACCATATACATCAATATTGCCAGTAGTTGAGACAGTAAATGTACCAGTAGAATAAGCTGGAATTTGTACTCTAATACGAGCAACTTCTCCAGGCATACAAGACACTGAAGCTGTTCTTGTACTTGTTGAAGATAAAGTTCCTAAAGTATATTCTGGAAGTTTTAATGTCCATTCAGTAGGAACAGGTTGAATATATGCAGTATAGATATGTGCCACACTAGAAGGTATAGATGGTGCAGTAATAGTATTATCACTATTATATGAACCGGTCGTATAAGCTGTACCAGTTTCATCATGCCAGCTACCATCAAATGTGCCTCCAGCAGGAACTACTGTCACTCCAGAAGTAGGAGTAGGCAATGGACCCGCATGAGTTCTCCAATATCCAGTACCAACTTTTAACCATGATAATTTGGCTAATGGAGTCACTGTCTGAACATTATTTTCATATGTCCTATCAGCCAAATAAGTATGCATATAGTAGCTATTAACAAAATTTCCAAATATTAATCCACTAATATCTATTTTTTCAACATTTGGACTATATCTAAACCAATAATCTATATGCTAAGTTCTTTGTGAAGAGTTTTTTAAATCTGGAACAAGAACTTCTCTTAAAGCAGGCATATGATAAAATGTATTAGTTGCATAATGACCTAAATCAATATATCCAGCTCCATTGCCCGCAATAAGAATTGTTTTTGTAGATTCAAAATAATAAGCCCATACTTTTCTATCTTGGTACTAACTTGCATCCCATTTATAAGTATGAGTTCCATCTTCAGTATAAGAATCCTGTGTCTTAATAATTTCTACATTTTGATGTATAGTATTCATATTGGCTAAAGATACATACCCACGTTGATATGCAGCATATAACCAATAAGGAGCAGTATAAGTAGTACCATTAACTTTGTAATTATATCCAATATAAGTATCTGCATCTTCATGCGTAGCAAGAGTAGTTCTACCGTCTGGCAAATAACAAGAATACCAAGACTAAGCCTATGGGATAGCATCTCTTGCATAATAGGTTGTGTATCCTTTTCTACGCCATCTTCCATCAATGATTGAATCACTAAATCTTGGTACTGTTGAGACTGTATCATCAGACTAATCAGGGAATTCTGCTCCAGTTAAGGTCCCAGAGGCACCTTTCTACTTAAAATTAGCACCAATGTGTATCTCTTTTAAAGCATAACAGTGATCAAAAAATAATGACATGTTTGTAGCAGCTGTAGTATTTAAACTGTTAATATATAAATTTTTTAATGCAGTACAATAACCAACAAATCCCTAAAAATTAGTTCCATTTGGAGTTGACCAAGTTAAACTGATAGTAGTTATAGATTGACAATTCCAAAACACACCTTGAAAATTTGTACCTTGAGTAACTACCCAGTCATTAACTCCTGTAGGGACACCAGTAATGCCAGAACCGGTAAATGCATCTGAAAAATTAGTAACATTACTTGTATTTAGATAATTGCATCCAACTATTGTGGTACAATTAGCCATGTTATTACAGATACTAAGTGCGCCCTAATTACCTACAGCGATCTATGAAGCTCCATAGCCACGTACATAGATAGTTGTACCATTTGCATAAGCTGTTACTCGACCATCTACATTTTCAGAACAGTCCCAAGATGCACTATAGCTAGATGGGGCTGTACTAGTTGGTGAAAATTCAATTCGAGTAATAGTAGCAGGGTCTATTGTAGTATTTTTAGCAGTACCTTTTCCAATTAAATAATTAGGATAATATGTAGATCCACCATTCCAATAACTAAAACCACTAGCCAAAGCAGGTAATTCTATTAATACATGAATAGTACTTGAGCATGTTGCAGAAGCACTTACACATCGATGATATATATAAACACCTACGCTAATAGCACCAGCAGTATAGGTCATTCTATATTGGCCACTTCCTTGGCTATTATCATCATAGGTAATAATATTTGCAGTTGGCGCGCCAGTTGAAGCATTTACGTCTACTGAACCTGCAGCCAAATATCCATACACATCAACATTACTTGTAGTTGTACTATAAATAGTAGCTTTAGCATAAGCAGGCAATGTTAGCAATACTTTAGCGACTTTACCTGCGGCACATGATACTGCTACACCACTAAGTGCATTACTAGCAGTTATTGTAGACATATCTAATGTGTAAGAATTACCCACTGACCATGTTCCAGCAGGAGGAGTATATACAGCAAATGAATATGACAAAACAGACTAAGCAAGTGCTTGCGTCTAAACAGCATCTCTTATATAAAGATAAGTTGTAACAGTTGATCCAGTGCTATTAGTCCATGTTAATGGGTAAGTCGAATTCGGATCAGCTGTATAAGTTAATATAGAAGAAGAAGGAGCGCCAGTGTCAGTGTTAATGCCTACGGCTGCATTAGTCAGATAAAAATAATGATTTTGATAAGATGGATTCAGTGACAAATACATAGAGACAGTTGTATTATTTGGCACTGAAAGCGCATAACGAGTTACTGTACCTGTTGGGGCAGCAACTCCTTCAGTGGCTGTTCCAGGTCTAGACGGTGCCGTCAATGTCGAAACAGGCAACAAAGTCCAAGCCATATTATTCCTCCTTTTTCTCAAAAATAAAAGGGGAAGTAATAAATACTTCCCCTATATTTATTATAAATTTTATTAACGAATTCTTATCCAAACTCGTCCATTAACTTTTACTTGATTATTACTACCCCAAGTTTCATAAGTTGGAACTTCAGATACTGTACCAATAATACGACTTGGATATTTTTCTTCTTCTTCCTCAGTCATAATACTTACAGTACCATTAGGTCCAGAACATACTGGATAACCAATATAAGCAGTATAAATATCACGTTCTTCAAAGGTATAGGCTAGAACTCGTCCACTAACTGCTATTGGAACATTATGATCTGCATCCTAACCAATAGCCATACCAAATGTATCAGAAATAATTTCGCAGCCACGTTCAAGACGTTTTGTTGTCAATGAAAGTGAACCATCGCCATTTTCTTTTACGCAACGGCCTGGCTTTTGAGTATATTTTTCACCGCCATTGTCTTTGCGGAATTCAGCATAGTCGTTCCATGCTGCTCCACGTAATACACTATTAGCACAATCAATATATACACCAGTTTTATAATAGAGTTTTGAATTATCAGAACCATCATAACCAGTTACATATGCATTACCAGAAGTTTTTGAACTGCTTAATGTAATTGCAGATCCTCCGCCGCTACCACCAACCTAGAAGAATAGTTGTCCAGTAGTTGGTGAAGATGGCAATGTTGCTCCGTAAGACACATCAGCTGTGCCATAAAATTTAGCAACATGCAAAGGAGCATATAATTCTTGATTTAAGAAATAAATATTTTCATTATAACACTGACTTGAAAATAGACTACTATAAGTATTCACTGTAGCTGACTATCCAGCTCCACTTAAAAAGTATTTTACAGTAGTATTCGCTCCTGCGTGATATTGATAAACATTATAAGCAAAATTAGAGTAATACGATTGCGAATAACTCTAAAAAGTCGTAATAGACCCAGAATGGCTAGTAGATGTACGGACATCATTTAATAATAAGAAATCAATAGTGTAACCTTGTGCTTCATCAGTGATTACTGCGACATTTAGCGGCTTTAACTCAGAAGTAGAAATTACCTTTTCAACTGATACTAATTCAATCTCTGCGGTATAGTGATTAGTACCATAACTACCAAAGAATAGACCCGGGTTATCTCCTGTCGGAGCACTATAAATATAATTATAATAAGGTTGCGTTCCAATCCAATTATTTATAGCACTGAAAGAAGTAGTTCCAGAAGAATTAGTAGACACAGTAACCTATGACCAAAATGTATAATTAGCCCCCAACTAAAAAGGATTAACGCCTTTAAATCTATATGTGGCTCTATATGTTACTGATCCAGCGACTGGATTAGTTCCAGTTGTAGCAGTAAAAGCTGCGAATCTAAAATAACTATATTGTCCTGCAGTACCACCAGTAGTACTACCAACGTAAATATCATGAATGTAATCCTACCCTGGAATTTTACCTTTTGTAGTAAATAAATATTTATCATCATCATAATAGACGATATATTTACCGGCAGGCAAGTCATAATTAGTTTCAGAAGATGGGTGACCATTAATCCAAATTGGTTTAGCACCAGTATTAAGAATATTTAAAGTTAAAGCACTAGCTGCAGTGTTAGTAGTGCTCATTGTCACTTCAAATATATTACCAGGTCTTAATACATAGCCAGAACTATTTGAACTTACTTTAGCCGCTGTACCTGCGGCAGTAGTAACATATACTGAGTTAACAGCATAACTGTAATTATCCCAAAAAGTACGGAACCATCCGCCAGCATTACTATTTGCAGTAGCATCATAAACAAATAATACTAATGCTCCAGCTGGCCATCCATTCTAATGCTAGCTGCTAGACATTGTTGTTGTGCCATATTGGTACAAATTTTTCGCCGCAGTTGATCCAACTTGTAAGGTCATAGTAGCGCTAGCAGAAGCATTAGTAAACTTAACTGCTACCATTGCGCCATTTACCAGATCAAAACCAGTACCATTTACTAAAGTAACTACTTTTGCTTGAGTTGTTGCAGCAGTATCACAAGTACCATAATATACACCATTTACTTTTGGTGCAGCTGCGATCGCGGTGGGAGTAATATTAACGGTCTTATTAGATCCAGAACCGTCAAAAGTGGTTTGATTACTTCCATTAAACTCAATTGCAAGACTATGGTTGACTTTATCTGCGCTCGTCGCATTTCCGGTCAACGGACCTACAAACGAAGATGCAGTAATCTTGCCAGCATTTACGTCGCCTACAAATCTTGTACCACCATTAACTAATAAATCACCAATAGTAGCAGAATCAATATAGGCATCATTATTAATTGTCATTACTCCATTGAGCGTAAGTGGCCCAGGTATAGTGTCACCATTACGGCGGACCGCATTAATTGCTTCAGGAGTAATATTAAATGTTCTAACTGCGCTACCATCAAATGGATCTAATGCATCACCATCAAATTCTAAGTTCAACGCATGATTTACTTTATTTGCGGTAGTAGCATTACCATTTAATGCACCATTAAAGGTTGTAGCATTTATTACACTACCATTTAGATCTCCGACTACTCTCAATGCGCCTGTTACGATCGCATTTTCGATTGTCATAGAGTCTGCATAGGTTTCATCATTTAAATAAACTACATTATTAAATACAGATTCACCTTGAACTGTACTGCCTAATAATGTATCAAAGATACCCATGTCATTAGGAGTAAGATCGAGTGTCTAAGGAGCACTACCATCATATTCCCAAACATTAGTACCTCTTAAATCAAATTTTAATTTATTATTAACTTTATTCGCGCTTTGTATATTACCAATAATAGTATTGGCAAATGTCTAATCAGTATGCCAAGTAATTTTACCATCTTGAGTAATAGTACGAACTTTTACATGAGTACCAGATTGATTATCTGCATAAAGTTCAAGAGTATTATTATTGCCTGACTGAGAGCCTCTATATAAATCATAAAAACCAAATTTACTATTCCAAGAACCAGAATCACCAACAACTTCCCAAATTTTTAAATCCGTATCATGTGAATTGATTTTAATACCATTGACATTATCGATCTAAAGAGTACCAGTCATGGTATCTCCACGGTCATCAACCGCATGAATTGCAGTAGGTGTAATATTTACAGTGGCATTTGCTGCGCCAGTAAAACTACACTGATTAGTACCATTAAATTCAATTGCAAGGGTATGATTTACTTTATCAGCTGTTGCAGCATTCCCAGTGAGTGGACCAACAAATGAGGAAGCTGTGATCTTACCCGCATTTACATCTCCAACAAATCTGGTTCCGCCATTTACAAGCAAATCACCAATTGTTGCACTATCTATATAAGCGTCATTGTTTACTGTAAATACACCATTAAGTGTCAGAGGGCCTGGAATTGTGTCACCATTTCTTCTAACTGCGTTGATTGCTTCTGGTGTAATATCAATAGATTTATTTTCTGTAGAACCATCAAAAGTAACTACATTAGTACCGTCTAAATCAATCTTTAAATTATAAGTGGTTTTATCAGCTTGACGAGCAAGAATATTAACCTACTTTGATGTACTGACTGCAGCAGGTACGCCGTTAGCAAAATAAACAGGTAAAATATCTGAACCCGCATTAGTATTTAACTTTTCTGCACTTGTTGCAGATCCTCCTGTTGAAGAACTGCCTGCATAATGCGCATTACTTGCTAAAGCCCCAATAGTAGAAGGAGAAATAGTAATTGTTCTTGCTATACTACCATCATAGGTCGGTTGCGCGGTACCATTTAACTCAATAGTTAATGCTTTATTTACCTTGTTCGCACTTGTTGCATTACCATTTAAATTACCATTGAATGTTGTAGCATTAATAACTGAACCGTTTAAATCTCCAACGACTCTTAATGCTCCAGTAACAATGGCATTTTCAATAGTCATACTATCGGCATATGTTTCATCGTTAAGATAGACAACATTGTTAAATACTGACTCACCTTGTACAGTTGAACCTAAGAGAGTATCAAAGATTCCCATATCATTTGGTGTGATATCAAGTCTTTGCTGCTCTGATCCATCATATGTCCATAGGTCAGTACCACGAAGTGCATAAATAAAATTAGCTTTTAAACTATTTGCTTTTCTAGCAATAATATCTACTTCATTACTATTAGTTACAGTATAAGGCTTACCATCGGCTTTAAAGTAAACTGGTCGAGTCTCAGAACCAACAGCAGCAGAAAGATTAAGAGCATTTGCCTTAACGGCGTTTCCGCCTACTGCATCGCCAAGAGCATACTTGGTATTGCTGCCTAACAATCCAAGCAGATCTGGAGTTAAATTGACTGACTAATTAGCAGATCCATCAAAATGAACTTTTTCAGTACCATTTACTTGGATAGACACATAGTGGTTAACTTTATCTGCGGAAGTCGCGTTACCGGTCAGAGGACCAATGAAACTACTGGCTGTTATCTTGCCAGCATTAACATCCCCAACAAAGCGAGTGCCTCCATTGACTAAGAGATCGCCCACTGTTGCAGAATCTATATATGCGTCATTATTGACAGTAAAGACTCCATTTAAGGTTAATGGACCGGGGATAGTATCTCCGTTTCTACGAACTGCATTAATACCTTCTGGAGTGATGTCAATTGATTTATTTTGAGTGCTACCATCAAAAGTGACAGCATTAGTGCCATCAAAAGCGATGGCTAAATTATAAGTTGTTTTACTTGCCTCACGAGCAAGAATGTTTATTTGTTTTGATGTACTTACTGCTGCGGGTACACCGCCAGTAAAGTAGACAGGCAAAATATCTGAACCTGCATTAGTGTTCAGCTTTTGGGCGCTTGTTGCAGGTCCTCCTGTTGAAGAGCTACCTGCATAGTTTGCGGTACTTGCCAAAGCGCCGATTGAAGCAGGAGTAATTTCAATACGTCTGGCAATACTACCATCATATGATGGCTGCGCTGTACCATTTAATTCAATAGTAAGAGTTTGATTAACTTTATTTGCACTAGTCGCATTGCCATTCAAACTACCGTTAAAAGTAGTCGCATTAATTACGCTACCATTAAGATCGCCTACAACACGTAGGGCCCCTGTTACAATAGCATTTTCAATAGTCATTGAATCTGCATAAGTTTCATCGTTCAAATATACGACGTTATTGAAAACAGATTCGCCTTGAACAGTAGATCCTTCGAGTGTATCGAAGATACCCATGTCATTTGGAGTAATATCCAAAGTGCGCTGAGTAGAACCATCATAACGCCACTGTTCAGTGCCACGTAATGAATAGATATAACTCTCTTTAAGGCTATTAGCCTTCTTAGCGATTAAATCAATTTCAGCGGTATTGCTGATTACTGCGGGAACGCCAGATGATGGGATGTATACGGGGCGGGTCGTAGAACCAATTGCCGCTGACACGTTCAGCGCGTTAGCCTTGACCGCATTGCCACCAACAGCATCACCAAGTGCATATTTTGTTGTAGCACCTAACAAACCAAGAGACTCAGGAGTTAAATTCACTGACTGATTCGCGGAACCATCATAATGAACCTTTTCAGTTCCGTTGATTTGAATAGATATGTAATGATTTACCTTATCCGCACTTGTAGCATTACCTGTTAATGGGCCAACAAAATTGTTTGCAGTAATTTTTCCTGCATTCACATCGCCCACGAATCTAGTGCCGCCATTAACCAAGAGGTCACCGATGGTAGCACTATCAATGTAAGCATCATTATTTACAGTGAATACCCCGTTCAAAGTAAGAGGACCTGGGATCGTATCACCATTACGTCTTACTGCATTGATTATTTCTGGGGTTATATCAAATGAATCATTATTCTATCCATCAAAATGGATTTTTTCAGTTCCATCGGCTGAAATACTTACATAATGATTTAATTTATCAGCACTTGCTACATTAATTGCCTAAGTACCAGAAACCTGGACCGGAACACCATTAGCAAAGTAAACTGGATGTGTAGCATCGCCCGCATTTGTATTTAATTTATTTGCGCTAATCGCTGCTCCACCGACCGAGTTAGACCCGGCATATTTCGTAGTATTGCGGAGAGCATTGATTGCTTCTGGGGTAATATCTACACTTTTATTTTCAGTATCACCATCATAAGTGACTGCGGTGGTACCGTCTAAATCAACTCGCAAAGAATGATTTACTTTATCCGCAGATGAAACGTTAATAGCCTAGGTTCCAGAGACTTGAACCGGGACACCATTTGCGAAATATATTGGGTGCGTAGCATCGCCAGCATTAGCATTAAGCTTTTCCGCACTAAGAGCTGAGCCACCAACAGATGCGGAAGCAGCATATTTGGTTGTAGTAGACAAAGCTCCAATAGCAGCTGGGGTGATATTAACAGTTTTGTTATCTCCCGATCCATCATATTGAGCTTTATCTGTACCATCGAATTGGATTTTCAACCAATGATTTACTTTGTTGGCTGATGTTGCATTTCCGTTCAAATTTCCATTAAATGTAGTTGCATTAATAACAGAACCATTTAAGTCACCAACTACACGAAGCGCGCCTGTGACGATTGCATTCTCAATAGTCATTGAGTCAGCATATGTTTCATCATTTAAGTAAACTACATTATTAAAAATAGATTCGCCTTGGACAGTAGAACCTTCTATAATATCGAAAGCTCCAATTAAACTTGGAGTAAGATTTAGTGTGCGGGAAATACTACCATTATAACGCCATAACTCAGTGTCTCTGGCTTCTATAATAAGATTTTCCTTTACACTATTTGCTTGTTTAGCAATTAAGTCAATTTCATCAGTATTACTTATTGCTACTGGTACACCAGCAGAGAAGTAAATTGGACGAATTGAAGAACCTGCATTGACAGTTAATTTATTTGCGGCCACCGCATTACCGCCTACTGCATCGCCAAGAGCATACTTAGTAGTGTTTCCAAGTAAACCGAGGGATTCGGCGGTCAGGTTAACCGATTGGTTAGCCGAACCATCATAATGAGCTTTTTCTGTACCATTAATTTGAATTGATATATAATGGTTTACTTTATCTGCGCTTGTGGCGTTCCCGGTAAGAGGACCGACAAAGCTAGACGCGGTAATCTTACCTGCATTCACGTCTCCGATGAAACGTGTCCCGCCATTGATAAGTAAATCGCCTACAGTTGCACTGTCAATGTATGCGTCATTATTCACTGTGAACACGCCATTAAGAGTTAATGGACCTGGAATAGTATCTCCGTTACGGCGGACCGCACTAATTGCTTCTGGAGTAATATTATAGGTTCGAGGAGTAGAACCGTTATAGTTAGGCTGTGCATCGCCATCGAACTCGAGCGTAAGAGCGTATCCAACGAAGTCCGCACGGTTCGCATTCAACGGGCGGCGTATTAAAGTTTCACCATCTACTATCTATTGGTCTTCTCCTGTGCCAGGAAAGTCGATATATAACTTACCTTCATCAATAGTAAAGTAACAATATCCATTATGATAATTTGTAGGGAGGTTGCTACTATTACCTTGACTTATTTTGAAGAGTGCCAATCTTCAGCATCTCCTTTCTGCTAAAGTCCCTCCGGGCCTTAGCAGGTGGAGGGCATATAATAAAAAAAATAGGGGAGAGGTTATACCTCTCCCCTATATATATGTTTAAAATAATGTAGGTGAAATTGGTATCTTACCTCTTTCAAAGAATTTGAAAAAAGTAAAGTATTAATTAATCTAATTAGACCGCATGGCCCATTTTATATAAATTCATAACTTCATCAGTAGTTAATGCTGTAGCAAAATAACGCCAATCGGTAAGATTACCATTTAACTAACGAGTTGTTGTACCATTTTCTGAGCCTATACACATAGGTGACGCCGCACTACCTCCACTCATTATACCAGAAGTACTGACTGTTGTATCTAATACTCCATTAATATATAATTTAACTGAAGTATCATCCCACACTTCAGCTATATGAGTCCAAGTATTTAACGGTATTATTGTAACACTATCATCATAACCTGAATGGCTTTTCCCATAAGCATAACTAGATAATTTACCATCACTAGTAATAGTCATATATGTACCATTAATAGCAATAGCAGAACGATCTGAAGCATGATAATTATTTAAATAAACCCAAGCGCTTAAGGTCATATTAGTCATACCATTGGGTTTTAAATTTGGGGCATAAATATATTGTGGATTAAAAACCGTTCCTGTATTATAACGAGGGCTATTATTTTCTAAAATAATTTTATTATTTTTAATTCCCTACCAATTCCAACCAGTGCCATCATATAATATTCCTCTATCAGTTTCACCTTGAGTTAATTCTTTATTAGAAATAACACTACTGTAAAATACATCATTTACTAAATCATACATTCCAACTTTTTTATCTAATTTACGGACAGCGGGGATTAAATCACGCACCATAATATTATTATGTTGGCAGGTACAACGGTAAAAATGTTTTGCTCCAGGGAATGGATATGCAATATCCTAAAATAAGCACATATTAGTTGAACTATCAAAGCTTGTAGTATTAGGCGTATTAGCATCTATCATAGAATGATATTGATTCAATGATTTATTATATAAATAGTTAGAAGTCTTTTCTTTAATAATTAATATTTCTTCAAATATTTGATTCTTTGTATCAGTTAATTTAATATTAGGAGAAAATTGATAATTACTACCGTATCTCCAAACAGAAAAACTAGTAAATGAGTCGGCCTAAACACGTCCTCCACCCGCAATAGCTAAAGTATTTGGGTTACCAGTAGAGTAACCTTTATTTTCATTTGAAGGTTTCATAACTGTACCATTATTAGCACGATTTTCAAATTCAAATGTCCATCTGTCTCCATAAGTTGCATGTATACCAGTGTCTAATCTTTGTGTACCATCAGAATCACAAGAACGAATTGAATAATATTCATTTGGAAGTTCTTTTACTAATGGACCCATATAAAACTCACCTGTACCAGCATTAGTTTTAAAAGTTTGACTAACTAAATCATACATACCAGGTTTGCCATCAGATTTACGATAACAAGGGACTAATTTAACAACTAATTTATGATTTTCTTTAATTGAAGCAGTATATATTCTTACTGAAGCTGCTAAATAATTACGATCACCAGCTCCAGAAAATAATCCAATTGGATTTGTTGTACCAATAGTATTGTTATAATTAGATAGTGTACTGTGATATTCTATTCCATCAATTACAGCTTTACGCCCTGATGCTCCTTCATAAGTAAAACTTGTATAATGTTTATCACAAAATACAAGATTCGAATCTGAATAAGGAATCCATGACGCTCCACCCCATTGATACCATGCATGAGCTCCACTTTGTTTACCACAAACAAATATATCAGTAGTATTTAAACCATTGCTATAATTACCCCAAAAATCATGTTCACCTGATGCATGAAAACCACTATCACCATTCCAACTCATAAGAGCTGTTAAAGTTAATGGATAAGTTGTATGAATATACCCAGTATTAATCCATTGAGTACCACTACTTTCAAGGTATTCAACTTCTTGATATTCGGAAGGTAATTGATATTTATGCTTATCTTGGATTACCATTGGGTCATTAAAATGGTAATGACAAAATTCTGCCGCATATATTTTATCAATTTCAGAAGAAGCTAATACATGATCATAAATACGTATATCAGCTACTGGTATAGCAACTGAATAAGCAGTATCTGGCATTTGTCCTATACGTATAGTACGTGTACCAGTTAAATTGGCAATCACTGGTGCTGAAGTTAAATCATAACGCTATTTATTAATAATATAATATCCTTTTTTAGCATCATTATTATCACGTACCATAATTATATTACACCATTTATCGCATAAAATAGAATCTAACGCACTTGATGTATATAATTCTGAACGTTCTGCACTATTATCAGTTGAATTTGACCATAGTAATTTTTTTTCTGTAGCGTTCCATGCGATACTTATACCCATAGATACAGCTGCAGAAGTCTTAGAAGCTAAAATAACTTTAAAACCAGAACCACCACTTGGAATTTTTACCCATACAGATATACTAAAATCTTTATTACCTAATTCACTATTTGGAAGTTTAGTATCAATATAAGAGGCAGTAGTACCTGCGGTTAAAGCACTTTTAGTAAATTTACCATTAGCACCAAAAGTAATATTATTACCAATAGCCTTATAACTACTTAAACCACATTGATTTAAATTACCATTAAGAGGAAGCCAATATAAAAGAGACATTTTTTCACTTCCTTTTATAAAATATTTTCTATTATATATTAAAAAAATGGGGAACCAAATTAATTTGGTTTCCCCATTTGATATAATTTTAAAATATTATCTGCGGATAAACAAGTTGCATATATCCGAGCATCAGATAATCCCATATTAGTGCAACCATAAGTTGCTACATTACCAAATTTGCCAAAAACTATTTTAATAGTTTTTGCAGTAATAGTTCCAGTTACAGCCATTGTACTAGATAATATTCCATCAACATACTATTTTAAATTTGTTCCATCATATGTACCAACAATTAAATGCCATATTCCATCACAAACTGAGATAGAAGCATCATTTATTTTTCTCACACCATTAATAGTTACTCCCACTCGAGGAGACCCATTAGCAGCAATTGAAATTTCTAAGTCTCCTCCAGTAGGATAAGCAGACATTGGAATATGCCATGAGCCTTTAGCAGAAGTATTATTACTCTTTACCCAAATACTCCAAGATAAAGTATCTATATTAGGAAGGTTTACGTTTGGAGTTAAAACATACTAAGTAGAACCATCAATAAAAAAAGTAGATTTAGTATATCTGACTATATCTTTATTTAATTGATTTATTCCTGTATTTTCAGAAATTGTAATACAATGCCCACTATTGTCATATTCAGCATGAGTAATATAGTTAAAATTAGTAGAAGAATTAGTAATAAAAGTTTTACTAATTAATTCTAACAATCCAGGTTTATTATCACTTATTCGTAAAGCAGGGCGATAATCACGAATTAATGTAATGCCATCATATATTTGAATATAATATATTGTTGATTGTCCTTGATAAGTATCGGCAGCGCTATTTACACTTCTGCCAAATATATAAATAGGAGATGTTGAAGAAGAAAAATTAACCGAATGAGTATAAACAGTATCGTTATTAACAATTAATTTTTTATCTCCATTAAAATTAAATTTTATATCAAATATTTTATTTTCTTCTATAAATTCTCCATTAATAGAAGCCCCAGCATACTAAGCACCGAAAGCTGAAGAAACTTTTTTTAAAGAAGACCATTCTAATGCATAATTTTGGCCATGAGCATATAAAGAAGTCATAGAAGAACCATACCAGATACGTTCTGTAGCCGCTGTAGGAGTATCACACTTAGCGCGTATTATACTGCCTATAGTCGCCGTTGGGATCACTCCGGTATTAATAGTCTAAGCTGGTAAATCTTTATTACTAATACTTTCTAATGGTAAATATTCATCAGGCCATTTAATTACAGCTGGTCCGCATATAAATGTTCCAGAACCAGCATTAATATAAAAAATATTATTTATTAAATCATACATACCAGCGACACTATCAGAACGTCTGAAACATGGAATCAAATGACGGACCAATTTATCATTATCCCATAAAAAACAATAATAAAATTTTATATTATGACCTTTATAACTTTCAGATAACCTAAATAATTGTACTGGAGTTACAGCAGTTCCTTGATAGCTAGTATTATTACCATTTACAAAAGTATCTTTATCAGTCCATATAGAAATAGTCTATTGAGATGGAGTAATTAAATTAGAAAAAATAATTTTATCATTATTATTAATAGTTTTTGAAGTTAATAAATTGAAGCATCCTACTGTATTATTAGAACTAACTTCAATATAATGACTTAGACTACCAGGTCCCATACAACTAACAAAATTACGAGTAGAATTTACATTACTTATTGCAAATGCCCCACGCATTTCCATTTTCGTAAAAGTAGCAGCATTATAATTTAAATCTAAATACGCATTACCATTATCATCATTTTCAATATATTCAACTTCTTGGTATTCATTAGGTAAATTATGTACTAAATTATTTAAATTACTAGTTGGCGTACCTGATAATGGATAATGAAATATCAATCCTTTAGCTATTTCTTTAATTTCTTCATCACTTAGTACATTATTATAATATCGTATGTCATTCATATAACCATTTAAATAATATGAATTAGTACCGCCAATAAAAAAATGCGTTCCTGTCGTATATGAACTTTTAGTCCCACTTAAAACAGTATAAGCTAATTCTCCATTAATATAATGCCGCACACTAGTTCCATCATATGTCTAAGCAATATGATACCATTTATTGGGCTAAAAATCATAAATAAAATTATTATTAGGAGTATTTGAACCAGAAGACCCATTTAATGAAGACTATAAATATATAGTACCGCCACTATTCCATATATATGTACCAAATACACAAGAGGCAAAACCGCCAGCAGTACCAATCTACATTAATGCGTACCAGCCACCATTAGATGGCATGCTATTAAATTTAACCCAACAAGCTAAAGTACCAATAGAAGAACTTATTGAGCTGGGCAAAGTATAATCTATTCTTTGAGAACCAGAAAAAGAATAACATTTTCCTATTTTCCCATTATTATTTACAACTGCATTATTTGATACAGATGTATAATTTTTAATTCCTTGATCGTTAGTGTCTCCATTTAAAGGAAACCAATGTTGGAGTGACAAGTATATCCTCCTCTCCGGGCGTTAATAACCCGAAGAAGGGGCATTAAACACCCATATTATAAAGTTGGCTGACTTCGTCAGCCGTTAGACATTTTGTATAAAAAAAATGGAGGATGCGCTGACCGCTGCCTAATGGCAGCATCAAAGCCAGCTTCATGCATCCCCCTTAATCTCTTAATTAAAACATATCAGTCCACCATAAATCTGTATTGTCTTCCAAATCCTGCACTCTCTGCAGCAAATATTCAACAACAGTAGGTGGAACATCTGTTTCTTCATTTGTACTCAACGCATCTAGACCATACTTAACCTTTGCAGTCTGAGGAAGCGTATTTAAATTGTACAAATAACGCATTCTATCAACATCATGAGTTCCATCCGCGAGTACCGCAATACTCTCCGGATCGATCAAATAAAATCTGATAGCAAATTGAATTTCGCCCATTGCTTCGGTAACAAGACCATCAATACACCAAGGAACGAGCATTATATTTTCATCCCTATAAGTCACTACATCATAGAAAGGAACCCGATAGATACCTTGCTTCCCATTTGCATTGACATACTGAATGATACATACAGTAGTAGCTAAGTCAGTATTATCAAAGTATCTTGCACATTTAAAGTAAACAGTTTCCGCATAATGGTCATGCTGCACACTTAAAAATGTTGGGTCAGTGGGATCAAGGACCGGGAGGATCGCAGTACGACCCTCCAAGTCAATTTCACCCAACAGTTCATCGCTAGGGAGCAAAATGGCAGTTACAGGTTTGTTTTGGTCTTGAATTTTCCACAGTAACTCATTATATTCTCTAACATTACTTGATAAAGACATAATATTTTGCTCCTTTCATTAATATTAGTAGCTCTTACCGAGATATACGCTATTAGAGTAAACGGTCTTATTCTTACCGTTCAAAGTGTTAGTAACAGCACAGAAGTACCAGTTACCGATACCGCCTTGGCCAATGTTAGTATTAGTCTCACTGAACTGAATTGTTGCACTGGTCTCACCAGGGAGCGCAATATCAACATCATCAACAACGTGAGCATTAGTAGTACCAAGGTCTTTATACCACTGATAGGTATAACCATCGCTATTAATGTTATCAATATTAGTAACACTTACAGTAACAGTCTTAACGTCAGTATTAGACTCCAAAGTAACATTCTCAGAAGTCAAAGCTAACTGAGGAGGATACTGCTCTGGATCTGCGGTTACACGGAAGGTCTTAATTTCTGGAACTGCACTATCATCACCATTTCTAGTAGCAACAATGCTTGCACTAAAGGTGTGATCATAGAGAGCACGAGCCTCACTAGGAACGCCTTCAGCCCCGCCCGCAGTAATAGTAGAAGCCTCGGTTACTTGCTGAACAACACCAACCTGAGTCTCAGTTGAATCATCGCCAGTAACTTTATCTTTCCAAGTAATCTTAAACTGATCTTTTGGTTCATATTCGCTATTAGAAGTACAATTAACTACCAATACTTTACGACCGGAAGTATCTAAGAAATTATTTGCGGGAGTGTCTGGGCTAGCAACGCTAAAGGTAGCAGGACCAGGTATAATACATGGGCCAGCAACGATAGTATTAGTAGCGCCATCATGGCGATTTGTTACAAGTGCTTGGTAATAACCAGTAGTGGTAACAACAGCAGTTGCATAAAGCTCATAAAGTGCGGTAATCTCTTCTTGGTTTTCAATCCATTCAGCAATATTATCGCCAATATCATAGCCTTCAGTTGTGCTCTATGGGTTAATTGCGCGATAAGCATCTACGCCATTAACTGTACCAGTCTTTACATAGTAGGTATTATCTTCCATAAAGACTTCGTCAGTAGTTGGAATATAATTCTTATTATTATTAGAACCACTAAAGTTGCTATAGTCGCCAGAATTTAATCCCTTATACTGCCATACGTAAGAAATACGTCCGCCATCTGGAGAATAAGCCTGGACCGCAAGCTGACGCTCGCCAGTAACTGTAGCAAGATCCTGATAACTTGGAAGATTAGTAATAATAATAGGAGCTTCCGCAGAACCTGTTCCACTTGGAGCTGGACTATTGGTTAAACGGCCAATGACTAAACTGTTCATACTCTCGCCCTCGAGGAGAGCAGCTGCATCATAATTTAATGCTGAACTAATAAAAGAAGTTGCAGTAAGTGTACTGAAACTATATTCAACATTCTTATTTTCATCAAGTCTATAGATACGAACAGAGAAAGAAATTGGCCCAGAATTTCTGGTAATTTCTTCATTAATATCCCAGTTAAAAATTACATAGCCTGGATGCGAAACAATATCAATATAGTCAGAAACTGAAAAATGTTCATTTCCTGCACTATCTCTCCACTGGATACCAATGATAAGACTTTCGTCGATCATATTACCTAAATCCTGTGCATCGAAATATCTGTCAATCTTGAAATACAGAGTTTCAGCAACTTGATCGCCCTGTACAGAAAGACCATTTCTAGCAAAATTATCAGGGATTGAAATAGTTCTTGTATTAGCATCAACCTCAAAATAGCCTTCGCTAAAAGGTAATGCCAAAAACTTACGCTTCTCGTAATTACGTGTTCTTGTATTTACTGCGCTAGCGCCTGCGGCACCGACAATTTCAGTAATACGTGAAAAATAATCATCAAGACCTGCAATAGCAGTATCTTCGGTATTTTCGAGAAGAGCGTCTGCTTCTTCAAATAATGAATTATATAATGGACGAGTCTCGTTAGTTACCTTTGTAATCACTATTTTGTCATCCTTTCTATAAAATTATTTGGGGGAAGGGCTGAAGAACTTCCCCAGCCCTTTCATAATATTTCAAAAAAATACTCAATAGTATAATTTATTTTGGCCTCAGACTTCTTTCCACTGGTCGACTTCATCCTCGGGGACGGTGACCTGTGTGAAGAAATGCTTGCCATCTTTGGTAAGACGTTTAGGATCTTCCGCAGTCAATCTGATCTTGCGGATGTAATAAACATCTTCCAAGTGGATGGGAGAACAAATGATACCATTAGTACCTTGATATTCATACATTACGGTTTTAGTCATTTATTGTTTCCCTCCTTTTATTATGCTGTCAAATATTGAACAGTAGCGCCAGTTGCCAATCTACCATTAATGCCTGGCAAGACATTTTCTCTACTTTCAATTTCTGCTTGTGTTACTCCATAGAAGTTAACAGCCTGAATATAGTACTGTGCAGAACGCTGACTAAATGGGCCATTGCTTTCAGGATCAACAAACATAATCGCAGTAGGATCGCCAGTACCACCGAAGTTCAACTGTGCAATACCAACAGGTCTCATTGAAGTACCTAAGTTTCTAAACGCACTATCGTAAATACGAGTAGTGTCACCTGGAATATTAATAGTAATCATCTGAGTTCCATTGTTACCAATGAAACTGTTAGAGAAGCAAGAAGAACCATAAGCATTGACGTTATTACCAAAATTGGTAATATCCAATGAAGTACAGCCTTGCAATGCTCGATCGCCAATAAATCTTACGCTATCTGGAATCTCAATATACTTCAAATTCTCCATCGCACGGAATGCGACAGTACCGAAGTATCTGAGTTGGCTATTTTCATTACGCTCAAAGAAGATATGCGTTACACCTGCGGTATTAGGATTAGAGTTACCATCGGCACCGAATCCCACAACACCAACAACTGGCTCACCGTTATGTATTACAGGAACAGTAATCTTACCTGCTAATACAACATCGCTCTTCAAACGAAGGACCCAACCACTAGCATAGTAATCACTATTGGTTTCACCATAAGCTGAAGTATAAGAACCAGCAGTAAAGTCAAATGTGGACTCAGGGTAGACGGCCGCAGGATCGTGAACATCAAGCTACGAGAAGATCGCATTGAAGTTCATATCCTGGCTAGACGCTATCTCAGTCAAGGCTAGAACATCAGTTGCATCAGCATCAGTGTTATAACCCTTAAACACGTAGGTTCTTTCCACAGGAAGTGCGTTCAGCATTGCGGCAGGCGCTGCAGGGATTCCCGCAGGCTGGACAAGGTAATCGCCATAAGGAACTTCCTAAGTAGTAATTACGCTGCCATCCATATTCAAATACTTCATTAAGTATTTATGTCTATTATAAATAATATAGAAGTTATATTCATAGACGCCTTCAGTGTAAGTCTGAGCACTCCAGATCTTATCACTATCAGTTGTCAGAATAACAACACTATATTTATCCTGTCCAGGAGTCTTATAATAGTAGGTCTCATTTGCATTATATTCACTACTTTGATCATAGCTCTTTGTTGCTTGATTGTAAGTGTAATACATATTTGGCTGATAGACGGCCTGATAAATTACTTTAGTTGTATCGCCTTCTGCTGTTGACCAACCATTGAAATCATAGTGATCACGGCTAGTCAGAGAAGCATACTGGACATAAGGATCATCGAACCAAGTCTTTGTTTCAGCCTGGTCTGGGTCAACCTTCTGGGTTCCAACAACTTCGTAATTATCACCATCAATTTTGATAAACTTTGCTGAATATGCTTTACGAACATTTGTTACAAAGATATGAAGATTTGGATAATACTGGTCAATAATCGTATTCTTAATATCAGATTCATTAACGATATCTTCAATACTATTATCAACGTAAATATCACCAGTGATTACTGGAATATTTGTATTAGCACTATTGGTTCCTTTGTATTTGCTATCTTCGGCTAAATCAATAAGCATCTGCAAATCACTAATAGAAGCAATACGTTCGTTAGAAACGCTCGTATCTCTGATGTATAACATGCCCTAACGAATCAAATCGTTCCAGATAGTTAAGCCAGTTCCAGTGGTGAAATCAGTAGATGCGTAACGACCATTATCATAAGCTGTTAACAACTCTAATTGATAGTGTTCGTTATCAATGTAGTATTTGCTTGCTTCGTCGGAGTTATATACATAACCCTTTTCAAGTTTAGTATATGGAGTCCAATGGACCTCTTCAAGGCCGATTGTTAAAGTGCCAGTATTTGCTGCTTCATACTTATCATAAAGTTTCTTTAACAAATCATAGCTACCATAACCTAAAGAACCTCCAACAATCTCAAAACGAGAGATATTAGAAGTAGTCGTTGCAACAGAAGTTGCATCGGTTAAACCTTGAATATATAAACCACGTTGAGCGTTCCAACTCTTATCGGTATTGCGTGTTGGAGCTACGTAGTTATCAATTATAGTATCAAGTGAACGTGCTTCTCTCAATACGAACTCTGTTACAGTTGAAGGAAGATGTAGTGTGTGCAAAGCAACACCATCAGCGAAGGTAACAGTTGAAAGGTTCATACCAAGAGCACGGAAGATTTGCAGCTTTTCAGCACTACCAAAGTCAAGAGGATAAATACCATCGCCATCAATCTTAACATTGGTAAATACGACTTCCTTAAGCAGAGGTTTACCTGTTGCACTATTTGCTTCTGCACCAAATTTTGGTGACTTTAATTTATTATTGAAATATCCAGGTGTATCATTACCAAGAATAATCTTCTACAAGTGAGAAGCATTATCAATTTCAAATTCACGAGGATATAGTAAACTTACATCTCCGATATCCTTCAAATAGTCAGCACCATAGACGTACAGTAACTGCTCAGCATAACGTGGGCTAGTGCGGACACCAGTTACAACGTTAGTTGGGAAGTCTACACGAACTGCGCTGCCAGAATATTCTTTAGAAGGTAAAGGAGCATTATCGGTTGCTAGAGTTACATAACTTCTCTGGAATGGAGTAAGTTTAATGAAGAAGTCAGCATCAAGTTCTTGAGTCTTGACACGATCACCAAAGTCATCGAAAGTTTCTGGAGTAACATAGTAAGGAGCATTAGGAGTTAATGAACCAATACCATTGTTACTACCTTCGATCCAATGGTCTGAAGTGTTCTCAGGGTCGTTAGCAGAAGTACGGAACTTAATAGTAACGCCAGTACCTTCAGCATAGTTACCACGAGTCAACCAAGAGTCAATGAAGTTAATTCTTCTCTTTAAGAACTGCTGTCTTGACAAGCTACGGTCGCCCTGCAAAGCATATAAGAATGAACCAGAAGTATCATACTTAGTCTGACCAGCTTCAGTGCCTTGATAGCCGCCGCCAGGGACGTTCATCATAATAAAGATGTATTTATAAAATTCATCCATGTTAATAGCAACAAGAGGTCTGTGGCCTTGCATACAAATGGACTTAGTGGTTTCAGGCTTGCAAGTGTACCAATTCTCAATGTGTTCGACAGCTTCCTGTCCGCCATACTCAATTCCTGCGAATGGAGCGTGGTTATTAGACTCAGGAGTGCTGCCATGTGCGCGAGTCTTTACAGAGGTACGTAAAAATTGGTAATACTTTTTAATATCATCTAAGAATACTTTATACATATTGGTCCAAAGAATACTATCATTAGTTGAGAAGCAGCCATCTTCAGAAGCATTGGTAAAGTATTCAAATGAAGGAATACCAGTATTATTAATACCGAGCTGAGTATCCAAATCGTAGAAGATAGGATACCAAATGTAGTCTCCGCCTTCGACTTGTGGTCCCCATGATGCGAACATTGCGTTTTTACCACGAGAGTCATAACACATTAATAACTCAGTAATAATAAAGTATACACAAGCATACTCTTTATCAAAATGCTGAGTAAATTCTTTTGCGAATTTTGCTAAACGATATTCTTTAGTATCGAAATAATAGTTATTATTGCCAGATACATAAACTGCAGGGAGAGATCTAATATTAGAAGTCTCATAGGTTGCTACATCTTCTTGTAGAGCAGTTGATACTACGCTACGATCAATAACTTCACCACCATTAAAATGGCAAGTGATAGTCAATGGATAATAGAAGTAACTACCAGAAGCAAAATTATCTGCGGTAGGCTGAGGATCTGCTTCGACATAATCACCATTATCTTCAACGAAATAAGTAGTATCAGCATCAAACTCACTTGCAGCAGCAATTGCACCAGCGACTTCGGTACTATCAATATACTCAAAACCGGAAATAGCAGCATAAGCTTGACCATAACTATCATTAGTTAATTTCTTAACTTCAACAGTAGCGGTACTCTATTCGGCATCAACAATACCATAAAGCTGTTTCAACTGGGCCTCAGTGAATCCAGCTGCGGTAACAGCGTCTTTCACTTCTGAAATATCTTTATCTACTGCAACAGCATTAAAGATTAACGCATCAATACTTTCACCAGTGGTAGGATTCAGTTTAGTTGTCGGTCCTTTATAAACCTTATTGTCATGAATCTGACCATAACGAGTAAATAAGTCAGCTTCAGAACCAACAGATTCAGTATCTGTGCTATATACCCATTTTACTGCGCGCTCCCAGTTCTTCATCCACTCGAAGGTCTTAGCGCATTTATCTTCGTAAGACATGGTATCGAGGTTTTCAGTACCGAGGTCATCAGCGATATCTTCTTTATCTGAATCTTTTATAGGTTCACCATACAGATAATCAAAAGCATCTCCATGAGTATTATAACGATATTCAAAAGAGTCACATACAATTGGGCAAGTACCCTTAGCGTTAGATTGCTCTACGCCATTTACTTTCTAACTAAAGAAAGCACCAGGTTCATCACTAATGTCTCCAACATAACGACCTTGTGGATCGCGGAAGGAACAGAAGCCACGGTTATTGTCTGAGAACTCCCAGCACTCAGCAGCTTTTGCAACATCAAGAATCTTGCCTTTTTTATCTTTAACATAATTAGTTTTTACTTTTGTACCTTGTGGATCATTATCAACGAATAACTTATAGCCAAAGCATTCGTCAGATCCCTTATCAAGGTTCATATTGTAACGACCAATATAAACAGTAGACCCATCAGCCTTTTCATGGAACGCCATTGTTGGGAAGCCCCAAATTGAAGTACGAAGGTTACTGATATTTAAATCATTAGCAAAGTCATAATCGAACAAAGGATGCTTTGTATAAGCAGTCTGTGATAAGTTTGCAAGACCAGTATTATAAGAACCAGAAGATTCCATAAAGTCGATCTTTAAAGTAAACTTATTAGTACCCACATCATCATTATCCATGAAGAAATATTCCATCCACATAGGGTCAATCTCAAATGGGCCCTTATTAGCGATCATAACTTCCTTGCCTTTATATTTATAGTTACGACGAGGATAGAATTGTGAAGAAGTACCTTGAGTCTTGATTTCACCACCAACAGCATGGAAAGAAGCTCCATGATGCAGATAGAAGTTACTTACATTGTCAAGATGTCTAAATACACAAATCTCATAAGATTTTGCAGGATCGACTTCGTCACTGTCTGGAAGTGTTGCTGCTTTTTTCTTGAACTTCCAATCTAACTTAGTCTCACCATTTTGACCCCATAACATATTGTAATTAATAGCAACATAAGTCTTAGTGCCATTAAGCATGAACCAATAAGCGCTAGTAGCCTGGTTGGCAGGATATGCTTCAGCGAGTTCTGCTGCTAAGTTAGGAGTAATCCAAGCAACTTTTACTTCGCCAACAGAATAATTCTTAGCTTTCTCAACTAAAAGTCCTGCTGCATAATCATGGTCCAAACCAGTATTTACAAACGTCATGTCTGCGCTCTTCGCATCAGCTTTACTATATGGAAGCGCGCCAGTGTCAACATTCTGGAACAAAATATAAGGCATTAAATATTCATCAGGATGCTCTTGGTTATAAGTAATCATCTTATCAAAGTCAAGCACCTGAGAATCCAAATTATCATCATCACGAACAAGAGAGTTAGATTCATTATATAACTGAACGTCTCTCAAGTCAACTGCGTAGTTGTTAAGTACTTCACCAACAGCAAAGTCGATGTTATACACACGCACTTTATAAAGATCAATATCACAGAAATCAGAGTTAAATACAATTGCGTTTTTCTCAATAGTGAACGCATTCGTATCAGGAATCTGAGCCGCGCCATCAAGGACACCATTCAAGTAAATATATGCAAGCTTCTTAGTCTTTGAATAAATCAAAGTAAGGTTAATAATCTTATCTTCAACATAGTTGGAAGTCAGAGTACCAACGTTAGTCTTGAAGAATGCATCTTGAGTACCAAGGCAGAAACCATTAGTACCATCATAATAGTTACATAATGCTGTACTTGCGGAAATAACAGACTCAACACTACGATAAACCAGGTCATCGTAAGAACGACCGATGGTAGGCAAATACCACTGAAGGAATTGATCATAAGTATCATATACTGTAGCGTACTCGTTACGATAGAGTTCGTAAATCTAAGTATCATCCTAAGTCTAATTTTCATCTAAGTAATAGTGAGTAACCAGAGAAATTAATTTCTCATAGTTCTGAATATTACGAATCTTAAACTGGAATTCAAATGTATATGACTGACTACCTGCAGTAGTAGAGTTCATAGTGATTTGTCCAATAGGAATAGAGAATCTCGCGCCATTACTGATACGTAAGCAAGTATTGCCATCTGCGTCAGTAACCCAACCATTATTATACCAGTTAAATCCTTCAAATATGCCAGTTACTTCGCCAAGGCTTTGATTAGGATTGTTGAAAGACCACACTGGACGGCTGACCGCACTCTCATTATTAGAACGACCTGCAGAGCTGAAGTTTACTAACAAACTGTCTTGCTGACCAAGTAACATTTTACCAGTCTGCAATACATCGAATTCAACTTCCTTAACAGTATCACCACTAATAATCTGATAAGTATTATGAACAGTTTTACCAACTTCAGAAGAAATCGTTGCATCAATAATTTCTAATTTACTAAACTCTACGCCAGTAGTGTAAGTAACATTCACAGGAGAAACACTTAATTCAGCAGCATTCTTGTAGAATCTAACTAAACTTGTTTCACTCTATGGGTTATAAACCATGAATGGAATAACGATTCTATCATAGTTATTATATTGAGCTTGATAACTACCAGTCCAAATAATTGGAGCAGTAGATTCATCATCTTTGCTAGCTACGGCAATTTCAAACTCTAGTGGTGTGACTGAAGCGCCTTTTTCGCCCGCAAGTGACTGATATAACTCAATCTTTACCTTGTGCGCGCCGCGCTCAACGTCCTGAACAACACACTGCTGACGACCAGAACTACCATCACCAGAAGCAGGAAGGATATCAGTTCTAACAATAGCGTTATCTAATTTCCACACCAAGATTTTCTCAATTGCGCCACTAACGTTACAGCTCATGGTGAAACTATGACCATAAACAGTTAAAGGATCAAACTCCTTATGCATCTATAAAGTCATCTTTACGCATAGAACAGTTGCCTTAACAGGAGCCTTCATTGTACCGCTATTAGCACCAGTTAATGTAAACCAAATCTGGTTATAAACGGAAGAAGTACCTGCGGACACCTTGGTACCGAACTCGAAATCAATAGGCACACCATTTGCGACCATTTGACTACCGCTAGCATAAATTATAGAAGTATCATTACTATTGCGGATAGACCATTCTAGCTGCATGAACGGATCGAGGTAAGTACCAGCTTTATTGGTAGCAGAATAAGGAGTAATGGTCAAGTAATTCTCTTGGCCTTCAATATATGCTGCTTTTATAGCGTTTGGATCATATTCTACAGTGGCGCCAGAGGTATATGACTCTCCACCGCTACCTGCAACAGTTAAACGCTTAGCGATAACTGAAATAGTATTATTTAGTTCTATTACGCGGTAGAAACAACTATCTGGCTCATTGATAATCAGATCGTCAATACCAGGAAGCACGTCACCTTCAATGTCAGCAATAGTAAACTCAAGAGTTGGCTTTTCATCTTCTTCTTCGCTAGTTTCACGAATACCATAGAAGATACCAGAGTTGCTACCACCGCCACCGCCGCCAGACTGCGCTGATGTCATCAACACACGACTAGCAGTTCCAGTTTCAGGATCTTCAATATCCAAATAAATTTTTCTGGAATCTTGAGCAAAATAGACGTAACCCGGAATGATAGGAGCTGCTTGAATAGTAGCTTCTAACCCACGAACAGGTCTAAATCTTGCGTTATCCATAAAAGCTATTATCTCCTTTCTATCTTATTTACATAATAAAAAAAGGCGAAGTGAGAGGAATATCTCACTTCGCTTATAAAACATTCCTTCACAGGAATATAAAAACTCTTCGCATCAAGTTAATGAGGTTTGCCCTTAGAACGTTCCCCATACTAAATTAATCTTGAGGTTCTTAGTGCCATCAAGACTCATTGCTAAAGTATCAGACTTTAATTTTAATGTCTTGCTTGCCTAAGTACCATCAGCAGCCTCAGAAACAACTGTTAAATCAGCAGAAGCCAAGAAGCTAGGAGCTGCTGCATTTGGAGTTGTTGAAGTAATATTTTCTGCTTTATAGTCAATAACTGAACCGCCAGCACCATAAGTATCAACAACTTTATAAGTTACATAACTAACACTAGCTAAGTGACCGCCCTTATCCCATGTGAATTGTGGAACTTGGATATCTAACTCAGAGTTACTAGTACCAGTAGCTCTCTACATAGTATAACCATCAGCGCCAACTGGGACGTGCGCGGTATCACCAGCAGGAACCAAAGAGCCAGTTGCCTGGAAGTTTTCTTTATGCTTAATGGTTACAGTATTTGTTACATTAGTAGTACCTGGATTGGTATTATCAGTAATGGTGATAGAATTATTGTCAGTAGAAGCAACAAGTTTAATGCCGCCTAAAGGAGCATTACTAGTCTTTTCCTTAAATTCAATACCATTATCAACAGTATAACCTGTGTACTGAGTATCATAATCATTTGCGGAAGGTACATAGTCAAACCATACTGTTGTTGGATCTAATGTACCATCAGCTAACTCAGTGCCTTGCATAATCAGCAAGTCGCCAGCCTTAAGTTGGATCTGATTATAGTCAGAGTTACCATCAACTACACCATAAATCTTACCGTTGGCATCAACGAACTTACCGGTTAAACCTGGGCCTGAAAGTGAGCCAGATACTTTAAAGGTATCACCATTGTGAGCTTCAGTTAAAACTCCAGAAGTAGCAGTACCACCAAGATCAACTGCGGTATAGGTACCAGTGCTACCAATGGTGCCTTTATAAGACATGGCATCAAAGTCATGAATCTTATCATCAACTTCATCTTTGGTGTAAACAGGTAAAGTAGCTTTACCGCCATCAAAGTGAATCAATGAATCACTATGAGTGCCTATCTGAATAGTTGGATCAAAATAACCATGAGTGCTATTGGTATCATCGTCCAATGTGATAGTAAAACCAACTGTACTACCAGCAGTATCAACATCACCATTACTGATGATTAAATCAGCATCGCCAATGTCTTTACCATCAAAGCTATAAGTAATAGTATTACCACTAACAGTGACCTTCATATCAGTGCCGCCCGCAAAGGTTACAACACTATTGCGGTCACCTGCTGTAGTATCAAACTTATCGGATGTTAAAGTAACAGTAGCAGATTTGTCTGCGGAAACACCTGTGCCTGCAGCTACTTGGAGAGCATTCTTTTCACCTTCAATGGTAATTGCATTTCCAGTATTAGAAACATCAATACCATTATCACCTTGTAAGGTGAAGGATGGATCATAAGTGTCGCCATCAGATACGGAGCCACCTGTGGAAATTTTTTCTGTAATAGTAGAAGTAACTGTAGCAACGCCACTAGTTGTGCTAACACCAATAGTATGAGTCTTAATTGATGTATTAGTGTCAGGGTTAATTTGTACCCAACGTGCGAGACCTGGTTTACCACTTAATACACAAAGAACATTCTCTGCAGCGCAGTAATAGAATTGGCCCATTTCTGTGCTGTCTAAAGCAGGCAAATTAGCAACGCTAGCTACATTAATAACACCTTGGTTAACAGCTACTGGACGCACATCAGCAGTACTGGTTGTGCTGATATTTTTACCAATATATAATCGGTTAGTGTCTTCAGTTAAATAAAAAGAGCCTTCTGTGGCGCTATTCGCTGTACTTATAAGAGTTTCAATAGCAGCTTGTGAGCCTCTTTTAAATAGGACATCCATTCAGCTTTTTCCTCCTTTTTCATGTTTTGTTATCATATGGCTACCAAGTCAATCGTAGCTTTATATTTGTAATCTCAGAGTTCGTATCACGCAAACTCTATTCTAGATTACCAACCTTATTAACTAATATTGATACGGGAGCCCCAGTAACAGTATTCTTCCGTATCTCCATAAAATTCTCAATGACTTGAACTCGGTTTGCCAAGTCTGCATTATCGAGTGAACCAACTTTCTGATCTAAATCAGTAAGTTTCTATTTTACATGATCTAAATTCCCTGTTGTTGGGTATTCAATATCAATAAAACCCCAGGAGCCATTCCCGTGGAGAACCATATCTTCTTCTCCGGCTTTTGGCTGCGGGACTAGACCAACTTCACCATCAAGGTCAGCCGTAGCGCCTTTCATGATGCTTATGACTTCATTGATGCTTACATTAACCCAGTTGTTTGTGCCAGCATCATATACTAAAATATCTTTATCGCCTGCATTCTCTTGGATTACATCTTTTAACTAACCCAAAGATACTTCTGCGGCATTGAATTCATTTGTGTCGCCACCAGCAATCAGCTTATCGCCCATATACAATAAACCTGTAGTGGCTTCTTTCTCTGCAATAAAATATAAAGTGTTAGGATCTTTATATCTTAATCGTTTATACGCATTTGGAGTACCACGTCTAATTCGTATATAGTTAGGCGAATCAGTCGGATAATTCAACGGTGATTGTGGCATAAACTTGATTCACTCCTTTCCTCTAAGACTTCCTATTTTATTTAGAAAAAGTTTACATTAAATTAAATAGACTCGGCCTTATTAGACCGAGTCTATTAATTAGGAGGATCAGGAGTTAGCTGCTGCCTCAAGAGCCGCTACTCTTGCAGCTAAATCTTTAATAATGTCTATATAAGTTTGATTACTATAATTAGTAGTAGAGCTACCTGTGCCAGATTTTACTACATCTGTTGGTTTTGCAGTAGATGAAATATAATCAAGTGCAGGAATGTCAGCTTTAGCTAATGCTCTTGTTTTTACAGTAACTTTACCATCAGTCTGAGTGACTGAGGTTACAAATACATGAGTACTAGTGTCAGTATCAGTAGAACTGGTACTATCTAATGCATCAATTGCGTCTTTAATACTCTTTGCGACAGATCCTGTAACTGTATTAGCACCATTTAATGTACCAATGGAAGCTTCAACTGCATCAACGCTAGCTTGTAACTTATTAAAGGCTTGTCCAACGGTGTCAGTGGCCGCGATTGTCTGTGCGCCGGACTGTGGAGGAGCCTCATACCCCGTCATCAGGAGCGAAGTTACGTTACGTTTTTTTGCTTGCAATTGTCCAGTATAGTTGTTTCCCTATGCAGGAGCTGTATAACTGAAACCGGAAAGGATTTCTGCTGTACTAGTAGTATCAGATGCAGCATCAAGTAATGTCAATCCTGGGATATTAACTGTAAAGCTACTAGTGCTTGAGATATGGCCAGCAGCATCATACTTAAATGTTGGAATTGTAATTGCAGAGCCAAATGCATTAGTAATAATATTGCTATCGGACGCGCCAGTATTCGCGGTCAAGTTAGCCGCTGTGGTATCTGGAGCACCGTGACCAATAATAATCTAATCATTATTGGAGTTATTACCACGAATCTTTATCCAGTTATTGTCGCCTTGAATAGTTAAGGTATCGTAGACTGAATCAGCAACAGCTGAAGTGGTATTTGTAGTAGCTGAAACTGCCCATGAATTTGTATTGCCTGGAGTAATAGTCTTAAAGTTATAAGGCAAAGTATAACTATGACTCTTTTTAGCAGTAATATGTCCAGCTACATCATAGCTCCAATCCGGAATAATAAGAGTACCTGTGCTGTCACTATTCAGATTTGTCTCTGTTGCTGCAGCTATATCAATTTCATGTGTCTCATGTGCAATAAGTAATTCATCACTATTAACATGACTAGTGAAACGAATCCATTTATTACCGCCCTTAAATTTAAAGGTATCAGTAATCCCATCTGCAACAATAGAAGTTGTAGACTCGCCACTCTAAGACCAAGCTGTATCTGTCGTTACATTTTCTAACTCAATAGTTTTGAAAGTGTAAGGTAATGTATATGAATGATTCTTATTAGATACAACATGTCCCGCAGTATCAAATGTTAAATCTTGAACTGTGAAGAAAGAAACTGCACCATTCGCATTAAAATCAGTACCATCAACAGCTTCAGTATCAATGGAGTGAGTCTCGTGCGCGATAGTAATTTTGTCATCTAATGGAGTTGTTGCAAAACGTATCCACTTATTACCAGCAGCAAAATTTAATATATCTTGTGTAGTATTTGCGATTACATTATTGGTAGTGCCATCAATATAGGAAGTATCTGTTGAACTGTTCGTTACTGTGAATGATTTAAAACCATAAGGCAAAGTAACAGTCTCAACATTCTTACCTACAACGTGACCAGTGCTATCAACAATTGGAGTATATAATTTCAAATCGTCAGTAATACCTTTATTCAATCCAGTGCCTGCGGCTGCATTTTTATTTGCGGTAGAAGTGGTATCTGGAACGGAAGTAAACTCATGACGAATTGTGAGCAACGGAGAAGCAGCATTGTCATCCATGGACAGATGAATCCAACGATCTTCTGCAGGTGCTAATGTAGTAGTATTATTTGTCAAGAAGCCATGATTAGTAGCAACATAAGGCTGCTCTGTTGTCCATTCAGTGCTGGTTAATCTACCATAATTATCAACAATTAAGAATTGTCTTGGTGAAAACTCTCCGAACTTATTAAGAATATCATTCATTGAGTTAATGCAGCCCTGCATAGTAGATTTATCACGTGTCTGCGCATCGCCAACTTCCATCAATTGTGCCATCTTGAGGATAGCGCCATGGAGAGTATTCATGCCGCGAGCAAACTCCGGTAGTTCAACCATATCGTATGCTTCAGTACGAGTACCAAGTGTAATAGTGTTTGGAATAAGATTCATAATATCGTTCCAAACAGCGCCTTGACTGTAATAATTCAAATCATCATTAAAGACATAATAAGTATCTCTAAGATAATATTCATTATAAGGATGATCTTTTGTCAAAGAAGAATCTAATCTATAAGTACCATTATCATTAATATAATAGGTATTAGCTTTATAAAAGCCTTCAGCTTTAACGATATCTTGTGGGTTAATACGATAGTATTCAGCAGTATCGCTCAAAACTGAGCTATAAGCTAAATAATATGTATTTTCATCTTTGTAATAATATACATTAGGAACATACAAGAAAGCAGGCCGTACTTCTTCAGGTTCAATAACATAATAATTTAATGTTGAAGTTCCGCCTTCAAAAGTTGGAGCTGTTAATAGACGGTATTCATACGGAATTTCTGTGGTTTGAACCGGTTCATCTCCAACAGAAGTCTGCTCAGAGCTAGTCTCTTGACGGCTCAAACGCTGATAGTACATATTAGGAGTATACTGTACTAACGTACATCCTTCACTACCCCATGTACCTACCGAAGTAAATACCTCACGGTATTGATCTTCTGTACCTTCCATTTTTTCCAAAGTTCTTACAAAATATTCACGTTCATCAGTAGGAGTTCCTTCCGGGTCTGCATGCATGCCAGTCTCAGTACTATAATAATAAAGATTGGCGCCATAAATATATTTTGTAATTTGTTGTGGAGTAAAGGTTACATAATTTCGAGAACCATCAATAATTTCATTTATGTCAAGATAGAAATTGTTATTTAGTTTATACCAATATCTATTTGGCTCATAACTTGCACTAAACTCTAATGGGCCTTCAGGTGGATTGGTGAAACTATAATAATTCTTATCGACAAAGAAACTTGGCTCAGTAGCTAATGTATAGTTACCAAAAGGATCTTTGTAATAATATCTGCCTGGCTCATAATCAATTAAATCATGATCTAAGGCAGTATATGAAAATTCTTTAATATATTTAGCATAGTATTGCTTATTACTATCAAATTCAGAACTGCGGTCCGCACTCAGTTTCACCGCAGAGCCGTCCTCCGCAGTTACATTAAGAGAACCATTTGCGTCTATATAATAATAAACATTCTGTTCCCAAGAGTCAGTAGTTAACTCAACAGGGCGCCAAATATAATCATCAACAGTTTGTCCACTATAAGTATAAGTTTTATGCTTGCGGCAAAACTTTTCATCTCTGGTAAAGTAATAGATCTTACCAAAATCTGCATTACGAATAGTCTCTTCGCCATTCATTGGAGCATCAGATTCAACGAGAATCATACCCATTAAATCATGAGTGCTATTAATAACACCAGCTAATGTATTTATTGGAGCAGTATTATATTTATATCCTAAAGAGTCTGGATTTAAAGTAACTGCACGTAATCCTTGAGTAGAATCCCACTGGATATCTTGGTTACGCTTAAAACTTGTCTCGCCTTCTGGGAGTACCCACTCACCAGTAGCTGTGTCCTTAGTATAACCATTTAACTCACGATCACCATAAACAATATCCCAAACTTTTGCAATTGTATCACCAACAGATGGCAACATTACAGAAAGTTCTTGGATATCTTCAGCAACATCTTTATTAATACTACCATCATGTTTGCCATAAAGGTGACCGCTAATACCAGAAGCATCCATGGTAATTCTATCTTTACCATCCCAACCATTAGCTTCCAACTTTGCTGTTGGTTCATCAGAACTATAATGACTGACCGCACTATCAAACCCAGCAGCATTGAAATAAATTGCCGCCGGAATATTTTGATCTAGATCTGCATTACCATTTAACTGTTCTTGAGTATACCAATTCCAATGGTCTTCTGTTTCGCCAGTTTCTTCATCAGTAACAGTTTCTTTAGCGTAATAGTAATAGGTATATCTATCAGTTGTCTTATTATATTCTCTGCGGACCCATGTAGTTGTCTGATCACTTGGATAATTAGTTTTATCAATAGAGTAATCAGCATTATTGTCGCCCCATACATCTATTTGATTAGCAACTGGGACGCCATCATCGGTAAACTTTGGTCCAGCCATTGTGGATGCGGCCTTCTGGCGCATACCCCATTGTGGCTGCCAGTGTACTTTATAATAAACTGTTGTACTATTGGTATCCCAGTGAGGGATAATAGGAGATGATGTAGGAGCATCCATACCAATGTCAAATGTAGGAACTACTGAATTTAATTCAGCAATTTGGACATATTGCTCTTTGCCATTGATGTACATTTTCTCCCAAACAGTAGAATCATAGCCTCTACCGATGTCTTTAGCTGATGCACCTTTATGATACATCAAATAGTTTTTATCAACATTAAAGTTAATAGTATAAGGACGATTGTCACTGGTTACTATTTCAACAAATTCTGCTGGGACAGAACCAGATAAATCAGATTGTGTATTGCTACAAATTAAAAATGTAACTAAACCAGGTTCGCCAGTTAATCCATCATAGTCATCATTTTCAGTATAATAAGCTAAACGACCGTGAGTAATAGTATTGCTACTATCAGTCCCACCATAATACAATAAAGTTTCTGGGGTTCTTAAAGGATCAATATAATATTGACCATCGTTACCTCTAAATACTCTTAGAAAACCACGAGTACCGATCGTTAATGCTGTATCATATTCAACAAGAACAAATCTGCCTGGGTATACACCATCGACCGCACAGTTTTCACTCATGAGGGCGAAGTTGGGGTAAATGCGGTCAAAGGTAAAAGTAACATTTTGGGCGTTACTTACATTTCCATAAAATCCCATTATTTATTACTCCTCTCCATCCTCATAAATTACATCAACGATAATTGAAAAATTAGTAATACCACCAGAAGTTCCAATTCCAGTAGCTGCGGTATTAGTAGTAGGATCATAGGCTGTGCGTGGTCCTACTACAGTATTACCAGTTACACTTTTTTCAATAGCGTCAAGTGTTGTGCCGTCAAAGCGTAAGGAAGTAATCTCAGACAAACCATCTACATTGAGTTCATAGATACCGGTCTGACCAACGATAACAGGATTAGACGAATTGTTTATATAGAATTTAATCCCAGGATATGCCTGAATGCCTAGCTGAATAATTGGCATATATTCAGAAAATACGCTACCAGATTTCAAAGTAGAACGTCTCATTGGGTTCTTAGAAACATCATTCGCTCCTGGGTAATTGCGAGCATCGCCTTCGCCATAATAGCGAAATTGCTTAACTTGCTTTGCCATTCTCCGTTTCCTCCTTATATAATACTTTCTACAGCTTTTGTGGCTGTAATATTCATTGTCCCATTATAGGCCAATGGAATAGTAATTTTGTTTATAATATACTGCCCATTAATACCACTATTATCATCTCTTACATAAATACGAGTATTTGGGTCAAGACGATAAATTGGAATAGTAACAATAGTAGCACTTTCTGTACAATATGAATAATCATAAAGCATTTGGTCTACCTGCTCTTTAGCAGATTTACCTTTAGAAGTTATTGTAAATAGGTTCTTCATATGCGGTTGAAGCCATATATAAGTATAACCTGTCTTTACATCACTACTATTATATTCTGCTTCTGTGGTAAAAATAACAGTAGGGGTTTCCTAATAATATATAGCTGTTACTTTATTGTCATTAATGGATTTTGGCCTATCCCCAATAGCCTACACTGAGTATTGACCAAGATCAGTATCAACATCTAAAAAATCAATCCAGAAAATTAAACTTGCTGGATCTTTACTTACATCATAATTCCAATAAGTAGCAGAATCATATTTTGATACATCTTCGGGATTTGGATCATATAATAATCTCCAAAAGCCTTCAATGTCTGTATAATATTGTTCATATCCAGTTTTTCCATTTGGATATTGCGGATTGCGGTCACTGAGCTCTAGAAAGAACTCATCTCCATTACCTTCTCCTGTGGTGCTCATACCTAAATTATGATTATATCTACGATAGTCCAAAGCCATCTAATAAATCAATTCACGCCAATCATGAAGATAGGCTGAATGCATTTTGGGAGTTGGAAAAGGAACAGAGACTGCAATTAGTTCTCCAGTAGAAGCAACAGTAATATTAAAAGCCTTTGTTTTTAATAATACATCTAAGCCCCAGTCTTCAAAAGCATTTTCTTTTAAAGAGGTAGAACCATTTAATTTAGCCAATCTACGCATCTCAATATGGCAATCTTCTACTAATCTATCTTCTTCGCCTTCTTCATATTCATTCCCAAGAAAAGTATAAAATAATTTTATCCCACGTTCATTGTTGTCAGATGCCATATACTCTTTATTGTCAAACGTTACATAATATTCTGGTTTCTTATCAATAGCATAGCGCATATGAATAGGAATATCAGAGCCACCACTTTGGCTCTTTTTTACTCCCCAAACACTAAAATCATTACGAAGATTTAAAAGATTTGGAGCGTTATTAAAAGAAGTGACTAAAGTACTTCCTTGAAAATTATAAACAGTATGATCATTTACTCCAGAATCAGCATAAATTTCTCCAAGGCCATCAGTAGAGATGCCATTCCAATCAGTAGAAATAAAATTCTTTTTTCTTTGAAAAACAAATCTACCATCAACATCATAGAAATATTCAAAAGGACCAAGCATTTGAACTAATTTATCTAAAACTGATGTAATACTTTCACCAATATTGGCAATCAAATCATCAGGATAAACAAGATCAATAACCTCATTACCAGCCAATGAACCGTACTCTAATTTAGCAACAGTATAAGTATTCGCATCAGCAGCCAAAGACAGTTTAACTCTTGTCGCTTGATTGATTAATCCATTCTATTCATTAAATAAATTATCATATACTGGAATATGGTTTACCTTTACTTCAACATTACTTTCTGCATAATAGCAGCTTTGATTTTCATTCATAGTCATTTGAATAAAAACACCGCTATCTATATTACGGAATAGATAAAGAGGTTGATTCCCACGGTATTCTAATACTCGAAGTCCCCAATCATCAAGATCATTAATAATTATATTCTGCCATAACTCATTCCCAAAATGATGTACAGCTTCTTTAATAATTGTCTTAATAGGAATTTTGTGACGAGTTGTAATCCCAGTAGTAGAGTCATAAACATCTTCTGCTCCAAAATCAGTGCTATGCGGAAGGCTGCCCGCGACGTCGCCATTAAGCAAGCACATCTTATCTTTACCGCCTAAACTAATTGTATAGTTATTAGTAGACAAGGCTGTGCTAAAAGATGTCAAAATAAAAATACCTTGCTTAAACCAAATAATTTCTGGATAGGTTGGATCAATTGTATTAGACAATCCAATTTCAACTTTTACCTTAGTTTTTAATCCCCAATAGAAATCATTGATATTAACATCCTTGGCAACCATTGTCATATTAAATGATCGACGAACCGCACTAGCACCATCAATATTAATTGAACCACCAGTAACTTTTCCTTCAATGTACTCTATTGGTTCTTCAAGGGCGGTTAGGCACGTTACACGTGCCCAAACCGTCCGTTCGTTTTTCGCCTCAAGCGCAAGCAAAAAGTTTTCATCATATAAAGCATTTTTCATTATGATAAGTCGCCTGCCCCTCTATTAGCGTCATCTATAGCTTTTTCTCTTTCGAGAACTGTAATAAAGTTTTTATAAGCAGTACGTTCTTGCTGCATTAAATTATCAATTCTACTATTCATTGTATCAGCAGGTTGATTATTACTATCACTACTCTGAAAAGCAATAGCTTCTTCTAAATTATTTTTAGCAGTCTCCCAAAGCTGACGAGCATAAACAACTTCAGCATTAGTTTGTTCAAGCATATAGGTAATTGTACATACCTAATATCCACAATCTAATGAAACACCATTATTAACTTTTAATGAAGTAATTTTATCTGGTTCTCTAAAATCAATAGAATGAATTTCTGCTAAAGAAATTACTTCTCCATTAATTTCAAAAGAAGGTTTATACCCAGTTGCTTCATCAGTATATGAACGCTTATTATAAGCATCATAATATTTTATAAATCTCTTATCTCTGCCTTCAAGTGAATAGATTCTATACATAAAGTATGGATCTGCAACAAGTGGCATTGTAAAATCAGCATCCAAATAATAGACTTGATTACCACTTTCTGTGCGCACATAAGCATCACGTAATGGTCGAATCATAGCATGAAGATATAAGAATTTAACCAGACTATTTTTGATATCTATAATCTCATCTAACACTTCTGAAGTTTCTCCAATAAATTGACGAATTGGATAATCAATAACTTCAGCTTCTGCGATCGTATCAAATGAGTTCTGTGATTCACTATAATAGCCATAAGTCATTTGCCCAGTATATTTAGCATCTTCTGGGATAGAAATAATATTCATTTGTGTACCAATAGAAACCT